>ERZ1673695.1640-NODE-1640-length-21444-cov-4.375473_pt1 | contig 21444 bp, 21 predicted proteins | sample MGYA00580225_ERZ1673695 | MGnify/ENA primary metagenome ERZ1673695 (study PRJEB41218, sample SAMN15661739) | gut metagenome | host: Homo sapiens | place: Canada: London | collected 2015-08-20/2019-03-30 | study: EMG produced TPA metagenomics assembly of... | reverse complement strand
GTTCTGGATGGCCTGCACGACGTCGGCGTACCGCTCGTTCATGAGGTGTTTGGTGCGCCCCATCATCCCCAGCCAGTCGGCGGCGGGGAGCTTCTTGCCGGCCGCCTCGGGGTCGTAGGTGATTTTGGTGATGCCGCGCTCGACCTCGTAGAGGGGGAAATAACAGCAGTCGACGCCCGCCTGGATGACACGGCGTTCGGTGTTCGGCTTGTCGCCCCAGTTGAGCGGGCAGGCGGAGAGCGCCTTGAGGTAGGCCATGCCGTGCTCGGCGGCGTAGGCCTTCGCCTTCGCGGCCTTCTTGAGGAAGTCGGCCGGGTTGCATTCGGCGACCGTCGCGACATAGGGGATGTTGGTGGCCGCCATGATCATCGGCGTGTCCTTGTGGAAGAAGTTTTTGCCGTACTGGTTGGGGCCGACGTGGGAGGTCGAGCTCTTCGCGCCCATCGGCGTCGAGTAGGAGAGCTGATAGCCGGTATTCATATAGCCGCCGTTGTCGTACTCGAAGAGGATGAGATGGTTGTTGCGCAGCGCGGTGCCGATGGCGGAGCCCATGCCGATGTCCATGCCGCCGTCGCCGCTCACCATGACGAAGGTGATCTCCCCCTCGGGCAGCTCGCCCCGCTTCTGCCGCTGGCGGCACATCTCGACGAGCCCGGCGAGGGTCGCCGCGCCGTTCTGGAAGAGGTTGTGCACGTAGGGGACGCGGAAGGAGGTCTTGGGGTAGGCGGTCGTGACGACCATGCCGCAGCCGGTCTGGAAGAGCAGCACGACGTTGCCCTCGATGCCGCGCAGCAGGAGGTTCACGTTGACGGGGATGCCGCAGCCGGGGCAGGCGCCGTGGCCGGGGGCGAGGCGCTTGGGCATGGCGGTCGTCTCGTTGACGCGGCCGCCCCTGACGACGGCCTTGCCGTCCTCAAAGACGCAGGTGGTGAGCCCGGGGGAGGCGGCCTCCCCGGTGATCGGCGCGAAATACTGCTGGTTGTCCACCTGCTCGCCCGGGTAGCTGCCGAGATAGTCGAAGGCGGGGGCTTTCGCGTCATAGCAGCTTTCGATCATCCGCTCTGCGTCCTCGACGTAGAAGTCGAGCCCCCCGAGGCCGTAGACGCGGCTGAGCACCCGCGCGGAAACGCCCGCGCGCTGGAGCGCGGCGCGGATTTCGAGGCTCATGTTGCCGCCTTCTGCGCCGTAGCTGTCCTGCCGGTCGCCGACGAGCACGGTTTTGGCGTTTTTACAGATCGCGGCGAGCTCCTCGCCGGGGAAGGGGCGCAGCACGTTGGTCGTGAAGACGCCCACCTTTTTGCCCTGCGCGCGGAAGCGGTCGGCCGCGACCTTGGCGGTGTGGTAGCTCGAGCCGAGCAGGAAGAGCAGCACCTCCGCGTCGTCCGCGAGGTAGCTTTCGGTTCGGCAATAGGCACGGCCGGAGAGCTTTTCATATTCCGCGAAGACCTCGGGAATCGCCTCGCGCGCCTGCTCCATCGCGAGGTGGAGCTGGAACTTGTTGTTGATGATGTCCGGCTCGTTCATATAGGAGCCGATCGAGACGGGATGCGCGAGGTCGAGGGCGCTGTAGGGCGCGTCGTATTTCCCGACGAACGCCTGCACGTCGGAATCCTCCTCGAACACCTCGCAGCGGCGCTTCTGATGGCTCGTGAAGAAGCCGTCGAACGCGACGATGACGGGCAGCTTCACCCGCTCGGCGAGCTTCAGCGCGCAGATGTTGAAGTCGTAGACCGCCTGCGGGGAGTTGGCAAAGAGGATGACCCAGCCGGTGTTGAGGGTATACATGATGTCGCTGTGGTCCCCCTTGATCGACAGCGGCCCCGAGACGGTGCGGCAGGCGACGTTCATGACCATCGGGAAGCGCGTGCCCGACTGGACGGGCAGCTCCTCGAGCGCGTAGAGCAGGCCGTTGGCGGAGGTCGCGTTGAAGACGCGCCCGCCGCCCGTCGACGCGCCGTAGCAGATGCCGGCGGCGCTGTGCTCGCCCTCGGCGGCGATCAGCGAGATGTCGTGCTCGCCGTCCGCCTTCATCTGGTCGAGGAATTCGGCGATCTGGGTGGAGGGGGTGATGGGGTAGTAGCCCATCACATGGTAGTTGATCTGCTTGGCGGCGTAGGCCGCCAGTTCGTTACCGCTGTCGAAAAGCACCCGCTGTTTTTTCATCACACAACCCCTCCGTCCACACGTTTTTCATTGAGGAAGCTCTCGCTCGTCACCCACGAGTTGGGCCCCGCGTCCTCGAACTCCATCTGGTCGACGATGAGGTCCTTGTTGCGGACGAACCACTTCTTGTCCGGATGCTCGCGCTCGAGCCCGGCGACGAGCGCCTCGGTCGGGCAGACGTCGACGCACCGCAGGCAGCCCTTGCAGTGGTGGTAGTCGAGCCCAGTGTTGACCATCGCCTTGCGGCCCTTGTACTCGCCGGGCCGGAACTGGAAGACCATGTCGGGGCAGGTGGTGTCGCACAGCCCGCAGTTGATGCACTTCTCCTGGATGAAGAGGGGGATATACCCCTCGCGGGAGGCGGACAGGTCGTTGGACACGGAACTGCCGAACCGGGGGTTCACGCCGCCGAGCGGCGCGTTCCGGTAGCCCCATTTGTCGCGTGCCTCGGTGTAGGGGACGGCGGGGAAGCGGCCGTCGTCGGAGAACTGGCGGGAGACGCCCTCGGCGTAGCCGCGGCGGATGCCCTCGAGGTTCTGCTCGCAGAGGGCGGGGTACTTTTTGCCGATCGTCTCGCGCGCGAGGGAGAGCGCCGCGTCGAGCGGGATGAAGCCGGAGGCCCTGACGATCGCGCCGAGCATGACCATGTTGACGCGCGACTTGCAGTCCATGGCGATCTTCTGCGCGTCGACGCAGGTGAGCTCGCCGGCGTGCAGCTTGAGCCGCTCGCGCATTTCGTCAGGGGAGGCGCCGGTATTGACGATCACGCGCGTCTCCTCGGTGACGCCCGCCGTCACCGGCAGCTTGCCCGCCATCGCCTCGTGGAAGAGCCCGAGGATGTGGGGGGATTCGATGGGGCTGTTGACGCGCAGGTCCATGTCCTGCTCGCACCAGCGGATGAAGGCCTTGACGGGGGAACCGCGTTTTTCCGAGCCGTAGCTCGAAAAGGACGCGGAATTGAGCCCCAGATAGACCGCGCCGAGCTCGCCGAGCATCTTTCCGCAGAGGTTGGCGCCCAGCCCGCCGATGCTTTCCAGCCGGATCTCGTAATAGCCGTAGTCGTTTTTGACCGGAAGAACCGTCTTTTCGTTCATTTGCTCACTCCATTCGTTTGCAGGGATGGTTACATTATTTGCCTCTTTCCCGAAAGTATGTATCGGTGGGGAAGGAATCCCCGCCGCGGGATGAAAATACAGAAAAATTGGCGAACTTTCTTGTAAAATCCCCGGGAATTGAGTATAATGGAGAGCGGTAAGTTTTGTGGAGGTTGGAGATTTATGGAGCTGGGTTTTGACAACGAAAAATACCTGCGCACACAGTCGGAGCGCATCCTCGAACGGATTGCGCAGTTCGGCGGCAAGCTGTACCTCGAATTCGGCGGCAAGCTGTTCGACGACTACCACGCGTCCCGCGTGCTGCCGGGCTTCCGGCCGGACAGCAAGGTGAAGATGCTGCTCGAGCTCAAGGACGAGGTGGAGATCGTCATCGTCATCAACGCCTCGGACATCGAAAAGAACAAGCTGCGCGGCGACCTGGGCATCACCTACGACCTCGACGTGCTCCGCCTGATCGACGCGTTCCGCAGCATCGGACTCTACGTGGGCAGCGTGGTGATCTCCCAGTACAGCGCCCAGCCCGCGGCCGACGCCTTCCAGAAACGGATGGAGAGCCTCGGCGTCAAGGTCTACCGCCACTATCCGATCGCGGGCTATCCCTCCAACGTGCCCCTCATCGTCAGCGACGAGGGCTACGGCAAAAACGAATACATCGAAACGAGCCGTTCGCTCGTGGTCGTCACCGCGCCCGGCCCGGGCAGCGGGAAGATGGCGACCTGCCTCTCCCAGCTCTACCACGAATATAAGCGCGGCGTGAAGGCCGGTTACGCGAAGTTTGAGACCTTCCCGATCTGGAACCTGCCGCTCAAGCATCCGGTCAACCTCGCCTACGAGGCGGCGACCGCCGACCTCAACGACGTCAATATGATCGACCCCTTCCACCTCGAGGCTTACGGGGTCACCACGGTCAACTACAACCGCGACGTGGAGGTATTCCCCGTCCTCCGGTCGATCTTCGAGAAGCTCGCGGGCGTCTCCCCCTACAAATCCCCGACGGATATGGGCGTCAACATGGTGGGCAGCTGCATCACCGACGACGGGGTGGTCTGCGCGGCCGCCCGGCAGGAGATCATCCGCCGCTATTACAGCGTGCTCTGCGAGCAGCGCCAGGGTCTCGCCGACGCGGACATGGTCTACAAGGTGGAGCTGCTCATGAACCAGGCGGGGGTGTCGACCTCCGACCGCCCGGTGATTGCCCCGGCGCTGAAAAAGGCGGAGGAGACGGGGATGCCCGCCGCCTCCATCCAGCTCGCGGACGGCCGCATCGTCACGGGCAAGACCTCGGCCCTGCTCGGCGCGTCGGCGGCGGTGCTGCTCAACGCCCTCAAGGCGCTCGGCGGCATCCAGCACGACATCCACCTGATTTCGCCGATCATCATCGAGCCGATCCAGAACCTCAAGACCAAGCACCTCGGCAACCACAACCCGCGGCTCCACACCGACGAGATCCTCGTCGCGCTGTCGATCTGCGCGGCGACCAACCCGACGGCGGAGCTCGCGATGCGCCAGCTCCAGAAGCTGCGCGGCTGCGAGGCTCACTCGACCGTCATCCTCTCCCATGTGGACGGGGACACCTTCCGCAAGCTGGGGCTCAACCTCACCTGCGAACCGCAGTACCAGACCAAAAAGCTCTATCACAAATAAGAAAAAAGGCCGCCGGCAATGCCGGCGGCCTTTTTGATCCGTTTTTTCTATGCGAGGTAGCGCGAGAGGAACTCCCGCGTGCGCTCGTTTTTGGGGGCGGTGAAAATCTGCTCGGGCGGGCCCTCCTCGAGGATGATGCCACTGTCCATGAAGACGACGCGGGAGGAGACCTCGCGGGCGAAGCCCATCTCGTGGGTGACGACGATCATCGTGAGGCCCGACTTGGCCAGATCCTTCATGACCGCGAGCACGCCGCCGACCATCTCGGGGTCGAGCGCGGAGGTCGGCTCGTCGAAGAGGAGGACCTCCGGGTCCATGCAGAGCGCCCGCGCGATCGCGACGCGCTGCCGCTGGCCGCCCGAGAGCTGGGCGGGGGAGGCGCCGATGAAGCTGGACATGCCCACCGTGGCGAGCAGCTGCTCCGCCTTCTTCTGGCTCTCCTCCTTGCTGCGCTTCAGCACGGTCATCTGGCCGATCATGCAGTTCTTCAGCACGCTCATGTTGTTGAAGAGGTTGAAGGACTGGAAGACCATGCCGACCTTGGCGCGGTGCTTGTTGACGTCGAGCTCCCCCTTGAGGATGTCCTTGCCGTGGAGGAGGATCTCGCCGTCGTCGGGGATCTCAAGCAGGTTGATGCACCGGAGCAGGGTGGACTTGCCGCTGCCGGACGAGCCGATAACGGTGATCACGTCCCCCTTGTCGATGTGGAAGTTGATGTCGTCGAGGACGCGCAGCTCGCCAAAGTGCTTTTTGAGGTTTTTGATCTCCACGATGTGTTCCATCACTGCGCCCCTCCTTCCGGTTTGATGCGCGCCTCGGGCACCGTCTGCGAGGTCGGATAGCTGGAGGGCGGGCGGTGCATGCGGATTTCGATCGCGCGCAGGATGCGGGTGGTCGTAAAGGTGAGCACCAGATAGACCAGCGCGGTCACGAGGAAGGTGTCGGTGAACTTGAAGATGCTGCCCGCGATCTTGTTGGACTGGAAGAACAGCTCGGTCACCGAGATGGCGTTGAGCACCGAGGAGTCCTTGATGTTGACGACGAACTCGTTGCCGATGGCGGGGAAGGCGTTTTTGACGCCCTGCGGCAGCACGACGTGGAACATCGTCTGCGCGGGGGTCATGCCGATGCTGCGCGCGGCCTCGGTCTGGCCGACGTCGACCGACTGGAGCCCGGAGCGCAGGATCTCCGCCATGTAGGCGCCGGTGTTGATCGAGATGATGCAGATGCCGGCGACGGTGGTGTCCCAGTTGAAGACCGGCTTGAGGCCGTAGTAGAGGAAGACCGCCTGCACCATCATCGGGGTGCCGCGGAAGAACTCCACATAGACGCAGGTGATGAAATAGACGATCTTTTTGACCGCCTTGGCGACGCCGGAATCCCGCGACTCGCTTTTGGAGCAGACCGACCGCACGCTGCCGACGACCAGGCCGATCAGCAGGCCGATGACGGTGCCGGTGATGGACAGAAGCAGGGTCGTCTTGATGCCGGCCCAGAACATCGGCCAGTATTTGACGGCGATATCAATTGCAGATGCAAACATGGTCACACAATCCTATCTTTCGTACTTTCGGACGGCGTGCGCCGTGGATCATTCCTGCGCAGGCTGGCGCCCGGTCGCTTCGATCATCCACTGCTGGCGGGTCTCCTCGGTGATGCTGTCGAGCGCCTTCTGAATCTCGTCGAGCAGCTCGGTGTTGCCCTTCTTGACCGCGATTGAAACGGAGGTGTCGGCCTCAAAGCCCTTGTCCGCGTCGAACTCGACGTAGGTCAAATCGGAGTTGCTGCTGGTGACGCCGACCGCCACGGGCAGCTCGGCGGTCAGCGCGTCGACCTCGCCGTTCTGGAGCGCGACGACCATCAGCGGGTAGGTCGCGAGCGGGGTGACGTGGTCGACCCCGTCGATCTGATCGATGACGTCGTCATAGATGGTGTTGAGCTGGCCCTGGACCTTGCGGCCGGAGAGCTGCTGGATGTCGGTGATGCCGGCCAGGTCGCTGTCCTTGCGGACGATGACGACCATCTTGCTCTCATAGTAGGGGGTGGTGAAGTCGACGTTCTGTTTCCGCTCGGGGGTGGCGGTCATGCCCGCGATGATCGCGTCGATCTCGCCGTTGTTGACGGCGGGCTCGAGGCCCTCCCAGGCGATCGGCTTGACGACCAGGGTGCGGCCGAGCTTCTCGGCGATGTATTTGCCCATGACGACGTCGTAGCCGTCCGCGTAGGAGGCGTTGCCGATGTCGACGGCGGTGTCGGTCTTTTCGAGCTGGGTCCAGTTGAAGGGGGCGTAGGCGCACTCCATTCCGATCGTGAAGGTTTTCTCCTCGGCGGGCTTGGAGCCGCAGCCCGCGGCCGCGAGCAGCATCAGGGTCGCCAAAACGAGAGCAAGTACTCTTTTCATTTTAATCCTCTCCCATATTAAACATTCTTGCAGCACAAGAAAAGGCGCTAAGCCTTTGAGATACAGTTTATGCAATCAGAGCGGTAAAGTCAAGGGGATTTGGGCCCATTTGCATCTTTTCCAGGAAAGTCTTGCAGAATCCGCCCAAATTTACCGGCCGCGGAGGGGAAAAATGCAAATATCCGTGCAGAAAAAGGCCGCCTTCGGCGGCCTTTTTGCAGGATGCTGCACGGTTGCGATTCAGCGGTAGCTGATCTTGTCGAGGATGCCGCCGAGCTTGGCGAGCGCGACCCCGTAGTTGGTGATCGGGACCCCCGCCGCGCGGGCCCGTTCGATGCGGGAGAGGACGTAGCGGCGGTTGAACATGCAGGCGCCGCAGTGGATGATCAGATTGTAGCCGCTGAGATCCTCCGGAAAGTCGGGGCCGCTGACCACGTCGACGGCCAGGGCTTCGCCCACCCGCCTGCGCAGCAGGCGGGGGAGCTTGACGCGCCCAATGTCCTCTTCGAGGGGGGCGTGGGTGCAGGCCTCGGCGATGAGCACGCGGGAATCGGGGGTGAGCGCGTCGATCGCGGCGGCCCCCTCGACGAAGGAGGCGATGTCCCCCTTGACGGCCGCCATCAGCACCGAAAAGGAGGTGAGCAGGCTTTCGGGCGGCTTTTTCTGGTAGACGGCGGGGAAGACCTGCGAGTCGGTGATGATGAGGCGGGGCGGCTCCCGCAGGGCCGCGAGGCCCTCGTCGAGCTTGTCGGCCGTGACCGACAGCACGACGCAGCGGTTGTCGAGCAGGTCGCGGATCGTCTGCACCTGCGGCAGGATGAGGCGGCCCTTGGGCGCCTGGATGTCCTGCGGCATGACGAGCAGGACGACGTCCCCCTCGCCGACGAGCCCGGCGGTGATGCTCTTTTTTTCGTAATCCTCGGGCAGCTGGCGGATGACCGCCTCGATCACGTCCTTGACGCCGGTGCGCTCCTTTGCGGAGACGACGATGGGGAAGAGGGAGAACGCGTCATGGATCGCCCTGGCGATCTCGGAGACGTTGCCGAGCAGATCGGCCTTGTTGATGACGGCGACGACCGGTGTGCCGCGTTCCTGCAGAGCCCCGATCCAGTCGGCCTCCAGAGAGACGTCCGCCTCGCAGAAGACGACGATCGCCACGTCGGTCTTTTCGAGCGCGTCGCGCGTGCGCCGGACGCGCAGCGCGCCGAGCTCCCCCTCGTCGTCGAAGCCGGCGGTGTCGATCAGCATGCAGGGCCCGATGCCGTGGATCTCCATCGCCTTGTAGACGGGGTCGGTCGTCGTGCCCGCGACCTCGGAGGTGAGGGCGGTGTCCTGGTTGGTGATCGCGTTGATAAGGGAGGATTTGCCGCTGTTGCGCTTGCCGAAGATGCCGATGTGCAGCCGGTTGGCGCTGGGGGTTGTTGTCAGGCTCATGGAATGGCACTCCTTTTATATGATGCGGTTTCGTGTCCGTCCCCGGCGCCATTGACGGGGGCGGACGGCCCGGTCAGAACCGAAAATCGCGCTTGCCCGCGGCGATGTCCGCCAGGTGCTCCACGGTGAGGCGGCGGACCTTCTCGTTGGGGATGAGGGGGATCGTGTCCGCGATCATCTTTTCGCCCTTGGCCTTCGTCTCGGGGGAGGCATAGTCCTCGAGGTACTCCTTGAGGGTCATGAGCGCGTTGGGGTCGCAGCAGTTGCCGATCTGCTGATTTTTGACAAGGGTCATGAACCGGTCGCCGGTGCGTCCCTCACGGTAGCAGGCGGTGCAGAAGCTCGGGATGTGGCCGAGGTCGAGCAGCCAGCCAACCACCTCGTCGAGGGTGCGGTTGTCGCTGACGTCGAACTGGGCGGAGTTCTCCTCCTCGGCCTCGGCGTAGCCGCCGACGCTCGTCCGGGAGGCGCCGGAGATCTGCGAGATGCCCAGGTGGAGCACCTTTTCGCGGGTCCTCTGCGATTCGCGCGTCGAGATGATCATGCCGGTGTAGGGGACGGCGACGCGCAGCACGGCGACGATCTTCTGGAAGATCTCGTCCGAGATGGCGTTGTTGAACTCGTCGGGGTCGATGTCGTCGGCGGTGCGCACGCGGGGCACGCTGATCGTGTGCGGGCCGACGCCGAAGACCGCCTCGAGGTGCTCGGCGTGCATGAGCAGGCCGACAAAGTCGTATTTATAGAGGTTGAGCCCAAAGAGCACGCCGCAGCCCACGTCGTCGATGCCGCCCTCCATCGCGCGGTCCATCGCCTCGGTGTGGTAGGCGTAGTTGCTCTTCGGCCCCGCCGGGTGCAGGTATTCGTAGGACTCTTTATTATAGGTCTCCTGGAAGAGGATATACGTCCCGATGCCCGCCTCCTTGAGGCGGCGGTAGTTTTCGACCGTCGTGGCGGCGATGTTGACGTTCACGCGGCGGATCGCGCCGTTTTTGTGCTTGATGCCGTAGATCGTCTTGATGCTCTCGAGCACGTATTCGATCGGGCAGTTGACGGGGTCCTCGCCCGTCTCGAGCGCGAGGCGCTTGTGGCCCATGTCCTGGAGCGCGACGACCTCCCGCACGATGTCCTCCTGGGAGAGCTGCTTGCGGGCGATGTGCTTGTTGTGGTGGTGGTAGGGGCAGTAGCGGCACTCGTTGACGCAGTAGTTGGAGAGGTAGAGGGGGGCAAACATGACGATGCGGTTGCCGTAGTTTTTCTTCTTGATGTCCATCGCGAGCGCGTAGATTTTTTCTATGTAGGCGGGGTCTTCACATTCGAGAAGCACCGCCGCCTCGCGGTGGGAGAGGCCCTTCAGCGTCGCGGCCTTCTCCAGGATCTGATCGATGAGGGGGAAATTCGCCTTGTTCTGTTCGGCGTACTCGAGCGTCTCCCTGATCTCAGCGTCGTCGATAAATTCGGTTGCGACCTTCGACTTCGGATTGTACATTTTCATTCAACCTTTCTTTACTGCGGTATTTTTCCCAGACCGCGGATCATATTTTCCAGCTCGGCGCGCTCGGCCTTGATATCGGTATGTCCGAGCGCGGCGGGATAGATTTCATATTTCTGCTTGTAGGCGTCGGGCGTCACCTTGCGCATGATGACGTTCGCCCCGCAGGAGAAGACGTCGTTTTTTTCCTTCCCGTCGATCACCCCGAGGGAGGTGGTGGCGGGCAGGTTCGCCTTCGGCAGCAGCAGCCGCGCGAGCGCGACCGCCCGCTTGGTGAGCTCGGTGCTCCCGTGCGGCAGGTCCCGCAGCGGCGTGTCCGGGTGGGGGATGAAGGGCCCGATGCCCGCCATGTCGCAGCCGATCTCGCGCAGCAGCAGCAGGTCGCGCGCGACCGTCTCGTTCGTCTGGCCGGGCAGCCCGATCATGAACCCGCTGCCCGTCTCGAACCCGAGGGCCTTGAGGGTTTTCAGGCAGGCGACCCGCTCGGAGAGGGTGCCGCAGGGGTGCAGCGAATCATAGAGGACGGGGTCGGCGGTCTCGTGCTTGAGCAGGTAGCGGTCGGCCCCGCACGCCCGCAGGTGCGCGTAGTCCTCCCGCGGCATCTCGCCGCAGCTCACCGTCACCGCCAGTCCCGTCCGCTTGATCTCCCGAATGATCTCCCCGAGCAGCGCGGAGGTAAAAAACGGGTCCTCGCCCGACTGGAGCACGATCGTTTTGTAGCCCGCCTCCCAGGCGGCGCGGGCGGAATCAACCATCTCCTCCGGCGTCATGCGGTAGCGGTCGCAGGCCGCGTTCCTGCTGTTGAGCCCGCAATAGCGGCACTGCCGCCTGCAGTGGTTGGAGAATTCGAGGATGGCGCGGATGTGCACCACGTCCCCGACCGCCTCCCGACGGACCCGGTCGGCCATGCGGTAGACGGGGGAGAAGTCCTGTAAAGTGAGAAGCCCTGCCAGCCCGGAAACCGTGTCATTCAGCGTCATGCGGGGGACCTCCTGCCTTGGAATAGACCGTCTTGATGCTGACGCCGGGAAGCATCCCGAGCTTGCCCGAAAGGGAGCTGATCACGTTGTTCGGCGCGTCGACGACCACGCTGATGATGCTGACGTCTTTCGCGTGGTAGGGGATGCCCATCCGTCCGACGATGCAGCCCGCGAATTCGTGCAGGATGGCGTTGAGCCGGTCCGCCGCCCGCATGTCCTCCACGATGATGCCGATCAGGGCGATTCTTGTTTCCATCCGTCAGCCTTCCTTTCCGAAGCGGCCGCGTCTCCGCCGCCAAAAAAAGCGCCGCGTCCCCAAAGGCGCGGCGCCGCGTTTGCAGCACAAAAATACCACCGCCTTCTCCGCCGGGCCGAACCCGCGCGCTTTAGAACGATTTGCCTGAAAAGCCTTGATCCGCGGGAGCCCCCTTGGACGCAGGCGATGAAATTGTACCGGATATTTCCCGTTGGCAACATTATAGCACGGGTGGGCGGAATTGGCAAGGGAGGCCGGGGACGTCCGGGCGGAGTTGCAAAACGGGACGGAATTGGGTATACTGTTGCCAAACATCAAGGAACAGGAGCATGGATAACATGATCAGGAAGCTGACCCCGCAGGACAAAACGGATTTTCTCACGCTGCTCGATGAATTTTACCATTCGCCGGCCGTGCTGCACCCCGTCCCGGCGCATTTTTTTGAACGCACCTACGAGCAGGCGGTCTCGGACAGCCCCTATGTGGACGTCTTCCTCCTCGAGCAGGAGGGGAAGCTCGCCGGCTACGGGCAGGTGTCCCTCACCTGGTCGACCGAGGCGGGCGGCATGGTCGTGCTGCTCGAGGAGCTCTACCTGCGTCCCGAATTCCAGGGGAAGGGGCTCGGCAGCGCGTATTTTTCCTTTGTCAGCGAATACTATGCGGGGAGGGCGGCGCGCTTCCGCCTCGAGGTGGAGCCGGATAACGAAGGCGCGCGCAGGCTCTACGGCCGCCTCGGCTACGAAGAGCTGCCCTATGTCCAGATGGTCCGCGAACTGGGAAAATGAACGGTCTGTGACGGATTCGTGAATTCACGGGCGGCCCGCTTGTACGGGACGCCGGGTTGTGCTAGGATGGTGGCAGGCCAAAAGAAAGGAACGATAAGATGAAAAAAATGTCTACCGGCGTGGTCGTCCTGATCGCGGTTCTCGCGATCATCGTGATCATCGGCGTCTCCCTTGTCGGGGGGTATAACGGCATCGCCGCGGCGCGCGAAAACGTCGACACCCAGCAGGCGGCGATCCAGACCCAGCTTCAGCGCAGGGCCGACCTGATCCCCAACCTCGTCAACACGGTCAAGGGGCTGGCGGCGCAGGAGCAGTCGGTCATCGACAGCGTCACCGAGGCGCGCGCGCAGCTGGCGGGCGCGCAGGGCATGGGGATGGAGGAGCTGGCCGCGGCCAACGACAATCTCTCCAGCGCGCTCTCCCGGCTGCTGATGGTCGTGGAGAACTATCCGGAAATCCAGTCGAGCCAGGGGTATATCTCGCTGATGGATGAGCTCGCGGGCACCGAGAACCGCATCTCGGTCGCGCGCAACGACTACAACGACGCGGTCAAGAGCTACAACAGCAGGATCATCACCTTCCCGAACCGCCTGGTCGCCGGCATGTTCGGATTCGAGAAGGCGGAGTACTTCACCGCGCCCGAGTCGGCGCAGTCTGCGCCGGACGTGAATTTCGACGCGTAAGCGGAGAGGGACGGGCATGAAAAAGACAGCAGCCATTCTCGCGGCGCTCCTGCTTGTGGCGGCGGCGCTCTGCGGCGCCGCCTATCCGAGCCCGACCAGCGACTTCTTTGTAAACGACTATGCCGGCGTGCTTTCGCCGGATACCAAAGCGTATATCATGGAGCAGTCCGCCTCCCTTGCGCAGGAGACGGGCGCGCAGATCGTCGTGCTGACGGTGCGGTCGCTCGACGGCGAGGACCCGGCGTCCTATGCGCTGAACGTGGGCCGCCAGTGGGGCATCGGCGACGGGGAGAAGGACAACGGCCTGCTCCTTCTGCTCGCGCCCGACGACGGGGAGATCCGCGTCGAGGTGGGGCGGGGTCTGGAGGGCGCGCTCAACGACGCGAAGGTCGGCCGCATGATCGACGCCTACGCGCTCGAGAGCTACAAGGCGGGCGACTTTGACGCGGGGACCCGCGAGCTCTACAGCGCCCTGCTCTCCGAGACGATGGTGGAGTACGGTCTCGAGGCGCTGCCCGGTTACGAGCCGCGCGACTATGGGGAGGATTCCCGCGAGGGAAACTTCGCCGGGGCGCTCGTGGTCTTCTTTGTCATGATCGCGGTCGTGATGCTCTTCATGCGCGGCGGCCGTCACCGCGGGCGCCGGCATTGGGACGACGACGACTTCCACGGCGGGCCGTTCATCGGGGGCTTCTTCGGCGGCGGGTTCGGCGGCGGAGGCGGGTTTTCCGGAGGCGGCGGCTTCGGCGGCGGGGGCGGCTTCTCCGGCGGTGGAGGCGGCTTCGGCGGCGGCGGCTCCGGCCGCAGCTTCTGAAACGCCCGGAAAAAGAGAATGCGAAAACCGGCCCCGGCTTATGCCGGGGCCGGTTTTGCGCGCCGCCCCCGATTGATTTCGGCGGGGCGCGTATGGTATACTGGTGCTGATCAAAAATATTGCGGCAGCAGATAGGATGAAGCGGATGAAATATCAGGTGGTGCTCTGGGACTTTGACGGGACGCTCGTGGACAGCTCGCCCGGCCTCTTCCGGTCGCTTGGCCGGATGTTCGAGCGGATGGGCCGCCCGGTGCCCGGCGAAGAGGTCCTGCGCAAGTTTATCGGCCCGCCGATCGTCTACTCCCTCAAGACCTACACCGGCATGTCGGACGAGGACGCGGAAAAGGCGGTGTGGCTCTTCCGGGAGGACTACGAGGCGGGGGGCTGCTACCTCTCGAAGGTGTACGACGGGCTGCCCGAACTGCTCGGCCGTCTGCGGGAGCGGGGAATCAAAACGGGCGTCGCGACCCTCAAGCCCGAAAAGACCGCCCGGCACCTGCTGGAATACCTCGGGATCGACCACCTGATCGACACCTGCATCGGCAACCGTAACGACGAGAAGGGCGCGATCACCAAGAAGGACATCATCGAAACCGCGCTCGACCGGCTCGGTTGGACGGACAAGTCCCGCGTCGTGCTCATCGGGGACTCGGTCTACGACGCGGACGGCGCGATCACGGCGGGGATCGATTTTGTCGGGGCGGCCTACGGCTTCGGGCTCCTTCCGGAACAGGCGGAGGAGCTGGGCTGCTGCTACGTGGCGGAGTCCCCGGCCGACCTCGAGCCCTTTTTCTTTGGCCCCGGCGATTGCAATGCGGCGGCGGGCGCGGTAAAATAAAAGTGGACCAACAAGCTGGACGGAGGGGTAGCATGGACGCAAATGTCAGCGCGGTACTCGAAAAGAAGATCAACCGGACGATCGGCAATCTGCAAAACAACAAGATGGACGCCTACTATGTCAAGACCTGCGCGGAGGCGGTCGCGCTCGTGAAGGAGCTCTGCCCCGAGGGACAGTCGGTCTCATGGGGCGGCTCGATGACCCTCGCGGAGAGCGGGATCAAGGAGCTGCTGCGCTCGGGGGCCTACCGCTGCCTCGACCGGGAGGCGAAGGGCGCGGACCCCGAAAAGATCCAGCGGGAGGCGTTCTCCTGCGACACCTATTTTTGCAGCAGCAACGCCGTCACCGAGGCGGGGGAGCTCTATAACGTCGACGGCATCGGCAACCGCGTGGCCGCGATGATCTACGGCCCCAAAAGCGTGATTGTCGTCGTGGGCTACAACAAGATCGTGCCCGACCTCGAGGCGGCGCGGGTGCGCATGCGGGACACCGCCGCGCCCGCCAACGCGACCCGCCTCGACCGGCGCACCCCCTGCAAGGTGCTCGGCATCTGCCGCGACTGCCACAGCGACGACCGCATCTGCTGCGACTATGTCGTGATGTCCCAGCAGAAGGTGAAGGGCCGCGTCAAGGTGATCATCGTCGGCGAGCAGCTCGGCTACTGAGCGGAAAAACAGAGAAAAAGCCCCGGGAACGCGCCGCGTTCCCGGGGCTTTTGTGAAGTCAGATCCGCGCGGCCTTCGCGCGCTCGAAGAGGTCCTGGACCTCTTTGGAGGGCTCCCTGTCGAGGAGGGAGACGACCACGATCACGGCGAGCGCGAGGGCGAAGCCGGGGGCGAGGGAGTAAAGCCCGGTGCCCGCCAGCACGGGGACGTTTTCCCACAGCACGACGGTCAGCCCGCCGACCACCATGCCGGCGACCGCGCCCTTCATGGTCAGCCGCTTCCAGAAGAGGGAGAGCAGGATGACCGGCCCGAAGGAGGAGCCAAAGCCCGCCCACGCATAGGAGACGAGCCCCATGACCGAGCTGTTCGGATCGAGCGCGAGCAGGTAGGCGACGACGGCGATCACCATGACGGCGGTGCGGGAGACCCACATGAGTTCCCTGTCGGAGGCGTTCTTGCGGAAGAGCGCCTTGTAGAAGTCGTTGGAGACCGCGGAGGCGGCGACAAGCAGCTGGGAATCGGCGGTGCTCATCGCGGCGGCGAGGATGGCGGAGAGCAGGATGCCCGCGATGAAGCCAGGGAAGAGGCGGGTGACGAGGTCCATGAAGATGACCTCCGCCGCGCCCACGTCGGCGTAGACGCCCCGCCCGCCGAGGAAGGCGATGCCCACGATGCCGACGAAGACGGCCGCGCAAAGGGAGATGAGCACCCAGACCATCGCGATGATGCGGCTCTTTTTGATCATCGAGCTGTCCTTGATCGCCATGAAGCGCACGAGGATGTGCGGCATGCCGAAGTACCCGAGGCCCCAGACGAGGCCGGAGACGATCGTGACGAGCGCGACCCTGCCGGACGCGTCGGCGAAGAGGTTGAGGTAGTTGGGGCCTCCGAAGCCCGCGATCAGCTCGGGGGAGATGCCCGAGGTGGTGAAGGCGGCGGCGACCGGCACGATGATGAGCGCGGCGAACATCAGCATCCCCTGGATGAAGTCGGTCCAGCAGGCGGCCAAAAAGCCGCCGAGGAAGGTGTAGGAGATGATGATGACCGCGCCGACGGTCAGCGCCACGACGTAGTCGAAGTGGAAGACATACTGGAAGAGTTTCGCGCCGGTGCTGAAGGCGGAGGCGGTGTAGACGAGGAAAAAGACGAAGATGATCACCGCGCAGACGCTGCGGATCGCGGTGGACTTGCTGCAAAAGCGGTTTTGCAGATACTGCGGGATGGTGATCGAGTCGTCGGCGACGTAGGTGAACTTGCGCAGGCGCACGGCGACGAGCTTCCAGTTGAAATAGGTGCCGAGCGCGAGGCCGATGGCGATCCACGCGGCGGAGAGCCCCGACCAGAAGGCCGCGGCGGGAAGCCCGAGCAGCAGCCAGCCGGACATGTCGGAGGCCTGCGCGCTCAGCGCGGTGACCCAGCTCCCGAGGCTCCGGCCTCCGAGGAAATAGTCGGAGATGTTGTTGGACTTGCGGTAGAAGTAGAAGCCGATCCACACCATCAGGGCGAAATAGATGATGAATGCGATCAGGATGCCGATGTCAAGCTGCATGGCGGTTCCTCCTCATTTTCGTGCTTGGATGTCGGATGGGGCGCTTTTGCTCATTGCCGCAGTGATGAGCTGCAAAACTTACCCATTATTATACAAAATTCCCCAATTCAATGCAAGGGCGGATTTCAAAAGTTGCAGAATTTCTGTTGACAGCGGGGAAAATATGCGTATAATTAGAATCTATCAGGGCAATGCAGTCTTTACTACCTTTTCGGAGGCTTTTGGCATATGTTCAACCGGATTTCCAAGAGAATCGCTTCGATGCTGGCCGCGCTTTGCTGTGCGGTCTGCCTCGCTACCCCTTCTTTCGCGCTCATTCCGAATACGGGCGACGGTTCCGGGATGCTCCTGCCGATTATGGGCGGGCTTCTTGTGGTATCCGTAATCCTTATTATTATCTATGTCGTACTGTCCGCAAAGAAGAAAAAGTAGCAATTTAGGGACGATTTTCACGACCTTCCCGGATTGCGGGAAGGTTTTTTTATATACTTTTTCCAGTTGCTTTTGCATGAACCGGTTTTGTACATTTCATACTTTATTGATGCAGTATTTTAAAGCGCATTTGTGGAAAAGCTGGAAATTCTTTCGTTGCCTTGTGAATAATCATGCAGAATGCTATAATCAAACTTAACGCTTTCGCAGAAGGGAGCGCCTATGCTGACCAATCTCAAACGGATCGTCGTGGTCGTCGGTCACTACGGCAGCGGAAAGACCAATTTTTCGGTCAACCTAGCGGTGGACCTGAAGGCCGCCGGCCGGGACGTGATCCTCGTCGACCTCGACATTGTAAACCCCTATTTCCGCAGCGCCGATTTCGGCGCGCTGCTGGAGGAGAAGGGGATCGGGCTGATCGCGCCCGTCTACGCGCGGTCCAACCTCGACGTGCCCGCCCTTGACGGGCGCTTGGACGCCGTCATCGAATCGGATAAGACGCTGGTGATCGACGTGGGCGGCGACGACGCGGGCGCGGCCGCGCTCGGCCGCTACAGCGCCATGATCAGAGAGGCGGGCGGATGCGACGTGCTCTACGTCGTGAACGCCTACCGCTATCTCACCCGGACGAGCGAGGAGGCCGCCGAGATCCTCGGGGAGATCGAGCGGAAGGCCCGGCTGGAGGTGACGGCGGTGGTCAACAACTCCAACCTCGCGGACATCACGACGGCGGACGACATCGTTTCGTCGGCGGGATACGCTGAGGAGACGGCGCGTCGGTACGGCATCCCCGTGCTCTGCACGACGGCGTGGAAAAAGCTCGCCGCCGAGGTGGGGGAGAAGCTGCCCGGCCGGGAGATCTATCCGGTGGATATTTATGTAAAAAAACCGTGGGAAGTCTAGAGGCCCCACGGCGGTATAGAGTTAAGGAGGTGTTTTCAATGGCAAAGATGACGGTGAACCGTGACATCTGTAAAGGCTGCGGCCTGTGTGTGGAAGTCTGCCCGAAGAAGATCGTTTTTCTGGATAAATCGGTACTGAACGGAAAAGGGTACCATCCCGCTACCGTGACGGATATGGAGAGCTGCATCGGCTGCGCGATGTGCGCGACGATGTGCCCCGACTGTGCAATTACCGTTGAGAAATAGCGGCCTCAAACAGAATTGATCCACGAAAGGCAGTGAAGTTATGTCATCCACGCAAAAAATGTTAATGAAGGGGAATGAGGCGCTCGCGGAAGCGGCGATCCAGGCGGGCTGCCACCATTTCTTCGGCTACCCCATCACCCCGCAGACGGAAGTCGCGGCGTATATGGCCAAAAAGATGCCCAAGATCGGCGGTACATATATGCAGGCGGAGTCGGAGATCGCCGCGATCAACATGGTCTACGGCGCGGCCTCCGCGGGCGTGCGCGCCATGACCTCCTCCTCCTCCCCGGGCATCTCCCTCAAATCGGAGGGGATCTCCTACCTGGCGGGCTCCGACCTGCCCTGCCTGATCGTCAACGTCCAGCGCGGAAGCCCGGGGCTCGGCGGCATCCAGCCCTCCCAGGCCGACTACTGGCAGGCCACCCGCGCCCCCGGCCACGGCGACCTGCATGTGCTCGTCTTCGCCCCCTCCTCCATCCAGGAGATGGTCGACATGGTGTTTGACGCGTTCGACCTCGCCGACTGCTACCGCATGCCCGCGATGATCCTTGCGGACGGGATGCTCGGCCAGATGATGGAGCCGATCTCCTTCCCCGAAAAGCAGGTCAAGACCTACGACAAGAGCGGCTGGTCGACCAGCGGCCACCAGCACAAGCGCGCCCACCACATCGTCAACTCCCTCTACCTCCAGCCGGAGGAGCTGGAAGCCAAAATCCTCGAGCGCTTCCAGCGCTATGAGGAGGTCAAGGCGAAGCACACCCGCTGCGAGGAGTACCTCATGGAGGACGCGGAATACGTCGTCGTCGCCTACGGCGCGACCTCCCGCATCGTCCGCAGTTCGGTCAACTCCGCGCGGGAAAAGGGGATCAAGGTCGGTCTCATCCGCCCGCTGACCCTCTGGCCGTATCCGTACGCGCCGATCGAAAAGGCGGCCGAGCGCGGCGCAAAGGCGTTTTTGAGCGTCGAGATGAGCATGGGCCAGATGGTGGACGACGTGCGCATCGCCGTGAACGGCAGGGCGCCCGTATCCTTCTTCGGACGCACCGGCGGCGTCATCCCGACCCCCGCCGAAGTGCTCTCCGAAATCGAAAAAATGGCAGGAGGTGACCGGTAATGGCCGTCGTCTATCAAAGACCCCACGCGCTGCTGGATGTCAGCACCCACTATTGCCCCGGCTGCACCCACGGCATCATCCATAAGCTGGTCGCGCAGGCGCTCGACGAGCTCGATATCGAAGGCCGCACGATCGGCATCGCGCCGGTCGGCTGCTCGGTCATGGCGTACAACTATTTCGGCTGCGACATGATTGAGGCCGCGCACGGCCGCGCCCCCGCGATCGCGACGGGCGTCAAGCGTTCGCTGCCCGACAGCGTCGTCTTCACCTACCAGGGCGACGGCGACCTCGCCGCCATCGGCACCGCCGAGACGGTCCACTCCGCGACCCGCGGCGAAAACATCACGATCATCTTCGTCAACAACGCGATCTACGGCATGACCGGCGGCCAGATGGCCCCGACCACCCTGCCCGGGCAGGTCACCCAGACGACCCCCTACGGCCGCGACGTGTCCTACTCCGGCTTCCCGATCCATGTGTGCGAGATGCTCTCCACCCTCGACGGCGTGGCCTACGCCGAGCGCGTCTCGGTGGACAGCGTCCCCAACATCCGCAAGGCGGGCGCCGCGATCAAGAAGGCGTTCAAATGCCAGGTGGAAAAGAAGGGCTTCTCGATCGTCGAGGTGCTCTCCGCCTGCCCGACCAACTGGGGCCTTACCCCCTCGGAGGCGCTCCAGTGGCTGCGTGACAACATGATGCCCTACTATCCGCTGGGCGTCTACACCGATAAGACGGAGAAGGGGGTGCGTCCGTAATGCTGAGTATCCTGCTCGCAGGCTTCGGCGGCCAGGGCGTCCTGTTCGCCGGCAAGATCATGGCCTATTCCGGGCTCATCGAGGACAAATACGTCTCTTGGCTGCCCTCCTATGGGCCCGAGATGCGCGGCGGCACCGCCAACTGCTCGGTGTGCATCTCCGACGAGCCGATCGGTTCCCCGCTGGTGCTCAACCCCGACGTGCTCGTCGCGATGAACCTGCCCTCCTACGACAAGTTCATCGACAAGGTCGCCCCGGGCGGCATCGCCGTGGTGGACAGCTCGCTCATCGCCAAGAAGAGCGACCGCGCCGACATCAGCTGCTTCTACGTCCCCGCCACCGAAAAGGCGGATTCCGAGGGCCTCAAGGGGCTCTCCAACAACATCCTGCTCGGCAAGGTCCTGCAGGAGGCGAAATTCGCGTCGCTGGAGACGGTCGAGGCGGCCGTGGCCAAGTGCGTGCCGCCCAAAAAGCAGCACCTGCTCGAGCCGAACATGCGCGCCATCAAGCTGGGCATGAGCCTCTGAGAGGCGGCCCGGACTCGCGGCCCGGAAGGAAATTCCTTCCGGGCCGTTTCCATGCCCGCCGGGCGCGGCATTTCCGGGGAAAAGGCGCGGGCGGGAAAATTCCCCGCCCGCTTGTCCGCCGGGCGGGGATTGTGGTAGAATAGGAAGCATGAATGGAGGTGGAACGGATGCTGCATCTGATCCTGGGCGCGGCCGGCACCGGCAAGACGGCGCTGCTGCACGAGAAGATCGCAGAGTGCGTGCGCGGCGGCGGAAAGGCGGTCCTGCTGGTGCCCGAGCAGTATTCGTTCGAGAGCGAGAAGACCCTCTACCGGAGGCTCGGCGCGAAGGACGCGCTGTCTGTGGAGGTGCTGAGCTTTACACGCCTCTGCGACCGGATCTTCCGGGAGTACGGCGGGCTGGCGGGGGTGCACCTCGACGAGACGGCCAAGGTGCTGCTCATGAGCGTCGCGCTCGGCGAGATCGGCGGGGAGCTGCGCGCCTACCGCAAAAACGTCTCGGGCGCGGCGTTCGCCGCCACGATGTGCGAGGCGGTCGGCGAGCTCAAGACCGCGGGCGCGGACCCCGAAACACTGCGCGCCGCGGCGGCGGACGCGTCGGAGGACCTGCGGGACAAGCTCTCCGACGTGGCGCTCATCTTCGATGCCTACCA
>ERZ1673695.1639-NODE-1639-length-21459-cov-5.242338_pt1 | contig 21459 bp, 18 predicted proteins | sample MGYA00580225_ERZ1673695 | MGnify/ENA primary metagenome ERZ1673695 (study PRJEB41218, sample SAMN15661739) | gut metagenome | host: Homo sapiens | place: Canada: London | collected 2015-08-20/2019-03-30 | study: EMG produced TPA metagenomics assembly of... | reverse complement strand
TGTTTATCTTTTCACAATTTTTTTATTGAGACGTTCCGACATAAGCAGCATGAGAATGGCAAAGAGCAGCAAATACAGGGGATACAGGCCAATTTGAACCGGTGCGATCAATCCAAACAGCGGCGGCATAAGGGTTGTCCCCACATAAGCACTTGCCATCTGGATACCTATAATGGCCTGTGAATTTTCCTTTCCGAAATTAAACGGAGTAGAATGAATAAAGGACGGGTAGACCGGCGCGCATCCAAGACCGATGATAATCAAACCGGCCAGTGCCAGAGCATCCCATTTGACTGGCATCGCAACCAAAAGCGCGCCAGCTATCGTCGTAAAAATACCTGCTCGGATCATACGCTTATCCCCTGCCCTGTCGGCAATAAAGCCGCAGAGGAAACGGCCAAACGTTATTCCAAGAAAAAAAGTGAGGCAAAACCGGCGGCAACGTCGGCGTTAATTCCACGGTACTGCACCAGATAACTGCTTGCCCAAAGTCCTGCAGTCGACTCCAGCGCACAATAGGAAAAAAACGCAACCAGTACCAGAGGAACCCCCCTTATTTTTAAAGCCTGCACCAAGCCTAGAGCCTTTGCCGGTGCCTCTTCCTGCGCCTTCTCCATATCTTTGCGTTTCCATAACGGCAGGCTGATAAAAAGGACTGCGGCCAAAACAATCTGGACAAGTGAAACCGCACCATATCCACTATTCCAGCCATATCCACCGGTCAGGCAGTAGCTCATAATATATGGGCTGACTGCCGCGCCAACACCCCAAAAACAATGCAGCCAGCTCATGTGGCGCGACGCATAGTGCAATGCAACATAGTTATTGAGCGCAGCGTCAACCGCCCCTGCGCCAAGCCCGTATGGAACAGCCCAAACGCACAGCAGGAAAAAAGAGTGTGAAACAGAGAAGCCAAAAAGTGCGACGGCGGTCATCAACACACTGACGGCCGTTACAAGCCCCGCCCCGAATCTTCTTGTGAGCCTGTCGGATAAAAGGCTTGAGACAATTGTGCCGGCCGCAATGATCATGGTAATAATTCCGGCAAATGAAACGGAAACCCCCAGTTCGCTATGCATGACGGGCCATGCGGACCCAATTAGAGAATCCGGCAGTCCAAGGCTTATGAAAGCAATATAAATAATAAGCAGTAAAAGCGAATACATATGCACCATCCCAATATTATAAAATTGCTGTGCCGGGTACTTTTCCAAATCGTTTTTATCTGATTTATTGTAGCAGAACAACTTCTAAAAGGCAACCTCTCAAGCAGTGCCTTTATGTACGGGCGTTCATCTTTTCACGCTTAACGTCCCCCAACCCTTTTTCAGCAGCCGCAGCCCAGTCCTGTTCGCGTTCTCCAAAGCCCTTTCCCCTTTTTTCACGCTTTGGAAAACGTCCGCATATGCTGTCAAGAGGTGAATAGAATTGACCGAACACTATCCTTTCATAAACACGCCGCTCCCATATGGATATGACGCACTTGAACCGTATATCGACCAGCAGACCATGCACCTGCACCATGACAGGCACCTGCAAACATATATTGACAACTTAAACGCAGCCTTAAAAAACTGCCCCGACTTACAGGAAATGTCCCTTGAAGAACTGATCTGTACTTCCGGCAAACTACCCGCCGACATTGGCGTACCGGTTTTACGCAATGCCGGCGGCGTTTATAACCACCGTTTCTATTTTGACGGGATGAGCCCGCCTTCTGGGTCGAGGCCGTTCGGTATTCTGGCAGGAGCAGTCAATCGAAGTTTTACAAACTTTGACCGGTTTAAGGAAACGCTCAGCGCTGCAGCGCTTTCCGTCTTTGGTTCGGGTTACGCCTGGCTTGCAGGCGACAGAGCCGGCCGGCTTCGGGTCATCACCACTCCAAACCAGGAAACGCCGCTGCCCTGCGGGTTCCGTCCGATTCTCAACGTTGATGTCTGGGAACACGCTTATTACCTGAAACACTATAACAAAAGGGCCGATTATATTGGCGATTGGTTCAGCGTTGTAAACTGGCAGGCGGTCAGCGACCGTTATCTTCTCTATCGCCGCCATTGACAATAAAAAACAGGTTCCATGCCGGAGAGCGGAATAATCAAATTTTACACAGGCGGAAAGGCCCGCCGGCCACGTCTTAATACGTGGCCGGCGGGCTTTATAATGCGCATTTATGCAATCTACTACAGGCTAAATATTTGCTTTATATTTGTCACTCTTTGTCAAATTTCAGAATAGGATAAACAAAGGAAAAATATGGTTCTTTTGCGGCGGAATTAAGAATTCCGGCTGTGAAAAAAAGCAGAATTTCCATTTCCTATAAAACTTCAAATATGAAAGGGTGGTTAAATATGATACCGGCCATTGTAATTATAGTTGTATCGGCAGTGGTTCTCACTGCACTGATATTTTTTGGCATCTGGTATTTTCGCTTCCGCCATTTTAAACCTACAGCTGATAAGGAGATACAGCAGGCTATGATTAATGAAATGTTAAAACCGGCCGGCTTTGCCTACGATCCCAAAAGCGATATTTTTTATTCGACTATGGATTGCTGGCAGCGTGAAATAGGGTATTGCAAACTGTTTGACGAGGGTTCCCCCCTTTTCAATATGGTTATGGACTGCGAACCCGTAACTTTTTCATACGGCGGCAAACGGTGGCTTATTGAATTGTGGAAAGGACAGTACGGGATTACCACCGGCGCAGAAATCGGGATTTATAACACCAGCCGGGATGATATCCACACAGAAAAATTTACAGGAACGTACTATGAACCGATCACCGACGCAGAGCGTCTGCCCCTTTCTATTGTTCTAAGAAAAAACAAAAAAGTGGTATTTCGCCGCAAAGCCCTTCATTGGTGGTTGACCGGGTTTGTACTTGGGGAATTTTCGCAGCCGGAAGAACTTACTATGACCGCTAAAATCAAATTTCCCAACCGGGAAATGTGCAATGCGTTCTTAGGGGGACTGCGTGGAATTGGCTATACCTCCAAAGAATATGCCGTACGGTTTAATACCGTTACAATCAACTATGACAAGCCGCACTCTCCGCAGCCTGTTTCCCAGAATCTGGCTAAAAGAGTTGTGGTTCAGCAGGTCAACGAGGCCAACTGCAGGTTGTTCCGGTATGTCACAAAGGATTATCCAATCACAATGGATAAACTTGAGTATATTCAACACGCCTTCCCGGAATTATTCGATTTATTCCTACACTCGCTTTATGCAAAAGGGTTGTTTGATACCTTTGGATGGCTGATCGACCTCATCCGCCCGAAACCGACACCTCCGAAACCATATCCGGATCCTTGTCCGAAGCCGTGCCCGGATCCCTGTCCGAAGCCGTGCCCGGATCCCTGTCCGAAGCCGTGCCCGGATCCCTGTCCGAAGCCGTGCCCGGATCCCTGCCCGAAGCCGTGCCCGGATCCCTGCCCGAAGCCGTGTCCGGATCCCTGCCCGAAGCCGTGTCCGGATCCCTGCCGAGAAGCGCTATCAGAAATTTTCTCAGAGCCTACTCTGGAAACCTTGCCTGACCTCTCTCCAGAATCCGTATCGGAACTATTACCGGAGCCCGCTTCGGAAGCTGTGCCGGAAGCTTCTCTGGAACCCACGTTGGAGCTATTGCCAGAACCTGCTCCGGAAGCTGTGTCAAAATCCTTGCCACGGCCTTGCCCAAGGGCTCGTCAACATCCTTTGTATACCTGTACAAAGGTAAGTTCTACTGATTCGTTCTGTCCGCGGCAAAAATCAAACTGCATCTACTACCACCCCCATTGTGAGAAAAACTGCGACTGCACTTCATCAACCTTTTATAACGGCGTCTGGAAAGCCTGTTCAAAAAGCTTCAAAAAACACGGCTCCGGCGGCTGCTGTGGGAGATAACGGCTATGCTTACGGTTAACCGCCGGTTAAAAGGCGTTTACCATACAGCCTCGATTGTTCAGTTCAATTCCAAATCAAAATTTATTATTATGAGCGATTGCCACCGCGGCAAAGGAAACATCGGGGATAATTTCCAGCCAAACCAGCCGGTTTATATCGGCGCGCTGGAATACTATTATGACAGTGGCTTTTCCTATATCGAACTAGGAGACGGCGACGAACTCTGGGAAAACAGGTGCCTAAAACCGATCATTGAAGCGCACAGCGATGTTTTTGAACTACTGTCCCGGTTTTATAACGACGACAGGCTTTATATGCTGTACGGAAACCATGATGCTGCAAAGCAGAAGAAATCCTACCTGAAATCAAACTGCAACAGCTATTACTGCGATTCCGCTCTTTGTCAAAAGACTCTTTTTCCCGGAATTGAAATACCGGAGGGAATCATTTTGCAGGACAGCAAGACAAAAAGCCAGATTTTATTGATCCACGGCCACCAGGTTAGCTTTTTAAACGATACGCTCTGGCCTTTGACAAGATTCCTGGTCCGCCATGTATGGAAACCTTTGGAGTCTATTGGCTTTTTAGCGCCTACAAGCCCCAGTTGGCCGCGGGAAAAAGCGGAAAAAGCGGAGCGGAAGCTTTCTTCCTTTGCAAAGCAGGAAAAAATCATGATGATAGCGGGTCACACCCACCGCCCTGTTTTTGCAAAACCGGGAGACACTCCGTACTTCAACGACGGCAGCTGTGTCCATCCGGGGGGAATTACGGGGATTGAAATTGAAAACGGGATGATTTCACTGGTAAAATGGTATGTGAGCAGCAGAAAAGACCGCACAATGTATATTGAACGAGAGCTGATGGCAGGTCCTGTCAGCCTGACAGACTACGACATGCAATAAAAAAAGGGACGGCAATCTTTAAGCTTGCCGTCCCTTTTTCACTGAACGAACTGGACAACCTTTTTTCAATGCGCTATGATGATAATCAGAAGAAAACGATCCACATATTTTCAGAACAATACAGGAGGGACTTCATTTGAACTTAGTTTATCTGCACACCCATGATTCCGGGCGGTATCTGCAGCCGTATGGATACCAAATTCCAACTCCTTCCCTGATGAAGCTGGCTGAAGGCGGAACCCTATTCCGGCAGGCCTACTGTGCCGCGCCAACCTGTTCCCCCAGCCGCGCCGCCATGCTCACCGGCGTCAACGCCCATTCAAGCGGCATGACCGGCCTTGCCCATCGCGGTTTCTCACTTTCAGACAAGAGCCGTCATCTTGCCTCTACCTTAAACCGTAGCGGCTTTGAGACGGCGTTGTGCGGCGTTCAGCATGAAACAAGCAGCAATCCAAAGGAACTGGGATACCAGCATATTCTGACCGATACGGAGGCCGATTCAACAAATTATGAAACGTTGGATTTGGCCAATACCCGTAAAGTTCTAGACTATTTAAAGGCGCCGAAAGAAAAACCGTTCTTCCTTTCACTGGGGTTCAATAACACTCACCGAGAATATCCCAAAATAAAAGACGCCGCCAACCCGGACTACGTCATGCCGCCCTTTCCACTGCCGGACTGTCCCGAAACCCGGAAGGATTTCGCAGCTTATATAGACAGTGCATCGGTCGTGGACCGCTGCTGCGGAATGGTTTTGGAGGCGTTGGAAAAAAACGGTCTAATGGAAAACACCGTCGTTTTATTTACCACCGACCACGGCATCGCTTTTCCCAAAATGAAATGCAACCTGTATGACACCGGTATCGGCGTTGCAATGATTTTAAAATATCCCGGCAACCCAAGCGCCGGAAAAGTTATAGATAGTCTGGTTTCTCAGCTCGACGTCTATCCCACACTCCTTTCCCTGCTCGGTGTTGAAAAGCCCGGATGGCTGGAAGGCCATGACCTGACGCCAATCCTAAACGGCGAACGGGAAAGCGTGCGGGAGGAAATATTCGCTGAGGTAAACTATCACGCATCTTATGAACCAATGCGCTGTATCCGCACCAAACGGTATAAGCTGATCCGGCGGTTCGATCAGGAATATCCGGGCTTCCCTTTTGCAAACGTGGATGATGGCTTCAGCAAAACCGTGCTTCTGGAAAACGGATGGCAGTCGAAAAAGCCGGAATCCATACAGCTGTTCGATCTGCTCCACGACCCGGTTGAGCGGCTCAATCTCGCTGAAAATCCGGATTACGCCTCCGTATTAGAAGATTTAAACCGACGTCTGGAAAGCTGGATGGCAAAAACGGATGATCCTCTGCTGAAAGGGCGGGTTCCCATGCCGGAAGGCGCAAGAATTCATCAAAGAAAATGCCTGAGCAATCAGGAAAGCGAAATGGAATAAGGTTTTCACGCCGCATACGCAGGCAGAGCCTGCGGTGGCTGAGAAAATCTTATTGCCCGCGGCAATAACAAACACCGCGGCGTCCGGCAGAGCTCTGGTAAAAAGCTGAATGGGAACGGCAAATAATAATTCAACATATCAAACGCAGGTTATTGGACCCAGTCACCGGTATTCAATATGAGCTAATGGGGAATTCCCAAAAACAAGGCCTGCATTCAAAACGCAAATTCTGTTCGATACAACAAATAAAAGAGCCGCATTCATGCGGCTCTTTTATTGTTTATCAGCCCCGTTTGAATAAAACATCCTTTTCGTACTGTTTCACTTCATCAAGCCACGTCTCCCGGACGGGGACACCCATCATTTCACAATAGTAGTCCCAGACAGCGGCAAACGGATAACTTTTAAGTTCCTCAAGTATCGCGAGACGGGCGGTGTAGTCGCCCTCCAACTCGAGCTGCTCAAGCTTTTGAATCGGCTCCAGCTTTGCCCGGAGAAGGGCTTTTATCATATTGCGGCTGCCAATCACCCAGGCGGCAATCCTGTTAATGGACGCATCGAAGAAATCCAGCCCGATATGCGTCCGCTCGGTTAACCCACGGCGAACAATGCTCTGGGCGATTGCAACCAGCTCGTCATCCATTATGACCACATGGTCGCTGTCCCACCGCACCGGGCGGCTGACATGGAGCATCAGTTCATCGGTATAAAGAAGGACGGAAGGAATTTTGTCCGAGATGACCTCAGTCGGATGGAAATGCCCCGCATCCATGCAGTAGGCAATTCCACGGGAGATCGCATAACCCATACAGAATTCATGGGAGCCTACCGTGTAACTCTCCGCCCCGATGCCGAACACCTTGCTCTCAAGGGAATCAAGATTGCAGGCAGGGTCGATTTTTTCGGTCATCACTTCGTCAAGAGCCGTCATCATCCGCCGGCGGGGGGACTCCCGGTCGACCGGGACATCTTTATAGCCGTCCGGAAACCAGAAATTGTTGATACACTTCTGTCCCAGCTCGCGGCCAAAGTATTCGCCCACCCTGCGGGAGCGCTTGCAGTGTTCAATCCAGAACGCACGCACTTTCGGGTCTGCTGAGGAAATGGTAAAGCCGCTGTCGGCCATCGGATGAGAAAAGCAAGTGGGGTTGAAATCCAGTCCCAGTTTGTTTTCCTTTGCCCATTCAACCCAATTTTTAAAATGCTCCGGCTCAATTTCATCGAGGTCGACCGGACGGTCCGGCTCCGCGTAAATGGCGTGGAGCGCGAGCTTGTGTTTTCCTGGAATCATGGAAAAAGCTTTTTCCAAATCCTGCCGCAGCTCGCTGGCCGTACGGGCACGCCCCGGATAATTCCCCGTTGCCTGAATGCCGCCTGACAACGCAATATCTGGAAAAAGGAACCCGTTCAGATCATCCCCCTGCCAGCAATGAAGCGAGATTTTAATTGTTTGAAGCTCTTCCAGCACCCGGTCAGTATCCACACCAATCCCTGCATAAACTTCTTTTGCAAGTTCATAAGCCTTCTGTGTTTGATTCATCTAAAAAACTCCTCCGACAAACGGGCTGTGCCCGCCTTACTTCATTTCACTTAAAACCTTTTCACGGGTCTTTTCCAAAAACTCCTGCACCCGGACAACCTGGCCGGTACGCGCGCTTTCAATTGCAGCAAAAATGTGTGCAACCGACTGGAGGTTATCCTCTACATTGGTTTCCATCCGCTCACCGCCATCCAGCCAGCGGACAAATTTTTCAATCAGCCAGGTGTTAGCCCATTTTTTCTGCTGGAGCAGCGGGATTGGGACACCTTCCCCTTCCAAAGCTTTTGCAATGGTTGTTTCCGGATTATACGGAAAAACTTCGAGTTTTCTCTGGTTTAAAAGAAGCGTTCCGTTTTCACACTCCGCGCGGAAATATTCGTGACTCCACCAGTTCAGAGTAACAGCATTGGTTTTCGCACCCTCATAAACCGCTTTAACACCGTTTTCAAAGGTCATTGTAACCAGGGCGTTGCAATCCCCTTTAAATTCTCCCCATGAAGGCCGCCAGCTCTGCATATATATTGTTTCGCACTTGGCGCCCGCAAGGTCGGCAAGAATATCAAGGTGATGGACAGCGCCTTCAAGCATCAGCGGATAAGCGATTTCATGCCGGAATTCACCCCAGCTCCCGTATTTCCGGCAGTCGCAAGTAAAACGGGTGACAAGGTAATCAAGCGTTCCCCACCTGCCGCTGCGGAGCTGACCGCGCAGCGAGGTCTTATCCTGATCGAAACGGTGGCTCATCGTCACGCCCATTTTCAGCCCGGCGCGTTTTACCTTTTCCGCAATCCGCACCGCACCTTCAAGGGTATCGGCAATTGGCTTTTCAGACAAGATATGCAGATTGTATTTGATTGCCAGGTCTACAATCTCTTCATGGTGCGCCGGTGTGACTACATTGATGCAGAAATCCGCCTTATTTTCGCGGAATGCGGTTTCCGCATCGGTATAACAACGCGCATCGGTGAGATTTAAATATTTTTTGGCTGTTTCCAGCGAATTTGGGTTTTTATCGACTGCAGCCACGACTTCAAGTGTGCCGTCTTTGATATTTGGTGGAAGGAAGTGCTCGCACCACCACTCGCCCCAAGAGCCGATGCCGACTAAAATTGCTTTATATGCCATTATGGTTCCTCTCTCATTTTAAGCTTGGTTTCGTACTGCGTTTTAAATTTGATCGACGGTCCAAAGAATGCCGCGGCGCAGGATTTCACGAAAGTATTCGTTGGAATAGGAGGTATTACAATGTCCGGACTGGTAGCAAAACACCTTGGATTTCTTATACTGCCTGGTCCAGGCGACAGTCGGAATATTTTTCGGATGGGCAGTCGTCATCAAAACTTCAATTCCCGGAATCTCCTCTACCCCATCCGACTCATAGGCTTCGTCCACCATGGTAAAATCCGGGATGCCTTTCATGATCGGGTGGTCAGGGGCGGCAACGTGAAAGCTCATCGTTTCATCAAGATGGTAATCGCGGTATTTCTTAGGGTCAAGCCCCGTAACTTCTTTCCAGAGAGGCCATTCCCGAAATGCTAAAATGGAATGATGGAGCATTAGGATCCCCTGGCCGGTCTCTCCGAGCCCGCTCAAAGCATTCAGCGCCTCACCTTCATACCACGGGCCGTCATTGACCGGGGTATCCAGCCACATTGTGTAGAAAACAACAACGTCATAGCTTTCTCTAACCTCTTTTGAGCTGCTTGTAAACTGTTCCAGATGCTGAATGTAGCAGTGCATTCCAGGAAACGATTCAAACATCTCCTGAAACGGTTGGACTTCATAGGAGTGGTGCCCAACTACTACAGCTACCTTAAGCGGATTTTTTGTCATAATAATTTCCCCCGAAAAATTAAATTGTATATGCATTGGTAATAATAACAACATGAAAGCACAAGCACTAGCCAAAACGTTAAGACGCGAAAGTTCCTCTCTTAAACAGCAGGGCACTATCCAAATGCAACGTCAAGTACCATCATCAGAATAAAACCGAGCATTGCCGCGAGTGTTGCGCTGTTTGTATGTTCGTTGTAAGCCTGAGGAACCAGCTCGTCAACCACTACATAAATCATAGCGCCCGCGGCAAAGGCCAGCATAAACGGCATGACCTGAACGATTGTAAAAGCAAGAAGAGCACCGATTACGCCTGCCACCGGCTCAACAATGCCGGAAAGCGCACCGCAAGCAAACGATTTCCGTTTGCTGAATCCTTCCTTAAGCAGCGGCAGGGAAATTGCCGCGCCCTCAGGGAAATTCTGAAGCGCCATGCCAAATGCCAGCACGAGCGCCCCCGCGAACGTCACCGGAGAACCGCTCTGCGCGGACAGGGCAAAGCTGAGTCCCACTGCCATCCCTTCCGGAATATTATGTAAGGTAACAGCAAAAACGAGCATAGTCGTACGCTTAAGCCGGCTGGACATTCCCTCCGGCTTATCCGAGCCAAAATGGAGGTGGGGAAGAAGCTTATCAAGTAGGAAAAGAAAAGCGCCGCCGGTACAGAAACCCGTTGCCGCGGGAATCCACTCGCTCATCCCAAGCTGGACGGAAAGCTCCATTGCCGGCAGGAGCAGCGACCAAAAGGAAGCTGCCAGCATAATACCCGACGCAAACCCCAAAAACACTTTTTGAAGCGATACCTTTACTTGTCCCCGGAACAAAAAAACCATGGCGGCGCCAAGGGCCGTCCCCAAAAATGAAAAGCTTGTTCCAAGAAGCGAAAGAAAAAGCGGATTGTCCACCAATTTTCATCCTTTGTATTTAAACTAATACCTATATTATAACGATTCCCAGTTTTATCGCAATAGAATTTGCAAAAATTGCAGATATAAATGGCGACAAATTACGGATTATTGTTAAAATTTCACAGGATATTTTTATTTTAGCACTCTATATATTAGAGTGCTAATTTTTACAAATTCTTAAAATTTCATGCAAAATATCCTTACAATCCCCGGATAAAATAAAATTGTAAACAAAAAGGAATGGCTCATGCCAGAGGGAAGGTGGTTGCCATGGGCCAAAATAAATATAAAGACCAATAACATTGCTATTAAAAATTATCAGGAGGGAATTTTATGTTTGACTTAATGCCGTTTGGACGCAGGGACGACTGGTTCCGCTCCCTGGAATCAATGGAAAAAGATTTTTTTAACGGATTTGGAGGCTCGCTTGACTCTTTCAGTACCGATGTATTGGATAAGGGAAACCGGTATATTGTAGAGGCAGAGCTCCCCGGTTTTGAAAAAAAGGACATCAGCATTGACGTAGAAAACGGCTATTTAACCGTACGCGCCGAGCACAAAGAAGAAAAGGAACAAAAAGAAGACGGACGTTATTTGCGGCGGGAGCGCCGGTACGGCTCCTTTGTCCGTAGCTTTGACGTAAGCGACATTGATGAGAAAGAAATCAAGGCGTCTTACGAGAACGGGCTTCTGACCCTGACAATGCCGAAAAAGGAGCCTTCTCAAAGACCGGCTCCAAGAAGGATTGAGCTGGAATAAAAACTGTATAAAAAAGCGGAAAGAGACACCTCTTTCCGCTTTTTTATACAATAATTTTCGATAGGCTCAGTCTTCCCATTTTCATTTTGTGTAAAAAATGCTATACTGGCAAAAAGGAGTGAACGTAATGCGAGCTGAAATACAATACTTGCACCACAGCGGGTTTACTGTAAAGACACAAAGCCATTTCCTGGTTTTTGATTACGACGGGATTCCTCCGGAGTTCAGTCCTTTCCCCGCTGAAGGCGGGACGGCGGTTTTTGCGTCCCACCGCCACAGCGACCACTACGTTCCCAGCATTTTGGCGTGGAAAGAAAAGAACCCGGCTATACAGGTTATCCTTTCCTATGACATTCCCTCAAAAGAAGGCTGTTTTTCTGTCCACCCGAATGAAACGCTGCGATTTGACGGCGTTACGGTAAAGGCGCTTGACTCCACAGACGAAGGGGTTGCTTTTCTCGTAGAAGTGGACGGTCTGACAATCTACCACGCGGGTGATCTCAACTGGTGGCACTGGAACGGGGAAAGTGACTCCTATAATGCTGAAATGGCTCTGAGCTACCGCCGTGAAATAGAAAAGCTTGCGGGAATAAAAATAGATCTCGCCTTTGTCCCGCTTGACCCGCGGCTGGAGGATGCCTACCTGTACGGTGTGGATTTCTTTGCCCGTACAATCCAAGCAAAAATGATTTTCCCCATGCACATGTGGGGAGATCACAGCGTAATCGGGCGGCTGAAATCCGACCCACGTGCGGCGGAATACGCCTCGAGCATAGCAGAGATCACCAGGCCGGGTCAAACGTTCTGCTTTTAGTCGATGATTTCAATCCAATAGCCGTCCGGGTCTTCGATAAAATAAAGGCCCATTTCCCGGTTTTCATAACAGATACAGCCCATTTTCTCATGCAGAGAGTGGGCTTCTTTTTTGTCCGGAACACGGTAACAGATATGGAATTCTTTATCGCCAAGGTTATATGGCTGTGTCCGGTCACGCAGCCAAGTGAGCTCGAGCTGGGCATCGGTCTGCCCATCTCCCAGAAATACAATGATAAACGCTCCCTCTGGTCCGTTTACCCGCCGGACTTCGGTCAATCCCAATGCCCTGCGGTAAAACGCAAGGCTTTTTTCAAGATCAAAAACGTTAAAATTTGTGTGCAGGTAACATGCGTTCATATCAAAGCCCCTTTTTCATTTTATTTGTATTTACCATAACACAAAGAACTATTTTTTTCCATTTTTTTCAAAAATAATCTGGTATAATTTACTGCGTTCTTTCCGCTGTTCCCCTTAATATTCCGCTGAATTTTTACGATAATTCTTTGCAATTTTCCTGGTTCGTGTTATAATGCATTCATTAAAAAAGGAGGCAGAAACGTTATGGAAAAACTTGTTGTTGAATTTGCCCAAAAACTGCTGCGGCTTTATTTTGAAGAACGTAACCTTAACGCGGTTGTCTCCTACCTAGATCCTGCCGTTACGTGGATTGGATTCGGCAAAAACGAAATCTGCACCTCTTATAAAAATGCGGTCAAAGCGCTTCAGGAAGAAGAGCGGCTGTTTCACGGCTCATTTACAATCCGGAAAAGCCATTTGTTTGCCGAAAACAACAATAATGGTATTTTTACCGTCTATGGTTCTCTGACAATTCGTGAAAACAGCTTGGAACAGGATACGGCTGATATTGATGTGCGCCTCACAGCCGTATGCCGCGCCTCGGCCAATGGAATGAAACTATGCCACGTACATATATCTCAGCTCAGCGAAGATCAGCGTGAAGATCAGTTTTTTCCTGTCCTTTTTTCAAATCAGACCGGTTATTTAAAGAAAATGCTGGATGAGAAAACATCCGCGCTTAAAGCGCGCAATGCCGACCTGCAGGCTGTTACTAATAATATTCCAGGGGGAGTATTCCGCTGCCTGTTCGATGAAAAACTTACCTTACTTTATGTCAGCGATGGATTTATTTCCATGTTTGGGTATACAAGAGAAGAAATTAAAGAAAAATTCGGAAACAGCTTTTGGGAAATGATTTACCCAGAAGACTGGGAGGCCGCTCTCGCCTCTGCTCAGAAACAGATGGAGGCCGGGAATACCAAAGAACTGGAGTACCGGATAATCCGCAAGGACGGCACTGTTTTACATGTTCTGGACAAAGGACAGCGGATTGTCAACGACTGCGGAGAGGAATCTTTTTACTGTATCTTGATTGATATGACCTCCCAAAAAAAGGGGCAGGAAGAGCTCCGTCTTAGTTTGGAACGGCATAAAATTATCATGGACCAGACTACCGATATCATATTCGAATGGGATATATTGAATGATTCTTTAATATTCTCATCCAATTGGGAAAAGAAGTTTGGCTACAGCCCTATTGACAAACAAATCAGTACACGGATTTCGTTCAGCGCCCGCATTCACGAGGATGACCGGTCAGCCTTTACAAAAATTATGGAAACAGTCAAAGACGGCACTCCTTATACGGAAGCCGAATTCCGCATTCAAAACGCTGATGGGCGGTTTATTTGGTGCAGAATCCGTGCAACTACGCAGTACAACCAGGAGGGTGTGCCAGTCAAAGCCGTTGGCGTTATCGTTGACATTGACAATGAAAAAAAGTCCCGGCAGGTTTTGCTCTATAAAGCGGAAAGGGATTCCCTGACCGGGCTTTACAATAAAATGACCGCTCAAAATGAAGTGGAGCGGTTTATTGACGACTCCGGCGAATCAGGTCTCAGCGCTCTGATGATTATCGACATTGATAATTTCAAGATGTTTAACGATACCCTAGGGCATCTTTTTGGGGATGCTGTGCTCTCCCACATTTCGAACGAAATGAAAAAGCAGTTCCGTTCAAGCGATATCATAGGGAGATTGGGCGGGGATGAATTTATTGTCTTTCTTAAAAACATTCCCAATACAGAATTTGCGGAACAAAAGGCCGAACAGCTGATTAAAATTTTCAGCACACTGTTCGCTGATGAAAAAAAGGATTACCAAATCACCTGCAGCGTCGGCATTTCCGTTTACCCGCAGGATGGAAAGAGCTTTAACCGCCTTTACCATAACGCAGATCTTGCTTTATACAAAGCGAAAAGCAAGGGAAAAAACCGCTGTGTCCGTTTTGATCAAAAGCTGGAGGAAGAAGAAGTTTTCAGCATGGTTCCGCAGCCCCACTCCAATACTTTGATTGACTCCGACCAAAACGCTAAATTGCTCAGCGACCGCCTGATTGAGTACGTTTTCGGCATTCTATATAAATCGGACGATCTTGAAACCGCCGTCAGCCTGACGCTGGAATTGATCGGCAAGCAGTTTAACGTCAGCCGGGCCTATATTTTTGAAAACACTGAAGACGACCTGTACTGCAACAACACTTTTGAATGGTGCAATACCGGCATTACACCGGAAATTGACCAACTGCAAAATATATCGTATGAAAAAGACCTGGGTGGAAATTTCCATGAAAACTTTAATGAAAATGGCATTTTCTACTGCCGCGATATTGCGGAACTGCCGGAAAGCCAGTACCGGATTCTCGCCCCGCAGGGCATTAAATCCATGCTTCAGTGTGCTATCCGCGACAAAGGCGTTTTCAAAGGTTACGTCGGCTTTGACGAATGCAGTGCGCACCGGTTCTGGACAAAGGAACAGATTGACATTCTTTCAATGCTTGCGCGGATTCTCAGCACTTTCCTACTGAAACAGCGCTCCCAAGAGAGGTTAATACGCACTGTCGGTCAAATGGAAATGCTTCTTGAGCAGCAGAATTCCCTGATCTACACGGTAGATAAAAATTACATACTTCTTTATGCGAACCACAAGACATGGGAATTGGTTCCTTCCGCTCAGATTGGAGTAGCAACTTGCTACAAAATCTTTTTTGGCCGCGGCACTCCCTGTGAAATCTGCCCGATTCAATCACTAAAAAAAGGCGATACCAGCAACTCTATGGAAATTTATAACGCCTGCCTGGATATTTGGACATTGACCGACGCTTCTTCCCTTACCTGGGACGGAAAAGACGCATACCTGCTGACCTGTCACGATATTTCCAAGTATAAGCGCTGTCTAAAAAATAGACGATAGTTTAAACACGGCGATAAGCGCCGTGTTTTTCTTTTTATAGTAAGAACGCAGGACTAAACGCGCCTCTTTCTGACCATCCTATTGGAGAGAGGTGACAAATAAAATGGAATCTATTTGGAGTAAAGCAACTGAAATCAGTTCCCGCCCTCCTTTAAGCGGCAACCGAAAGGTCGATGTTGCCGTGATCGGAGGCGGCATGGCGGGAATTCTTACCGCCTACCGCCTGAGGCAAAACGGCTTTCACCCTCTGGTGCTGGAAGAGCGGACTATCGCAAGCGGTCAAACCCGGAATACAACGGCTAAAATTACATCCCAGCACGGGCTCATCTATAATAAGCTGATTGAAACGCTTGGGGAAGAAGCAGCTCGCCAGTATGCAGGAGCAAACCAAAAAGCCATTGACGATTATAAAAAGCTGATTACAGCCGAGCAGCTTGACTGTGATTTTGAGGAAAAATCCGCGTTTCTCTATTCGCTGAAAGAAGAGGATCCTTTGATGCGGGAAGCTGAGACTGCGGCAAAGCTGGGAATCAACGCCGCTTTTGTCAATCAAACAGAACTTCCCTTCGCGGTGAAAGGCGCCGTACGGTTCGACAGCCAGGCGCAATTCCACCCTCTAAAATTTTTACAGGGGGTTTCAAAGGATATCGATCTCTGCGAAGGGACAAAGGTGCTGTCGGTTGACGGAAACAGGGTGGAAACAAACCATGGAACCGTGACGGCAGAAGCGGTGGTTTTCGCGGCCCATTACCCATTCCCAAACGTTCCCGGGTACTACTTTATGAGGATGCACCAAGAGCGCAGTTATGTATTGGCACTGAAAAACGCTGTGCAGCTAAATGGGATGTATCTGGGCATCGATCAGGAAGATGGCTGGTCGCTTCGCAATGCAGGCGAATATCTGCTGTTCGGCGGAGGAAGCCACCGTACCGGTGAAAACCGGCCTGGCGGAAAATACAGACGGCTGCGGGAAAAAGCGCGGGAGCTCTGGCCGGAAAGCATTGAGACTGCATGCTGGTCGGCACAGGATTGTATACCGCTGGACAGCGTTCCTTATATCGGCCAGTTTTCCGAATCAACCCCCAACTGGTATGTAGCGACCGGTTTCCAAAAATGGGGGATGACTTCCGCAATGGTTGCCGCAAATTTGATTACCGACCTGATTCTGGAGCGGAACAATCCCTTTGCAGAAGTTTTCTCCCCCCAGAGATTTACCCCCGGGGCCTCTGCAAAATCTTTCCTGCAGGAAGGCATGCATGCTGTGCGCGACCTGTCCCGCAGATTTTTGGAAGCGCCCCGAGCCGAACTGGACGCTCTGCCGGAGGGGCACGGTGGAATTATAGAGGCCGGCGGAGAAAAAATAGGCGTATATAAGGATAAGGACGGAAATTCTTACGCCGTTTCCATCTGTTGCCCTCATCTGGGATGCCAACTCGAATGGAACCCGGATGAAAAAAGCTGGGACTGCCCCTGCCACGGCTCCCGGTTTGACTATAAAGGAAAACGTCTGGACAACCCCGCACAGGAGGACTTAATTGATGAAACCAACGCAAACTAAAAAAGAAATCACCCCTTATTTTGAGGGATGGTATTTTAAACAAAATAACGGCCGCGACACTTTATCCTTTATTCCGTCTATCCACCGGAACAGCAGTGGCGACCGTTACGCTTCCCTTCAGGTGATCACCGCTGACGGATCCCACCGCCTGCGCTTCCCTGCAAGCCAGTTTTCAGCGGATATGGGGCGTACGCAAATTCGCCTTGGCGACAATATTTTCTCTTCCAAAGGCTGCCGGCTGAAGCTCAACCGTGACGGCCTGCAGATAAACGGTACGCTCCGATACGGGCTTTTTACCCGCCCCAAATATGATATTATGGGGCCTTTCTGTGCAGTTCCGGCACTTCAATGCCGCCACAGCGTTTTCAGCTACTATCACCAGGTCGACGGCAGTGTTATACTAAACGGCAGGTCATACCATTTTTACAAAGGGAGCGGATATGCGGAGGGAGACCGCGGTTTCTCTTTTCCTAAGCGGTATCTCTGGACCCAGTGCAGCTGGGAGAAGAACTGCATCATGCTTTCAATCGCCGACATCCCGTTCAGGAGGTCACACTTTGACGGCTGCATTGGAAGCATCATCCTGAACAGGCACGAATACCGCCTTGCAACCTACCTGGGATTGAAAATCCTGACAGTCAAAAACGATTTCGCGGCGGTAAAGCAGGGGGACTTGGTTCTAACCGCAGAACTTTTGGAAGAAAAACCCCATCCTCTCTTTGCGCCGCGGTCAGGAGAAATGGACCGCACCATCCATGAAAGCGTGTCCTGTACTGTGCAATACAGCCTTTACCGGAAAGGTCGCCTGATTTTTGATTTAATCAGCGATTCCGCGAGTTTTGAGTCGGCTTGGAGTCCTGAATAATAATCCCCTTGACGGGATAATCGTTCTATGGTAAAGTGTACCTGTATTCCTGCGGACGGGCTAAAAATACTCCGCAGGGTTCGTGAAACCTGCGGGAAACGCCGCTCCATCGAAGGGGCGGCATTTTTATGCGGAGCCGGGTAAACGCCCGCTTTGTCTTAAGAATTGTTCCGCCCGCCAAAAAACAAAAAGGATGTATATCTGTGAAAATAAGGAATAACTTCAACCATACGGTCTACGCCAGCTTCCTTGGATATGCGGTGCAGGCCATCATCAACAATTTTGCTCCCCTTCTCTTTCTGACCTTTCAGAGTACATATTCCATTTCTCTCGACAAAATAGCGCTTCTGGTGACAATCAATTTTGGCATCCAACTGGTCGTCGACCTGCTGGCCTCCAAATTTGTGGATAAAATTGGTTACCGGGTTTCCATTGTCTCCGCACACCTCTTTGCCGGAATTGGCTTGGTAGGCCTCACTGTCTTTCCCGAGTGGTTTTCCGACCCGTATATTGGGCTGTTAATCGCCATTGCGGTTTACGCCGTCGGCGGAGGATTAATAGAAGTTCTGATCAGTCCAATTGTCGAAGCCTGTCCTACCGAACGGAAAGAGGCTACCATGAGCCTGCTTCATTCCTTTTACTGCTGGGGGCACGTTTTTGTTGTTTTGGCAAGCACCCTGTTTTTCTTTCTCTTTGGAATTGAGAATTGGAAAATTCTCGCGCTGATTTGGGCGGTCGTTCCTTTATTGAACGCGCTTTATTTCACGCAGGTCCCCCTGCGGACTTTAACCGGGGAAAGTGAAGGGCTTGGACTGCGGAAACTGGTCCGGATGAAAGCTTTCTGGCTCCTCCTTTTGCTTATGATGTGCGCCGGTGCCTGCGAGCAGTCGGTCAGCCAATGGGCTTCAACCTTTGCAGAGTCGGGTCTTGGCGTATCCAAAGCAATTGGTGATCTGGCCGGGCCCTGCGCTTTTGCCGCTTTAATGGGCAGTGCAAGGGTCTTCTATGCAAAGTTCAGCGAAAAAATCAACCTTCAAAGTTTTATGCTGCTCAGCGGAGGGCTCTGTCTTGTGAGCTACCTTCTTGTTTCCCTTGTTCCCATTCCCTTAATCGGCCTGATCGGCTGCGGGCTCTGCGGGCTGTCGGTCGGTATTCTCTGGCCCGGCACCTTCAGCATTGCGGCCAAAGAAATCCGTGCCGGCGGTACGGCAATGTTTGCCTTTTTGGCACTGGCAGGCGACCTCGGCTGTTTGGGAGGTCCCACCTTTGTCGGCTTTATTTCAGGCGCTTTTGAGGACAACCTACGGGTCGGGCTTTTTGCCGCAGTCATTTTCCCCCTTTTGCTAATAGCAGGGCTTTTCATCTTTCGATTGATGAAACGCCGGACGGAAAAAACGGCAATAGAACCGGCTGTATAAAACATCGCGTTTAACGCAGGCGGAACCAATCCGGTTAGATTGGTTCCGCCTGTTTATGTTTTGCGGAAGAATTTGCACCCGCTCCCCTTTTATGTTAGGATAAAGAAAAATCAGGGAGGAAATTTGTCATGTTATTTCAACAACCATCAAGCAAAGGGCTCAATCAAAAAGCACTGTATCACGTAACCGACCTGCTGAACCGTTTTGTGGAGGAGGAAAAGGTCGCGGGCTGTTCTATCAACATCACACGGGGCGGCAAACCCGCCTTTCAAAAGTGCTTTGGTTACGCGGACGCCGCAAATGCCAAGCCTATTCAAGACGACACAATTTTCCGGATTTACTCCATGAGCAAACCGATTACCGTGACGGCCGCACTGATGTTATATGAACGCGGGCTGTTTTCTCTCAGCGACCCTGTCTCAGCTTATATTCCAGAATTTGCTGAACAAAAGGTGGTTTTGATAAACGAAGATGGCAAAAAATACTATGAGACACCTAAAACTCCACTGACCATCCGCAACCTTTTCACCATGACTTCCGGTCTTGCCTGGATGGAGGACTCCGGCCCCGCCGCAGAAGAGATGGGAGCTTTGATGCACAGCCCTGCTGTTCAGGGAAAAGGGACGCTGGAAGTGGCAAAACTGGTCGCCCAAAACGTCGGCCTCGCTTTCCATCCCGGCGAAAAATGGCTGTACGGCTATTCCCACGATATTCTCGGGGCACTGATTTGTGCGCTGACCGGGAAAACGTTTGGCGAATTTTTAAAGGAAGAGATTTTCGAGCCCCTGGGTATGGAGGACACCGGCTTCTGGGTACCGCCCGAGAAAGCAGAACGGCTATCCAAAATTTATCAAATTGATGACACAAATCACATCGTAGAAGCGGAAGGCTATACCGATTCATTCCTTGCTCCCAAAAAACTGGAATCAGGCGGGGGCGGAATGGTCTCTACTCTAGGGGACTACGCAAAGTTTTCCAAAATGCTGTTAAACGGCGGAACACTTGGAAACAACAGAATTCTTGGACGTAAAACAGTGGAGCTGATGGCGGCGAACCAGCTGACCCCGCAGCAGCGCTCCTGTTTTAAACAAAACCATCTTGGTTATGGCTACGGCTTGGGCGTCCGCACCATGATGGAGCTTGACAAAAACGGCCACAATGGTTCCGTTGGCGAATTTGGCTGGTCCGGCATGGCGGGAACCTGGTTTTGCATCGACCCGGCGGAGGAAATGGCAGTTGTCTTCATGACCCAGATGATCCCTGGAAAATTCGACTGTATCTCACGCCTTCTCCCCGCTGTTTATTCGGCGGTTGAATAAAAGATAAAAGGCGGGCCAATTTAGCCGAGGTGCGATAACGAAGGAAATATGTAAGGTGGCGGAGCAGCCGAAGGGCTGTGCCGCCGCTTTGCGTTGTCAGGCTGTTTTCTTCTTTCGGTTTTGCATACCGAGTCTGCCGTCGAGGGCAACGCAGTCCTCATCGGCAATATTGATAATGCCCGCGGTCTTGTAGTAAATCTCTATCTTCTGTTTTCTGTGGCCGCTGCTCTTGTCGGGAGCGTGTACCACAATTCTGTCAACCAGATCGTTCAGGATTTCCGCAGTGAGTTCCTCAGGATCGGTGTATTTGCGTACATTCCTCAGAAACTGCTGAAGGTCGTGCTGTTCCTGCTCGCCGCTGTCAATCAGCTCCTGTAATTCAAGGATTGCCGCTTTGACATTCTGCTGTTCTGTTTCGTACTCGGAGGAAAGCTTGTCAAACCGCTCCGCCGATAGCCTGCCCGACACCATATCCTCATAGATTCGCTTGAAAAGCGTGTCCAAGTCTTCATCACGGCGCTTCAGCGTCACAATGTCAACCTGTGCCTTTTCAACGGATAATTTTCGTTCTGTATTGGCTTTTTCCATTTCCTTTTTGACAAAGGACGCTTCAAACTGCTGGATATAGGACAGTACGCCCTGAATATGCCGGAACACAAGACGGTTTAGGGTAACTGCCCGAATATAATGCCCTGTACAAGTTCCCGTATTGCTTCGATAGTTGGCGCAAACAAAGAAATCCTGATTCCCTTTGAAAGCGTTTGTTGTGCAGTAGTGCAGTTTTGCTCCACAGTCTGCACAGAATACCTTGCCCGAAAAAATGGAAATTTTGCCTGTTGCTGTCGGTCGGCGTTTGTGTTTGCGGATTTCCTGTACGGTCTCAAAAATATGCCTGTCAACACTGGCAGGGTGGGTAGCGTCAATTATCCGGCGGTGTTCC
>ERZ1673695.1637-NODE-1637-length-21480-cov-5.407375_pt1 | contig 21480 bp, 18 predicted proteins | sample MGYA00580225_ERZ1673695 | MGnify/ENA primary metagenome ERZ1673695 (study PRJEB41218, sample SAMN15661739) | gut metagenome | host: Homo sapiens | place: Canada: London | collected 2015-08-20/2019-03-30 | study: EMG produced TPA metagenomics assembly of... | reverse complement strand
TCGAGCCGCATCTGTCCGACTATATGGGCAAGGTGTTTGAGGAAATCTGCAAGCAATATCTCTGGAAGCAGCTGCTCTCTGGCGAATGCCCGGTTGAGTTTTCCTCTCTCGGCCGCTGGTGGGGCAACGATCCCAAAGAAAAACGGCAGGCTGAAATCGATATTCTTGCGGAACAGGATAAAAACACCGCCCTTTTTGGCGAGTGCAAATGGACGAACGAGAAAGTCGATCTCGGCGTTTTGGAGACCCTCGTAAAGCGCAGCGAACTGTTTGCCTATAAGAATGTCCACTACTACCTCTTTGCCAAAACCGGCTTCACCAAAGGCTGTGCCGACTGGGCAAGTGAGATAGGAAATGTGACGCTGGTGAGGTATGAGGATATGCTGCGCTAACGTCCGTATTAGAATAAAACATTTGCAAACAGAGGTGCTCACAAAATGGTGAATGATAAAATAAATATAGTTGGCGCAAATATCGCCGAAAAAGCAACAATGATATGGAATGTGGCGGACATGCTTCGTGGCCCGTTTAAGCCGCATGAATACGGACTTGTTATCCTTCCTATGACGGTAGTAAAACGCTTTCACGATTGCTTACTGCCCACGCACGAAGCCGTACTAAAAGAATATGAATCCAAAAAACATTTGGCAGTAATTGATGGCTTTTTAACACGTGCATCCGGTTATCAATTCTACAACACCAGTAAATTCACATTTGAGTCACTGCTTGCAGATCCCGAAAATATTGAGGAGAATTTTCGTGACTATTTGGCAGGTTTTTCAGCGAATGTGCAAGATGTTCTTGCTAAATTTGACTTTGATAACATCATCCGCAGAATGGTTGAAAGCAACACCCTGTATCTTGTAATAAAAGAATTCAATACGCAAAAGGGATATTTAGGCCCTGATAAAATCAGCGCTGTGGACTGCGGTTATATTTTTGAGGATTTGGTTCGCCGCTTTTCTGAGTCGTTTGGTGAAGAAGCCGGAGCCCATTTTACCAGTCGTGATATTATTTATCTGATGACCGACCTGCTTCTTACGGATGCAAAGCTCGACGAAACGGGCAATGTCACCGTTTACGATATGACAATGGGGACCAGTCAGATGCTGTCCTGTATGGAAGAGAGAATCCACGAGTTAAACGAAGACATAGAAGTTACCTGTTTTGGTCAGGAATTTAATCCGTCAACTTATGCTATCGCAAAGGCTGATATGATGATTCGTGGCGGTGATCCGAACAATATGCGATTTGGTGACACCCTTTCCGATGACCAGTTTAAAGGCTTTACATTCAAATACTGTATTTCCAACCCACCGTTTGGCATTGATTGGAAGCGAGAGCAGAAAGCTGTTGAGGCGGAAGCAAAACTTGGCGAGCTTGGGAGATTTGCTCCGGGACTTCCGAAAATCAGTGACGGTCAGCAGCTTTTTGTGCTGAACGGTCTTTCCAAGCTTGCGCCTGATGGCAGAATGGCAATTATTCAGAATGGTTCTCCGCTGTTTTCGGGCGACGCAGGCAGCGGCTCCTCTAACATCCGTCAGTACATATTGGAAAACGACTGGCTCGATGCAATTATTCAGCTTTCAACCGACCAGTTCATGAATACGGGAATCAGCACCTATATTTGGATTTTATCCAAGGACAAGCCTGCCTATCGTGCAGGGAAGGTACAGCTTATTGATGCTTCCCATTGCTATGAACAGCGCAGAAAGTCTATCGGAACCAAACGCAACGATATTACCGACCTTTGCCGCAATCTGATTGTAGAAGCATACGGCGAGTATAAGAACGACGCTGTTTACGGTGATAAGAACGGCATTTATTGTCACAGCAAGATTTTTGGCTCAGAGGATTTCGGATACAACAAAATCGTTGTAGAACGCCCGCAGAGAGACGAAAACGGTGAGGTTATCCTGAAAAAAGGCAAGCCTGTCGCAGATAAAAATCTACGTGATACGGAGAATGTACCGCTTGTGCAGGATATTGACCGTTATTTTGAACGGGAAGTTTTGCCGTACGCTCCCGATGCATGGATTGATAAGAGCAAAACCAAGGTCGGATACGAGATTCCGATGACACGCTACTTTTATGAGTATCAGCCGCCGGAACCGGTAGACGATATTGTAAAGCGCATTAAAAAGCTGGAAAGCGAAATTTCCGAAAGCCTCAATGCGTTGTTTCATAAGGAGAATTAGGTTTGAGAGAAGTATTGAGCTTTCTGTTTGACAGAATTACCGATCCACTCGGTTTGCCCATTGCGTGGTATTGGGAATGGATTATTCTTGCAATCATTACATTTGCTGCATACGCCATTGCGTTCCGGGCTGTGGGCGATTTATATGATGGCGGTATGATCAGCGGCAGTGCAGCCGGTTCTATCCTACATTGGATTATTCGCCTGATTGTATTTGTTGTGATATGGGCAATTACATATTTTATGATTTGGCTTGCAAAGCTTATTTTTGCACATTGGCTGCTCATTGTAAGTATCCTTGGCGGCATTCTGGTGACAGCTGCAATTATTTGTCTGATTGTTCGTTATACCCGAAAAGGCGGTGAAAACAATGCGTAAAATGAAAGACAGCAGGATTGAATGGATTGGGAAAATCCCTGAGACTTGGGGTATCTCCAAGCTAAAATATATTGGCAAATATATAAATGGGTATGCTTTTAAACCTAGCGATTGGAGTGATACAGGAAGAAAAATAATCAGAATTCAAGATTTAACCGGATCGTATGATAACCCCAACTATTATGATGGTGATATTGATTCGAAGTATGTAATTAAAAATGGCGATATACTTGTTTCATGGGCGGCAACTTTAGATGCATTTATTTGGCATAAAGATGAAGGACTGCTGAATCAACATATTTTTAAAGCTATTCCAGATAAAAAAATAATAGATTACAATTTCTTTTTCTGGATGATTAAAATTGCCATGGAAAATATGAATAACGACAACAAACATGGTATTTTTATGCAGCATGTAACTTTGGATGTATTTAATAACTTTACCATTCCCTTGCCGAAAATCAGTGAGCAAAGCAGAATTGCGACCTTTCTTACTAGTCGATGCGATGAAATCAATGCTGTTCTGGAAAAAACTCGTGCTTCGATTAAAGAATATAAAAAATTGAAACAGGCTGTTATTACACAGGCTGTTACCAAAGGCATCCGTGGCGACAGACCAATGAAAGACAGCGGGAGTATTTGGTTTGGAAATATTCCTGTTGATTGGGATATGAAAAAAATTAAGTATCTTTTTCATATAAAAAAAGATATCGCAGGGCAAGAGGGTTATACAGTGCTTTCAATAACTCAAAAGGGGATTGTGCCAAAAGATCTATCAAAAAACGAAGGACAATTAGCAGAAAACTATAGCCACTATCAACTTGTCAATCCAGGTGATTACGCAATGAATCATATGGACTTACTTACAGGCTGGGTAGATATTTCGAAATATACTGGCGTTACCAGTCCGGATTATAGAGTTTTTGTTTTAGATGATTTGGAAAGCAATAACCGATCTTTCTATCTTTATCTAATGCAAATGTGTTATTCCAATCGCATTTTTTATGGTTTAGGTCAAGGCGTTAGTGGAATGGGACGTTGGAGATTGCAAGCAGATAAATTTTTGAATTTTTCTATCGTCGTTCCATCAAAGGATGAACAGCAAGAAATCGCCGACTACCTCGACGCTAAATGTGCCGAAATTGACAACTTGATCTCAAAGAAAGAGCAATACATCACCGAAATCGAAAATTATAAAAAATCACTCATTTATGAGTATGTGACAGGGAAAAAAGAGGTCATTTAGTTATGGGTAAGGCTTTTACCAAACAGCATATTGTGCCACAGGCATATCTTAAACGATTTGCTGTGAAAAGAGGTAAAAAATACATAATCGGTACTCGTATGGCTTCCAAGAAAAAGGACGGGATAAAATTTTTCACACGTTCTGTAAGTGATGTTGCATATCTTGAAAACTATTATGATACCTATCAACAACAAGACGGCAAGCATTGGGAACATTTTCTTGATAAGAAATTTGATATACTTTGCGGTCAGCCGCTTGATAATATTATTGCCAAAATCACCTTGTCACGGAACAATGCAGATGTTCTCTCAAAAGAAGATAAAGAAATACTATCGAAAATTATTTTATCGCAGGCTTTTCGTGTTCCTGCTTTTTTAGATGAGCAATTGGAAAAATCAGAGCATTTCATAAAAGAATATCGCCATCAAATTATAGAATCTTTTCCGGATATATTGCCTGATTATAAAATAAAAATTCAAAATATTTCTTTTGACTCAGAAACTCGCAAAAACATGATATTAGAAGGGATATTTGACGAATCAAAGTTCGATAGATATTGTGCTATATTACATCACAAGACTTGGATTGTTTATTATAATAGCATCAGAAATGTTATGCCGTTTATCACAAGCGATAATCCAGTACTTTTTGCCGATCTTCAAGACCAAGGGCGCCAAGGGAAAATGACCAGCTTAGGTATTGCAAACGGCAAAACAGTAGTACTATATCCTTTAACGCCTGCCATTTTGATTGGAATTTATGCGCCCAACGCATTTTTTGGTTTTATCCAAAATTTTGATTGCCGCAAAATAACAGTTGATGAAATGAAATTTATAACAAATATAAATATTGAAATAATGGTTCAAAGCAAAATACATTCATTCTTACCTGAACCGCTATTTTCTGAAGTGACAGAAAGCAAGTGTTGGTGAAACAAGTTTCTAAATAAGGGGACGATATATATGCAGACCGAAACAACAGTTTCAAGTGTATCTGAATTTGTACAGCAAATTATTGAATTAAATAATTCGCTTATACAAGACGGCGCTTCTAAGAACGAAATATTGCTTTTTAGAGGACAGCCTAATGAAAATTTCGAGTTGCTTCCATCAATTGCCCGAAAGCAACAGTTTGCCTGTGATATTTCCATTTTTGGCGAAGAGCGTAATATGATTGAGATGGCAAAATACAAATTACCGAATATTTTCAACGATACGCTTTCACCAATAGAACTGTTAGCACTACTTCAGCATCATGGAATTCCGACTAGACTTTTAGATATTACAGAAAATGCACTGGTTGCGCTGTATTTTGCCTGTTTAGGAAACGATCCAGTGAACGGTGAGGTAATCGTGTTCAAAATCAATGAACTAGATATCGCAAATTATCCAGTGGTTAATGCGATTGCAGACAGTTATCGGTTTGCTCGGTCTACATTTTTGAATTTAAGTTTGTTTTATGGCGCAGTTAAACGTCAGCCGTATTTTCTTGAACAAGATCAAACAAATGAAATTTGCCACAAAACAGATGACGCAGGTGGAAACTGGATTGAGGAATGCTGCAAAACCCCATTTTTCATATATGCGCCTGTAAGAGAAATAAGGCAACAGGCGCAGCAAGGGCGTTACATTCTTTTCCCAAACCATATTGAACACGATCAGAGGAGTTTTTACTCATATATTGATAAAATTCCAAAAGACCATGAATGTATTGCGGAAAGAATTATAATTAATAAAGGCGTTAAGACAACCATATTGAAAGATCTTGCATTATTTGGCATTACTGAGGAAACCCTGTTCTGCGACAATATAGATGTTATCTGTAAGTCCATCAAAGGGAAATTTGAACAGAAAGTGCGAGGAAAACGAAATGGTAATTGAAACAACCGAAAAACGATTTGAAGAAGATATAGAATCTTTCTTCCTTTCCCCGGCAGGCGGATATACAAAAGGTGCCGATACATATGACGCTAAATTTGGTCTATATGTAAATACCCTGATTGATTTTGTGCAGCGCACCCAGCCGAAAGAATGGGCACGCTTTGAAAACGCTAATCAGGTTGATCCTGTTCGCAAGTTTTGCCTTGCGTTTTCTTCTGCGTGTGATGCAGAAGGCGTTCTTTCAGTTCTGCGTCATGGATTTAAGCATAGGGGTATCCGTTTTCGGGTGTGTTATTTTAAACCGGAATCCGCTCTAAATCAAACGGCAGCCGCATTGTGGGCGCATAATAAAGTTGAATGCTATCGTCAATGGTATTATTCCGCTGACAGCAAAAAGAGTGTGGATATGGTTTTGGTGCTCAACGGCATTCCTATGTTTGCCTTTGAATTGAAAAATCAATATACTGGTCAAACCGTTGATAACGCAAAGCAGCAATGGATGTACGACCGTGATCCCCGTGAGATTTGTTTTCAGTTTAATCGGCGGATCTTGGCATTTTTCTGCGTTGACCACACGGAAGTCTGGATGACAACGAAATTGGCCGGTAAAAATACATATTTTTTGCCGTTTAATCAGGGCTCTAACGGTGCCGGTAACGATGGCGGCAAAGGAAATCCTGCGAATCCGGATGGATACCCTACTGCGTATCTTTGGGAAAATGTTTTCCAGAAGGACAGCATGATGGATATTATCCAGAAATTTATGAACTTGCAGGAAGGGAAAACCCTGATTTTTCCCCGTTATCACCAGCTGGACGTTGTTCGCAAATTGCTGGCCGATGTTAAAAAGAACGGCTCAGGACACAACTATCTGATACAACATAGCGCAGGCAGCGGCAAGTCGAATTCTATTGCTTGGACAGCCTATCGTTTGGCTTCCCTTTTTAATGTGGATAACAAGCCTGTATTCTCAAGCGTTATTGTTGTAACAGACCGCACGGTTTTAGATGCACAGTTACAAGAAACGATCTCCGGCTTTGATCATACGCTTGGTGCTGTAGAAACGATTGGAGAAGACAAAAATTCAAAAGATTTGCGAGATGCTATTAACAACGGAGTCCGTATCATTGTCACCACATTACAAAAATTTCCTGTTATCTATCAGGAGGTTGATAAGGTGGCAGGACGGAATTTTGCGGTTATTGTAGATGAAGCGCATTCGTCGCAAACAGGCAATTCAGCCTTGAAATTGAAAGCGGCTTTGGCCAATACGGAGGACGCTTTGCGAGAGTATGCAGAAATTGAGGGTAAGAACGAAGAAGAGCTTGATCCCGATGATAAGCTGATGAAAGAAATGCTGGTTCACGGCAAGCACAAAAACCTATCTTTCTTTGCTTTTACTGCTACGCCGAAAGATAAAACTTTAGAGCTTTTCGGAACGGAATACGAGGATGGTTCTTTCCACCCATTTCATATTTACAGCATGAGACAGGCCATTGAAGAAGGCTTTATTCTCAATGTTCTTCAAAATTATATGACCTATAACACCTGCTTTAAAATAGCTAAAACTACGGAAGATAATCCTGATGTTCCTGCAAGCCGAGCGGCAAAGGTAATCCGCAGGTATCAAGAATTACATCCATATAATATTTCGCAAAAATCACAGATTATTGTTGAAACGTTCCGTGAAACAACACGCCATAAAATCGGCGGCAGAGCTAAAATGATGGTGGTTACCTCTTCTCGACTTGCTGCGGTGCGTTATTTCCACGAAGTAAAACGCTATATAGAGGAGCAGAAGTATGATGATGTTCAAATACTTATTGCTTTTTCCGGCGCTGTTCAAGATGGAGATACCGAATATACGGAGCCTAAATTAAATGTCCGTGCTGATGGCAGCCATATAGCGGAAACGCAGACCAAAGCAGAGTTTCACGATAATTTTAATGTGCTTATCGTGGCAGAAAAATATCAGACCGGCTTTGACGAACCATTGTTGCATACGATGATCGTAGATAAGAAGCTGAAAGGCGTAAAAGCCGTGCAGACGCTATCCCGCTTGAATAGAACTTGTGCCGGAAAGAACGACACATTCATATTGGATTTCGTCAACAAAAAAGAGGATATTCTGGAAGCGTTTCAGCCGTTTTATCAGGAAACAACGCTTTCACAGGAAGTTAATGCCGATTTGATTTACCAAACGCAGAAAGAACTGCGGGGCTTTGCGATTTATAGTGATACTGATGTTGAAGCCTTTGCGAAAGAGTATTTTAATACAGGAAAACAGGACGCTCGTGCAATGGGAAGAATGACGAGCATATTAAAGCCTGTTGCAGACCGGTATAACAAGAAATCTACCGAAGAACGTTACCAGTTCCGCCGCCAAGTTCGTAATCTGATTAAGTGGTATGGATACATCTCCCAAATTTTGCGTATGTTCGATAAAGACTTACACAAGGAATATGTGTTCTGCTCCTATTTGCTTAATTTGCTGCCGTCAGAGGCGGTTTCTATGATTGACCTCGAAGGCAAGTTAAAGTTGGAATACTATAAGTTGCAGAAGACCTTTGAAGGCTCCATAGAATTGCAGGAGACAAAGGGTGCTTACGAGCCCGCCAAACATAAAGGTGCTATGGGTGGTGACAGCAAGGAACCTCTTGACGAAATCATTGAGAAAATCAATGAAAAGTTTAAAGGTGCATTCACCGAGGGAGATAAAGTTTTACTGAATGCTTTGCATACTAAATTGATGGCAGACAAAAAACTGACAAAAATGGCACGCAGTTCTGATCCGCAAATTTTTGCGGAAAGTATCTTCCCCAAAGCTTTCGGAGATGCAGCGCAGGACAGCTATATGGAATCTCAAGACACCTATACTTCTCTGTTCGAAGATCAGAATAAATACAATGCAATTATGAGTGCATTGGCAGATGTGGTATATCGAGAGATGAGAAAGAGTTGATATTTTTTACACGAAATCATTCGGGAGGGTGAACAAGGATGGCTTATGTATATGCACTTATCAACAAGGATACCTTGGCTTACATTTGCCGGGAAAAGGGTGTTTCTGGCGACTTCATTGCTAATAAAACTAAAATAAGTGCTACAAAGTTGGCGTTATGGCTCACTCCTACCGATTCAGCTCTTCCGACTATAAAGCAGGCCAAAAAATTAGCAAGCTGTCTACATATTCCTTTTGCAGGGCTTTATATGAATTCCATTGATATTCCTTTGAAGAAAATTCCTAATGTTCGGAATATGCGAACAATGCTGGGAACAAGTAGTTCTGACGATAGTGCCCTTAATGTCGCAATGATTGATGTTCTCCTTGAACGAGATTTTCTTTTGAACGCAAACGATGAATTGGGGCTAACTACAAAAACTTTTTTGCCTGTTGTACCTGAAGAAAATGATCCTCAGATTTGGGCAAATGCAATTCGAGAACAATTTTCCATTAGCCTCGAACAGCAATATAAGTGTAACTCTGCACGACAGTTTTATTTATATTTGCGAGAAAAAATAGAATCTGAAGGCGTGTTTATTCACTGCTTTACTGATGTTCCTATAGATACTGCACGCGGGTTTGCAATTTATTATGCAGACTTGCCGATTATTGGAATTAATGATGAGGATCGTCCACCGGCAAAATCCTTTTCCATTATTCATGAGTTAGTGCACTTATTTAAGCGAGAATCTTCCCTGTGCAACGATATGAATAATTCTGTTGCAACTAAAGAAGAGGAGGTGTTCTGCAACGCTGTAGCGGGTGAACTGCTTGTTCCACAAAATGCAATCAACATTGTTCTAAACAACAATAATTATTCTACACCATATTCAAAAGAGGATTTAAAACGGATTGCCGATCGCTTTTCGGTAAGCCGTGAAGTTATCATTAGAAGGCTACTTGACTTAAACAAAATTAGCAAGATTGAATATGACACTTACGCTGATATGTTCAGACAAGAAATAGATTATGAGCGTGAAAAACAAAGAACAGATAGAAAAAATGGTATCAATAACAGTATTCCACGAAATATTAGCCGCGAGGCAATTGATCGCACAAGTCCTGCTGTAAGTAAGGCGCTCTATCGTGGATACGGCGAGGAAATATATAGCAAACAAGATATTGCTCGTCACCTTAACATCGATCAGAAACATATAAACAAATTTTTGATGGAGGTGGCTAAATGGAACAATTAACATTGTTTGCACCACCATATAAATATATAATGGACACTTCGTCAATTTTATCTCAAAAGCCGGGAGAACCTCATACAAGACTTGTTTATAAAAGTCAGTGGGAAAATATTGAGCATTGTATGAAAGAAAAAGTAATTGTCACCTGTTCTGAGATTGTTGATGAAATCAAAGATAGAGATATTATCAGCTGGTTAAATATACAGCATTGTGATGTGCTCGATATTGACGATGAAGTTCAAATGAATGTAAGAAGAATAGTTACGGATAATCCGAAAATGATTGAATTTACTGGAAAAAGTGGAACATCTTCTGGTGATGCATTTCTTATTGCTACGGCAATGAAATACGGCCTTGCTGTAATAACAGAAGAAAATCCGGACAAACCTACCAAGATACCTCAAATATGCAAAAAATACGGATTGCAGGCAATGAACATAACAAAGCTATGTGAAGTTGAGGGCTGGAAATTCTAAGATATCCCAATTCACAACAGACAATCCGAATCGTTATTTTCTATAAACGCACAACTGCCCACCGCTTTCGGTGGGCAAATTTTTTTGCTTTTTTCAAAATTACTGTCCCCAAACACCCTCTCCCAGTGGGAACAAGTGAGGGTATGTTTTTAATACAAATGATCTTTTCAAAAAAATTTTTTCTGTTTTTTCTGAAAAACAGGTTGCGTTTTTGCACTCAAATTCCAAATAAGTGAAAGGACTTTTTAGGTAAGTAAAATAAGCCGTCCCACAACCGAACAAAAAATATTTTTCAAAATTTTTTCTTAAAAACAGGGTGCGTTTCGACTTCCCAATTCCAAATAAGTGAAGGGATAAATTTTTTGAGATAGGGTGTGCATTTGGCTTCTCGCAGTGGGAATAAGTGAAGGGTGAATTTTTTTCAAAAAATTTTCGAGAAAAAGTCCGGAAATGGGTGTGCATTTCGGCACCCTTTGTCCAAATGAGTGAAGGGGTCTTTTGCAAAACAAAAAAATTTTCAAAAACACCCGATAATTTTGCTCTTCCCAGTGGGAACAGGTGAAAGGCCTTTTTAAATTCTCAAATATTTTTCCCGTTTAGGGGGTGCATTTGACCTCTCCCTGTGGGAATAAGTGAAAGACCTTCTTACTGTACCTTGAAAATTGAATAATGATCCGAATGGGATATGACTGTGCCACGATCTTCCGAAAGGAAGCGAGCACGGCGACGCTGCTTGACGAGGCAGGGATAGAAAAACGGCATTCGAATAAAACGCAACAGATATCGGAAGGCACTATGATCCTCACGCCGGTATCTGCCTTACATAGCCATAAAAAAGGAGGATGGAAGCGCTATGAAAAAATCGGAGCTCAAAGAGCTTTATCAGATGATGTTTCCGGAATATCCGGACATCGTGACCGTCCAGCAGCTTCGGGAAATGCTGGGCATCAGTCGTCAGCTTGCCTACGATCTCATCAACGATGGTGAATTGCAGGCAATCAAAATCGGCAATAGTTTCAAAATCCCGAAAGTCAGTGTGATTAACTTCGTGACTGAAGAGAAAAAGGAGGTGAAATCCAGTGCCTGAACGAATCGAACTCACGCCGTCCCAGCGCAGGCGGTGCAACCGCCTGATAAAAAGGCTCTGCGCCAATTATGATGATGGTAACTGCCTGCTGCTGGACGACGGCGAGCCCTGCGTCTGCCCGCAGACCATCTCCTATTCTCTGCTGTGCAGGTATTTCCGCAATGCGGTTTTACCAGCCGAAAAGGAGCTGTATGCAGACATTTTCAAGCAGCGTACATATCACTGTGCCGAGTGCGGGGAGGCTTTTGTGCCGAACTCCAACCGGCAAAAATACTGCCCGTCGTGCAGCAAAAAAGTGCACCGCAGGCAGAAAAACGAGAGCGCAAGAAAGCGCAAAACGGACAATTAGAGGCTTGAAAAAGCCCTGTTTTCAAGAGCTTTTAGGTGCCGAATCGGGGTGCATAAAGGAATCATACCAACCCCCTCGATTTCGGCGTTCTAATTGTCCGAATCACAAAAACGAAAGGATGTAGTTATGAAAAGAAAATTAGTGACCGTGGACGCAGAAACTCTGCTGTCCACACCGATGAGTAAGACCATGTTCATTGTCGATAGCCTGATCCCGCAGGGGGTAAATGTTCTCAGCGGAGCCGCCAAAATCGGCAAAAGCTGGCTGATGTTGTGGCTGGGCTTGCAGGTATCACAGGGGCTGCCCGTTTGGGGAATCCCGACCATGCACTGCGATGTGTTATATCTCTGCTTGGAGGATACGCTGAGGCGGATCAAAGATCGGCTGTTCGATTTAACAGACGATTCTACCCGCAGCTTCCATTTATCCGTGACCTGCGGCTTGATTGGGAACGGGTTAGAGGAAGAAATCATCAACTTCTTGGAGGACTTCCCGAAGACAAAGCTGGTAATTATTGACACGCTCCAAAAAGTGCGGGATTCCAAGGGAAGCATCGGGAAAACGGGAATGTACGGCAACGATTACGACGACATTTCCTCCATTAAGCGGATCGCCGACGAGCACGATATTTCTATTATCCTCGTCCACCATCTGCGAAAGCTGAAGGACGGGGACGATCCGTTCAATGAGGTTAGCGGCTCCACCGGTATTACCGGAGCGGCGGACACCAATTATGTGCTTAAGCGCAAGCGAAGCAGCCGGGACGCCACCCTTCTTGCCTGCGGGCGGGATGTGGAATATCAGGAGCTGACCCTGCGGTTTCAAGACCTGAAATGGGAGCTGGTGGAGCGCAAGAACACGGAAGAAATCCGCAGGGCGGAGATTCCGCAATTCCTTTTTCGGGTAGTGGAATTTATGAAAACCCGCACGGAATGGGTGGGAACCGCCACTGAATTGATTGCCGATATGGCGGAAAGCGAAACCACGCCCAATGTGGTAACCAAGTACTTAGGGCAGTTTTACTATGAGGTGCTGGAGCCCGCTGGAATCGAGTACCGTACCAAGCGGACGGGACAAAGCAGGCTGATTAAGTTTATACGGCATGACGGCGATGACGCAAATGACGGGAATATCACGGTATAGCGAAATGCCCGTCACAGCCGTCATTGCTGTCATAAACAAATAAAAGGATTGAGGTTTTATGAGAAGTAAAACACTTGGAATCAACGTAAGAGTAACATCCGCCGAGAAGGAGAAACTCAGCGAAAACGCATTCTATTGCGGACTTTCTCTATCGGAATACCTGAGAAGGCTGGGGCTTGGAAAAGATGTCAAAGCCGCAACCGATGAGAAAATCTACAAGACTTTTCGGCTTATCCGACAACTGAAAAAGGATTTTGATTCACTCGAAAGAAGCGAAATCCTCCATCGGCTAAGCACGATAGAGGATTTCCTAAAGTAAATAATACAAGACAGCGGTTTTAGGCTGCGTTATCTTAGCGAGCAGACCGTTTGTACTCCCAAAGGTCGTAAAACGGTAAATCTCGTTAGGGCGCACCCTAATACCCCATAGAGAAAGGATGAAAAAAGATGCAACGAAGAATCAAAAAACAGTTCTGGCTTTCCCCGCAGGACGTCAGAGAATTAAAACGCAAGGCAGAGCTTTGCGGAATTACAGAAACAGCGGTGATACGAATTCTGCTGCACGGCTACGAGCCGAAGGAAAAACCGGACGCAAAATTTTATGAAGCTATGCGCCAGCTTTCCACCATCGGCAACAACATCAACCAGCTTGCGGTAAAAGCAAATGCGCTCGGTTTTATCGACGTGCCGATGCTGAAAGCGGAAGCATTGCGCTGGCACAAATTTCAGGCGGACATCGAAGCGGTGTTTCTCCGCCCCGGCGAAAGCAATCTGAAATGGCAATAAAGGAGGCAAACACAATGACAAAACGAAAATCCGATTTTACTTTACCAACAAATTCGCTGGACGAGCTGTTTTCCTCGCAGGAGGAACGGGATGATGCAAAGCTGGAACGGGTAAAAGAGATTCAATTAAATGAGCTTCATCCGTTCAAAGAGCACCCGTTCAAAATCCAGAACGATGACGAGATGAAACGCCTGATGGAGAGCATCCAGAAATTCGGGACACTTACACCGGCGCTCGCTCGTCCTTTGCCGGAGGGCGGGTACGAGTTGATCTCCGGACACCGGCGGCTGGCGGCGTGTCAGGTGCTTGGCATTGAGACAATGCCCGTAATTATTCGTGAGATGAGCGATGATGAAGCGGTCATTGCAATGGTGGACGCCAACCTGCAACGAGAACATATTTTGCCCAGTGAAAAAGCGTTTGCCTATAAGATGAAGCTGGAAGCAATCAAGCATCAAGGTATAACTTCTCGCCAAGTTGGCGAGAAGTTATTGAGCGTAACACAAGTGAGCAAAGAAAGCGATGATAGCGAGCGGCAAGTCCAACGCTATATCCGCTTAACTTACTTGATTCCCGAGCTTCTGGAAATGGTGGACGACGGAAAAATTGCTTTTAACCCTGCGGTAGAAATTTCGTACTTAGAGCAGTCGGAACAACGGGTATTGTTAAACGCAATGGAGCTAAACGACTGTACTCCCTCTCACGCACAGAGCATACGGCTTAAAAAACTCTCGCAGGAGGGGGTACTGCAAGACCAGACGATCTACGACATCCTTGCCGAGCAAAAGCCCAACCAGCAGGAGCAGTACAAATTCAAGCGGGAGGACATTCGCAAATACTTCCCCCAAAGCTATACGGACAAGCAAGTCTGCGATACGGTCATCAAGCTGTTGGAGCAATGGCAGCGCAGGCGGGAACGGGACAGGGACAGTCGCTGATTCGAACCGAAAATGTGTGCGGAGCACGACCTTCGCACCATGGAAAGAACGGCATCGGCAGGGTACAATGGCCTTGTCGGTGCCGGACTGTCCTGTGTAAAAGCAAAGAAAGGAGTTTTATCAATTGGTATCAGGACATTTACAGGTTAAAAAGGGGTACTACTACGCTGTGCTAAGCTTCTACGACAGCAAAAACAAGCGGCACGTCAAGTACATATCCACCGGACTTCCCGAAAAGGGAAACAAACGTAAGGCCGAAGCGGAGCTTGTGAAAATCCGCAACGCCTTTGAGCCACCCGCAGAGATCGGTGAGCTTTGTTCCAATATGCTGTTTGCCGATTATCTGCTCGGCTGGCTGGAAATCGTCAAGGTCAGGGTGAAGCCCACCACCTTCGGCTCCTATGAGAGCATGGTGAAGCAGACCATTGAGCCGTATTTTCGGAATAAGCTGATTACCCTAAAGGACTTGGAAGCAAGGCACATCCAGCAGTTTTATTCCGAAAAGCTGCGGACGGTCAAGCCTAATTCCGTCATCCACTATCACGCCGTGATCCATCAGGCGCTGAAATACGCCATGAAAACCGACCTTGTACCGCAAAATGTGGCGATGAAGGTAGACCGCCCAAAGAAGAATGATTTCCAGCCAGTGTTTCTGGATGCGGCGGAGCTCCAGCACTTATTTGAAGTGGTTAAGGGTACAAAGCTGGAGCTTCCCGTTTTAGTCGCCGCCTTTTACGGCCTGCGCCGTGGCGAGGTGCTGGGGCTTAAATGGGACGCCATCGACTTTGAACGGGGAACGCTGACCATCAAACGGACGGTGACCTCCGTCAATGTCGGCGGGAAAACGCAGATCATCGAGCAGGAGTCGGCAAAAACCAAATCCAGTATGCGCACCCTGCCGCTGGTAGGAAGATTCAAGGAATACTTTGCAGAGGTCAAGGCGGCGCAGGAGCTGAACAAGCAGGTCTGCGGCAACTGCTACAACTATGAATACGACGGATTCGTGTTCGTAGATGAGCTGGGCGAGCGGATGAAGCCCGATTACCTGACCTCACAATTCCCCGCATTCATCCAGCGGCACGGCATGAAGAAAATGCGCTTCCATGATCTCAGGCATAGCTGCGCATCCCTCTTGCTTGCCAACGGCGTACCGCTCAAGCAGATTCAGGACTGGCTGGGGCATTCGGATTTTTCCACTACGGCGAATATCTACGCCCATCTGGATTACAGTTCGAAACTCTCTTCAGCGCAGGCGATGGTGAGCGGGATGCCGCTTCCCGAAGCGGGCGATTTCGGCAGCAGATGGGAGCAAAACGCAGAAACAAGCGGGGAATAAAGCAAAAAGCTGTTCTTTCCAAAATTATGGAAAGAACAGCCTAAAACCGGGTGATTTTTGGAGCGGGCGCAAAAAAAGAAAAATCCAGAAACCCGCATGGTTACTGGATTTTTCGATGGCGGAGAGTGTGGGATTCGAACCCACGTGCCCTTGCGGACAACCGCATTTCGAGTGCGGCTCGTTACGACCACTTCGATAACTCTCCCTCTATGTTCAGCCGCCGTTTTTCCCCGCCTTTTTCCGATAGAAAAAGGCTTTGGAAAGAACTGACGGAAAGAACAGCAAATTATTCAGTTTTTCGAACCGGGTAAAACCCGCATGGTTACACGGTTTCGGCTGGACGAAACGGACAGCTTCCCGCAGGATTTCGAGTCAGGCCCGTTATGACCACTTCGATACCGCTCCCTATATGTTCAGCCGCCGTTTTTCCCCGCCTTTTTCCGATGAAAAAGGGCTTTGGAAAGAACTGACGGAAAGAACAGCAAACTTATTTAATTTTCGAACCGTGGAAAACCCGCACGGTTACAAGGTTTTTGGTGGACGAAACGGACAGCTCCCCGCAAGATTTCGAGTCAGGCTCGTTATGACCACTTCGATACGCTTCCGTAAGAAATACACTCAAAAAATTGTTGCAGATTTAAAACCTGCAACAATTTTTTAACAGTAAATATATTATACAGGATCAGGCCGCCGAATGCAAGAGGTATTTTACAGCTCGTAGTCTGCGCTGACCCTGTCTTTAGTGACGCTGCGCACAATTTTTGCGGCCTCCAGGTGATACGGGTTGGTTCGATAGGCTTCCAATGCCGCACGGTCTGTAAATTCCGTGTAGAGACAGATATCGTGGGAGGTTTCGTTGTAGGTGACCGTTACCTCTACCTTTAAAAGCCCGTCGATTTTGCCGACCAGGGAGGTGAGCGCCTCTTTCATTTGGGAATACTGGCTTTTTATATATTCCTCTTTTCCGTCTTTGGCATTATAAAGTACAATGTGTTTTACCATACTGCTTCTATCCTTTCCGTCAGTCGCCGAACGACATGCCGATCATCCGTCCTGTGCGGATCATCTGGTGGTCTACCGGCACAAATTTGGTGATTCCCGCCACTTCGTCGAGCGGATTGTGGGTGACAACGTTGTTTTTCATTGCAACAGATACCCCAAAACAGCGCATATCAATCAGCCCTGCGGCGTAAACACCGAACTGAGTTGCCAGAACTCGGTCGTAGGAGGAAGGGCTTCCCCCGCGTACAATATGGCCCGGCACAACGATGCGGGTGTCAAACCCGATCCGTTCGCTGATTCCGTTGGCAATCCGGGCAGTGGCAGTGGTTTCGCCCCGCTCTTCCCGGAGCTTGGCACGTTCCTTTTTCTTGAGTTTGGCCTCTTCTTTGTCCATTGCTCCTTCCGCAACAACCACAATTGAGAAGTTTTTGCCGTTATCGGCACGCCGCTGAACGGAATTTGCTATTTTGTCGAGATCAAACGGGATTTCCGGCAGTACGACAATATCCGCACCGCCCGCGATACTGGAGTAGAGGGAGAGCCAGCCGGCTTTGTTCCCCATGATTTCAATCACCATGACGCGTTTGTGGCTGCAGGCCGTCGTATGAATCCGGTCAATGACCTCGGTCGCGATATCCACGGCGGTGTGGAACCCGAAGGTCACGTCGGTTCCCCAAATGTCGTTATCAATGGTCTTGGGAAGGCCGATGACATTGAGCCCTTCGTCCGAGAGGAGCTTTGCCGTTTTATGGGTGCCGTTTCCGCCCAGAATTAAAAGACAGTCCAGCCCCATTTTTTTGTAATTGGACTTCATGTTCTCTATTTTGTCAATGTTATCCTCAATCACCCGCATTTTTTTATAGGGCTGACGGGAGGTGCCCAAAATGGTGCCGCCCCGGGTGAGGATACCGGAGAAATCTTCCGGGTGCATTTTGTGGAATTCTCCGTGGATCAGGCCGTGGTAGCCGTCTACGATACCAATGATCTGTGCGTCTTTCACCTGCTCATAGATCGCCTTCGCGGCTCCGCGGATGGTGGCGTTGAGCCCCGGACAGTCGCCGCCGCTTGTCAGAATACCAATTTTCATTCTCAACATCCTTCCCAAATGGAATTTATTGTTTCGGAGATATAAACCGCGCCGGTTTTAAAGAATACCGGAATCCGGCGCGTTCATAGGCAAAGCGGTTTTAAAATTTGAATACGGTCAATTACATTTCCATTTTATTATAGCACAAAAAAAGCGGAAATTAATACCTCTACGTAAAAAAATAGCGGCTCTCACCAGGTGTTTTTCCTAGTGAGAGCCGCTTCTATGGTTGTGGTGGGGAATACGCTCATTAAAATACGTCCGCGAAGGATCAGCTGTTTTTATCAGGGCGGGCAAACCGTTTCCTTACCGCTTTAAACAGAGATGAAAGAACAGGTACTGCCAGACAGTAAAGGAAAACCTTTACAAGGTCCATAGCCGATAGGGAGACAGTGGAGAAAATAGGCTGAAGCGGGGTGATATAAATTGCGCCGAAAACAACTGCCGCGGATAATAAAACTGCAAGAATCAGTTTGATATTGTTGAAATAGTGAACGGTAAAAAGGGATTTCGTCTCGCTCTTGCATTCAAAAACGTGGATCAGCTGGGTCAGTACTAGGGTAAGGAAGGCCGCTGTACGGGCAATTTCTACCTGCTGGTAGGTATCGTAAAACGAAATAAAAACCGCTAAGGTAGTCAGGCCGATCAGGCAGCCGCGGAAAAGGATGGTAGTGAGCAGCCCCCCTGAAAAAACACCGTCGCTCCGGCGGCGGGGCCGGCGGCTCATCACATCGTCTTCGGCCGGTTCCAAGCCGAGCGCAATAGCCGGCGGACCGTCCGTTGCAAGATTTACGAGCAGAATTTGGATGGGGAGCAGAACGACTGGGAGCCCCATCAGGATACCGAGAAACATGGTGAGAACTTCGCCGATATTACAGGAGAGGAGATAGCGAATAAATTTGCGGATGTTGCTGTAAATTACCCGGCCTTCTTCCACGGCCGCGACCAGGGTTGCAAAGTTGTCATCTAACAGGATGAGGTCGCTTGCCTCTTTTGTGACATCACTGCCGCCAATTCCCATTGAGACGCCAATATCCGCTTCTTTAATGGCGGGGGCGTCGTTGACGCCGTCCCCCGTCATGGCGACGACATGCCCGTGCCGCTTAAGCGATTGAACAATCCGAAGTTTATGGTGGGGGCTTACCCGCGCGAAAACGGTCGTCTGGTTAACGACAAGGTCGAGCTCGCTGTCGCTCATTGCCTCAAGCTCTGCTCCGGTCAATACCTGGTCTCCCTTGTGAAAAATACCAATCTGCTCTGCAATTGCTTGGGCGGTGGTACGGTGGTCGCCTGTGATCATCACCGTGCGGATTCCGGCTTTGTTGCAGACCCGAATAGCCTTTTTGGCTTCCTTTCGCGGCGGGTCGATCATTCCGGCGAGGCCGAGAAAGGTAAAATCCTGCTCGTTTTTCCCGGCGCGGGTACCAGAGAGTTCCTTAACGGCAAAGCCGATGACGCGCAGGGCTTTGCCGGCCATCGCTTCGTTTTGCTCCATCACTTCAGCACGTCGCTGCCGATTGAGGAAAACTTCGTCCTGATCCCGCATAATTTTGGCGCACCGCCCCAGAAGAATGTCGGGAGCGCCTTTCATAAAAAGAAGCGTCTTTCCGTTTAAGGTTTTGGCGGTCACGGTCATATATTTTTTGATACTGTCAAAGGGGTCTTCATCCACCTTGCTGTAGTGGGAAAGCACCTGTTCCGTTTTGATCCCCGCTTTTTCGGCCGCAACCAAAAGAGCGAGCTCAGTGGGGTCGCCGGTGTGCTCCTCGTTTTTCTTTTCTGCCAGATGAGCGTTGTTGCAGAGTACAGCACAGTCAAGAAGCATCCGCAGCCCCTTTCCGGCGACGGCCGGATGGCCGTTTTCAGTAAGTTCCCCGTTGAGATCGTAACCGTCCCCTTCTAAGAAGTAGTCGTGCCCCGGCAGGACGATTTGCCGTACGGTCATCCGGTTCTGAGTTAGCGTACCGGTTTTGTCAGAGCAGATAACGCTCGCGCAGCCAAGAGTTTCCACCGCGTGGAGGCGGCGGATCAATGCGCGGCGTTTTACCATCCGCTTGACGGCGAGGGCGAGCGCAATGGTGACAATGGCGGGAAGCCCTTCCGGCACCGCAGCAACCGCCAGCGAGACCCCGGTAATCAGCATATTAATGGCATTTTCCCCGTGCAGAATGCCCGCGACTGCGACGACGGCACAGATAATCAGGCAGCCGATGGCAATGTATTTTCCAAGTTCGTCCAAACGTTTTTGTAAAGGGGTGGGCTCTTCCTCGATTGAACCAAGCATCCCCGCGATGCCGCCCATTTTGGTTCGCATTCCGGTTGCCGTGACCCGAATTCTTGCCCGCCCTTTGGTGACGACCGTCCCCATAAACACTTTGGCGTCGTCCGGAAGATAATCGGAAGGGGCGGTGAGGTCGCCTATAATTTTATCAACTGGAACAGATTCCCCGGTCAGGATTGATTCATCCGCAGCCAATGCGGTCTGGCGCAGGATTACACCGTCGGCAGGGACTTTATCGCCCGCTTCCAGCTCTGCTACATCGCCTACGACTAAGTCGGATGCGTGTATTTCCCGCAGGACGCCGTCGCGGTAAACCCGTGCGGTGGGGGCGGCCATTGCCTTGAGTGCCTCCAGCGTTCGTTCGGTTTTAAATTCCTGCATAAAACCGAGAATGGCGTTGAGGACAACGATTACGGCAATTGCCGCCGCTTCAGTAAACTCGCCCATGCAGGCAGAGATCACCGTGCTGACTAAAAGGATGATGACAAGAATATCTTTAAATTGTGCCAGCAATATTTTAAGGGGACTGATTTTTTTGGAGCCGGAAAGCTGATTTTTACCATCTCTTGCAAGGATACGCTCCGCTTCTTTGGAGCTGAGCCCGGGCACCTCAAAAGAGATACCGTTTTGCTGTTTTTTTTCTTTTGGCGCTTGTTCCGCCGCTTCCGCGAGGTCTTTTTGAAGCACTTCAAGCAACTTCACCGCAATCTTCCTTTCCTGTTTACCATGACTGGTCCATTTATATTCGCAGGTCGTCCTAAATATGCGGTCAAGCCGGGAAATGGTACATATTGACAATCCCATTGGAAATAGTAGAATTATGGGTATGAGAAAGGGAGGATTGCTTATGGAAAAGCATTATAATACGGCGATCATCGGGGCAGGGACGGCAGGGTTGACTGCAGCTTTGTACGCGGCGCGTTCGGGCTTAAGCGTTCTTGTTGTGGAAAATAAAATGACCGGCGGGCAGATTGTCACGTCGCCTGAAGTGGAGAATTATCCCGGAATTGAGAAAATTTCAGGTTTTGAATACACGGAGGCACTCCGCAAACAGGCAGAATCTTTCGGCGCCGTTTTAGTAAACGGAACGGCCGAGG
>ERZ1673695.1627-NODE-1627-length-21642-cov-5.239959_pt1 | contig 21642 bp, 15 predicted proteins | sample MGYA00580225_ERZ1673695 | MGnify/ENA primary metagenome ERZ1673695 (study PRJEB41218, sample SAMN15661739) | gut metagenome | host: Homo sapiens | place: Canada: London | collected 2015-08-20/2019-03-30 | study: EMG produced TPA metagenomics assembly of... | reverse complement strand
GAAACGTAATCGACAATATCCATAAGATACCTCTTAACACTTATATGACACTTGTTCTCAATACTATATCTGTCAACAATTTTTAATGCCATGAATCCTTCTTTTTTGTTTGAGGGAGGAGGTGGTCAATTTGGAGATATTCATTTCCAAACTAATGTACCATCGCGTGGAGTCGACAGCATTTCCACCAAAGGCGTGATGGGTTTCGTTTGCCGCGAAAATAAGTAAACAGGCGCTCTTAGGAGCGTGGCCCCTACTTCCTCTCAAGGAGAAAACATAATAATTGGGACGATTCACAGTCGACAGGCAACTAAGCCTTATCACAATTTGGGGGCACGCATAGGAGTCACCGATATTCTCAAACTAAATATTGCATCGATACCTAAGCAGATGAAGTAAATGATCGACTATCGAAAGCAATATACTCCTAGAGTCGGAGCTATGCCCAAATACTTGGCTGGACAAGGCGAAATACCGGTATCAACGGAACTCAAGTTGAGTATTTGCTCGCTTGAGCACTGCTGAATATCGCGAAACAGCACCGCCGATATCGCGCCTGGGCACCGGGGCCGGCACTGGCCCCGGTGCCTTTTTATCGCTACCGGTCTATCCGCGGCGCTGCCGCATGTTGGCCTCGCCCATGTCGAACCAGACCGCGCTGTGCACGATCCTGTCCACAATCGCGTCCGCGTGTACCCCGCCGCCGAGCCTCGGGTGCCAGTCCTTCTTCTTGAACTGGGTGCAGAAGACGGTCGAGGCCGTGCCGCACCTCAGCTCAATCAGCTCCAGCAGCATCGACCTGAACTCAGTGTCCGGCTTGTCCAGAAGCCACTCGTCGACCACGAGCAGGCCGAACGCGCCGTACTTGCGGACGAGCTTGCGCTCGACACCCGGTCGGATTAGCCTTCCCCACTGGCGCCTCAGTATCCGTTGAATCGATCCAAACCACCATACTGGTCATGGACGTGTCCGTATCGGGCATACGCGTCTCGACCGCAGCGTTTTGCCCCACAAGCGCTACCACCGGGGTTCCTTCGGCGCCAATAGTCTCGCCCACATAGCCGATCAGCTCCAAATGATCAGCATCGAGCAAAGCCCGGCCAGCACCCGAGACGACCGGCCATGACGGTAGCGATGTCCATAAACAGGCTTTCCGCGCGAGCGACATAAGAAGGCCCGCCCTGCAAAACGTATAGATAGGCCATAGCAACAAGCAAAATATAACGACGACGATGGTTTAACAAGACAACAGATATGACCGTTCCGATCCTCAATACGAACCAATAAGCCACATGGGAGAATGCGAAATTCACTGTTGACAAGTCTACATACCAGCTAATATAGCAAATAAGAACGCAAATTATAATAAAATCCACTAGCAGCCCGTCGATGGGAATCCAAAAGAGCGGCACATAACGCAGGAATCCAAAGACAGAGACAAGAAAAACTATTAGATACAGATGTAGCTTCTGGTCCAACGCATGCAAAGCCGGAAGTATAAAGGGCAGCAAAAATACAAGCCTTCGATTGAAGCTATCTGTTAAACAGCCTTGTTTATGGAGTATTCGACTTTCCCCGCAACAAACCAGATTGTTATGGCAGCAAAGCAGCCGACCGTAGTTCTTCCAATTGGATAGAAAAAGATATTGTAGAAAAAACTAATAATACCTCGACCTAGAACCGTTCGAGAATTTCCTCGGCATTATCTCGCAGATAAATATCTAGATCCGGCACGGCAAACTGCACGTAGCCCCTCTGTGGTGCCTGAATAACCTCTCTTTGTAGCAATTTGGCCCTAATAGAGCTGATCTCATTGGTCTTTTTACCCATGCGCCTAGCAATCTCGGCTGATTTGGACTGTTGTTTATCCTCGCACATGGCCAAAAGGTATTTGATATCGTTGAGCCCCAGTCCAGAAATCGCGGGCTCGTGAACAACATCGTGAAAACGAGCCTCTGCCAGCGCAATGCCTTCAGTGACGTCGCGCTCGCTCACAATGGCACTTTTGGCACGATGCAAGTTGGCGCGCTGCCAAATGGAATAACCGACCAGTTGCACCAGATAGGCATAGCCCTTAGTGGCCTTAGCGGCTCTCGACAGGAGATTGTCCTCTATGGTCAAGCCAGTCGCGACAAAGCTATCGCCCATAGAGAGCGCTACCTCCACCTGGTTGATAGGCGCCAGATCTTCGGGGAGGGCACGACGCAAGAACGTAAGCGCCTTGCCGTTAATAAGATCCATAACACCGGCGGGTAAACCGGCAAAGGCAAGTGCGATATCTACTCTTTCCCCTATCAAAAGCTGAACCGTAGACGCAATGGCACGCATATCGTCAATCGGAGCGTCCTGAACTTCATCGATGGCAATAAAAAGACCCTTGGCTGACCTCGCTGCCGAGCTTAGCAACTTTCTAAGACTCGACTCTTTGGGTGCAACATCGACTTTCGCGGAAACAAAGCCGGCGTTTACGCCGACCGAAGCATTAGTCGCAAGGGAAGAATCAGCAACCTGATCCCTCAGGTCCAGCAATAGGTTAGGGCCAGCAGAAACAATAGCGGTCTTCCATCCAAGCTCTCGCGCACGATCCCTAAGATCGCAGAGCAAAACAGTTTTTCCGGAGCCCCTCGGTCCAGCGATGCGCATGAGCCTCGCAGGTGCGCCAATTCCCGCATTCAAACTCTCGGTAAACTCAAGGGCAATATCATCACGACCAATTATGCGCGGAGGCTCAGCGCCGGCAGTAGGACGAAACGGGTTATGGAATACAGTGGCGCTCACTTGTTTGCCTCTCAAGACAATCGATTATTGGTCAATCTTAGCTTTAAAAGTTTATCGTAGACTATATCTAATTATATCCAGTTGTATAAGTCTGTATAAACGTATCGCGGAAGTATCGAGCTATCGTGATGCATTGCAGCAAATCGCCTAGACGCTGCTTTCTTCTCAGCTCATATCGAAAGTAAGTTGAGGACTTCCTAAAACCCATTTTCTAAAGCGAGAAATACTCGCTCTCAGCGGATAAGTTCGACCCCAACCATGGATCGCCCGTCAAGAAGAACTCAGGCCAGCGCTGCATGAACAGTGCTTGCTCGCGTTTCCAGCGGCGCATCTTTTCCTCGTTGGCCTCTTCCCTGCCGCGCGAGGTGAACTCGTAGTGATACAGCTCGGCATAGGGCGTAAAGATGGTGCGATAGCCCGCCTCCCACACGCGCAAACAAAAATCTGCATCGTTAAAGCCGACGGCGAATTCCTCGTTGTAGCCTCCGACTTGCTCAAACACGTCGCGACGGACCATCTGGCAGGCGCCCGTTACGGCGCTAAAGTTGCCCGGACGCACAGCACGGGCAAGGTAGCCCTCACGTTTTGCCGAGAAATCCTGGTTGGCATGGGCAAGCGCGCCGCGCACGCCAACCAAAATGCCGGCATGCTGCACCAGATGATCGGCAAAATAGAGCTTGGCGCCCACAACGCCCGCGTCGGGACGCTGAAGATAGCCCATCATCTCCTCGATAAAGTCGGATGAGATGACTTCAGTGTCATTATTGAGAAGCAGCAGGTAATCGCCCTTGGCATGCTCAACGCCAAAGTTAATGATCTGGGAGTAATTAAACTCGCCCGGCCACCACTCAACGCGTGCTGCACCCTTGCCACCAGACGCAGCGGCTACGCGCTCCGGCAGGGTTTCGTAATACGCAAAGGTCTCCTGGTCTTCGCTGTTGTTTTCCACCAAGACGATCTCGTAGTTGGCGTACGTGGCCTTCTGGGCGATCGACATCACGCAGGCATCGAGCGTCTCGACGTGGTCCTTGGTGGGAATCACAATGCTCACCAGCGGCGCAGACTCCGGCAGCGCATAGCGCATGCGGTAGACAAACGGCGTCTCGGACTCCTCGACCGTTCCGCGAATGCCCAGCGAGTCAAAGTGACGCTGCAGAGCCAGGCGTCCGGCCTCGATAGCATATGGCTTGCTATCGGCAGAACAGTCGGCGGTAGAGCCAGGGAGCACGCGCCAGTGATACAGCACGTGCGCAACGTGCTCAAAGCGCGCGCCCGCCGCGAGGCAGCGGAGCGTCAGGCCGTAATCCTGGGCACCCGCAACGTCTTCTGGCGACACGCCAATGCGATCGATGAGCGCCTTCTCCACCATTAGAAAATGAGTAACGCAGTTATGGCTATAGAGCAGGTCGACGTTGAGCTGCGTCTTAAAGACCGGCTGGCCCCACTCCCCCGTTTTCTGGAACATGTCCTCGTCGCAGAACAGGACCTGGGGGCGCTCGCCCTCGGCCGCCTTATTCAGCGCGGAAACATACTGGAATAACGCGTCCGGTTCCAGGATGTCATCGTGGTCCAAGAACGCGATGTAGTCTCCAGTCGCTTGCTGAATACCCGCGTTGGTGTTGACCACAATGCCGCCGTTACCAGGCAGCTCAACACGACGGACGCGCTCCTCGTTGACGCCCGCCGCAAGATTGGCAACCGCATCCCATTCGGGCGAGGCGTCCATAAGCAGCAATTCCCAGTTGTCATAGCTTTGGGCGAGCACCGAGTCCAGCAGCTCGCGCAGGTAGACCCGATCGGTCTTGTAGCACGGCACCACAATGCTCACGAGCGGTCTATAGGCAAAGGCCGCCGAAGCGACACGCTGGCACGCTAAATCGCCCGGCTTTGCGCGATGTCGCTCAAACCAACGTCGATAAGCTGCGTCGTCTGCACGCGCGTCCTTCATGCGGTTCCAACTGTCATCGACCATGCCGTTGTACAGGCGACCATCCATGGCGCAAAACCCGCTCTGGATCTGCTCTGTGGGGTCGCTCACAATCGCGACAAAATCTCGTATATCCTGAGGCATCTCAACACTCAGATACGTTTTATTGACGCGGCATCCGTTCTGCTGCGGCACATCGACCTGCGATTCAAACACATGCACGGTGACATCGATGGCATTCATATGCGCATCGAAGATCTGGAGCTCAGGCGCGCACTGGAGGTCTCCCGCCCAAGTAACCTCATAGCGCCACACCGCGCCGGCGTCTGCCGGCAAATAGCGAGTGGCATCGATCTCGTAGAAACCGCAGTGTTCGCCACGCTGAGCATCGCGGATAAGCGCGCACAGCGCAGGCTTTGCTTTGTAGTTAACCTTGGATTCCAGCTTGGCCACGCGGCTATCGAGGCGAATGGAGCCCAACCTTTGGCCACCGGATGCAAAAACGACATCCATCGACGAGCCATCCAAAAACGGAAGCACCAAGACGGCGAGCTCGCGCTCGTAATCGGAAACGGAAGGACAAAGCGCCAGCACACGGCCATGATCGACCGGGAGCACCAGCGACGGCACACAAGAACCGCTCGTCGTCGCATGGGCAAACGCCTGAGAGCCCTCCCGCTCAATAAGCGCGGCGACATCCTGACCGGCAAAACGAAGCAGCACAAACAGACGGCCCTGACTGCGGCAAAGCGCCAAACGCTTGATACTCATCTACACTTCTCGCTTTCCCAGGGCGTTCGCTGCCATGCGTTTGCAGGCACCCAGGCGCCCAAACCTCAAGACGTCGTAATCGAACATGAGCTTTTTGCACTCACGGGCATTGGGGGCCTTGCTGATAAGCGCCGCACGCACCATAGCAGCAACAGAAGGAGCGCATTGTGCGAGCGCAGCATCGCTGCCCACGGCAGAACCGGCAAGCGCCGTGGCAACGGCAGCAAACACCTTGCCGCAGTCCGAACCCAGCAACCTGAGCGCATCGTACAGCACCAGATCGCATAGGAAGTACGCCAGGTCATCGGCATGCTGGACATCGAGACCGTCGCGCTGCCAGTCAGCCAGCACCGCGGAGTAAATCTTCACGTGCTCCAGCAGGCGCGTCTCGTCGTCATAGCGCATGGTGTCCATGAGTGAGCCTTTGCGCGCCACGCGGTAGTCATACAGCTTGTTCGAGATAAGCGCGGTCTTGTGCGAACGACCGTACACAGCAAAATCGAAGACCTGGTCCTCGCCATACTTAACGGTTTCGTCAAACACGATCCCGTTGCCCAGCAAAAACTCACGTTTGCAGGCGGTGCGCCATGCAAAGGGGCGAGATGCTTCCTTAAACAGCAGGTCAGAGCTATAGCCTTCAAACGACACATCGCGCGGGCTCAGCACATAGTTAAGCCACGGATACCCCGCCTCCAGCGGATACGGATTCGCGCCAAAGGTCAAAACGTCGCAGTCCTCGCGCTCAAAGGCATCTACGATCACACGGCACGCATCGGGCGTAAATCGGTCGTCGGAATCCAAGAACGCGACGATAGGCGCCGTGGACGCAGCGATACCCGCATTGCGCGCGCTCGACAGGCCGCCGTTCTCCTTATCGACCAGCGTAAAGCGCGCGTCCTTTTCGCAATAGGTAGCCGCAATATCGCGCGAACCGTCCGGCGAGCCATCGTTGACCAGCACGCCTTCCCAATCGGGCATGTCCTGTGCAAGCAGGGAGTCCAGGCACCAGGCCAGGCACTCCTCCACGTTATAGATGGGAACGACAACGGAAATCTTGGGGGTAGCCATAGTCACTCGCTCCTACTGTGCTGCCGGAACGTCGTCAGGGTGCGGGTTGTCGCCGTAGGTGCGCTGATACGTCAGCACGCGCCAGACCAGCGGTAGGCCGCCAATCTTAAAGTAATGCTTAAACGTATTGAGCTTGCCCGGCTTCTTAAAGTCAAAACGCGAATCGATATAGGCGCGGGGCGACTTGACCATCAGGCGCAAGTCGGTCTCGCCGCGCGGGTCGAACAGCGACAGGTCAAAGCGACCGGCATCCCAATCGGCCTTGAGCTCGGGTGAAGCCTTCTCCCAAAACTGCTCGCGTAGCTCATCGACCAGACGCTCATCATTCCAACGGTACGTATCGACCTTCATGCGCATTAAAATGCCCTGAAGCTGAGCCTTAAGCTCGGGGCGCTCGTCCAAAAAACGTTGCATCTCGGCATATTCATCGCACACGCAAAACACCTTGTTGGGCGAATTAACAGAGCTCTTCTCGTTATCCTGGCGATAGCACAAAATGGGGTCCGTAATAAACGCGGCACGCTCGGCGCAAGCCCAAACCTTAAAGTTAAAGCCTGCGTCCTGATACGAGGCACCCGGCGTGGGGAGGAACCGAATCTGATTGTCGTTGAGGAACTCGCGCCGATAGATAGCCGACCAAATGGAAGGTTTGCGGTAGAAGATGCCCGGGCGATCGACGGGGCAATACGCGGCGCCCGTCATATGCTCGTCGATAATCCCAAACAGTTCACGGCGTTCGCTGGGCGTGGACCAATACAGGTAAAAGTCGCCCTTTACCACATCGGCATGCTCAGCATCGGCCTTGGCGACCAGCTTTTGGAGCGAATCCTCAAACATGAAGTCGTCGGACTCAAGGATGCCCACGTACTCGCCGCGCGCCATCTCCAGGCCGCGGTTCATCGAGTCGCCGTAGCCGCTGTTGGCCTTGTCGATCATCTTTACACGGGGATCGCGCTCCATGTACTCGCGGATGATATCTGGCGAGCTATCGGTGGAGCCGTCGTTGATACAGATGATCTCGATGTCCTTAAGCGTCTGCGCCACGGCGGAATCGAGACACTCGCGCAGGTAGCGTTCGACATTGCAGATGGGAACAAGCAGCGAAACTTTAGGGGTATCAGAGTTCTGCAAGAGAACCTCCTGTTGAATAGCGTGTAACAGGGTTATTTTAACAGCCGAGTTGCGGCGGGCGGCAGCGCTTGGAATTAGAGAAAGCGCTCCAGGCAGGCTTTGAGACCGCGAGTCGAAAGATAGAACAGCGTGGCGTCTGCCATCGAAACGCCCGAGGTCGCCGCAACGAGCTTGTGGGCAACACGGCGAACGGCGCCCTTAGCAGGCATATCCGCCCACTCTGTTCCCAAAAACGTCGTGAAAGCCCTGTTGACGCGGCCGGCAACACGGTGGAAGCCGTCCGCATCCAGACGCGCCAAGTCGAACACAATGAGGTCCAAAAACCAAGTTATCAGCTCGCCGGGGCACAGGTCCAAAAGACCGTAGGCTGCCCAGTCCTCCAAGACCTCCTCGAGCATCCTCATGTGGGCGTCAAGCTTTTTGGCACGAGCCTCGGCACTGTTGAACTCGTGCGTCGCCGATTCGCTCTCCATCACGTAGTGGTAGAACTTGTCCGGCATGACGACGGTCCTGCGGGCAAGCGCATAAGCCGCAAATTGGAAGACGACGTCCTCGCCCAAAGCCAAACCGGGGGCGAAGCGAATGCCTTCGCGATTGAGCAGCTCGCGCGAAAAAGCCGCACGGCAGGCATAGGGCTGCGCATTCGAATGGAACAGCAGTTGGGGATCACGGGCGCCGAAAGCACCAGCTTTGGTGCTCATGAGTTGCTGGACGCGTTTGGGGGCAGCATCGGCAGGTTCACAGACGCCGCCAAAAACGGCGGCCTCGGCATCTGCGGACTCCATGGCATGCAGCACGCGCTCGACCGTCTGGGCATCGATGTAATCGTCGGCGTCCACAAAAAAGACGGTCTCGCCCTCGGCGACATCGATACCGGCATTTCGAGCACACGAGACGCCCGCGTTTTCCTGGTCAATCACCAGTACGCGATCGTCGGCCTGCGCGATCTGGCGCAACACGTTCAACGAATCATCAGTCGAACCGTCGTTGACGCAGACAACCTGAATCGAACGCTCAGACTGGGCCAACAGCGAATCGAGGCATCGCTGAATGGAGCGCGCAGAGTTGTAAACGGGGACGACAATGGTAGCTTTAGGACACGAGGCCTCTCCCATGCCGACCTACCCCCTCAGCGATTCGATGAGGAAGGCAGCAACCACGCCTGGGCCTCCAACCGAGGCGTAATACTTAGCACGCCCCAAGGCACCATCCGTCGCAAAACTCGGATGCTCGTCAACCCAGCCCTCAGGATCTTTGAGGATGGCAGCGAGATTTGCGCGCTTCCACGGCTTGAGGTCGTCAAGCGAAAACTCCCCCGCGTCCAAGGCCGCTTGGAACTCCTTGGCCATCTGAACCAGGAACTCCTTATAGAACTTAGGCGCCAGGCGCACGTAGTTCCACATGTACGAATCGTACTTAATGAGCTGATTGAACTTGAGCATGCGCGCGACATCGCCGCTTGCGTGGCCGCGGGCATAATCCTCTCGAATCCAACGCTCAATCTCGGCATACTCGGTATTGACGCAAAAGACCTTAGCCGAAGAATTGACCGAGGAATTCTCGTTGTCCTGGCGATACGACAACACGGCATCATGTAGGTAAACAGCCTTATCGGCGCACGCGATCACCTTAAAGGCGAACGACGTGTCCTGAAAGGATGCCCCCGGAGTCGGCAGGAACGTAATGCCGTTGCGCTCAAGAAAATCGCGACGGTACACGGCCGACCAAATCGACGGCTTTTGCTTAAAGAACTGCGTCGTATCGCTCGGATGCACCGGCTTGCCGCAATCCTGAGGTCTAAACATCTCGTGCAGCGAACGGCGCTCCTCGGGCTTAGACCAGTAGAAATCAAAGTTCGCCTTCGCAAAGTCGGCATTATTGCTATCGGCGGCCGAGACAAGTTTTTCGAGTGCGTCGGACGCCATAAAGTCATCGGACTCCAAGATGCCAACGTACTTGCCACGCGCCATCTCCAGACCGTGGTTCATCGAGTCGCCGTAGCCGCTGTTGGCCTTGTCGATCATCTTGACGCGCCCATCGCGCTCCATATACTCGCGGATAATCGCCGGCGAGTTGTCGGTCGACCCGTCGTTAATGCAGATGATCTCGATGTCCTTGAGCGTCTGCGCCAGGGCGGAATCGAGGCACTCGCGCAGGTAGCGCTGAACATTGTAAATGGGAATAAGCAGCGACAGAACAGGGCTGCCAGAGGCGTTAGTAGACAAATGTGCTCCTTAGGAAATACCTGTCGTTTCATGGTATCAAAGGGCCAGCGCGCCAGCGGGCGTTTATATAATCTATGGAGCCTCTTGCGGGCAAAGCAGCCCCACGTCATGCGGCGGGCCCGTGGCAGGTTCCTGCGTTTTATTCAAAGCTTGCCGTCAAGGTGCGCCGAGCCTTTACAATAGGACAGTCCCAAGGACGTATTCGATAGCTTCCGTGCAGCGCATGCGCGCCGCACGTGAAAGGATATATTGCCCCATGCCTTCAACCCTCCCCGCCCCCATCGATAAGCTCGCCATCGTCGTCGTTACGTACAAACGCCAGGAACTCCTGGCCAATTTGTTCGACTCCATGACCGAGCTCACGGCCGCGCCCTGGCGCATCGTGATTGTCGATAACGAGAATTCACGCGAGACCGAGGCCATGTGCACCGCATTCAACGAGCGCCTGACCAACCTGTGGGGCATCGACACCGAGCAGCCTGACGCGCAGGGCGGCACCGACCGCGTCATCTACGCCCCGCAGCTTGAAAACGGTGGCGGCGCGGGCGGCTTCTCCGCCGGCACCAAGTGCGCCTACGACCTGGGCGCCCAGTGGTTCTGGGTGATGGACGACGACGTGCTCGTCATCCCCGAAGGCATCGAGCGTCTTGCCAAGTGGACCGACCGCTACGATGTCATCCAGGGTTCGCGCCTGGACTTTGACGGCGGTGCCTTCTTTTGGCAATACCAACTCATCCTTTCACTCGGCATTCCCAACCCTGTCGCCAAGTGGGACCTAGGACCCGAGGGCTACCGCGCCATGAACCAGCTGTGCTTTGAGGGCGGCATGTTCTCGCGCCGCGTGGTCGACAAGATTGGCCTGCCTGACGCGCGCTTCTTTATCTACGGTGACGACGCCTGCTACGGCTACGTAGCCAGCCAACACTTCCCCGCCGCCGTGGTCGCCGACGTGGTGCTCAAGCGCGCCCGCGCCGTCTCTAACTGGGATATCGCCGGCAAGCGCCAGCTCAACTCCACGAGCGACACCAACCGTTACTACATCATGCGCAACCGCGGTTATCTGGCCCGCTACATGCAGATTTACGGCGACTATCACCCCGTGCTGTTCCGCCTAGGCAACGCCGCGACCTTCTGCAAGGAGTTCATTCGCCTGGCCGCCGTTGACAAGTGCTTTAAGACCGGAATTCCGGCGCTACGCCGCGGCATGAAGGACGCCCGCAAGATCATCAAGGACCCCAACTGGAAGCCCATGCCGCCCATGAAGGACACCGAGTAACGGAAGCCGGAAACACCTCGGCGCTTAAAGCCGCTGGCACACCGTAGCCACATGCTGCCCATCAAAACCGAACCCCCAGCGCATGCGGCCAATGCCGGGTCGCGGCACACGGATTTCGTCGATGCCGTCGCGCTCTATGTCGAGCAGCGCCTGCACGGCCAGCAATTCCAGGCCCAGCGCATCCACACCGGGGTCATACATCATGTTGATCGTTATCAGCGGACGTTCATCGAGCATACCGATCGTATCGGCTATGTCGAACACGGCGCCCGTAGGAAAAACCTGGATGTCCCAGCGATCCGCGCCACACTTTCGCCTCGAAGCAGGATTGGCATAGCCCGGCAATCCAAAGCAGAGTCCTTGCAAGAGTAGGTGATATGGCAGCGGTGTATCTGGGTCGGTCCCACCGATTCCCGCATCCCCCAAGATGCGGCTTAGCGCCCGCCTCACGGTATCCTCGTTCCCATGGCACAGCCCGTCGCGAAACGCATCGACGTCTCGAATGTCTTCTGCAGCGCACTCAAACCACTCAATAATCACTAGACGCAAGGCCTGGCGAAGCTCGTTATTGGGCAATCGCAAAGCACGGAGGCAATCGCCATGCTCTGGCTCCTCAGTCATATCCGTCGTGAGAAAACCGGACAGATACAGCGCTGTCCACATGCCATCGTCAGGCGAGACATCTGGCTCTGCTGTGCCCAAACAAAGCGGAGCCTCAGCGCACCCATGGGCCTCGAGCAAATCAAACAAGACCGAAAGGCGGTCGAGATTCCACCCGGCAACTACCCTACTCAGGCAATCGGCATATCCATACAGATCAGCACGCACAGGCGCCGTGCAGCCTCGGCCCAGAAAACCGATCACACGCTCTGGACTCGAGCAATAGGCCCTGCCAAACCGATATCCCTCGAGCCATTCACGCGCATCATCCAGGTATTCCTCGCGCCCAGCATGATTCAAAAGAGCCTCGACCTCGGCATCCGAAAAACCGAAACATCGGTCACACCACGCTGACAGCGGCGTCGTCAGACAATACGAGCAGCCGCGCGAAGAAAGCGCCGCTTCGGCAGGGCCGGGACACTCCCCCATCAGACACGTCAGCCGCAACGAATCGCGCGCAGCGGCAATGGCGTCGAACAGCACGCGATCGAATAGCCCTGCCGGATCAGCACCGGAAGCGCCCCTCGCGCTTGCACGGCCCAACCATGCCGCATCGTACCCATCAACGAGCAATACAACCTGCTCATCGCAGGCCATCTCCAGCAGCTCAATGAGCACGCCAAGCACCGAGGCGACCTCGTCCTCGCTCGCCGCGCCACGCGCAACACGTTCGATGTGACGCACCTTGTCTCGAGCTAAATCCGGAGCCTCCAAAAGCGCCAGCAGGCGGACGCACTCGCCCGAAAGAGCATCGCGCACGACGTCGGCAATAGCGGCGCCACGCCTCGCAGCGCCAGAAAAATCCAGCGATATCACCGGATAGCAAGCGTACTCGTCCCGATAACGCCCACCGTCTGCATCCCAAATCTGAGCATTGGCAAACAAACGCTGATCAGCGCGACCAACCGCTGGACGCTCCAGAAAAGCCCTGAGCATCGACAAGTTCATGCTTTTGCCAAAACCCTCGGGTCGACAGCACACCACAACGGACGCGTCGCAGTCCAACGCATCGGCAATAAACATGGTCTTGTCGACCAGCGTGCAGCAACCAAGAGCCTCCGCATAGTCGTGCATGCCAATGGGCAAAGCCGCATCGTCGGCACAGCCGATCAAACGCACGCCAAAGCCAGCAGCACAATCAACATTTGCCTGTTCAGACACCAAAACGTTCCCCCTAAATCGCAGCACGATGCCAATTGTAATGACCGCATCGCATGTACCGATGTCGCCGCGCAAACATATCGGGCAACGGTAGTAACAAGAGGTGTGAGGGGGCACAATTAATCGTTGCACAACAAAACGGGGCCCGATACATTCGCACCGGACCCCGTCCCGACTATTTAGTTATCTGGCAACTAAGAGCCTACTCCCCCGAGTCGTCCTCCCCAGAAGCCTTCTTCTGCTGATCGAGCTTATACTTACCACTTACGATAGACGTAGCGCCCAGCGTGGCCAAGCTCGCGCTGGCAAGGCTCGCCATAACGATAAGGTCGCCCGTCTTGGGCATGTTACCGCCCGAAGTCTTAGTCGTTGTAGTGGTGGTTGTAGTGGTCACCGTCTTGGAGTCATTTTGCTCTTGGTTCTGGTTGTCGGTGTTGCCCTTACTGCTGTCCTCGCCCTGCTGCTTTCCGTCCTCGGTCTTGTCCTTGTTCTTGTCCTTCTCCTCAGATTCAGACTTCTTGTCCTCGTCCTTCTTCTGAGCGGACTTGTCGTCCTTCTCATCAGAGCTAGAACCCTTATCGGATTCAACCTTCTCGGAAGCCTTATCCTTGGAGTCGCCCTTTACGGCTTCGGTCTTTTCCGTGGAAGCCTGATCAGAGTTGCCCTTGTTCTGGGTCGAGCCGTTATTGACGCCAGCCATCAGCGAAGAGCCCAGCGTAGAACCAAGCTGCTCGGAGAAAGAAGGCTTCTTGTCCGGCGAAGCAACGGGAACGTCCGGCGCCTTATTCGAGTCATCCTTGGAAGCATCGGAACCAGGGGTTGCGTCAGAGCCGGAGCCGTTGTTAGAGCCGGTGCCAACGGACGAATCGCTCGAGCCGGTGGATGAGTTAGAGGTGCCAGCGCCGGTCGAACCAGAAGCGTCGCTGTCCGTATTGCCGGCAGAGCTTGAAGACGAATCGCCCGCAGCAGAGCCGTTTGAATCGGAGCCGTTCGAGGTAGAGCCGTTGTTGGTAGTGCCACCAGCAGAGCCATCACCGTCAGCACCGGTCGAGGGCGCATCCATCCTGTCATCGTTGGCATCGTCGCTCGAGTCGTCATTCGAATCAGGCGTCGGCGAGGGCGCCGGCGTGGGCTCGGGCTGCACGGGCGTCGCAGCGGCAGCGGCCTCGTCCTCGGCGATATAAACCAAGCAGTCCTTCAGCTCGTTGCGGTAGCGGTTCTTCCAGCCCTCATGATACTGGGGCTGGCTCGAATACTTGGTCGCCACGTTATTGACCACACTGTTGGAAAGCGCCGTCACAAACTCGCGGTCGGACATATCGTTGGAGAGATTCGCCCAGCGGAAGAAGTCCCTGCAACCACCGGTGCCGCACATGTTGGTGATGCTCCACACCATGCCCTTAACGCAATCGGCACGGCCCGAAATATCAATACCCAGGCCACTCTTGAGCCACGCCTCGGTCACCGCATAGTACGAGTTGTACGCATACGCATCCTGCAGAGCCGAGAACTCAACAGGGTCGGTGTTATAAGCACCTTGGAAAGCCTCCTGCGCAATACGGCCCAACTCGGTGAGCTGGCCGTTCTCGTACATGGCATTGCTCGTGTTGGAAATCTCGCTGCCGCGATCAATCGCATCCTTGAGCATGCTGTATTTTTCGGGGTTGTAGTTGTAGGCCTGCTTCATAAACGGGATGAGCGACCAACGACGGTCGAACTGGTAATAACCCAGCGCGTTATAACCGTCACCGTACGAAAAGCCCTGGTTATAGTTGCCGTGACTCTCATATTTGGTGAAGTACTTCATCTCGGGAGTCACGTTAACAAACGAAACGCCCTGGACCGACCTCAGCACGCCCGAAAAGGACTGCTGGGTGTAGAGACCCTTATCGATATCGGTGGCATCCGAGGCAACGCCCGGCGTGGGCTCCTCGGCAGCGGCGAGTGCCGGCACGGAAACGGCGCCAAACGAAAGCGCCAGCGTCAGGCCCGCGACAATAGCAGAATGCTTGGGCTGCATAAGATCCTCCCTGCATTGGTGTAGTTAAAGTGCAGTTTGCAAAGATAAAAATAAGTATTGCAGCTCGCCCGTTGTTGCACAACAACCCCTCGGTAAACGGCAACAACCCTCCGCGAAATCTTAAGGAATTGCGCTCAACCTACAGTTTGATGTCAAAGTTAATCTCGGGGACGGCAGCAAGGTCGGCCAACGTCACGCCGTCGACATACTTTTCGATCACGTCGTCCAGACCGCGCCAGAACTTGACCGTGGAGCAAAGATCGCTGCGGGTACAGCTGTTATCGATGCCATCGCACGCCACCGGAGCCGTGCTGCCCTCGACGGCACGCAGGATGTCGCCGGCACGCACCTCGGCGGGGTCCTTGGCCATCATGTAGCCGCCGCCCTTGCCACGCACGCTCTTAAGCAGGCCCGCCTTCATGAGCGGACGGACCAGCTGCTCCAGATACTTCTGCGAGATGTGCTCACGGTCGGCGACCTCGCGCAGGGCAATCTTGCCCTCGACGTCACCAAGCGCTGCGATATAGATCATCAGCCGGAGGGCATAGCGGCCCTTAGAAGAAATGAGCATACCTACCCTCCCATCGCATCTGGGACAACATAACCAGGTTTGTTTGTCCCAAATCTTAAGTAAGTGGGACAAACACAACAGGTTATTTTGTCCCACATCTAGAAAAGTCGAGTGGATTAGTCGGGTTTTCCCTTGACTAAAGCCGAACCCATAGTAACTTTATTCCGAGAAGATTCCTAGGGTTTCGTACACCCATGAGTACACCATATACAGAGAGGGACAGCATGAGCGCAAATCCGCTGCTTTCCATCGAAGGTCTGACCGCCTCCGTGGACGAGAAGACCATCCTCCACAACGTAAACCTCAACGTCGCCGCCGGCGAGACCCACGTGCTGATGGGACCCAACGGCGCCGGCAAGTCCACCCTCGGCCACCTGGTCATGGGCGATCCCGTCTACACGGTCAACGACGGCCGCATCGTCTTTGACGGCCAGGACATCACCGAGCTCACCACCGACAAGCGCTCGCGCGCCGGCCTGTTCCTGAGCTTCCAGGCCCCGGTCGAGATCCCGGGCGTACCGCTGTCGAGCTTTTTGCGCGCCAGCATCGCCGGCCGCCCCGGCCTGGAGATGAAGGGCAAGGAGTTCCGCCGTCGCGTCAAGGAGCTCGCGGCCGAGCTTAACATGGATACCGCCTACCTCAATCGTGAGCTGGGCGTGGGCTTCTCGGGCGGCGAGAAAAAGAAGGTCGAGATGCTCCAGCTTCTGCTGCTGCAGCCCAAGCTCGCCATCTTGGACGAGACCGACTCCGGCCTGGACGTCGACGCCCTGTCCACCGTCAGCCACGGTATGGACGCCTACCGCAAGAGCTGCGACGGCTCCATGCTCATCATCACGCACAACACGCGCATCCTGGAGCACCTGGATGTCGACCGCGTCCACGTTATGGTCAAGGGCCACATCGTGCGCGAGGACGACGCCTCGCTGATCCCCTGGATCGACAAGAACGGCTTTGAGACCTTCGAGCGCGAGGCCGCCGAGCAGCGCGCCCAGGTCGAGGCTGCCGCTGCCGAGCAGCAGGCGTAAAGGGGCGACGCAATGACCAAGAACCGCACCGAGGTCGCGGACATCGACCGCAGCCTCTACGACTTCACCTATGGCGAGGAGGGATTCGAGCGCCTCGACGCCGGCATCACGCCCGACATCGTACGCGAGATCAGCACCAAGAAGGACGAGCCGCAGTGGATGCTCGACCTGCGCCTCAAGTCCCTCGAGATCTTCAATCGTTTTCCCGACCCGACGTGGGGCCCCTCCATCGAGGGCCTGGACATGGACAACATCGTCACCTACGTCAAGCCCAACACCGACCAAAAGCACGACTGGGAGTCGGTGCCCGACGACATCAAGAACACCTTTGAGCGTCTGGGCATCCCCGAGGCCGAGCGCAGCTACCTGGCGGGCGTCGGCGCGCAGTACGACTCCGAGCTCGTCTACCACAACATGCAGGACACGGCGTCCAAGATGGGCATCGTCTACTCCGGCATCGAGGAGGCCCTGCACGATCCGCAGTGGGAGCCGCTCATCCACGAGAAGTTTATGACGCTCATCCCGCCCACCGATCACAAGTTTGCGGCCCTGCACGGCGCCGTATGGTCTGGCGGCTCGTTTGTCTACGTGCCCAAGGGCACCAAGCTCGATTTTCCGCTGCAGAGCTACTTCCGCCTCAACGCCAAGGGCGCCGGTCAGTTTGAGCACACGCTCATCATTGTCGAGGACGACGCCGACCTGCACTTTATCGAGGGCTGCTCCGCGCCCAAATACAACGTGGCCAACCTCCACGCCGGTGCTGTGGAGCTCTTTGTGGGCAAGCGCGCGCACCTGCGCTACTCGACTATCGAGAACTGGTCCAAGAACATGTACAACCTCAACACCAAGCGTGCGCGCGTGGACGAGGACGGTGACATCGAGTGGATCAGTGGCTCCTTCGGCAGCCACGTGGGCTACCTCTACCCCATGAGCGTGCTCAACGGCCGTCGTGCCCGCTCGAGCTTTACCGGCATCACCTTTGCCGGTGCCGGCCAGAACCTCGATACCGGCTGCAAGGTCGTGCTCAACGCGCCCGAGACCTCGGCGACCGTCGAGACCAAGGGAATCTCCAAGAGCGGCGGTATCCAGACCTTCCGCAGCTCCATCGTGGCCACACCCAAGGCCGAGGGCTCCAAGGCAACCGTGAGCTGCCAGTCGCTGATGCTCGACGATCAGAGCCGCTCCGACACCATCCCCGCCATGGACATCCGCGCCAAGAACGTTGACATCGGCCACGAGGCAACCATCGGCCGCATCGGCGACGACAAGGTGTTCTACCTGATGAGCCGCGGTATCTCGGAGGAAGAGGCCCGCACCATGATCGTCAACGGCTTTGCCAACCCGGTCTCCAAGGAGCTGCCGCTTGAGTACGCCGTCGAGATGAACAACCTGATCAAGCTCGAGATGGAAGGAGCGATCGGATAATGAAACAGGAAACCAACACCGCTGCCACCACGCTCGAGCAGGTCAACGCTATGCCGGCCGCCACTTGGGGTTGGCTCAAGATGAACCAGACCAAGCTCGAGCTTTCAGACGAGCTTGCCACCGCTCCCGCCGAGGCCGTTGAAGTCGAGGGGCTGGATGAGCAGTTTGCTGGCACGGCCGACGCGTTTAACGCCGCCATGGAGGCCATGGCCGAGCGCTTCCCCGAGCGCCGCGCCTCCGCCCCCGGCGACGCCGTCGACCGCGCCCGCATCACGCCCGAGACCGAGCTCGACGTGCCCGCAACCTCCGTCTACCAGGCCGGCGCCATCAAGCTCGAAGAGGAGCTCTCCCCCGCTGAGGCCTTCGAGACCGGCATGGGCGAGGCCGCCTACACCTATCTGGCCGATCACGCCACCAAGCGCGTCGTCATCGATGTGCCCGCGTACGGACGCGCCACGGTTACCGTGCGCGTGAGCGGTGTCGACGCAGCGGTTGCGATTGCCGCCATCGACGTCGTCGCCCGCCCGCAGGCAACGCTCGACCTGCAGATCGCCCTAGACTCCCCCGTCAACGGCCAAGGCGTCGTGGGCTCCGTGCTACGCGTGTGCGCTTACGAGTACGCCACTGTCAACGTAACCTGCACGCAGACGCTCGATGACAGCTGGATCGCGCTCGACGACACCGGTCTGTTCCTGGACGAGGGCGCGCGCGTCAACGTGCAGCACACCGTCCTGGGTGCCGGTGCCAGCGCCACCGGCCTTGCCGGCGACCTGCTGGGCGACACCGCCAAGGCAACGATCGATACCGATTACCTTGGCGCCCGCGAGCAGGTGCGCGACTTTAACTACGAGCTGCGCCACCGCGGCCGCAAGACCGAGTGCGAGATCGACGCCAACGGCGTGCTGACCGGCACGTCCAAGAAGGTCTACCGCGGCACCATCGACCTCGTGCACGGCTGCAAGGGCGCAACCGGCACCGAGCGCGAAACCGTGCTGCTGGCCAACAAGGGCGTCGACAACAAGACCGTTCCCGTCATCCTCTGCGACGAGGACGACGTCGCCGGCAACCACGGCGCCACCATCGGTCACGTCCGTGACGAGCAGCTGTTCTATCTCGCCTGCCGCGGCCTTGACCAAAACGCCGCCGAGGACCTGTTCATCCGCGCCAAGCTGGAGGACGCCGCGCTTTCCGCCACTGACGAGCGCACCCGCGCTGCCGTCGTCCGCTTGGGCAATAACCTGATCGACAACTTTGAGGAGGAGCTCGCATGATCGACACCGAGCACGTTAAATGCGACACCTGTACCGCACCGGAGCCTATGGAGCTCGACGCCAGCGACGAGGCCTCGCGCGGCTGGCCTACCGTCGACATCGAGACCAACCCCTACAAGGCGCAGTTCCCGCTGTTCCAGCAGCACCCCGAGATCGCCTTCCTCGATAGCGCCGCCACCGCGCAGCGTCCCGCCTGTGTGCTCGACGCCGAGCGCGACTTCTACCAGCGCATGAACGCCAACCCCCTGCGTGGCCTGTACTCGCTGTCCGTCGAGGCCACCGAGGCCATCGCGAAGGTGCGCCAGCAGATCGCCGACGTCATCGGCGCCCCCCAGGCCAACGAGGTCGTCTTCACCCGCAACACGAGCGAGTCGCTCAACCTGGTCGCCAAGAGCTTTGCGCCCACGGTCCTCGAGCCGGGCGACGAGGTCGTCATCACCATCATGGAGCACCACTCCAACCTAATCCCGTGGCAGCAGGTCTGCCGCGAGACCGGCGCCAAGCTCGTCTACCTCTACCCCACCAAGACCGGTCAGCTCACGACCGAGGAGGTTCTGTCCAAGGTGGGCCCCAAGACCAAGATCTTGGCTGTGGGTCAGGTCTCTAACGTCCTGGGCGTCGAGAACCCGGTCAAGAATCTCGGCAAGCTCGTGCACAAGTACGGCGGCTATCTGGTCGTCGACGGCGCGCAGTCGCTGCCGCACATGCCGGTCGATGTGGCCGATCTGGGCGCCGACTTCTTTGCCTTTAGCGCGCACAAGGCCATGGGCCCCATGGGCATCGGCGTGCTGTGGGGCAAGATGGACCTGCTCAACGCCATGCCGCCCATGCTCACCGGCGGCGAGATGATCGACTCGGTCACCGAGCAGGACGCCGTCTGGGCGCCCGTCCCCGAGAAGTTCGAGGCCGGCACGCAGGACGCCGCCGGCATCTTCGCCACGGGCGCGGCGCTTGACTACCTGGTCAACACGGTAGGCTACGAAAACATCCAGACCCGTGAGAAGGCACTCGTCCACTACCTGATGGGCGAGCTCATGCAGCTCGACTTTGTCCAGATCATCGGCTCCATCTATTGGGACAACCACCACGGCGTCGTCAGCTTTAACGTCAAGGGCATCCACCCGCACGATGTCGCGAGCATCATGGATATGGACGGTGTCTGCATCCGCGCCGGTCACCACTGCGCGCAGCCGTTGCTCACCTGGCTAGGCGTCGAGAACCTTGCCTGCTGCCGCGCCAGCGTGGCTTTCTACAACGACAAGGCCGATATCGACAAGTTTATCGCCGGCCTGCATCACGTTTGGAGCACGTTCAATGGGTAATCTGTACACCTCCACCACGTTTATGGAGCACAACTCGCATCCCGACTATAAGTACGAGATGGATGCCCCCACGCACGAGCACGACGGCATCAACCCCAGCTGCGGCGACGAGCTCACCTTGCAGCTGCGTGTCGAAAACGGCGTGATCGAGGAGGCCTCCTTTACCGGTCACGGTTGTACCATCAGCCAGGTCAGCGCCGACATCATGGCCGATCTCATCACCGGCGAGACGGTCGAGGAGGCTCGTCGTCTGGCAGGGCTTTTCCTCGCCATGATCCGTGGCGAGCAGCTCTCCGAGGAAGACCTGGAAGACCTGGACGAGGCCGCCCAGCTCCAGGACATCTCGCACATGCCCGCCCGCGTCAAATGCGCCGAGCTCGCCTGGCGCACCCTCGACGGCATGCTCGAGGGGCAAGCTAACCAGTAGTTTATGCCCCGAATCCAAGGTTTTTGATTGCCGAGCCGCCCGATACGGGCGGCTTTGTTTTTACCTAATGAGCGCGAACGCACAAAGTCCGCGCGTCCGGCGCCCCGTCTGACATTTGCCACACAGCCAGACGCGAGCACGGGCGTTTTCCACAGCACCAAAGGCCTGCGGCAGGGCCCCGGGCCCGCCAAGCAATGCGCCAAGCCCCGTTCTGCGAAGCTCCGACTCGCTTCGCGCCTGCCGCAGACGGGTCCCATAGGGAGCGGCGTGCATTTTTGCGAGTATTCAGCACGCCAAGCTGTGTGTATACGCATCGAAAGCGTTAATCAACGTCTTTAGGCGCATATATATTGTGTTTTAGAACAAGCATCGCGGTCTGACGGGACGCAGGCACGCGCTTCGGGGGCGCAACGGCGGGAATCAATAGCTTCGGGACCCGTATGTTGCAAGATTGCGGCGGTGCCGACAGCAACACGATGCTGAAAACTCCGTTTTTTGCACGGCGCAGACGGGGGTAGGCACGGGCAAACCGGTAGCGCGCAGAGATGTGGTGTAAGAGGCGGGGCATGCCCCGCCTCTTCTCT
>ERZ1673695.1620-NODE-1620-length-21731-cov-5.663084_pt1 | contig 21731 bp, 19 predicted proteins | sample MGYA00580225_ERZ1673695 | MGnify/ENA primary metagenome ERZ1673695 (study PRJEB41218, sample SAMN15661739) | gut metagenome | host: Homo sapiens | place: Canada: London | collected 2015-08-20/2019-03-30 | study: EMG produced TPA metagenomics assembly of... | reverse complement strand
GTACCAGAAGGGCTGACGGGTCCTCAACTTTCATTTAACTTTACAGTCCGAAATTAATAATTTGGAGGTTTCACTATGACAAGCAAACAAAGGCTGCTCGCTGCCATGAAAGGGCAGAGCGTGGACCGGGTTCCCTGGTCCCCCTTCTTGGCGTATTACTGGGAACACCTGCCTCAAAGTATTCAACAAAAAGGGCAGTACGATTATTTGAAAAAAATGGGAGCCGACCCTTTGCTGCGCGGTTCACACGCGCTTTGTACCATCAACTATCAAAGCTGCAACCTTACAGAAAAGCTTACGTCAACAGAAAAATTCATTACATATGAAACTCCGGTCGGAACCATAACAGAGCGGCACCAGTATTCCCCGGACGGGGACACCTGGTTTCTGGTGGATCACCCCGTCAAAACCGAAGAGGACATCAAGGTACTGCAATATATTTACGAGCATCTGACCATCCGCGAAAACACCGCCTCGTTTGAAAAAGACGCAGCCCGTTACGGCGATGAAGCGCTGCTCCTTCCAATGATCGGGGTCGACAACAAAACAGCCTTCCAGACTATGGTGGAACACTGGCTTGGCACCGAACAACTAGCCTACGCCGTTTACGACTATCCTGAAGCTATCGCGGAATGCCTGGCCGTGATGCAGGAAAAAGATTTTGAAACAATAAAAATCGCGGCCGGTACCTCTGCCGAAGGCTTCATCTTTTACGAAGACAGCTCCACCACCAACATCAGCCCCGCCATGTTCGCGGAATATACCGCCCCGGAAATTGCCCAGTGGGGGGACTATCTGCACAAATCGGGCAAGCTTTTGATACACCACGCCTGCGGGCACATCAAAGACCTTCTGCCGCTGATGGCTGAACTGCCAATCGATCTGATTGAGTCGATTTCACCGCCGCCGACCGGAAATATCTCCATTGCGGACGCGGTGGCTAAAATTCCCGAGCGGATTGGGCTGATCGGGGGAATCGAACCGACCGTTTTGCTAAACAGTTCACTGGAGGAGCTGGAACGTTATGTTACCGATCTTCTCACCGTCACAAGGGGGCATCGCTTTATCCTTGCAAATAGCGACAGCTGCCCGCCGGATGTCAGCTACGACAAATTTCTAATGATTTCAAGGCTGGTTGCGTCTTTTGGCAGCCCTTCCATCACTTAACCGGTCATATTTAATTGCCCGGACGGCCCTTTGATTATACTTTCAATTATCTATTGCAAGAAAAATATAGAGAAACAGGCGGTCCCCTTAATTGGCAAGGAGACCGCCTGTTTACTGCCGTTATTTCTTAAAACCGGAACTCCGCCTGTGAAGCGGCGCCCTTTTCCCGGCGGAGGACCTCTCCGGTGGCAGGAAGCCCAAAATAGGTTTCGTTTACCAAATGAAATCCTGTTTTTCTCTGGTGATGAAGCCGGAAACCGCAGCCGTCGAATACAAACTGCAAAAAGTCGCAGAACGGCGTCTGGTTATAAATGATCCAAACTTCAAAGACATTTTCGGCAGTCCAGGCACCGCAGCAGGATACCCGGTTGTCAGTTGGCACCAACGGGCGGAAAGGCTGAGGTTCGGCAAGACTCGGAGTATTGAGGACCGCGTCTTTCCACTCGCCGTATCCCAGCGGAATTACCGACTCTTTACCTTTAATAACAACTTTCAGAGAATTTTCTTCCCCGCCGCAGAACCCGATCCGCTCCAGCCCCAGAATATTCCCGGAGACATCATACGCTTTCTCCCAGAACTTTACGCCGCAGGCTTCCTTTTTCCCTTGAACCACCGGCATTTTCAGCCTCCGGCAGAATGCCGCCAGTTCTTTGGTGATCTGTTCATCCTCCAACTGCGGCGTTTCCTTTCCCACACCGGGCAGCAGGATTTCCCACAGGGCGGTCAGGACCGGCTGGGTGTCCTGCGCGCCGGAGGTGACGGCTATCACCATTTCCTGATCCGGCAGGACAATGCAGAACTGGGCGAACGCGCCTGCTCCCCGGTAGGAGTTTTTCGGCTGGCACCGCCAGAACTGGTAGCCGTACCCCTGCCGGCTGTCAATATTCATATGGCCGGTGTACTCCATCTGTTTGGCGGTTGCCTCGTCAATCCAAGCCGGGTCAAGAAGCTGCTTTCCATCATACATCCCCCTGTTGCGGAGAAAAACGCCAAATTTTGCGATATCCTCAGTACGGAGGTTAAACCCAAAGCCGCCTGCCGTGATTCCCTCCGGGCTGAGCTCCCAGCGATGCTCCCCGAAGCCGAGCGGCTCAAATAGCCGCGGCGTCAAGTATTCCTCAACTGTCATTCCGGTCAGTTTCTGGACTACTGCCGAAAGCATGTAGGTGCCGGCGGTATTATAAAGGTAATGGGTGCCCGGCTTTTTTTCGATGTAGGAGGAAAGGAACTGAAACACCCACTGTTCTTCCCCTTCTTTTTCAATGGATGGTTCAGTTACATGCCCGGTCGCCATCCGCAATACATCCCGGATGGTCAGCTCCTTCATATAGCCGCAGGGTTCCGCCCCTTCCGGCAAAACTCCAGGGAAAAAGCTGAGCAGCTTATCCTGTATGCTCAAAAGGCCCTCCTGCACCGCAAACCCGACCGCAATGGAGGTAAAGCTTTTGCTCATGGAAAAAAGCATGTTGAGGAACTCCGGCCGGTAGGGGTGCCACCACCCTTCGGCAATGACCTTGTCACGTCTAAGGATCATGATAGAATGAACGCCGGTCTGGTGTTCGTCGTAGTACCGAAACAGGTCGAATACCGCTTTAGGGTCAACCCCTTCCGCGCGCGGTGTACTTCTTGGTAGCTGTGTCATTGTGGCTTCATCCTTTCGTTTGGTATTGTAATGTTTTTATTATAGCATATCTGCATTAAAGCAGAGCAGGCATCATGAAGTTTTATTCACATACGCGCTCCCGCCGCCCTTTTTTACAAACCCTGTTTTTTCTAATCTACCAAATAAACATTAAACGACTTGGGGTATCCGCCTACAACTGTATGCGTGACTTCCTCTTCCCAAAATGGAAGGATATCCTCTTTAAAATACGTGATTAGATTTTTTTTCAAAACTGCATCCTCTTGCATGAATTGATCAAAGTGGTAAATCATCAATACATATTTCTCTTTGTTAAGCCACTCTAAATCCGTCATCCAGTCCAAATAAGCGTTTACGTTATAATGCGGTTCCTTTGGAAATTTGAAAGCTTGAGCCATTCCATTTACATAATCGTTCCAAGATTGATAAAGGCTACCATCTAAAATAACCAGGTACGCATCCTGATCAACTTCCAGTTCATTTTTGATTTTTTCTGCCCCGCTAGCAGAAATTCTATAAATTTTGTTTTCCACTTTTATTCTCCTTCAATCCGTAAAAATGTTTCATAATGATTGTTGGTATAGTAAACCCAACCATCACTCCCTTTAACAAAACGTTCCCCATCTCTTTCCTGCCCTTCAATTTTATTATTTACGTCGAATTCACGGTAGGTAATTTCATTTCCATCTGAATTTATCGCTGGTAACATTTCGCCTTGCAAACCATTGTTTCTGTAATTTTTACCTGCTTTTGTTCCACTTGACTGACCTGGAAAATTTCCTTTCCATCCATTTCTTTCATACCGGTCATAGGCAGCTTTTACATAATCGGGTAAGTCGGCGTAATCAATTCCCTTAATTTCTGACCCTTCGAGCCGTTCTTCAGAAAGATCAGCAGGGTCATACGCGCTCCCGCCGCCCTTTTTCACAAACCCTGTTTTTTTGATTATACCACAATCCTGAAACAATGGTTCTGATTCTTCCTTATCCACAACATGCCCTTGTTTTACCAGCACGCCGCTGTCTGGGGGAAGCTCATCCTCCCCGGAAAAATACCGGAAATATTTTGAAGGCTTAGGCTCTTCAAAAGGGGAAAACTCCCGTCCATTGGGGCGCGGGGCTGCCTGTGGGTCATCGTTTTGAAATTTCCAGGAGTTCAAAGCATAGTCAATAAAGATAATGTTCCCCTCCATTTCCGGGAAGGGGTCGCTGTAGCAGAGAATCCGCTCCGGTTCAAGCTGCCGGAGCATTTCCTTGTACCCTTTCATAAACCATTCCTTCTGGTCCTTCTTTCCGTCGCGCGACATTGCCATATAGGTGGAAACCGCGACCGTGCTCCCCTTGGGAATACCCTTGAAGCAGAAACCGAAGGTGGACTCGTCCCCCCAGTTGACGGTGGGAACCACCCGCATCCCCTTGCCGGCGAAGTAGGCGCCGCACCAGCGGTTGCGGAACGTATTGTAAAGCTGCATCAGCGGGTGCATCTCCAGGTAGATGCTGAAATCCGGCGAAAGCACGGCGCGGTACCGGCTCAGTTTCTCGATATCGGCATCCGGATTTTTCCATACCCGCTCGAATTTGTAGTCGTATAAAAAGAAGTGTACCATCCGGTCCAAATGGTTTACGTTTTCCAGTTTTGTCCGGTCAAAGCCGATCAGCCGCAGCTCATGAAATTCCTCATCTCGAAACCGCGCCCTGGGTATAATCGGGATTTTCCACTTGCCGTCCCTGGGGAACTGGCTGCGCAGCATCAGCTGACTGGTGCGATATTTATAATTTTCCTCTGTCACTTAGTCCTTTCCGTTTGTAATTTGGAATCCCTTTCACAAACGGGCCGAAAACGCAAAAAAAGTTGCACGGGGACGTGCAACTTTTTTAAAAATAATATAATTTCCTTCAGAATTCCTGAAAATTACTTATTCTTCTGCCGATGAGGCGGCCTTTTTCTTTTTCGTAAAGCAGATGAACAAAACCGCGCTGACCCCCATCAGAATGGGATAATAAAGGTTGGGGATAATTTCGAGCGGAGAGATGGCCGCAAGACCTGCCGCGGTGAGAAGCTGCGCCCCATAGGGGATGATCCCCTGTGTGACCGAGGTGAAAATGTCCAGGATCGAAGCCATTCGCTTTGGCTCCACCCCGTACTCTGCGCCGATTTCCTTTGCAATCGGGCCAGCCATGACGATGGCAACGGTGTTATTTGCCGTACACCCGTCTACCAGCATCGACATGCCGGCGATGCCGAGTTCGGCGCCTTTCCTGCTTTTGACCCGTTTTTTGATTACGTCGATGATAAACTGAACCCCTCCGTGCTCTTTCACCAGCCCAAAAATGGCGGCAACAATGATTGAAATGATGGTAATTTCATACATGCTCTCCACCCCTTTCCCAAGGATGCCGAACATCTCAAGAAAGGTGAACTTTCCCAGGGCGATTCCAACAACGCCCGAAACGGCGATCCCAGAAATGAGGACGGCGAAAACGTTGAAACCAATCAGCGCGCCGATTAGAACAATCAGGTAGGGCAGAATCTGCCAAAGGTTATAACTCAAATCCCCTTTGAGAACATACTCCGTATTCCAGGTGCGGGCAACCAGCAGGATGATGGTGAGCACCGCCGCCGGCAGGACAATAAGAAAATTCGCTTTGAATTTATCCTTCATTTCACAGCCTTGGGTTTTGACCGCGGCAATGGTCGTGTCAGATACCATGGAGAGGTTGTCCCCAAACATAGCGCCGCAGACCACTGCGCCGATGCACAGAGCCATCGGCAGGTCGGTCTTTTCGGCAATCCCCGCCGCAATCGGCGTCAGAGCAGTGATCGTGCCGACCGAGGTTCCCATTGAAACCGAGATAAAACAGCCGACGACGAAGATGCCGACAATCATAAGGTTTGATGGGATAATTGACAGCCCAAAATTGACAGTGCTTTCCACACCGCCCGCCGCGCTGACAATTCCGGAAAACGCACCCGCGACCAGAAAGATCAGCAGCATGGTGACGATATTCTCCTCCCCCATACTGCGGGCGGCTATCTGCATCTTCTCGGTAAATTTTACCTTGCGGTTTTGAAGGAAGGCGACTGCCAAAGCAATTAAGAACCCAATGACCGCCGGCATGGTATACATATCCCCCGTGGCGGCCCCTACCCCAATGAAGAGGACAAGGAAGATAAAAATGGGCAGAAGCGCCCAGAAGTTCCCTTTTTTCATTACCTTTCTCCTTTGACAGCTTTTCTTTTTAAAGCCCGTTCTTTTGAATATTATACTATGCCGTTCGGCTGTGGGCAATGGCTGAATTACACGGCATTTGCGCACCCGGTTTGTATCATAAAACGAAAAGTCAGGCCAACTTATAACAGCAGCCTGGCCTTTTAAACTATCTGAAATTTACACCTCTTTCGGCCCGAGTCCCAGGGCTCTCATTTCGGTTCGCATCCCCTGAATACAAAGTTCCATTACCTCGGGCAGTTCCATGTCGAGCAATTCGCATCCGTCCCGAATAACCTCGCGGTCGCATTTTGCGGCGAATTTTTTATCCTTGAATTTTTTCATAGCGCTTTTCACTTCCAAATCCGCAATTCCGTTCGGGCGCATCAAAGAAGCCGCCATAACAATTCCGGTCAGCTCGTCCACCGTATACAGACTTTTTTCCATGTTGCTCAGCGGCTCCACCTCACAGCAAAGCTTCCATCCATGGGATTCAATTGAACGGATGACCTCTTCCGATATCCCCTCCGGTTCCAAAAGTTCCCGTACATGATGGCAGTGCTCTTCCGGGTACTTTTCAAAATCTACGTCGTGCAGGAAACCAACCGCTCTCCAAAGGCCGATATTCTCTTTAAAATGTTCCGCCATTTTGCCCATTGCGGCACTCACAGCCAGCGCATGTGTAAGCAGGTGCGGCTCGCTCACATGTTTTTCAAGGATTTCCTTCGCCAGCTCTAAAGTAAGCTCTTTTTCCATTTGTCATTTCCCTCCAAAACATTTCTGTTTTCATCTTACGGCGGCGGAAGTCAAAAATCAAGCACGGATTTATTTTACGAACAGGCTGTTTGCGTAAGGTCTTTTAATTATTTTACCGCTTAACCCCCGCGGGATCCTCTCTTCCGGGGATTTCCATTTGACTTTCTCCCCAATTTATCATATGATAAATAAACTCTATCATTTGAAAGGAGCCTTAAAATGGAACGTTATATCCCGTATGAGAAAATGAGCAAAAAGCAGAAAAAGGAGTGGGATTCCAAGCAGCGGACCCTTTGGGGTGGGAATCCGGTCACCCGGAAAACCGAAAACAAAAAACATTATAATAGAAAAAAGGTTCAGCGAATCGACAAAAGCGATTTCACTGAACCTTTATCTTTTTATTTAGGATTTCAAACCGTTTTTATGATAAAAAACTGCCGGCAAAGCTTCTGCACCGGCGCGCCCCGCGGATCAACCGCAGAATGATTCTACTAAAAATTTAAACTGCGCTTGGCCTGCCCGGCCACAGATTTAAAAACGGTACATGCTCTGCGGAGAATCCGGCTCCAGCTTCATGAATTCAATCCGGTTTCCGTCCGGATCAATTACCCAAGCCTGATAGTTATTGTCACAGCCCTTGAGCGGTTCTGCAAACATCATGCCTCCGTTTTTCTTGACCCGTTCGGCAATCTCGTTGATGTCATCCACCTCAATACAGGTGTGCAGAAAACCGGTGAGGTGCTCGTCGTCGTTGTTTTCCGTTCTGGGTGTTCCGTCGTAGAAAAGCTCGATAAAAACACCGTCGGCCAGCGCGACGTACTGAATCCAGGGTTTGCCGTCCCGTTCCATTGAAAAGGCTTTTTTCCCGCCGAGGATATCGCAGTAAAAATGGAGCGATTTTTCCATGTCGGTTACTTTAAACGCCACATGGCCAATCCCTTTAATCATAACCGCTCCTCCTTATTAATCTTCAAAATAAATCTGGCGCTGTTTACAGCCGGGCTCCAGCTGGACGAATTCAATTTCAATTCCGTCCGGATCGGTCATCCAGGCCTGCCAGTTGCCGTCTCTGCCGCGTTTTGGTTTTACGCGGAAAACGCCGCCCCGGCTTTCGACTTCCTCCACAAACTTAAACATATCGTCTACGACGAGACAGAAGTGAGAAAAGCCCGTAAAATGGACGCCCTCCGGCGCTTTCTCCGTTTCATGCGGCGTTCCGCCGTAAAACAGCTCAATAAAGGCCCCATTTGAAGCAACAAGGTATTCCGTCCCCGTGCCCGGGCCGTCAAGCGGCATGGAAAACGCTTTTTTACAGCCTAAAATATCCAAATAAAAATGAAGCGATTTCTCCATATCCTTGACCCAAATCGCCGTATGTCCAAACCCCTGAAACATGATTGATTCCTTCTTTCTTTTCATAAATAATTACCGTTTTAGGTTTCTCTTATTATACAACGGATAGAGGTGGAGAAACATCCGCACAGTTGCCAAAAATTTGCCGCTTTTTTTGACACGGCAAATCCGCCCGGCCGTAAAGCCCCTCCCAAGCAATTCTGTTTCAAATAATATCCCCCGGTTTTCACCGGGGGATATTTGATTTTATTTTACCGCCAGTTCCGCTTTCAAAGGAGCGGCGCCGGTTAGCGCGACACTCCGCGCGTCAGGCTGGCTTCCGCCGACATATAACGTAAATTTGGAACTGTCGACATATCGCTCGCCATGATCGTCTACAACGGTCAGGGCCATATTCCTCACCGGGAGCTCAACCGTTTTGCTTTCGCCCGCTTTCAGTGAAACGCGTTTAAAAGCGCAAAGGCTGTGGTTGCGTACGGCGAATTTGGATTCGTTGTCCTTAATATAAACTTCGACCACTTCGTCTATATCGTACTTACCGGTATTGGAAACGGTGACAGTGACGATGAAATCATCGTTCTTGCTAACGGAGGCGGGAACTTTAAGGTCGGAATAAACCGCTTTGCTGTAAGAAAGGCCGTAGCCAAACGGGTAAAGCGCCTCGTTCTCCATATAGCGGTAGGTGCGGTTTTTCATGCTGTAGTCGGTGAACTCCGGAAGCTCTTCTACGCTGCGGTAGAAGGTGACCGGAAGCTTACCGGAGGGGGAAACCTCTCCAAACAGGATATTAGCCGCCGCAACGCCGCCCAGAGCACCCGGATACCAGGTCTGGATGATTGCGTCACAGTGCTCGTCGGCGTAATTAATCGACATGGCGGAGCCGGTGCTGAGGAGGAGAACAGTCGGCTTGCCCAACGCGGTGATTGTCTCAAGCAGGCCTTCCTGTTCTTTGGAAAGGTCAAGGGTGACCTTGTCGCCGGCGGCGTAAGCGTTGCCCGCGTCGCCCTGCTCGCCTTCAATGGTCGCGTCGAGGCCGAGGCAGAGGATAACGACGTCGGAGCGTTCAGCGACCGCGACCGCTTCCGCGATTCGGTCATTCGGCTGTCCCAAGTCTTCAACGCGGTTCTGGAAGAGATGACAGCCCTCGGAATAATAAACGCGGGTATCTTCATTAACAGCGGCCTGAATCCCTTCGAGCAAGGTGACATAACGGGAAGCGGTTCCCGCATAATTGCCTTTGAGGATTACCTGGCTGTCGGCATTCGGGCCGATGACCGCAATGTTTTTGATCTTGTCTTTATCAAGCGGCAGAACGCCGTTGTTTTTAAGCAGCACCATTGATTTTTCCGCAACCTTCAGGTTAGCGGCGGCATGCTCTTTACAGTCGTTGACCTCATACGGGATGGAGTCAAACTCGGTAGATTCATCGAACATACCAAGGCGCATCCGGGTGGTAAAGAGCCGTTCGCAGGCAGTGGTAATCTGTTCCTCGGTGACAAGGCCTTCCTCATAAGCCTGAAGCATGTGCAGGTAGGTGTTGCCGCAGTTTACGTCGCAGCCCCATTTCATCGCCAGTGCGGCGGATTCTGGAGCGGTGGCGGTTACTTTATGGTTCGTATGGAAGTCGCGGATGGCCCAGCAGTCGGAGACAACGTGGCCGTCAAAGCCCCATTTCTCACGGAGGATGTCGTGGAGGAGAAGCTTGCTGCCGCAGCAGGGTTCGCCGTTCGTACGGTTGTAGGCGCCCATGACGCTTTCAACTTTTGCCTCTTTAACCAGCGCCTCAAAGGCGGGAAGGTAGGTTTCCCACAGGTCTTTGTCTGAGGAAACGGCGTTGAATTCGTGGCGAAGTCCCTCAGGGCCGGAATGGACGGCGTAATGTTTGGCGCAGGCAGCGGATTTCATCACTTTACCGTCGCCCTGCAATCCCTCGACAAATTTAACGCCGAGGCGGCTGGTGAGGTACGGGTCTTCACCATAGGTCTCATGACCGCGGCCCCAACGAGGATCGCGGAAAATATTGACGTTCGGGCTCCAGAAAGTAAGGCCCTTGTAAATGTCGCGGTCGCCTTTTTTGCTCTGCATATTGTACTTTGCGCGGCCTTCAGTCGAAATAATTTCCGCAACCTCTTTCAGCCCCTCGTCATCAAACATGGCAGCCATGCCGATCGCCTGCGGGAAAACGGTTGCGGTGCCCGCTCGGGCGACGCCGTGGAGCGCTTCGTTCCACCAGTTGTATGCGGGAACGCCAAGCCGTTCGATTGCCGGCGCATCATAACGCAGCTGAGAAGCTTTTTCCTCCAGAGTCATCCGGGCGACTAAATCTTTCGCACGCTCTTTGACCGGAAGGGATTCATCCAAATACTTTGGTTTCATTCAGAAATTCCTCCTTTATTCTAGCCGTCCTGCCGGACGGGACGAACAGTTCTGGTTTTCATTATAGCAAACGAGGCGCTGGGAACACAATCAAAAAAATTAACCTTTTACATGAATTTTCTAAGCGTCCTCCGGATTATAGCATCACCATAACCGCATCGCGCGGCGCAAGTTTCAAAACAACCGTGCCATCCGTATTTAAAACCAGCTTTTCCAACTGATCGCTCCCGTTCCGCTCGGCAAAGATATCTCTGCCTTCCGTGTGGTAATCGGAAACCGGAAGCTCAACCGTCTGCGCCTGGTCCGCAATATTTGCAAGAGCGCAGGCACGCCTTCCATCCGGCGCTTCCCAGAACATATGAAGCACCGCGGGCAGATCAATTTCAGACCGTTCCACACCGAAATCCAAACCCTTAATGGTCATGGAAAGCTTTGGAACATCCAGCGGCTTTGTGGAAAGCATTTTTCCCTTTACCAAAAAGTCTGTATGTTTCAAAAAGGCAGCACAGCCATGAACAGCCATTTCAAGAATTTTGGGATCGGCATCCTCCGGCGGATGATTTTCAAACTCTCCAAGCATATCGATCGGCGAGCCCGCCGGGAGATTCCCGCAGACGAAATTCCAACCGTGGAAATGAACGCCGCTCTCATTTGTGGGCAGAAAAGGCGTCCAGTCCCCCGCGTAGCAGGGAATATTTTCATGGTAGAGGAACGAAAACAGCGGTACGCTTTCCAAACCGCCCTGGGGTTTATCATAATTACGGGCATGATAAATATCAAGATGCTGAATAAACGGTTCAGAAATCCATTCCTCAGAGAGTACAAAATCGGGGTCAATTTCTTTACAGCGCCGTCTGGTTTCATCGTATATTTTCTGCACGGATTTAATCTGCCATAGGCCCCATCCTTGTGTATGCCCGTGTTCGGTGCTGTAACAGCAAGGCGTTCCTCCGCCCAAAACCTGATCGGCCTGTTGTACGGTAACTCCATAATCCTTCAGCATTTTCAAAGAAGCGCCGCAAAGCTGGTCCATCGCCTGTGCAGTAGAAGGACAAGCATAGGCATGTACCCCGTCCCATTCATCCAAATCAGAATCCATATAGGGGACCCCGTTCGGATCCAGCGCCGCCGAATGAATCCACTCTTCCCTGAACTTTTTACGCGCGTCATAATCAATCCCAAGCTGCGGTTGTTCCCCGGACAACGGCTGATGGCGACGCACCAGCAGTTTTATGCCGGACAATCCAAACGTGAAAGCTCGATTCCCATCTTCTTTCAGCTTTTCGCACATTTTTTGAAAGCGCTCATCTCCACCGTAAGGCGGAAAATAGTCGGGTCCGGCCCATTCGCCCACCTTTTCCCAGCCGCACATCATAGCGACCATTGGAATTTTTAGCCGTTCTTTCCAGCTTTCTACATAAGCGGGTACCCTTTCTAAAAATTGTTCCCCGCCCTTTTGGTAACGAAGACGAAAGCTGAAAAAGAAAGCGCCCTGTTTCACCCAGTCCGGAATTTCAGCCCGTTCTTCTACTGTTTTTGCACACCAAGGCGCTGTTTTTGACCACTCACGGTAGGCAAGTGCCGCATCCTGCCAATCGCCCTCAAAGAAACGAGTGACAACAGGGTATTCCAAAGAAAAATCAAGGCCGCCGGTTTCAGGGCGGAGATGAACCGGCGCAAAATCAATCCGGCTTTCGTCCCGCAGGACCGGCCCTAAACGCTTGGGGTGCCCCTCCGGGTCGGCTGTATACAACAGGATTCCCTCTTTTTCGTCATAATAGGCAAGCATCTGGACTCCAAGATTTTTGGGCCACTGTTTGCCCTCTCCGGGATACCAATACCGTTCTTCCTCCACGCCGTCCGGGTTCTTATGCCACGGATAAAGGGACGGATTTCCCAGTAAAACGCCATCCATCTTTGGCAAAAGGATCCGCTCAGTTTCAGGAGCATCCCCCAAAGGAGTACGGAAAAGAAACCAGGGATATTCCACCTCTTTTACGGCAAACTCCGTATTGTTTTTCACCCGGAGCTTCCATAGAGCCGTTTCATCTTCAAGGGTAATTTCCGCCGTTACGTCAATAGCAAATCCATCCAGCCGCAAAAAGGAGATTTGAAGGGTGTTTGAGCCCTGCAATATCTTTACTTCCTTCGCCGTTTCAGGCGTTAAGCGGAGCAGACCGGGCTGGACCCTTCCTTCAAAGGTTTCAACCAGGGTCAGCCGAAAAAGCTCACAGCCGTCCGCCGTCAAATAATTGCGGCCGCTTTTGGGATTTTCAAGCCGAAGAAGCCGGCCCTGAGCGTCAAATTCAAGACGTATATCCGCGTTTGATAAAAGCATGATTCCACCTCACTGTCTGTAGTAATAAAAATAAAACGGATAAAACCATTCACCCGCTTTAAACAGCACAAAACGGCCGCTATTTGAGCAGCGCCGCGGCAAACCGCTCAATCCGCTCGTCACAGAGCTTAGGAGCATCTAAATTCTGCGCCGCCGACGCATCCAGCACCATATTGGCAAGCTTTTTTTCCTTTCCCGTCAACTTGCTGGGGTTGAGAATCCCGCCGAAACACTCACGTGCCACCGCGTGTCTCAGCACTTTTTTCCCGAAATTCTCCTCAAAAGGATCCACCCTGTCAATCGGGAACCCTTTGCAAAGGTAAATGCCGAGTTTTTTCTCAAGCAGCATTTCCTTGTGAAGCGCTATAAAATGTTTCAGCCTTTTGCCAATATGCCCGTAATGGATATAGCTTCCCAATACGATGCAGTCATACGCGTCAAAATCCGGGAGCTTTTGAACGCGGAGGTTCAAAAGATCGGTATCCCCTCTGCCAAGGCGCTCCCTGAGCCTCTGGGCGCACTCTTCTGTCGTTCCGTTTTTTGTGACAAAAACAATCAGGGTTTTCAAACCAGCATCTCCTTCTTTACAAACATTTCCAACGGGATTAATCCGCCGCATTTTGCGGGACCATCCGCAGCAAGATAAAACCCGCAACAAATAACGCTGCGATAGAAAGCACGCCAAGCTCGCTCCGGCCGGTCAAATGGGTAATCCCACTGACCAGCGCTGTTCCAATGACCGCCGCGTACTTGCCGAACACATCAAAAAAGCCAAAAAACTCGTTCGAATTCTCCTTTGGCACCAGCCGCCCAAAGTAGGAGCGGGACAACGCCTGAATTCCGCCCTGGAACAACCCAACTGCGACCGCCAATATCCAGAACTCCAATGCTGATTTGAGAAAAAAGGCTGCAAAAACGGTAATTGCAAAATAAGCGGCGATTGATATTCCAAGCATCAGACGGGTACGGTATTTAGAGGCGAGCCTGCCGTACAGGATCGCGCTCGGAAAGGCAACAATCTGGGTTACCAGCAGGGCGAGGATAAGCTGGGTCGAATCAATTCCCAGCGCCGCACCGTAGCTTGTCGCCATTTTGATAATGGTATGCACGCCGTCAATATAGAAAAAGTAGGCGAGGATAAAGAAGAAAACAGCTTTGTCGTGAAAAATTTTCTTCATGGTGTTCCCCAGGCGGCGGAAGGTATTCCTGAATAAATGTGGCTCTTTTTCTTTATAATAACGCTGTTTGTAGTCCCGCACAAGAGGGATGGTAAAAATCAGCCACCAGACGGCTGTAACCACAAAAGCGATCTGAGTCGGAAGATAACCGGACAGCCCAATTTTATCGCCGAACAGAATCAGCCCGATGCACAGGACAAAAGGAATACAGCTGCCGATGTACCCCATGGCATAGCCAAAGGAAGAGACCTGATCCATCCGGCTGTCGTCCGTGATATCGGTGAGCATTGAATCATAAAAAACCATACTGGAATTAAGCCCAATCGAGGCGAGAATATAAACCGCGAGAAACAAAAGCCACGAAACGGACAGCCCCAGCACCAGAGTGGCAAGAACGCCCAACCCGAAGAAAGAAACAAAAAAGCGGATTTTATTCCCCTTATAATCGGCAATTGAGCCCAGGTGCGGCATTAAGAGCGCAACCACCAGAGAGGCAATGGATTCACCATACCCCCAGTAAATCATGGCTTGGCCGTTATTCCCAGCGAGATTTGCAAAATAAATAGGAATCACGCTGGAGGATAAAAGGACAAACGCGGAATTGCCCACATCGTATTTGACCCAGTTTTTTTCAAGACGGGTCAGTTTAAATTTTCCCATCGCCTTTGGTACCGCCTTTTTTAAAGAATTGGGGTTGCCTGTTTATTCTGATTCCATTATACTATACTCACAGGCTGTTACAACCGTTTTTTTAAAATTTACATCGTTTTATCCGTTCCTTTACCGGGAAAAGGAGGCCGCCATGCCGTCAATGTTAACACATCATCTGTTCGGTCAAAAAGTTTTGCAGAAATACGGCCGGGCCTTTGAAGAAAAAATTGACACCCAGGATGCGTTCATTATGGGGTGCCAGGGTCCGGACCCGTTCTTTTTTGCGGCGCTCGGACCCCGTCCAAAAGACTACCTGCGCTTCGGCCAGCTTTTGCACGGCACGAATGTCACCCAGTCGTTTGATTCTATGTTCCGTTATGCAGGGGAAGCCCCGGGTGAAGAACGTGAAATTCTTTTCGCCTACCTGACCGGCTATCTCTGCCATTATTCCCTTGACCGCACAGCCCATCCCTATATCTACGCCGTCCAGTATGAGGAGTGCAAAAAACTGGAGCTCGACAGGGATAAAGCCCATATCCATATGCGGCTTGAAACGGTCATAGATTCTCTCCTGACGGAGCAGTACGAAAATCCGAACAAGCTGCTGCCCCGGAACAAAAAAGTCTGCCTGGCAATAAGCGGGATGTACCAGAACACCGCCGCAGAAATTTACGGGCTCGCCCTTTCAAAACGCTGCTTTTGGCGAGCCATCCGCTGTACCCGGATGCTCGAACGCTTCTTAAAATCAAAGCGCGGAGTAAAGAGGAGCTTCCTCGTGCGGGTTGAACGGCTGTTCTGCAAATATTCCATGTATGACGCCATGTCCCATTCCCGTGGTCTGAAAGGGTTGGAAGACCCCCTTAACCTGCAAAAAAGAGAGTGGATTTCCCCTGCCGACAACAAGGTGCGCACCGAAACGTTCCACGAGCTTTTCTCTGAAGGGCTTAAACAGGCCGTGGACACAATCCGTCTGCTGCAAAAAGGGGCGTCTTCCGCGGAAATCACCGGCGGGATTGGCTTTGACGGAACTGAAGAAACTATTACGCCGCCAAATCAAACAACAAATTCATAAAAACAAGGAGCTGCACCATCCATGAACGAAATGACCCACTGCTGTGAATGCGGTACCAAGCTGGTTTTAAAAGAATGCCCCCATGAAGGGATGATCCCTTATTGCGAACACTGCGGGGAATTCCGATTCCCTATCTTCAGCACCGCTATCAGCACGGCTGTTTTAAACCCCGCGCAAGACAAAATTCTTCTCATTAAGCAGTATGGGCGGGACTTTTACGTTCTCTTAGCCGGGTACATCAATAAAGGGGAGAGCGCGGAGGAAGCGCTGATCCGAGAAGTGCGGGAAGAAGCCGGATTGAATATTACCGGGCACAGGCTGATGAAAACCTCTTATTTCAAGCCCTCCAATACTTTAATGGTCAATTTTGTTTCAATGGCGGACAGCGAAGACCTTTCCGGCATCACCGACGAGGTAGATGAAGCGGCATGGTTTACCTTTGATGAAGCGCTTGAAAACATTGTGCACGATTCCCTTGCCGAAGCCTTTCTGCAAAATATCGTCCGTCAGCTCAAAGAAGGGCTGCGGCTTTCATAAACCACACAGAAAAACCGTCGTCTTTTTTAGACGGCGGATTTCTTTTTTCCTGTTTTCGGCGCTTACGCCGCGGCTTTGCACCCCAAAACAACGCCGTTCACAAACGGTACAAAAAATAAAAACGTTTTTTTTCATTTTATTTCACGCTTCTGTTCAAATTGCATCACACGTTCAACACATTTACCGGGTATAGTAGAGTCAGAACAAAAGGAAAGCGAGGAGAAGTTCAATGTTTGAAAACAATAACGGAAGCAGTCAAAACTTCCCCAATCACAATTCTTTAAATAACGAAGCCAGCAACGAACAACAGTATCAGCAGAACGGGTTTTACCATTACCAATACCCGGCCGCGGCCAGAAACAGCGGCGAGGAGGGGCAGTCAGGGCCTTCCAAGCCCCCGAAGCAGAAAAAAAACAAATCCGGCCCGCCGTGGTATGTTAAGCTGATTGCGGGGGTCGCCGCCTGCGTCGTCGTTTCAGCCGGCTCAATCGGCGGTTTTGTCGCCATGGTAAACGCGGGGCTTGTAACGCTGAATGCCCCCTCTCAGTCCGCCGGTACAAATCCGGCTTCGAGCTCCAATGAAAACAACGGCTCTGTCCAGCAGGTCTCCAAAGAAAACTCCGAAGGGGCTCTTTCCCTTCAGGAAGTCGCCGCCAAGGTGACTCCTTCAGTCGTCTGCATTCAGAATTACCAGGGCGGACGGTTAGGCCAGGAAGAAGAAGCCAGCGAAGGCTCCGGTATAATTATGTCTGAAGACGGCTACATCATTACCAACGCCCACGTTGTAGACAGCGCAACCTCCCTCAAAGTCGTTTTATATGACGGAACTACCTATGACGCCAAGTTAATCGGCAGCGACACGGCCACCGACCTTGCACTGATCAAGGTTGAGGCAACGGGATTGAGCGCCGCAACTTTCGGCGACGCAGATGAACTCAGCGTCGGCGACCAGATGATTGCCATTGGCAACCCGGGCGGCATGACCCTGAATTCCAGCGTGACCTTCGGTTATGTCTCTGCGCTAAACCGGTCAATCCAAACCAGCAACGGCTATACTGTCAACTGTATCCAGACAGACGCCGCCATCAACCCCGGCAACTCAGGCGGGGCGCTGGTGAATATCTACGGGCAGGTTGTCGGCATCAATTCTTCCAAGATTGCCGCCACCGGCTATGAAGGCCTTGGGTTCGCCATTTCAATTAACGAGGCGCTCCCGGTCATTGAGAGCATTAAAGAATACGGTTACGTCAAAGACCGGCCGGTTGTCGGCATCAATTACCAGTTTATCGATGAGACCACCTCTTCCTATTACCGGATGCCGGTTGGGCTCTATGTAGTATCGGTCAACACCGAAAATGCGCAGAAAGCTGGGCTTGAACGGGGGGATGTTATCACCAAAATGGACGGCAACGACGTCAACTCCAGTTCCGTTATCGCAAAAGTACTGGCCGACAAAAAGCCCGGGGATACGATAACTCTTGAAGTCTTTAAAGGTTCGACTGGGAAGACGGTGAATATGACGCTCACTCTGTCTGAATATTCGGCCACCCAGTCCTGATCTGCATACCGGACCTGTTCCAGGGCAGACTAGCAAAAGAACGTTTCAGCACCAAGGAGGTGCGCCTAATATGAAGTGTATTGTAACAGGGGCGACTGGCCATATCGGCTGCGCCTTGATCCGTGAGCTCTGCCGCAAAGGGTATGACGTAACCGCTTTTGTCCTGCCGGGCGACCGGGCCGACGCCATCCGGGAGGAGCCAGTTAAAATCATCACCGGCGATGTCTGCAATCCCTACGACACCGTCCGCGCGTTCAGCGGGTTCGATGTTGTCTTCCACCTGGCCGGGATGATCGCAATCGATTCCTCCAAGCGCAAGCGAATGCGGAAGATCAACGTAGACGGAACCCGCAACGTCATCCGCGCCTGCAAGATTGCAAAGGTAAAGCGGCTCGTCTATGTCAGCTCGGTGCACGCCATCCGAGAACCGGCGAAAGGGTCCTGTGTCTTTGAAACCGACCGGTTCGACCCGAAGGATGTCAAAGGGGACTATGCCAAAACCAAGGCGGAGGCGACCCGGCTTGTCCTCGAAGCTGCAAAAGAGGGTTTGGACGCCGTGGTCGTTCATCCGTCCGGAGTGATCGGCCCTTACGAATACAGTCTTTCAAACATTGGGCAGCTGATGGTTGACGCCATCAACGGCGGGCTGAAAGCATACATCGACGGCGCTTACAATTTTGTAGATGTGCGGGACGTGGCCCGGGGAATCCGGCTCGCCGCTGAAAAGGGCGGGCGCGGAGAGTGTTACATCCTGTCGGGCGAAGTGGTCACCGTCAAGGAAATGCTCGATATTATCACCAGAGCGGCAGGGAAAAAGCCGGTTCGCGCAAAACTCCCCTATTGGCTCGCTATGGCAACCGCCCCGCTCTCCGAGCTCTATTATAAAGCGGTTAAACGGAAACCCCTTTATACTGCTTATTCCATTTACACCCTGCGGACCAACTGTCACTTCAACTGCTCTAAAGCGATGAAAGAACTCGGTTATCGGTTCCGCCCTGCGGCGGAGAGCCTGGCGGACGCCGTAGAATGGCTCTTTACAAACGGAGTTTTCCGAAACAGCTCAACGCCCGCCGCCTGAACAAGACCAATAAAAGCCCTGCCGGAAAGCGATGGCCGGCAGGGCTTTTGGCTTGCGGAATGACACTGTTTTTAGTATAATAATGGATAAGATGCCTGTTAAGCAGGTCATCTTTCTTTTTATTGGGTTATTCTGCCTCAGCGCAGTCCACAACTATGCATTTTGGAGATGATTCCTTGGCGGACTCAAGAAACAGGCTCGGGACCGAGCCAATTGGAAAACTGTTGTTCAAGCTGGCTGCGCCGGCCATCCTGGCGCAGATTATCAACGCGCTTTATAACATTGTAGACCGGATGTACATAGGGAACATTGAGGGGATCGGCAAACTGGCCCTCACAGGGGTTGGGCTCACCTTCCCCGTAATCATCCTCATTTCCGCCTTCTCCATTCTGGTTGGGATGGGCGGCGCACCGATTGCCGCTATCAAAATGGGTGAAAAAAACAACCAGGCCGCCGAAAAAATTATGGGAAACTGTTTAACCCTGCTCCTCTTTTTTTCGGTTGTGCTGACCGCATTTTTCTTAATTTTCAAACGCCCGCTTCTTTATATGTTCGGCGCGAGCGACAGCACCATCGGCTACGCGGACGAATACCTCACCATCTATGTAGTCGGAACTGTTTTCGTACAGCTTGCCCTTGGCATGAACTGCTTTATCACAACCCAGGGTTTTTCGACTGTGGGGATGCTCAGTGTTTTAATCGGGGCGGTCTTAAATATCGTACTTGATCCCGTTTTCATTTTCACCTTTGGGATGGGAGTCAAGGGGGCGGCGATTGCAACTGTCTTCTCCCAAGGCTGTTCCGCTTTCTTTGTCCTCGCTTTCCTGCTCAGCCGCAAAAGCCACCTGCGGTTCCGGCCTCAAAACCTGAGAATTGACTTTAAACTCATTGGCCCGGTTCTTGCACTGGGTCTTTCACCCTTTATCATGCAGGCGACTGAAAGTTTAGTCAACATTACCCTCAACGCATCTCTTCAGCATTACGGCGGCGATCTCTACGTCGGCGCCATGACCATCATCGGCAGCGTCATGCAGGTTGTCTTAATGCCGATGCAGGGCCTGACTCAAGGGGCACAGCCGATTATCAGCTACAATTTCGGCGCCGGGCAGTTTGACCGGGTCAAACGAACCTTTCGGCTTCTCCTGACCTCCTGCCTCATCTTTTCCGTGACTGTCTGCGCTTTGATTTTGATTTTTCCCCAGCTGGTGGTGCGAATTTTCAACAGCGATCCGGAGCTGGTCGGCGTCACCTGTACCTGCATGCGGATTTATGCAGCGGGCATTTGGGCAATGGGCGCGCAGACGGCCTGCCAGCAGTCCTTTGTGGCGATCGGGCAGGCGAAAATATCCATCTTCCTCGCCCTGCTCCGGAAAATTATTCTGTTGATCCCGCTGGCCTTAATCCTGCCGCTCTTTATGGGCACTTCCGGCGTCTTTATCGCCGAGCCAATTGCCGATATTGGCGCTGCAACGACAACAACCATCATGTTCGCTGTATTCTTCAAACGGTATTTGACGCGAAAAGAAAACGAACTGGGATCGGCTGCGGCCGTTTAATGAGGAGGATTTTATGGGAAATATTTGGCACGACGTACGGGCCGATAGGATCCGGCCCAACGACTTTATCAGCGTAATTGAAATTGAAAAGGGAAGCAAAAACAAGTATGAGCTCGACAAAGAGACCGGCTATCTGATCCTGGACCGGATCCTCTATACCTCTACCCACTATCCCGCCAACTACGGCTTTATTCCCCGCACTTATGCCGACGACGGCGACCCGCTCGACGTACTGCTCCTCTGTTCGGAGCCGGTCGTTCCCCTCACCATGGTGCGGAGTTTCCCTATTGGGGTTATTTCAATGGTGGACGGCGGAAGCCGGGACGAAAAGATTATTGCCCTCCCCTATGGGGACCCAACCTATAAGGACTATACGGACATTGACCAGCTTCCCTCCCACATTTTCGATGAAATGCGGCACTTCTTCTCGGTCTACAAATCGCTTGAAGGGAAAGAGACCGCTGTGGACGAGGTGCAGGGCCGGGACGTCGCGGTAAAAATCATAGAGGAATGTATTGAGAATTACAAAAATAAATTCAACGGTTAATGAGCTCGTCGTCCACACCGGAACAGCACACAGGCAAAAATTAAAAGTTTTTGAAAACAAATCAGGAGCCGCCCTTTAAAAAGAGTGGCCCCTGATTTTTATTGTATTCATTTTGTCCGTTTGCGCGGATAAGGCGCTTTTTGATTCGTCAGGCCAGCTAAATCATCCATGCTTGTTTCAAGCGAAACGTAATCCAGCACGATTTTGGATGAGCGGTCAATTTTGCAGACCTTTATCTCCTTTTCCTTAAATATAGACAAGCGGCGCCCGCAATAACCTGCGGGCGCCGTTATTTTTTATCCCCTATATCAATACCAATCTGTCTTTTTTCCGACTTAGTTGGAAGTCGCACCACCGGAATTGCCGGCGCCGTTTATCAGCCCATTCACATCAAACATATAGGTGCCGTCCCCCGAAACAGCCGGGAGTTTGCCGTCCCATTTGCTGATCCATTCCATCATCAGCGTTTTATCGGAAATCTGCTCGTTTTTCAAACGGTAAGCTTCCGCCTCGGCTTTGGCCTGCTCCACCTTCTGCTGCGCCTCAACCTTGATTCTGGCAAGGTCCTGCTCCGCTTTCAGCGCATTCTGCTGGGCAGTCTGCTTAGCTTCAATTGCGGCGTTAAACTCTTCACTGAATTCAAAGCTGATGATGTTAAATACCTCGATATCCAAACCATAAGGACTGATTTTTTCCTGAAGAGCCTCTTTCATC
>ERZ1673695.1617-NODE-1617-length-21758-cov-6.516426_pt1 | contig 21758 bp, 18 predicted proteins | sample MGYA00580225_ERZ1673695 | MGnify/ENA primary metagenome ERZ1673695 (study PRJEB41218, sample SAMN15661739) | gut metagenome | host: Homo sapiens | place: Canada: London | collected 2015-08-20/2019-03-30 | study: EMG produced TPA metagenomics assembly of... | reverse complement strand
AAAACCGCAGGAATACTTTGTGTATTGCAAGGTTTTGCAACGCATTTGTGGGGCAGATTGGCCGCCAAGACGTGCGTGGGGAATTGTGCGGCGATGCCTTAAGGCAGAAGGGACAGCCGTGTGGAGTGGATATCTTATCTGAGGAGGTACCACAGGACTGCATATACCAATTTTATCAGAGGCGGCAGGCTCCATTCTTACCCTGCCGAGATTGTGATATACAGGCGCAGGGGACCACAGAGCGGCCGAAGAAAGAAAACGCCCTAGAATGGGCGGGACGAAGGAATAACATACGGACTTGTGCGAGGGAGATGCGGAAAAGAAGATCCGCTTTGCATAGACAACAGGCGGCAGGGAGAACGCCCCGCCGCTTTTCCGCTGGAACCGAAGGAACCGATTTTGTGGAAGGATGCCGCTGCTTGACAAAAAGCAGGCCCTTGAATATAATCTACGTTATATAATAATTATTATATAAGGAGAGGGTCGCCAATGCCGCCAAGAGCCAAAATCACAAAAGAAATGATTGTGGACGCTGCCTTTGCGGTCGCCCGTGCGTCGGGAATGGAGAATATCAACGCCCGCACGGTTTCCCAAAGGTTGGGATGTTCCACGCAGCCTGTCCTGTGGCACTTCAAAACGATAGCGGATATAAAAAAAGCAGCTTATGAAAAAGCAGACCGTTTTCACACCGAGTCCGTATTGAATATGCACGGCGGAGACCCGATGAAAGACATCGGACTAAACTATATCCGTTTTGCGGCAACGGAGAAAAACCTGTTCCGCTTTATCTTCCAATCCGACGAGTTTTCGGGGAAAAGCCTTTCCGAGCTGATAAACGGCGGGGAATTTGCTCCGCTTTACGGGATGCTCTCGCAGCAAGCGCAGACGGACATGGAACAGGCCAAAGTGATTTTCAAGTCGTTGTTCCTGTATGTCCATGGGTATGCCAGTATGCTTGCAAACAACGCAATGCAATATGACGAGGAAGAAATATCGAAGGACTTGGAGCTGATTTTTGAGGGAGCGGTGTATGCCGCGGAGAAAGGCGGTAAATGAGATGAAAAAGCTATATGAGAAAAACGAGCTGCTGTTTGCGATCCTCTGGATCGTTGTGTACTGCGCCGCCAGTATTCCGATAAGAGGTTCCCTGGGCGACGAGAGCTTGGCTATGGTGATAGAGCTTGCGGTAATTGCAGCAGGCATACTTGTTTTTGTGAAAAAATTTAATCTGGAAGAAAAATACGGCTTGGTAAAGTGGAACGGCAGCGCGGCAAATTACCTGTTCTTTCTTCCTGTGCTGATTTTAATGACAGGAAACCTGTGGGGGGGAGTCGGCGTCGCCTATGGCGGAACGGCGCAGGTGTTTGCGGTCCTCTCCATGCTTCTGGTCGGGTTTGTCGAGGAATTGATTTTCAGAGGATTTTTGTTCCGTGCCCTTTTGAAAAGAGATTCCGCTCCCGTGGCGATCACGATTTCGGCGGTGACATTTGGTATCGGTCATCTGGTTAATCTTCTGGCGGGACAAGGCGGTATGGAAACGCTGATTCAAGTGTTTTTTGCGATTGCATGGGGCTATCTGTTCACCTTTTTGTTTTATAAGTCCGGGAGCTTATGGGTTTGCATCCTCGTTCACGGACTGGTTAATGTTTTCTCGAAGTTTGCAGCTCACGAAAGTAATTCGGGTGGTACATATACAGCTGCGACCATCGTTGTATCCATCGCGTACTGTATCTATTTGAGCCGAAAGCCTACCGCATTAAGGCGGAAGGACGCGTAATGGGGAAGTTGTATGGCTGTATAAAAAAGAAAAATGACCTTTGCGATCCCAGGCAAATCCGTTGAATAAAATCATCGGGATGGGAGGTTTGGCAATATCATGTTAAGGCGTTACCGCATGAGTCAACGCGTGCGGATCGGCGCGAAAATTTGTGCCGCAAAAAGGCGCAAAACCGCAGGAATACTTTTTGTATTGCAAGGTTTTGCAACGCATTTGTGGGGCAGATTGGCCGCCAAGACGTGCGTGGGGAATTGTGCGGCGATGCCTTAAATATTCCGCTGGCTGTACGCCTGATCTGCTTTCCGGGGCGGCCTCCTGCGCCGGCGCCCACGCAGGGGCGCACGGCCAGCTCCGCTGCCGCGTTGAACGGTTTGCTGTAAAGACCTCATGCAGGAGGTTTATCCCGACAAATCCCGCGTGTCGAGAAAAAAGCGCGCGGGACGGCGCATTCCGTCCCGCGCGCAGGCGGCTGCGATGGCATGTCCGCGGAATATGCGGCGCTACCGGCGGCGGCGTCCGCTGTAACGGGAGGCGCCGCTGTAAGCGTACCCGCCCCGCCTGCCGCCGCCCCGGCCGCCCCGGGTAAACAGGCGCCGCAGCACCAGCACCACGATCAGAACGAGGACGGCCAGGAGGACCAGCTTGACCCAAAGCTGGTCAAAAAACTTCTGAATACGGTCCAGACGGTACAAAAGCTCGGAACGGGACACGCTGTTCAGGGCCACCAGCGGGAGAGAGCCGTATTCCTTCCCGTTCAGGGACACGGTGATGGAGCCCAGCACCTGGCCCTCCTCCACGGGAGCCTCGACGCTTTCCGCGTCCAGCGTCCAGGAGCGGGTGAAATCCTCCGCATCCAGGTCGTTGGGCAGACAGGCGACAATGGAGCCTTCGGGGCGCACGGCCACATAGTTGGCCTGCTCGGAAAGCGTTACCTCCACCTCTGCGATATCCAGGGCGGTATCGTCCAGAATGGTGCGGCGGGAGAAGTTGCGAAAGCCCCACTCCAATAGGCGGGTTGTCTCGTCAAAGTAGAGAAAGCCTTCGCTGCCGGTGGTGCCTGGCTCCCGCTCGCAGCCCATCACGACGGAGAGGAGGGTGTGCCCATCCTTGGTGGCGGAGGCGGCCAGGCAGTAGCCGGCTTCCGGCGTATGGCCGGTCTTGATGCCGGTGGCGTATTCGTAGATGTAACCCGCGACCCGGAAGTTGGAGATCAGGGCGTTGGTGGAACGGACGATACGCTCCTCCGGGTGGAAGTTGGTGGCGGGCATGGTATAGTTTTTGGCAGATACGATGGTGCGGAAAGTTTCGAATTCCATTGCCTGGCGGCACATCCGGTAGATGTCGTAGGCGGTGGTGTAGTGGTCGTCGTCATGATAGCCGTGGGTGTTGGAAAAGTGGGTGCCCGTCATACCCAGCTCCGCCGCGCGGGCGTTCATCCGGGCCACGAACTCCGTCACGCTGCCGGAAACAGCCTCCGCCAGAACATTGCAGGCCTCATTGCCCGAGGGGATCAGGGCGGCGTAGAGCAGATCAATGATCCGCAGCTGTTCGCCCTCTTTAATATCGGCGGTGGAGGCCCCCTCTCCGATGCCGGTGTGAAGGGCGGAACTGGCGGTGACCACCTGCTCCAGGGTCAGCTCGCCCCGGTCCACCGCCTCCAGGGTGAGCAGACAGGTCATGACCTTGGTGATGCTGGCGGGATACATCTTTTCATGGGCGTTCTGCTCGTAGAGCACCTCGTCGTAGTCGGCGTCCACCAGAATCGCGGCCTTGGCCTGCACCTGCATCCCGTCCAGAATGGCGCTGCCGCTGCCGGAGGCGGCGGCATAGGGGGAGAGCAGGCCGGTCAGAAGGGTCAGGGTAAGCAGGATGGAAAACACACGTAATTTTTTCATAGGAAACTCCCGTTATGTATGATATAATAGCCGCAAAGCGGCGACGATCCGCGCATGCCGGCGGTCCAAGCCCCGCCGCGATCCGCGGCGAAGGACCGGAGCGAATCACCTCGAAACCTGTAGCGCGCGATTTCGTTCACCGGCAATATTATAGCAAACGGCAGCGGTGGACGCAACGGGGGAGGCTTTACAATTTATGAAGATTTCCCGTCTGGAATGGATTACCATTCTCCTGTGCGCGGTCTTTCTGGCCTTTGCGGCGGGGTGGTTTTTGCGGGGACGCAGCGCGGCGCAGCCGGTGCGGGTGGAGACCCAGCGTGTTTTGGCGCAGGAAACGCCCCTGGTCCCCGCCTTGCCGGCGTCCAGCCCGGAGGCGCCGGAGGTGGGGGAGAAGATCAATATCAACACGGCACAGCTGGAGGAGCTGACCGCCCTGCCTGGGATCGGGGAGAAACGGGCCCGGGATATTATCGCGTACCGCACCCAAAATGGACCCTTCCGGATCCCGGAGGACCTGACCAGGGTCAGCGGCATCGGGGAAGGGATCCTGGAAGGACTGATCGACTACATCACCGTTTCATAGAGGAGGACGGCATGAAGATATTGGTTGTGGATGACGAGCGGGTGCTGGTCAAGGGGATCAAGTTCAACCTGGAGAGCGAGGGCTATCAGGTGGAGGTGGGCTACGACGGGGAACAGGCGGTGGAGCTGGCCCGCAGCGGGGCGTTCGACCTGATCATCCTGGACCTGATGATGCCCAAGATCGACGGGCTGCAGGCCTGTATGCGCATTCGGGAGTTCTCCAACGTGCCGGTGATCATGTTGACGGCCCGCAGCGAGGATGCGGACAAGATCATCGGCTTCGAGTGCGGGGCGGACGATTATATCACCAAGCCCTTCAACATCCTGGAGCTGAAGGCCCGGGTGCGGGCCCTGCTGCGCCGGGCGGGCATGTCCCACCAGAAGGAGGCGGGGCGGCTGACCATCGGCCACATCACGCTGGACGCCGATGCCCGGGCGGCCTGGAAAGAAGGGCAGAGCGTGGATCTGACCGCCAAGGAGTTCGACCTGATGGAGCTGCTCATGCGCAATCCGGGGCGGGTGTACTCCCGGGAAAATCTGCTCAATGTGGTCTGGGGGTATGAGTATGCTGGGGATTACCGCACGGTGGACGTACATGTGCGCCGCCTGCGGGAGAAGCTGGAGCTGGACCCGGCCAATCCCCGGTATATCCTCACCAAGTGGGGCGTGGGGTATTACCTGAAAAACGGATGAACACGCCGGGCTGCAGCCCGGCGGGAGGTGAGCGTCCATGGCCGAACAATCGAAAAGGGTGCCCTTCTGGCGCTCGCTGCAGACCAAGTTCGCCCTGACCTATGTGGTGATCATCGCGGCGGTGCTCATCCTGCTCAACACCTATCCGGTCCTGGTCTCGCAGGACCTGGTGTACCAGTCCAAGCAGGCTTCCCTGCAGAACCAGGCCGCGGTGCTGGCCTCGGCGCTGTCGATGGGACCGGAGGAGCTGACCCGGGAGACCGTCAAAGGTACCATCGACCGCCTTGGGGTACCGGGCACGACCCGGGTCGTGGTTACCGACCCGGCGGGCGAGGTGCTCTGCGACTGGTATGAGGGGGCCTATCAGGAGGACACCCTGGGCCGGTATGCCCTGTTCTGGGAGGTGGCCGCGGCGCTGCAGGGCAACGACGTGTTCCGCTCGGAGTACCGGGAGGGCGCCTTCCGCAGCCGGGCGGCGGTCCCCGTCACTTACCGCTCCATGACGCTGGGGGCGGTCTATTTCTACGAATACGATACCGAGCAGGGGGCGCTGCTGCTGGGGATCCAGAGCAATCTGCGCTCCATGTCGGCGGTCATCTGCGTGGTGACCCTGATCATGAGCGTGTTTTTCTCCAAGGCCCTCACCCGGCGGATCGCCGCTCTGCTGCGGGCCATCCGCATCGTGCGCCAGGGCGAGTACAGCCATCGGGTAGACTTGAAGGGCGGGGATGAGATGACCCAGCTGGCCGAGGAGTTCAACGAGCTCACCGGCCGTCTCCAGACCACCGAGGAGGTCCGCCGCCGCTTCGTCTCCGACGCCTCCCACGAGCTGAAGACGCCCCTGGCCTCCATCCGCCTGCTCACCGACTCCATCCTTCAGGCCGAGCACATGGATGACGCGACCGCACGGGAGTTTTTGGGGGACATCGGGGAGGAGGCCGAGCGCCTCACCCGCATCACGGAAAAGCTGCTTACCCTCACCCGTCTGGATACCGCGCCGCCGGTGGAGCGGACGGCGGTGGACGTAAAACGGGTGGTGGAAAAGGTGGAGCACATGCTCGCTCCCCTGGCCCGGGCGGTGGAGGTCTCCCTGGTCTGCGACCTGGAGGAGGGGGCATGGGTGTGGGCGACGCAGGACGACCTGTACCAGATCGCCTTCAACCTGATGGAGAACGCCGTCAAGTATAACCTGCCGGGCGGAATGGTCCGCGTGACCCTGCAGGGGCAGGGGGACGCCGTCGTCTTGTGCGTGGAGGATACCGGCGTGGGCATCCCGGAGGAGGACCTGCCAAAGATCTTCGATCGCTTTTACCGGGTGGATAAGGCCCGCTCCCGGGCCGCGGGCGGGACCGGGCTGGGTCTGTCCATCGTTCGGGATACCGCCCGCCAGCACCGGGGGACGGTTACCGTGCGCCGGAGGGAGCCGGCAGGCACCTGCTTTGCGGTGACCTTTCCCCGCTGCCGGGAGAAGGGAGGGGAGCAGCCGTGAACCAAAGAAGGCTTTTGGCGCTGGCAGGCGCGCTGCTGCTGGCGCTGCCGGGGTGCGCTCCGGCTTCTTCCGGCGAATCCCCCGCACCCGAAGGGACGTACCAGGTGTATTACTCCGCCATGGGGGATGAGGACGCACCGGCAGCAGTGGACAGCGCCGCCTATACGCTGCCGGAGGATGCGCCGCCGGTGCCCGCGCTGCTGCAGGCCCTGCTGTCCCAGCCGGAGCAGGCCGGCTTGTCCTCGCCGTTTCCGGCGGGGGTGCGCCTGCTGGACTGGACGCTGGAAGAGGGACGCCTGCATCTGGATCTGTCGGAGCAGTATAACGGCCTGTCGGGCGTGAACCTGACCCTGGCCGACTGCTGCATCGCCCTGACGTTCTGCCAGCTGGAGGGGGTGGAGGCGGTATATGTAACCGTGGAAGGCCATGAGATCCCCTACCGCCAGAGCCAGCTGCTCCGCGGGGAGGACGTGCTCCTGTCCGGGGCGGAGGAGGAGCCGGTCTATATCCAGGCGGAGCTTTGGTACCCCAAGGCGGACGGGAGCGGACTGGGGACGGAGTCCCGTCAGGTGCGCAAGACGGAGGATGCCACCCTGCCCCAGGCGGTGCTTTCCGCGTGGCTGGAGGGGCCGTCGTCGGAGGCGCTGGAGGCCTGCCTGCCCGAAGGGGCGCAGGTGCATGAGCTGACGGTGACCGACGGAGTATGCACCGTGAACCTGTCCGCAGGCTTTGCAGCGAACGCGCCCGCCGACCCGGAGGCGGTCCGCCGGATGGTCTACGCGCTGGTCAACACGCTGGGAGGACTGGAGCAGATCGACGCGGTGCGCCTGCTGGCGGAGGGGGAAGCGCTGGACGCGCTGGGCGGCGTGCCGCTGGAGCAGCCCATCGTACCGGATACCAGTCTGGAACGGGATTGACAAGCCCGGGCCGGACGTGTAGGATAGGGAAAGCAAACACGAAAGGAAGACCTGACCATGAGCGATCCGCGCATCCGCACAGCCTGCATCCACGCCGGATATACCCCCGGCAATGGGGAGCCCCGCAACATCCCCATCATCCAGTCCACCACCTTCCGGTACGCCACCGGAGAGCAGATGGGCGCCCTGTTCGACCTGGAGGCGAACGGGTATTTCTACACCCGCCTTCAGAACCCGACCAACGACCATGTGGCCGCCAAGATCTGCGCGCTGGAGGGCGGCACGGCGGCCATGCTCACCGCGTCCGGTCAGGCGGCCTCCTTTTATGCCGTATTCAACATCGTCTCCTGTGGAGAGCACGTGGTCTGTTCCGCTTCGATTTACGGCGGGACCTATAATCTGTTCGCCGTCACCATGAAGCGCATGGGGATCGATTTCACCTTTGTGGACCCGGACTGCACCGAGGAGGAGCTGAACGCCGCCTTCCGGCCGGAGACCCGCGCCGTCTTCGGGGAGACTATCGCCAATCCTGCCCTGACGGTGCTGGACATCGAAAAGTTTGCCAAAGCCGCCCACGCCCACGGGGTGCCCCTCATTGTGGACAACACCTTTGCCACACCAGTGAACTGCCGTCCCTTTGCATGGGGCGCGGACATCGTCACCCACTCTACCACCAAGTACATGGACGGACACGCCAATGCCGTGGGCGGCGCCATCGTGGACAGCGGGGCCTTCGACTGGACGAAATACCCCGACCGGTTCCCCGGCCTGTGCACCCCGGACGAAAGCTACCACGGGATCACGTATACCCAGCGCTTCGGCCTGGCCGGGGCTTACATCACAAAGGCCACCGTCCAGCTCATGCGGGATCTGGGCGCGATCCCGTCGCCCCAGAACTGCTACTACCTGAACATCGGGCTGGAGACGCTGCCCCTGCGCATGGCAAAGCACTGTGAAAACGCTCTGGCTGTGGCCGAGTGTTTGAAGCACCATCCCAAGGTGGCCTGGGTCAGCTATCCCGGCCTGCCGGGGGACCGCTATTATGCGCTGGCCCAGAAATATATGCCCCACGGGACCTGCGGCGTGGTTTCCTTCGGGGTGGAGGGCGGACGTTCCGCGGCCTCGCGTTTCATGGCCGCTCTGAAGCTGGCCTCCATCGCCACCCATGTGGCCGATGCGAAGACCTGCGTGCTCCATCCGGCGTCCACTACCCACCGGCAGATGACCGACGCGGAGCTGGCGGCGGCCGGGGTATCCCCCGACCTGGTGCGCCTGAGCGTCGGCATCGAAGATGTACGGGATATTTTGGATGACGTGGAACAGGCCCTGGCGGGGGTATAGGGAGGCGGAAGGGATGTACGTGGACCCTACGGTCTATTCCGGCGCGCCTGCCGAGGCACGGGACAGCCGGGAGATGGCGGTATACGCCAAATTGGATGCCCTGGGCATCTCCTATCTGCGCTGTGACCACGACCATGCCGATACCATGGAAGCCTGCGAGGCGGTGGAAGCGGTGCTGGACGTGTCGATCTGCAAGAACCTGCTGCTTACCAACCGCCAGCAGACCGATTTCTATTTGCTGATGATGCCGGGGCGCAAGCCGTTTAAGACCCGCGATTTGACCAAGCAGCTGGGCTGTTCCCGCCTCTCTTTCGCCACCGGGGAGCAGATGCAGTCCCTTTTAGGGGCCGTCCCCGGCTCTGCCAGCGTGTTCGGGCTGATCTATGACCCGGAGCAGAGAGTCCGTTTGCTGATCGACCGGGAGCTGCTGCACGACGCATACATCAGCGGCCACCCCTGTTTCTCCACTTCTACCCTGAAGGTGCAGCGGCAGGACCTGCTGGATCGTTTCCTCCCCGCCGTGGGACATGCGCCCACCTTTGTGGACCTGCCCTGGCCGGAGGAGTGCTGAACAAGAAAACGGCCCCGGAAGCAATGCTTCCGGGGCCGTCAGACTGTCGAGGAACCCGGCTTATACTTGACGCATAAACCGGGTTTCTCGACAGCCTGAGAGTGACAGCCTGCTGTCACTCTGCAAATCGCACCGATCCTGTGAAAAGTTTGTAAGGAAGCGTGACGCGGCCGGCGGGAGCAGATCGCGCTCGGTTCTTGTTACCGCATTGTAACTTGCACCGGAAGGGCGGGACGGCTATGCTGAGAGCAGGACAAGACGGAAAGGAGCGATGCGGAATGAAACGGCTGTTGGCGGCGGTATTGTGCCTGGTCCTGGTATGCGCAGCGGCGGCCCGGGCGGCAGAGCCGGAGCAGGCCCTTTGGACGCGGAGCGAGGGGGATGGGGATTATGTAACCATCCGCGTGCCCTGCCCGGAGGGGGAACAGCTGTCCTGGGCGCAGACCCGGAAGCTGTGTGTGCGCTATGCCGACACCGGGGAGCCGGTAGCCCTGTGCAGCAATTATTACCGGGGATATCTCTTTGCCACCGTCCCGGCCGCCCAGGCGGGCCGGACGCTGGAAGCCGGTCTGGGCGAGCCTGTACGGTTTGCCGACCATATCACGGTATGGGAAGGTGTGGAATACTACGACGCTCCGCTTGGCACCGATGAGCTGAATCTCCGCGGCGTCCTCCGGGGCGACGGTTCGGGGAACCTGAACGCCGGCGCGGTGATTACCCGGGCGGAAGCGTTTGCGCTGATCGTCCGCCTGCTGGGGATCCCGGAGGAGGGGGAAATCTGGGCGGAGTGGTACGACGCCAACGGGAAAAGCACCGGCTACGATGACGTAGCGCCCGGCGCGTGGTACGTTCCGGTGGCTGCCGCCGCCCGGGCCTGCGGGCTGGCTGCGCCGGACGCGTTGTTCCACCCGGAGCGCCCGGTGACCCGCGGGGAATTTACCGTCATGCTTTACCGGGCCATGCGTGCCGTTGGCTGGCTGGAGGCGCCGCAGGGAGACGAGAAGCTGGTGCTGGCCGATGGGGAGGACCTTCCGGACTGGGCACGGGAGGCCTACCTGGCATTTGACAGGGGGGATCTGGGCATCGTTACCTTCCGGGACACCGGCGGGCGGGACAGCGAGGGGTTCCCGCTCCAGGAGCGCCTGGCCGAGCCGGGCAGGGGCGCTACCCGGGGTGAGATCATCGAATTCCTCTACAGCGCCCTGCGGCGTCTGCCCTGGTATCCGCTTCCGGAGGCCATCGAATGGGGATTTGACCGGGCCATGCCCGTCATCGACGGCTCCACCTCCACCTACCCATACACCAAGGCGGTGTATGGAGCTTTTTTCTCCAACTTCGAAAACCACCCACAGTACCCGGAGAGCCATTCCAAAAGCCATGAGTCTTACCAACGGTTGATTGACGGCGCGGCGGACGTTCTCTTCGCGGCCACCCTCCCCTCGGAAGCGCTCAAGGCCCAAGCGGCGGAGGCAGGGGTACAGTTGGAGTGCATTCCCATTGCTTACGATGCCATGGTGTTCTTTACCAATGCGGAGAACCCTGTCCTTGGGCTGACCCAGCGGCAAATACAGGATTTATATGTCTATGGGAAATATACGAACTGGAATCAGGTAGGCGGGCCGAACGCCCAGCTGCTGCCCTACCGCCGCAACGCGGACAGCGGCTCCCACGCCCTGATGGAACAGTACTTCCTGGAGGGAGGCAAGCTCTCCCTCAGCCCGAACGTGCATAACGTCCTCACCTCTTACGCCATGTCCTCCGCCCTCACAGACGTGGCCCAGGCCCTGCGTACCGATCCTGCCGCATACGCCATCGGCTACAGCGTCTTTTATTATTACGTGAACAGCTCCTGGCTTCTGGACGATGCGGGGGGAGGGGAGCTCAAGCTGCTGTCTGTGGACGGGGTGATGCCCAGCGACTCCACGATCGCCGACGGCAGCTACCCCCTGGCGGGCTACAACTATGTGGTGCTCCGCTCCGACGAGCCGGAGGACTCCCCCGCCCGGCGGCTGGCGGCCTTTATGCTCGGCGAGGCGGGCCAGAGCCGCGTAGCTAACGCGGGATTCGGCCCCCTCTCCGGCGGCCCCAAGGCGGACTTCGAGCGGGACTTCCCTGATTGGAGCCCGGATGAAATATTCCCCGCCGGTTCCAGCTATGTGGTCCTCGCTTGGGACAGGGGGAGCGCCGTCCTCCGCGCCAGCGGCCTGGTTCGCAGCGTGGCGGACGGCCGCTGGCACGAGCTGGTCGCCAACCAGTGCCCTGCTCCGGCGGGAGAGGGAGTCGCCGCCGCCGTGTTGGGCCCTCCCGGCTGCACGGTGGTCTTTGGGTCCGTGGGGCGGGAGCTCCGGGGCGACCTCACGGTCCGCCTGAGCTATGACGGCGGGCAGGTCCTGACCCAGACAGTCTATCCCGGCCGGACCTTTCACTTCCTGCTGGAGGGGCAAGTCGAGCTGGAGGGACTGGTGCTGGCCCGCGATGGCCAGAGTTTAGGCTCCTGGAAACCGTAAACGCAACAAAAGCGAGGCGCAGGCAAAATGCCTGCGCCTCGCTTCGTCTCTAGTTCTGTTCCAGCTTCATCCGAAGCACACGGCGGACTACCGCCGGATCAGCCTGCCCCTTTAACTGCCGCATGACCTGTCCCACCAGGAAGCCGAAGGCCTTTTCCTTGCCGGCCTTGTAGTCCTCGATGCTCTTTGGGTTGGCGGCAAAGACTTCCTCCGCCACGCATCCCACCAGACCCGCGTCGGATACCTGCTCCAGGCCGTGTTTCTGCACGTATGCGTCCACGTCTTCGTCGTGCTCAAACACCGCCTCGAAGACCTTCACGGCCGTGTTGCGGTTGAGCTTGCCCTCCTGCACCAGGGCGATGAGCCGGGCCAGAGCGGCGGGGGAGAAGACCATGTCCCGGGCCTCCAGCCCCCGGGCGGAGAGCTGTCCCATGACCTCGCCCATGATCCAGTTGGAGACCTGCTTGGCGGGGGCGCCCAGAGCCACGGCGCGCTCAAAGAAGTCGGCCAGGGCCTTCTGGGCGGTGATCATCTGGGTATCGTAGGCAGGCAGACCGTAGTCGGCCTGATAACGGGCCATCCTGGCTTCCGCCATCTCGGGCTGCTGGGCCTTCAGGCGGTCAAGGTAGGCCTCGCTGAGCTCCAGAGGGGGGATGTCCGGCTCGGGGAAGTAGCGGTAATCCTGGGCGTTCTCCTTCGAACGCATGGCAAAGGTGGCGTCCTTGTTCTCATCCCAGCGGCGGGTCTCCTGGACCACGCGCTTGCCGTCCTCCAAACGCTCGATCTGCCGCCGGGCCTCGTACTGGATGGAGCGGGCGATGGCCTTGAAGGAGTTGAGGTTTTTCATCTCGGTGCGGGTGCCGAGCGCGGGTGCGCCTGCGGGCCGCACCGACAGGTTCACGTCGCAGCGCAGGGAACCCTCCTGCATTTTGCAGTCGGATACGCCCAGATACTGGAGCGTGGAGCGCAGCTTTTCCAGATAGGCCACGACTTCGTCGGCGCTGCGGAAGTCCGGTTCGGTGACGATCTCGATCAAAGGGACCCCGCAGCGGTTGTAGTCGGCGCGGGTCTGGTCGATCCAGGGATCGTGGACCAGCTTGCCCGCATCCTCCTCCATATGCAGCTCGTGGATGCGGATGGTCTTGGCGCCGGCGGCGGTGCGGATGTCGACAGCGCCGTCATGGCAGATGGGCAGGTAGAGCTGGGAGATTTGATAGGCCTTTGGCAGGTCGGGGTAGAAGTAGTTTTTCCGGTCGAACCTGCAGCAGCGGGTGACGGCGCAGTTCAGGGCCAGTCCGGCCTTGACGGCGAATTCCAGCACCGCCTCGTTCAGCACGGGCAGCGTGCCGGGCATGCCGGTGCACACCGGGCAGCAGTGGGTGTTGGGATCGCCGCCGAATTCAGTGGTGCAGCCGCAGAAGATCTTCGTGGCGGTGGCCAGTTCCACATGGGTCTCCAGGCCGATCACGGTTTCCCAGGTCACTGCGCATCGCCTCCCTTCTGCGCCGCCTGGCCGGGCAGGGGCGGCGTGCGCTTGTGGTGATCGGTCTCCAGCTGGAAGGCATGGGCGGCGTCCAGCACCGCGGCGTCCCCCAGGGCGGGACCGATGAGCTGAGCGCCGATGGGCATGCCGTCGGATGCGAAGCCGCAGGGTACCGAAATACCCGGCAGGCCCGCCAGGTTCACCGAGACGGTATAGATGTCGCTCAGGTACATCTGCAGCGGGTCGTTCAGGCTCTCGCCCAGCTTGGGCGCGGTCGTGGGGGCGACCGGGGTGAGCAGCAGGTCGTAGCGCCGGAAGGCCTCGTCGAAGGCGCGCTTGATCAGCGCTTTGACCTGAAGGGCCTTTTTGTAGTAGGCGTCGTAGTAGCCGGTGGAGAGCACGAAGGTGCCCAGCAGGATCCGCCGCTTGACCTCCGCGCCGAAGCCCTCGGTGCGGGTCTTGCTGTACAGATCGGTCAGGTCCTCGTAGCCCTGGGCGCGCCAGCCGTATTTCACCCCGTCGAACCGGGACAGGTTGGAGCTGGCCTCGGCGGCGGCAATGATATAGTAGGTGGGCACCACGTACTGCATGACGGGAAGGGAGAACTCCTCCACGACGGCGCCGCGCTGTTTCAGAACGTCGGCCGCGGCGAGCACGGCGGCGCGGACCTCCCCGTCCAGGCCGTCCCCGAAGCAGTCGGCGGGCAGGCCGATCCGCTTGCCCCGCACGTCTCCGGTGAGACCGGAGAGCAGGCCGCCCGCCGGGGCGTCCAGACTGGTACCGTCCCGCGGGTCGCGGCCCTGGATGACGTCCAGTACCGCCGCGCAGTCGGCGGCGGAGCGGGCGATGGGACCCATCTGGTCCAGAGAGGAGGCATAGGCGATCAGGCCGTAGCGGGAGACGGTGCCGTAGGTGGGCTTCATGCCGGTGACGCCGCAGTAGGCGGCGGGCTGGCGGATGCTTCCGCCGGTATCCGAGCCGATGGCGTACCACACGCTGCCCTCGGCCACGGCGGCGGCCGCCCCGCCGGAAGAACCGCCGGGTACCCGGGAGGGGTCCCAGGGGTTTTGGACCGGACCGTAGAAGGAGGTCTCAGTGGTGGAACCCATGGCGAACTCGTCCATGTTCAGCTTGCCCAGGGAAATGCAGCCCGCCGCGTCCAGACGCTCTGCCACAGTGGCGTCGTAGGGGGGCGTAAAGCCGCCCAGAATCTTGGAGGCGCAGGAGGTCTTCACCCCGCGGGTGCAGATGTTGTCCTTAAAGGCCATGGGCACCCCCGCCAGCGGCGATGGGGCGCGGCGGGCGTCCAGCAGGCGCTGCACCTGGTCGGCGCGGAGCATGGCGTCCTCCTTGGTGACGGTGATAAAGGCGTTGGAGCGGCCTTGCGCCTGCGCCAGACGGTCCAGACCGGCCTTTGCCGCCCCGGCGGCGGAGAGGCTCCCCTCCCGCAGCAGTGCGCCCAGCTCCAGGGCGGTCAGCGTACGGTAATCCATATTGCCTGCCCCCCCTTATTCCACGGTCTTGGGCACCAGAAACGCCTCTTCATCGGGGACAGGGGCGTTCTGGAGCAGAGTGGGTCGGGCAAAGGACGGCTCCACGGTGTCCGGCCGCAGGACGTTTTTCAGCGGGAACACATGGCTCATGGGCTCCACCTCCGCGGTATCCAGGGCGTTCAGCACGTCCATGTAGTCCAGGATGCGCTCCAGCTCTCCGGTCATCCGGGCCTTTTCCTCCGCCGGAAGCTTGAGCCGGGAGAGGACGGAGACATAATCCACCATTTCCTCGGTAATTTTCATATCGTACCTCCTCCTTTACGGTTCCAGCCGGTTCAGATCCCGGGGGAACAGACAGGCCCTTCTCACGTTGTCCAGGCCGCACAGCTTCATGGTCAGCCGCTCCAGGCCGATGCCCAGTCCGCCGTGGGGGGGCATGCCGTGCCTGTGGATCATCAGGTAGCTGGCAAACTCCTCGGGATGCATGCCCCGGTCCAGCATTTTTCGGACCTGCTGGTCGTAGTCGTGGATGCGCTGGCCGCCGGTGGTGACCTCCATCCCACGGAACAGAAGGTCGAAGGAGAGGGTGTACCGGGGGTCGGCGGGGTCGTCCATGGCGTAGAAGGGACGCTTTTTGCTGGGATAGTGCGTGACGAACACGAAGTCGGAGCCCCACTGCTCCTTGGCGTATTGGCTGATGTGGAGCTCCTCCTCCGGCTCCAGATCGTAGGGGTCGCGGATCCGGTAGCCGTAGGCCTCGGCGGCCAGACGCTTAGCCTCGTCGAAGCGGACGGCGGGAATGCGCTCCACCAGGGGCAGCTCCGCCCCCAGCCGGGCCAGATCCTCGGCGTACTCCGCCGCGAGCAGGCGGACCATATGCTGCAAAAACCCGGTCTCCATCTCCATTACGTCGGTAAAGCCGTCGATAAAGCCCATTTCGAAGTCCAGGGAGGTGTACTCGTTCAGGTGCCGGGGGGTGGCGTGCTTCTCCGCCCGGAAGACGGGGGCCACCTCGAACACCCGCTCGAACGCGCCCACCATGGTCTGCTTGTAGAACTGGGGGGACTGGGCCAGGAAGGCCTTTTTGCCGAAATAGTCCAGCCGGAAGATGTTGGAACCGCCCTCCGCCCCGGCGTGGACGATCTTTGGGGTGTGGATCTCGGTAAAGCCCTCCCGGTGCATGTATTCCCGGAAGGCGCGGCCGACGGCGTCCTGGATCCGGAAGACGGAGCGCGCCCGCAAAGAGCGCAGCACCACCGGGCGCAGGCCCAGCTCGGTGTCCAGGTTCAGCGCCAGCCTGCGCTTGGAGATGGGCACCGGCAGGGGGGCCGCCGGGCGGGAGAGCACTTCCACCTGCGCGCCGGACAGCTCGAACCCGCCAGGCGCCCGGGGCTCTTCCCGGACGGTGCCGGAGACCCGTACGGCGCACTCGTCGGTGACGCCGTCCAGGCCCGCCTCCCGGGGACAGACGCACTGCACCACGCCCTGGCGGGTGCGCAGGGTGAGGAAGGTCAGCGCGCCCATGCTCCGCAGGGAGTGGACCATACCGTTGAGGGTGACGGCCTGGTTATTCCGGCCGACCCCTATCCGTTCTGCGATCGTGGTTTCACTGCGTCTGGTTCCTGCCATGAATTCCATGCTGTTCACACCTTTCCTGTTTGAATCAAAAATGAAAATAAAACGTCCCGAAGCTGCATTGCAGCTTCGGGACGGAAAAACTCCGCGGTACCACCCGTAGGTTTGCCGCATCGCCCTTGACACGGCCACTCAGACTCCCTTAACGCGGGCCACGTGCGCAGCTACCTCCTTGCAACAGGACTCGCTGTGCCGGCTTGGAAGCGTTGCGCCTCCCCATCCTGCCGGACCGGGCTCTCAGTCGGTGACCCGGATTCTCTGGCGGCGCTCACGGGGGACGGTCTTCGTCATTGCCTTTGATGAAAGTAGTATATGCGCCCGCTGAAAAAAAATCAATTGTGAATATTGACAGAATCAAAACTTTGCATCCCGCGGGAGCTTATGGTACAATGTCAAAAAGCGGCGCAACCGGCCGCGGGAATCAGCACGGAGGCGAAGGATATGATGGATTGGGACGCGCTGTATGAGGCGTGTATGAGCTGCCGCAAATGTCCGCTGGCGGAAACGCGGCATCATGTGGTGTTTGGCGAAGGGGCCCGGGACGCGGAAGTTATGCTCATCGGGGAAGGACCCGGCGAGCAGGAGGACCGGACAGGCCGGCCCTTCGTGGGCCGGGCGGGCAAGCTGCTGGACGACATGCTGGCCATGATCGATCTGAACCGGGAGCGGGTCTTCATCGGCAATATGGTCAAGTGCCGGCCGCCGGAGAACCGGGATCCTTTGAATCTGGAGCAGGAGGCCTGCATCGGCTACCTGCGCAACCAGGTGGCCCTGATCACGCCCAAGATCATTGTCTGCCTGGGGCGTATCGCGGCCATCAAACTGATCCGGGAGGATTTCAAGATCACGCGGGAGCATGGGCAGTGGTTTGAAAAGGCGGGGGTGCAGATGACCGCGCTCTACCACCCCTCCGCCCTGCTGCGGGACCCCCGCAAGCGCCCGGAAAGCTTTGAGGACTTGAAGGCCCTCCAGGCCAAGATCCGGGAGATCTGTACCCATACCTATCCGGTGTAGATGTAGATGGAGGTGGCGCGCCGCTTTTGCGGCGCGCCACTGAGGCTTATGACGGGTGGTAAAAGAAGATGCTGCCCTTGTCCGCTTTGGCGCGATAGAGGGCCGAATCGGCCTGCTGGAGCAGCTGATCCCCGTTGATCCCCGGGGTGCGGAACGCGACCCCGATGCTCAGCGTGACGCGGTGATAGGTGCGGTTGGAGGGAGAACGGACAAAGGCGCGCTGAATGCTGCGGCAGGCGGCGAGCACGTCCTCCTGCGAATGGTTGCAGAAAAGGATGCAGAATTCGTCTCCGCCGAACCGGAAGGGGATCCCCTCCCCGCAGTCGTTCAGCACCTTGCCCAGCTCCTGGATGTATTTGTCTCCCCGCAGGTGGCCGTAGGTGTCGTTGATGGACTTGAATTCGTCCAGGTCCAGAATGGCCAGAGCGTATGACCCGGTGGGATTGGCGTCCAGCTCGGCGATCGCCTGTTCCAGTCCCTGGCGGTTCCAGGTCCCGGAGAGGGGATCGGTGATGGCCTGTTCCCGCAGATGCTGCCGTTCCAGCTCCCGGCGGATACTGACGTTGTTTTTCTCCTGTTCCACGCGGATCAGAACGTCGCACAGGGTGTAGATGGCAAACAGCACGACCACCGACAGGACCAGATCGGCCAGCTGTTCCCGGTCGGAAAAGTCCTTGACCACATCCAGGTCCCACTGGAGCAGCAGATCGGAGAGCACCTTGCCCGCGATACTGGACAGGGCGGTCACCGTGGTGAGGAGCCGGTCGCTGTACACCGTGGTCAGTACGATGGGCATTGCGACGGCAAGCACCAGAGAGGAAAAGACGCTGTGTACGGAATATAGGATCAGGCCGATGCCTGCAAGCGACAGGGAAACGGCGTAGGCCTTCCCCCGGAGCGGGATGCGCCGGCTGCGCTGGACCAGGTGGCAGAACAGGGATAAGCCCAGATTCAAGCTGGTAGGGATCAGAAAATATTTTATAAAATAGATGTTCCGCGAGGAGGAAACGATGTCCATATACCGCAGGGCAAAATAGAGCGCGATCTCCAGCGCGCCCACAAAGAGCGCGATCGAAAGCGTGAGGTGCACATGCAGGCGGAGCCATTTTTCGTTGATCCGCTGATACTCGCGGTGGATCAGATCGATCTCGGAAGGTTCGTTTCGTGTGAGCATAGCGTCCTCCAATCGAGGGCTTGATGGAGTGATTATACCATTGTGCCGGTTGGATGTCACGCAGAATCGAACGAAAAACAGAATCCCAAAGGCGAAGCCGGGGGGACGTGCCGCCGGCACACATCGGCGGTACGTCCCCCGGGGGGCCGAGACAGGCGGTGATCCGCCCGTTGGAAGGACGGCGCCCGGTACGCGCTCCCGCCGCCGTACCGGTACCGCGCTACCGTTTTGTACTGGCGCGCTTGATGACCTTCAGGCGGACGAACTCCTCCCGCTCTTTTTCCTCCAGTGCGTCGGTGATGAAGCGGATGGTCTCGTCAAAGCCTGGGATGACGATGTTCTGCAAGGCGTTGGCCCGCTTCTGAGTCTTTTTGATGGCCTGGGCCAGGCGGTAGATGGAGGTCTCCACCTCCGCCAGACGGCGGGTAAGCTCCTTGACCCGGTAGAACTTCAGATAGCAGTCGTCCAGGGCGGAGGAAGTGCGCACAAAGCCGTATTCCGGCCGGGGCGGCGGGGACTGGCCGGGGATGCGGGGCAGCTCCACCCCCATCACCGAGCGGTAGCGGATGTCCAGACTGTCGTCCACCTCCACCGCCTCCGCGATGCGGTCGCAGATGCCCAGATGGATATTGGCGGTCTGGAGCGATTCATAGGCCTGGGTAAAGACCGTGTCGATCTGGCCCTGGAGCTGCTTGGCGGTGTCCATCAGCCCCATCAGCTCCCGTATGAGGATATTGCGCTTGCGGTCCATCAGCTCGTAGCCGGTGGCGGCCAGAGCGCGGGAACGCTTGGCGGCCATCAGGTTGCCCTTGGTGGGCAGTACGGCGGCCATACGGCATCAGCTCCTTTCGCGGGGATCGGTTCAGCCCTGCTCCCGGGGCAGCAGGGACTGGCAGGCGCCCTCCACATAGTGGGCGCGGATGGTCTCATCGTCGATCCGGTCCAGTTCGGTCCGGGGCAGCAGAGTCAAAAGCTTCCAGCCCAGGTCCAGCGTCTCGTCCATCGTCCGGTTCTCGTTCTCGTCCTGACGGACAAAGTGCTCCTCAAACGCCCGGCCGAAGGCCAGGTACTGCTTGTCGGTGTCGGAGAGTTCGTCCTCGCCGATGACGCTGGCCAGGCTTCGGGCGTCCTGCACCTTGGAGTAGGAGGCGAAGAGCTGGTTGGACAGGGCGGGATGGTCGTCCCGGGTGAAGCCTTTGCCGATGCCGTCCTTCATCAGGCGGGACAGGGAGGGCAGAATGGCGATGGGGGGGTAGATCCCCTTCTGATCCATATCCCGGTCCAGTACGATCTGCCCTTCGGTAATATAGCCGGTCAGGTCGGGAATGGGGTGGGTGATATCGTCGTTGGGCATCGTGAGCACCGGCACCTGCGTCACCGAGCCCGCCCTTCCCCGGATCATGCCCGCCCGCTCATACAAAGAGGCCAGGTCGGAATACAGGTAGGCCGGGAAGCCCTTGCGGGAGGGGATCTCGCCCTTGGAGGAGGAGAATTCCCGCACGGCCTCGCAGTAGGAGGTCATGTCGGTCAGGATGACCAGCACGTGATAGCCGTGCTCAAAGGCCAGATATTCCGCCGCCGTCAGGGCGCAGCGGGGGGTCAGGATGCGCTCGATGATGGGGTCGCAGGCCAGGTTGCGGAACATGACCACCCGCTGAAGGGCGCCCGCCTCTTCGAAGCTGCGGCGGAAGAACTCGGCCGTATCGTTTTTGACCCCCATGGCCGCAAAGACGATGGCGAACTCCCCGTCGTCCCCGGCCACCTTGGCCTGACGGACGATCTGAGCGGCCAGCTCGTTGTGCTTCATGCCGGAGCCGCTGAAGATCGGCAGTTTTTGCCCCCGGATGAGGGTGGAGCAGCCGTCGATGGCGGAGATGCCGGTGTAGATACAGCTGCGGGGGTATTGACGGGAGACGGGGTTGATGGCCGAGCCGTTGATGTTGCGCCGCTGCTCGGGGTAGATCTCTCCCAGGCCGTCGATGGGCCGGCCGGCCCCGTCAAAAATGCGTCCCAGCATCTCTTTCGACAGGGCGAGATCCATGGCCCTGCCGGTGAAGTGGGTGCGGGCGTTTTCCAGGGAAATGCCCCGGGTGCCTTCAAAGACCTGCAGAACGGCCTTGTCCCCGTCGAGGAGGATGACCCGCCCGTAGCGGCGCTCCCCGTTTTCCAGGGTGATCTCCGCCATTTCGTCGTAGGCCGCGCCCGTTACGCCCTCCAGAGCGATCAGGGAACCGGACAGCTCGGAAAGGCCGATGTATTCCAATCTCATAATGAATCAACTCCTGATATGCGGGGCGGCGGACGGCCGCCTCCTGCAAGGGCGGGAGGACGCCGGTCCTGCCGCCGGCCGCGGCGGCAGAGGTTCCGGCGGACCCGGGTCCTTACTGGTTTGCCTGGTTCACCTTGGCCAGCGCGGCGTCGACCGCCTGCTCGTAGGGGGCAAATTTGCCCGGATCGTCGTTGGGCACCTCATACTTCATTTTGGTCAGCGACTCAAATATGCCGGTAGCCTTGAGCTGGGACAACGGGATCGAGCGGGCGATGAGTCCCTTCGCTCCGTCGTAGAGCTTCAGGATCAGCTCCATCATCTTCAGCTGCTTTTCCAGAGGCACATAGGTGTCGATCTCATGGTAGGCGTTCTGCTGAAGAAAGCCCACGCGGATGAGCCGGGCGGTCTCAATGACCAGCTTCTGGTCCTCCGGCAGGATATCCGCGCCGATGAGCTTGACGATCTCCATCAGCTTGGCCTCCTCCTGCAGGAGCGAGGCGATGCGCTGGCGGCAGGGGACGAAGCGCTTGCCCACGTGCTGATCGTACCAGGGCTTGAGCTCGGCCGCGTATTCCGAGTAGGAGGTCAGCCAGTTGATGGAGGGGAAGTGGCGGGCGTAGGCCAGGGAACGGTCCAGGCCCCAGAAGGTGCGCACATAGCGCTTGGTGTTTTGGGTGACCGGCTCGGAAAAGTCGCCGCCCTGGGGCGAGACGGCGCCGATGACGGTGACGGAGCCTTCCCTGCCCTCCAGTGTTTTGACGTACCCGGCCCGCTCGTAGAATTCCGCCAGACGGGAGGCCAGATAGGCGGGGAAACCCTCCTCGGCGGGCATTTCCTCCAGCCGGCCGGAGATTTCCCGCAGCGCCTCCGCCCAGCGGGAGGTGGAGTCGGCCATCAGCGCCACATGGTAGCCCATAT
>ERZ1673695.1615-NODE-1615-length-21808-cov-5.715258_pt1 | contig 21808 bp, 23 predicted proteins | sample MGYA00580225_ERZ1673695 | MGnify/ENA primary metagenome ERZ1673695 (study PRJEB41218, sample SAMN15661739) | gut metagenome | host: Homo sapiens | place: Canada: London | collected 2015-08-20/2019-03-30 | study: EMG produced TPA metagenomics assembly of... | reverse complement strand
AGGACGGAAGCCGGGAACAGGAGGTAGAAATCTTCTACCGCTTTATCGGCAAAATCGAATGACACATCTTGAGATACCCAACAATATCTTTAACTAAGGGAAACCGGGCTCGGGCTTCCCGATGTGTCCCTGCTGACAGAGCTGTCGGATATCCTCGGCGTCAACTTAAAAGATATGCTGAACGGAGATTTGTCTGAAAACAGCTTTGTAGAAGGTAATATGAAAAAGTCAAAGTACTTTGTCTGTCCCGTTTGCGGAAACATCACGGTTTCAACTGGAATCCCACAGATTTTTTGCTGCGGCAGAACCCTTGAACCTTTGGCTTTGCAAAAAGCGTCCGGTACACAAAAGCTCACAGTTCAAAAGATTGAAGACGACTGGTATATTACAAGCGGCCACCCAATGCAGAAGGATAACTATATTTCGTTCATTGCTTTTGCAACGGGCGATAAGCTTCAGATGGTCAAGCAGTACCCTGAATGGGATCTGCAGTGCCGCCTGCCTAACCGCGGGCGTGGTATGCTTGTATGGTATTCTGCCAAAGAAGGGGCATTTTACCAGTACTTGTAAATAAAGGTAATTTGGAAGAAGTCGAGCACATTTGCGTTCGACTTCTTTTTGCTGCTGTGGTATAATCATCTTATATGAAAGGGCGGCCGTTTTTCAAGGCTGTGCCCTGTGTAATTCCTTCAACATTCCAACAACTGTTTCACTACGTTTTTGAAAGGGATGGACCAATTATGACAGAACAAACCTTGACAGGTCAGTGGAAACTCAAGCAGCTTCTGGACGGATTTGTCCCGGACGCTTCCTCGCTTGCGGCGCAGTCGGGCTGCGGGGATTGGCTCACGGTTGAAAGAATGCCGGCCATGGTGCAGGATGTCTTGCTGCAAAACGGAAAAATAGAAGAGCCCTGGAAGCCCGGAAAGGCGCGGGAATATCTTTGGATCGCGCAGTCGGAGTGGCTATATCAGGCCACGTTTTCCTGCGAAACACCCGAAAAAACGTCAGAACTCATTTTTGGCGGAATTGACACGGTAGCGAGCATTTATTTGAACGGCGAACTGCTTTTTGATGCTAATAACTGTTATATGCCCTGGAAGGCCGATGTCACCGGAAAGCTGAAACGGGAAAACACTCTTTGGGTCTATTTTCCTTCGGTTCAGCGCGTCTTGGACAGCATTGAAATTCCCGCCTCGATGCGTGGAAAACTAGAGCCGTTTCGGTTCCTGCGTAAACCGCACAACAGCTTTACCGATTATCTTGGCCCTAAGCCGTATTTTATTAAAGTTGGACTTTATGCTGACGTTTGCCTTGCGCAGTATGAAGAAGCACGCCTTGAACAGGCGTATGTAACGGTTTCCCTTGATGAATCCCTGACAGCTGGAACCATTCATTATGAAATTTCCGGCCGTGCGGACAGGGGAAATGCGTCTGTCCGCGCCGTCCTTTCCCGGAGCGGGGCGACGGTGCTGGAGCAGAAGCTTCCGGTTATAAGCCGTGACGGAGCGTTTTCGGCTGTGGGTGTCCTTAAAGTGGAAAATCCGGAACTTTGGTGGCCGCGCGGATATGGCCGCCAGCCGCTTTATGATTTGGAGTTTATCCTGTCTTCAGAGGGCAGGAAAGTTCAGTCTGATAAAAAACTAATTGGGTTCCGCCGCATAACCTATCCGGCGCCGTACGAATACGCGGTAAACAACCGTCGTATTGTCCTGTTGGGGGCAAACCTTGCCCCATTTGATTCCGCAACCCTCTGCTGGAACCGCAAACGGGTGGAAACCCTGTTTGACATTGCGGAAAACGGTCACTTCAACATCCTGCGTGTCTGGGGTGAGATGGGCCTGTAGACGATGAGCTTTATGAAATGGCAGATCGGCGCGGTTTTTTAATCTGGTGTGATTTTAACAATTGCCGCCATATTTTGGATGAAGGCTTCAGGGCGGATAACATCCTCAAGGATATTTCCTACCAGCTTGAACACCTGAAACACCACCCCTGTATCCTCCTCTGGTGCGGTGGGAATGAAAGCTATCTTTGGGCCAACCGCCGCACCCTCGGCGCCGGACCGTATATCGGCCGAAAAACAATCAAGCGGATTCGCGAACTGGCGGCGCGGCGCGACCCGGAACGCCAGTTCCTTGACAGCACCCCGATGGGCGGCGCTTTTCCCAACGATCCGCAGGGTGGGAATACCCATGGCTATACGAATATGTGGTTTGTGCCAGGGTATAAGCATATGAAGTTTGTCACGGAGGATACAAGGATTGGCCCTCCGGGGTTAAAGTCTCTTGAGCGTTTTTTTGCGCCGGAGGACTATCTTCCCGTATACAGTTACGGCAAAAAATACCCGTGGCCTGACAGCTGGGATAAGTATGCAAGCTGTCTTGCTGAGCAGAAAATAGGTCCCGCCGAAGAGTTTTACGACGCCGACAGCGCCGGGGAACTGGTTTACCGCCTTGGGGCGGCACAGGGGATTTATTACCGGCGTGCCATTGAGGATTTCCGCCGTGGACGGGATGCGGACAGCGCCCCCGAAGACCGTCGTACCTCAGGTTATATGTTTTGGAAATTAAATGACTCCTGGCCTCAGATTTACAGCGCCAAGGTCGACTATTTCCTGGAGCCGAACATCCCCTACTATTTCATCCGCCGCGCCTATGAACCGTTGATGGTCAGCTTTGACACCAGCTTGTATCTCGACGCCTGGGTTTGTAACGACAGTGCGGAGGATTTTGTTGGTGTACTCAAAATTAATCTTTTCGATATGGAGAAAAACTGCGTTGTTGAACAAACCCAGCGCCATGTGGAAGTGAAAGCGGGACAGTCGGTTCTGGCTGCGCGCTGTGACGAATTTACCCAGTTTTCTAAGCGCTATGTCCTTTTTGCGGAGCTGTACGACTTTTTGAATGAAGTTGCGGCCCGAACGGTGGATTATACGGAAATTGAACGCCGTTTGACCTTCCCGGAAGCGGAACTCACCCTTGCTTACGAGGACGGCGAGCTGATAATAACGACCGACCGGTTTGCAAAATGTGTTGAGCTGGCCGGTGATGATGACGGTGACGCGTTTGGCTGGCTTTTTGAGGACAACTATTTTGACCTTGTTCCGGGTGAAACCAAACGGGTGAAAATTTTAGGCCGTCATAATAAGGGCGTTGTTTCTGCCAAGGCGCATTTCTCGCCGAAAGCAGCCGCAATTGAGCTGAAATAAAACCTGGAAAAGACAGAGCGCCGAAGCAAGTGCGGCTTTAAGGCGCCTTTCAAAACCCGTTGGAACAAGGAAACCAGAAGAATAATTGTTTTCCACAATTTTTCTTCTGGTTTCTGCCGTTATTATACTCAAAATGAGTTGTGTGATCCTGTATGAAATCAGCGGGGAGTATGCAAAAAGTTATCTCTCCCTCCTGCTCAAAGAAGCCCTTGTAACGACTGATGAAATGAAAAAGGCTGTCCATATCATGGCACTGTGCCGGATTAATGATCATGACAACGAAAAAGTGCGTAAGCTTGTCCGCGAGGGTCTGCCTTTTTGATAGGAAATATGGATGGGCACGCTGTTTTTTAACAAGAAAATACTCGACATTTTTCCTGTTTACAGGTAAAATAGTATTTGAATGCGCTAAAATGCGCAAATATTTAGTACGTATTTTTTGTTACCGGTGTGGAAAAGCACCCGCTTTTCTTTTATGTAATAAAAAGTATCTGCTGTATAAAACAAAATTGTATTTGATTGACTGAACGGCGGTGAATAGCAGATGGTAAAGTTCCGCTTTGCGGAAAAAGGGGAGGAACTGTATTTAGCAAAGCAGCGCCTTGCCTTTTTAAAGGCGGTTTCCGGTGATTCTGTTTCCGAAAGGCCTGCCAAAATAGAACAATTGCTTGTCAGTTATTTCAAAGATGCGCTTGAAGAGGAAACCTGCCGTTGTGTAATAGCCGAAGCTGAGGGGAAAACAGTGGGGCAGGGAACGGTGTTTTTTTACCGCAGTGTTCCCTCATTTCATAATCCTGAGGGGATCAACGCGTATATTACCAGTGTTTTTGTAGAGCCCGGTTGGCGGCGGCGGGGAATTGCTACCCGTATTTTATCGCTGCTGGAAGCGGAGGCGGAAAAGAGGGGTTGCCGTGGTGTTTTGCTTCATCCTTCAAAAGAGGGAGAAGCGCTTTATTCCGCCCTCGGCTTTGAATTTTGCAGCCCACTTATGATGCTGAAACTGTAAAGGAGGAATTGCCGTCATGTTGGAGACAAAGCGTCTTCTCTTGCGGGAGATGACGGAAAACGACTGGATCGATCTTTGTGAAATATTGCAGGATGAAGAAGTTATGTACGCTTATGAACACGCCTTCAGCGACGAGGAAGTACGAGAATGGCTTGACAGGCAGCTCGCCCGGTATGAGGAGTATGGGCACAGGTACGGCCTTTGGGCGGCGGTGCTCAAAGAAACCGGCGAAATGGTTGGCCAGGCGGGGCTGACCATGCAGGATTTTAAAGGGGGGCAAGTGTTGGAAATCGGCTACCTGTTTAAAAAACGCCACTGGCACAAAGGCTATGCGATTGAGGCAGCGGCCGCCTGCAAGAATTACGCCTTTGAAGAGCTTAACGAGCCACGGGTTTACTCCATCATCCGGGACAGCAATACGGCTTCGCAGAATGTGGCTGCCCGCAACGGCATGAAGCCGGTTGGAACCTTTGTAAAGCATTACTATAACATGGATATGCCTCATATTTTATTTTGTGTGGAAAAGGAGCGGGAGATGTGAACTGCTCTGAAACAGATTTCTTGTCCGCTGGCTGGTGGAGGGGTGATGATTAAAGCTGAAGCGGGCAGATATGGCAATTTTATCTGGGAGGCATCCCGAATTGCCAGCCGCAAAAGTAATTGAAAGGCTGCATTTGCACACAAAAGCATGATCCTGCCGCCGGGGACATACATTGTGATAAAACGGTATTGGGAAGGCGGGGACGGAATGGGAAAATATAAAGCATTGCTGCTGGACGCGGACGACACTTTACTCGATTTTCAGGCAAACGAGCGGGAATCGGTCAAAAAGGTGTTTCAAAAACTGGGCCTGTCGGCAGACGACTCTGTTCTGGCACAATATTCTGCAATTAACAGGGAACTGTGGCTCGCCCATGAGCGGGGGGAGATTACCAAGCAGATGATCTGGGACCAGAGGTTTGTAAGACTTTTTAAGGCTTTGAATTGTCGGGCCGACGGACTTGAAGCAGAACGGCTTTACCGCGTCGCGCTTGGGGAGGGGGCTCAAACAATACCGGGAGCGGTTGAGCTTTGTCAAGAGCTCAGCGGAGCGTACGAACTTTATATCGTGACAAACGGAACGGCTCAAACGCAGTACAGCCGGATTCACAATGCCGGGCTCGACCGGTGGGTGAGCGGCGTTTTCATTTCAGAAGAAATCGGAGTGCCGAAGCCGGCAAAAAAGTATTTTGACGCCGTTTTCGCCGCGATTCCCTTCTCGCGGCAGGAGGCGCTGATTGTAGGTGATTCGCTCACCTCAGACATTCAAGGCGGGGTCAACGCCGGGGTGGACACCTGCTGGTACAATCCGGCGCGGCTCAAAAGGGGCAAGGGGCCTTGTCCCACCTTTGAAATTCAGGAACTCAACGAACTAAAAGACGTATTAAATGATACAGGAGCGTGAATGTTACATCTATGGAACAGGTATTGTTGAAAGCAGGGTCCTTCGTCATTATTATCATATTGGGGTATTTGTTAAAAAGGTTTCATGTTTTTGGGCAGAACGATTATAAGGTGATGACCACCATCGCTGTCAATGTAACCCTACCGGCGGCGGTGATCACCAGCTTTGCGAAATTTGAACGGGACGATTCCCTGTTTTTGCTGGCGGTTCTCGGATTTGGTCTCAATTTTGTCATGATCTTTTTCGGCTTTCTCGCCTCTCTCCGAAAGGATAAGAAGGAGCGGGCGTTTTATATGATGTGTTGTCCAGGCTACAACATTGGGTCGTTTACCCTGCCGTTTGTTCAGAACTTTTTTGGCGCTTTTGGAGTTGTCGCCACCTGTATGTTCGATGTTGGAAACTCCCTGATGTGCTCCGGCGGGAGTTATACCATTGCCTCAGCCGCCATCGGCGGGGAGAACGGGGAGCGGATGGGAATCAAAGCGATCCTTAAGCGCCTCTTTACCTCGGTTCCCTTTGTTACATATCTGCTGATGCTGATCTTGACGCTCATCCAGGTGAAGATTCCGGAGCCTGTGGTGACCCTTTCCTCCACCATTGCGGCGGCGAACGGCTTTGCCGCTATGATGATGATTGGCATGATGTTTAAAATCGAGCTCAAAAAATCTTACTTAAAGGCAGTGGGCGTTACACTGCTCATCCGCTACCTTTCCGCGGGCGCCTTGTCGGCAATTTTCTATTTCTGCACCCCGTTTTCGCTTCAGATCCGTCAGGTGCTTGCCATCGTGGTTTTCGCTCCGGTTTCCGCCCTTGCGCCCGCTTTTACAGAAAAACTGAAAGGCGATCCCGGTCTCGCGAGCTTTGCCGGTTCCATTTCAATTGTCATCAGTATTGCCATCATGACCGTTCTGATGATGGTGATGAACATTTAAAAAGTTTTGGTACAGCGTACTATATAATCAATAAGGACGATGAAAACAATGGAACAGGCGTTGCTCAAAGCGGGATCTTTCGTCGTGGTGATCCTGCTGGGGTATTTTTTGAGGCGATTTGGCGTTTTTGGCCCAAACGCCTACCAGGTTATGACTAAAATTGCGTTGAATGTCACCTTGCCTGCCGCAGTAATCACCAGTTTTGCCGGGCTGGGGGAGCGTGACAACACTCTTTTTCTACTGGTCGGAATCGGATTTTTGCTGAACGTGGTCATGTTTTTAGTGGGGTTTCTGGTCTCCCGTAAAAAGGATAAAAAGGATAAGGCTTTTTACCTTCTTTGCTGCCCGGGCTACAGTATTGGTTCGTTCACCCTGCCGTTTGTTCAGAACTTCTTTGGCGCGTTCGGAGTGGTTGGTACCTGTATGTTCGATATTGGCAATTCCATGATGTGCACCGGTGGCTCCTATACTGTGGCGGCGGCGCTCACAGGGGATGATGCGGCTAAAAAGATCGATTTTCGCGCGGCGTTGAAACGGCTGTTTACCTCGATCCCGTTCGTCACTTACTTGCTCATGCTTGTTCTGTCGCTGCTGGACTGGCGGATTCCGGAGCCTGTGGTGACTCTATCATCCACCATCGCGGCTGCAAACGGCTTTGCCGCCATGATGATGATTGGCATGATGTTCAAGCTGGAGCTAAAAAAAGAATACCTGAAGGCGGCCGGGATCGTTTTGCTTCTCCGTTACTCTTTTGCCGCGGCTTTCTCTGCCTTTTTCTATTTTTGTCTCCCGCTTCCGCTGGAAATCAGGCAGATTCTTGCGGTTGTATCCTTTGGTCCCCTTTCCGCGCTCACACCCGCTTTTGTAGAAAAACTCAAAGGGAATGCGGGGCTCGCAAGCGTTGTCAGCTCCGCGTCGATTATCATCAGCATTGCCATTATGACGGTTCTGATGATGGTGATGGAGATTTAGGGTGTCTTATTTTGCGCGGCGCCTGTTTTACTTGCGTGTTTTGTAAATGCGTTGATTTTCTATTGATATTGTTGTAAATTTAAATGTATTTATGATGATCGACAGGGGGAAGGACGATGAAAGCCGCGCATAAAAATGAAATCAAGCTCATATTATTTTTATTTCTGCCATTTGCTGTTCAGGCGCTGTTTGAAGCATTAGGGAAAATGCCGGAACGCCCTCTGGTCTATATTTGTATTTTTGCAGTTGACGCTGTTGCGGCGTTTTTTCTTTTTATGCTTTCAGCAAACTGGTACGTTGATTTGGCGGTTGGGCTTTATCACGGCTTCCTGTGGTTTTCTTGTAAAGCGTCTTTTTCTGCGGCGATGAACTCCTCGCAGGCTTATCTTTGGTTTGTTTTTTCGGCCTTTACGGTGTTTGGCTGTGTCTCTTTGGTCAGGGAACTGATTAACTGGGGAAAAAGCCGGCCGGGGTCGTTCCTTTTAGGGAAACGGTTTCGGGAATTTGCGGAAAAGCACACGGTAAAATGGAACATTGCAAAAGGCGTTGTCAAACTGTTGTTGGTTTGTTCTCTTGCATTTATTGTTAGCGGCTGGTTTGTCAGGATGCGATGGATGGATCTTGGCTGGTCGTTCCCGGTCCCGTATGATATCACCATGCCGGGTATTGGCTTTCTTGCCGCCGTCCCGCTGCTGGCGATCCGTACAAAGTGGTATGTCGATCTGGCGATTGGGCTGTACCACATTGTTTTCATGCTTTGGATAGCGATTGTAGCAGCCTTGTTGTCAGATACAGTGGGGTACTGGTGGTACGGCCTTTCTACTATATATCTTATATGGTATTATCTGGCAGGGGTAATCGCTGTTTCCGGCGCTTGCGCATACACTGGTTTTTTCAAAGAATGGATTAGAAAAATAAGGTGTAAACCGCGATCGGGAGAATCATTTATGAGAGAAAGATAGCAGTGAAATATATTCTGACTGTAAGAAAACGGTTTAAAGTGAAAACAAAACGATCCGGGAAAAAATTTTTCTTTCCGGATCGTTTTGTTTTATAAATATTTCTGCTCCGTCACATCAAAAAGCCCGCTGTCGTTTACCTTGAGTTCGGGGATGACGACGAGGGAGAGAAAAGCGAGGAGCATTAGTGGGTCAATATCTAGGTTACCAGTCATTTCGCGGACCATCTGCTTGATCTGCGCATGCTGTGCGGCGGCAATTTCGGCCGGCTGGTCGGACATGAGCCCGGCTATGGGGAGCGGCATCCGGAACAGGTTCCCGTGACGGGAAACCGCGATCCCTCCTTCCGGCGCCAGGGCTGAGACGGCCCGGAACATCTCGACCGGGTCGTCCCCTAAAACGGTGATATTGTGGGAATCGTGCCCGATGGTCTGGGCAATTGCCCCTCCGTGGAGCCCAAAATCTTTGACAAAGGCAGTTCCTATACCCTGGTGACGCCCGTACCGTTCAATTACGGCACAGCGGTTAAGGCCCTGGACACTTTCCGGAAAACACTTTTTGGTGACCAGTGAATGGGGGAGTACCTGAATGGCAGGCGTTCCCTCTGTCCATGGAAAATCAAAGTCCCTGACCGAGAGGCGGGGGAGAGCTACCGTTTTCAGAACATACTTCGGGAACTCCGGTGAACGGAGCGGATAACAGGTCCTCCCTTTTTCCGCCACCGGAACGCCTTTTTTGTAAACTGTGTTAATTTCACGCAGAGAAAGGTCGCGGCTCAAGATCAGGTCCGCCTGATACCCGGGAGCGACCGCCCCTTTTCCTTGCAGGCCGTAACACTCGGCTGCATTTAAAGTTGCAATTGTAATAGCGTCGATGGGATCTATGCCGCATTCTATTGCGGTTGCTATACAATTTGAAATAGTGCCGTTTTCCAGAATATCGTTGATATCCCGGTCGTCTGTGCAAAATAAAACGCGGCGGAGGGTGGCGGGAGTAATCCCCGGAACCAGCCTGCGAAGGTTTTTAGCGCTTGTCCCTTCCCGGAGCAGGACGTACATCCCAAGGCTTATTTTTTCAACCATTTCCTCCGGGGTTTCACACTCATGGTCGGTGGAGACACCGGAGGCAATATACCCGCAGAGCGGTTTTCCATGCAGCTGGGGAGCATGGCCGTCAATCCGCGGAAAAACGGAAAGTTTATCCCAAACGTCCGGATCAAACTCCAAAAGTCCAGGGGTGTTCATCATTTCCCCCAGCCCGTGGAACGGGTAATTCTTATTCAGCTTCCGCACGGCTTCTGCGTTTAATTCCGCTCCGGAGTGATCGTATGGCGTGGCCGGTACACAGGAGGGAAACATAAAATAAACTTCCAGCGGGGTGTTTTGCGCGGAGCCGAACATAAAGCCGATACCGTCCCCGCCGCAGACGTTTGCAATTTCGTGCGGGTCGGCAATGACGGTGGTAACACCCTTGGGCAGGACGGCTCGTGCGTATTCATAAGGGGTCACAAGGCTTGATTCAATGTGAACATGGCTGTTGATAAGGCCGGGCAGAAGGAAAAACCCTTCCGCGTCCCGTTCTTCCGTGCCGTGGTAATCCTCCCCAAGCCCGGCAATGATACCGTTTTGGATGGCGATGTCACATTTACGGATTCTGCGGCAGAAAACGTCTACAACAGACGCGTTTTTAAACACAAGGTCGGCGGGCTGCTTGGAAAGCGCAGCGCGTACAACTTCACGGCCCGGCATACTCTTACCTCCTGAATCATATTTGGTGAGGGCCTAGTTTTTTGAAACTGGCTGGATTCCTCCGGTGACGGCATCCACTACGCAGTCGCCGGTTTCACGCCGTTTAAAGCTGGATGACCGCACAGCAGCGCTACCGACTGCCTGACGCTTTAGCACATCCACAAAGCCGGAAAACCCTTGTTGCAGGTCAACAACCGCGGAGTTGGCCTGTGCAAACTGCTCTTCCGAGACGCCGCATTGTTTTATTTTTGCCAGCAGGCTCTGCAGATCAATCCTTTGGACGCCGCAGTCCGTATGCCTGAGGCCGGGATGTTTTCCATACCGAGCGAATAAATGGCAGCTAAGAGGATTCTGGCAACATCACCGTAGAGGCCGTCAACAATGGCGCCGCTGTTTCTGATCCCCACAGCCGCCGGAAGTAGCTCCTATCAGGCGGGCGTCCATCATGGCGTCAATCCCCGCAGCTTTTGGCGCTGATATTTTTTTCAGATACCCTTTTAACTATCCCACCAGCGTTTAAAAGAACCAGAGAGAGAAGAACAAGGCAGATTCCAACTGCCGACCAAAACGTCGGTGTTTCGTGGAACATTAGAATTCCAACCAGAGTTGCGACTACCGGTTCGATTGACGCCATGATGGAAGCCTTGCTGGATTCAATCTTTGTCAGCCCATAAGTGTAGAGCAGGTAGGCTGCCACGCAGGTGATAAGTCCGAGAGCGAGAATCCAGGGGATACTTTCCGGGCGGCGGATAACTTTTTCGGCCAGCACCGGGGTGTCGATCAGAAAAAGTGAACCTGCGGAAGAAAAAGCGAAAGTGTAAAAGGTGATTGTCATGGTATCGTATCCGCGGTTAAGCGCATACCGCCCAAAGATGCTGTAAAGCGCATAGCCCAACCCCGCACCGAGACCGGTCAGAAATCCCTCCGGCGTAACGGACAGGCCCGTCTGCGGGTTGACGCCTGCCACCAGTGCACAGCCAAGAAAAGCCAGCAGAGCGGAAATACACTTTGAAACCGTCAGCTTTTCCCTGAACAGCAAAAGAGAGAGAAGCATGACAATGACGGGGGCCGTATAAAGAAGGATTGAAGCGGTGGCAAGGGAAGTTAGGTTGATGGTTGTAAAATAGCAGAAATTGAAAAAAAGAATGCTTAAAATCCCTGTGCCCGCAAAACACCATAAATCTTTGAACCGAACCCGGAAACGGTCCCGCTTGAAAAGTAATAGATAAATCCCCATGGCGATAAGGGTGACAAAGGAACGCAGGGCTACCAGCTCCATGGAGCCGAATTCCATCTCTGATAGGGTTCGGACAAAAATTCCGATTGTTCCCCAGAGCGTACCGGCAATTAAAATTGAGCAAACAGCTAAAAGCTTCATGAAAGGTTTTCTCTCCCATTATCAGTCGGCCCGATTGACCGGGTAATTTTTATCATTATAGCATAATCCGCATAGAGAAGCCAGCACGGAAACAGAAGAAAGCTGCCTGAAAAGTACGATTCAGACAGCTTGCGGTTATATTTTGTTTTTCTCGGTCAAAACCTGCTGACAAAGGGCGGTAAAAGTACATTCCCGGCATACTTCGTCAATTGAACCAAGCCGTTTTTGCTTTGGGAGGATAATGTTCCGGTACTCGGAAAGCAGGAGCATTTTTCTATCTTTCAACCCAAAAAAGGCGGCAACTTCACGGTCTCTGGCGCAGACGGATTCTTCTGTATCACACTGCCCTCCCCGGTTGTGGGGGCACCGGGCGCAGAGATCGTCGCATTTGCCGCAAAGATGAAGTTCCAATTCTTCGCTGGCGCCCAGCATAGAAACCACCTGTTTCATGTTTTGGGAAAAGGCTTCGTTATAGCCAACGCCCTTAAAGGTATAACAGCACATTAAGTGATGGTACCGCAGGTTAAGCCGCTTCATATAGCCTCGCTTTACTCAGGGCCTTCCGCAAGGCCAGCGCCAGTGCGGATGCTGCAATAATCTTGATGCAGTCCGGCAGGATGAATGGAACAACGCAGGAGGTAAGGGCTGCAACCCAGGTGGATTGGGTGACAACAATAAACCAGACCGTTCCAAAAGCGTAGCAGAGAAGCAGCGCGAGCACCATCCCAACTAAAAGCGCCGGGAAGAGGTGCTTTTTAAATTTTTTGGCCGCGAATGCGATGATCGGCGCCATGAAGAGATAGGCGATCAAATAGCCGCCGGTCATGCCGAACAGTACGCCCGGCCCCCCGGTAAGTTGTGCATAAACAGGGACTCCGACTGCACCGACTAAAAGGTAAACCCCCTGGGCGGCAAAGGCTTCGAGCGGCGAAAGGACCGCTCCACAAAGGAAAACGGCAAGGATACTGAGAGAGAATGGCACGGTGGTAAAGGGAAGGGGAAAAGAAATTTGGGAACATACGGCCGTAAGAGCGGCAAAAACGCCGATACAGGTAAGTTGTTTGACTTTCATAATTTGAGCCCTTTCGTCAGTTGATAGGGCTACTATAACACAAAAAGAAGCATACGTCAACTAATTTTTTTGTTTTCGGTTGACGTATAGGATGGGAGAGTAATCGCTATTGAAAGCTTCTGCCGCAATCCGCACAAACGCGGCGGACACGGCGCTTTATTTTAACACCCCTGCCGAATAGGCGGCGTTTCTTTTCTGTTTCATAGGTGACCTGAATCCTTCGCCCGCCGCAAAACGGGCAGCCCTGCCCATCCTGTTGGCGCTGGGTAATGTAGGGGGCGGTGGGAGCGTTGCAGCCGTTGGGGCAAAAGGGGGAGGTGTATTCGGTACCGCAGTGGGGGCAGCGCATATAATCAACCTTTCTGATTTTATTTACTTCTGTCTTATTATACCATAACTTATAATACCGTCGGGCGGTGCAATGCAAAGCCATAGGTGTAAGTCCATCCAAACAGCGCTCCCGCTGTTTGGCCCTCGAAGTTATTATATTGTAACTGTGATTGGGGGGTGAAATAAAAAGCGGCGGTATCCCCGCCGCTTTTTATTTACAGACCGTTTGCCATATACCTCCACTCAATGCTGTCACCAGGATATAAGGTTACGCTTCCGGCGCCGACGTTAGAGCGGGTATAACTGCTTTCCCCGGCTTTTTTAATTCCAAAAATCCAGCCGCTGCTGGGTCCGGCGCCAAACTGGCGAAGCCCAGCAATCATTTCGAAATATATGGTTGGGCCAGCACCGGTAATTGAGTAATTTCCGGTTTTTCCGCCGACAGTATTTCGGTCTAAGATTTCCCGCGTCAAATTTCCGGCAGTGGCTCCGTCCATGGGACAAGCGACAGCACCGGAAAAGACTGTTTTGCCGCTTACGGTGTCACGAAATGTAAAATTAACCGTACCCTGCGGCTCCGGTTTTGAAACAGCGGAAGAGGCCGACGAGGAAACAGACTGCTGCTGGTTTGATGCAGAACCGCTTTGGGAAATGCTGCCTTGTGAAGATGAAGCTGAGCTTTGGTCGACGCTGGAGGAAGCGGAAGAATCCGCGCCACTATCATCTAAGGCGTCGTCGCTTGAAGAGGAAAGGCTGGAAGAAGATGTCAGACTCAACCCGGCAGGGGTCAGCGAGGTACCTTCTCCGCCGCCGCTTAACAGTGCGTTTTGCAAAAGGATTGCCCCGGCTGCCAGAGCGGCGAAAACCAGAACAGCGGCGGCGATGATCCATAGTTTTTTCTTGTTTGTCATGATGCCTCCTTGGGGAGCGGTGGTTCAATATAGGTTACGTCCATCCGGCGTTTGTACCGGTGCAGGATTTTATAAAATTTCTCATAAAAAAGAATGGCGAGCAGAAATGAACCGGCTGCGTGCATCAGGTCAAAAAGCAGGCTTGTGACGTAGGTAAGCAGAAACCCAAACCAGGTGAAAGGCCGCAGATAGGTGACCGCCTGCCACAGGTTCATGATCCAGCCAAAAAGGAAACTAAACCCTACACAGGCAAGCCCGAAAGCAACGGGGGAGGGCTTTTTTCCGTTTTTTCCCCACAAGCCGCAGAATAGGCCGATCAAGCCCCATGCAAACATCTGCCACGACGTCCATGGGCCCTGCCCCAAAAAGATGTTTGAGACAAAGGCGCTGGTGCAGCCAACCAGAAAGCCGGGAAACGGGCCGAGGACAAGTCCGCAGAGGGCAGTTAAAAAGGTGACGGGCTGAACGTTCGGGATGGGGGCGAAGACAATCCGCGATACGGCAGTGAAGGCGCTCAGGGTGGCGATCAGCGCAATCTGCTTGGTGCCGATGACACTGACCTCAAAATAGAGAAAGGAAAGGGCGAGGACGCCCACCAGCACAGCCAGGCTGATAAGGGTGAAAGCGTTCTGCCACTCTGAAACGGCAAGAAGCATTAGACTGCCCACCAAAACGACGGCTACCGCCGTAATAATGACCCGTTTCATCTGACAGCCTCCTCACCGGAATAGTACCGCAGGGCGTCTTCAAGGGTAAACAACCCGGGTGCTTGATTTTGAAAGAGCTTATGGATTGTAGTTGTATAATACAGGCTGTCGGAAAAAACCTCTTCTTTTGTGCCGTTTGCAAGCAGTTCTCCTTGGTAAAGAATCCAGAAGCGGTTCGAAACCATGCAGGCGAATTCTGTGTCGTGCGTCACAAGAAGGATGGTGATCCCGCTTTGGTTGAGCTGGCGCAGGAGGTCTGCAAGGGTTTGCTTAAGCGGAACGTCTATCCCCCGCGTGGGTTCATCCAGAATCAGGACTTCGGGGGATGCAATGAGGGCAGACCCAATAGCCACCCGCTGCTTTTGCCCGCCGCTCAGGTCTTTGGGGTTGCGGCCCCCATATTCGCTGAGCTCCAGAATCCGCAGAATTTTTTCCACCGCCTTTTCAGGTTCTTCCACGTTAAGGTGACGTGCGGTAAAAAGAAGTTCATCCCGCACCGTGTCCTGGGTGAGATAATCATCTGGATTCTGAGAAACATATCCGATTGTCCGTGCAATCTCCTTCTGCTTCCACTTTTTCAGCTCCATCCCTTTTAACAGGATGCTTCCCTGATACTGCTTTAACCCGACCAGCGTTTTAAGCAGCGTGGTCTTTCCGGCTCCATTTGCGCCCAACAGTGAAATACAATCGCCTTTTTGAATGGAAGCGGTAAAACGGTTTAAGACGGTCAGGCCGCCGTAGCCGCACGATACTTTATCAAGGGAGATAACCGGCTGGGTTTTCTCTGTTCCCCGGAAAGCGGAATGGGCCGGAACTGGGGCGTCTCCGGGCCGGATGGAGGACAGTAGTGCCCGGGATTTTTTCATTCCGGTTGGCGGATGCTCAATCCCCAGACGCCGGAACAGGCGGACCGGTTCAGGCAAAAAGGGTTCGTACCTTTTTTCGGGGCTGTCAAGAAAATCGTGGGTACCGCCGAAAAAACGAAGGCGGCCGTCCTCGATGAACGCCACTTTATCAGCCAGTTCAAAACATTTTCCCGTCCGCTGTTCAATCAGAATAACGGTGATATTCAGCTCCTCGTTGATCTTGCGGATCAGGTTGAGCACCTCTTCCGCGGCAAGGGGGTCAAGCTGGGAAATCGGTTCGTCCAGAACGATGCACTCCGGGAAAAAGGCGAGGGCAGAAGTGATGGCTACCTTCTGTTTCTGCCCACCCGAGAGGGAATCAATGTCCCGGTCGGCAAGAGGGGTGATCCCGGTGAACTGCATCGCCTCAAATACACGCCTGCGGATAGTCTCTTCCGGAACGCCGGTGTTTTCGAGCCCAAAGGCCACCTCGCGGTGAACCTTGTTTAGGATAAGCTGTTTTTCAGGGTACTGGAACACCATACCAACTGTCTGGCTGCGGCGGTTGTGTTCCATTTTATCAAGCGCCGTACCGTCAATGCTGATCTTGCCCGAAACAGTGCCGCCGTAAAAATAGGGAACAGCCCCGGTAACTGCTTTTCCCAGCGTAGATTTGCCGGACCCGGACTTCCCCAGCAGGAGGAGAACCTCCCCGCGGTTCAGGGAAAATGAAATATCATCCAGAACAGGCTTATCCTGCTCCGGATAACTGTAGGTAAAGTGTTCTGCCTTTATGTATCCCATATGACCTCCGTGGTTTCACGCTGTTTGCGGTTTGCAATAAGGATGCAGCCTGCCAGAGTGGCGCAGAGCAGCAGGAAAAGAATCCAAGCCGGGTTGGAAAGCCGTTCGAGTCCCTCGCCAAAATACAGGTTGAACGAAGCGGAGCCGTTTACAAGGAGCAGAATGTAAACCGCAAGCAAGAGGGCGTCGGCAGTGAGGACAAGCCCATCCCGCCAGGTGGGCCGGCTGCGTTCATATACGCTTCTTTTGGTGCTGAGGAATCCGCGGGTATAAGCGGCCTCACCGATTTCGAAGGAACTCTCAAGGCTTTGCTCCAGCAGGACCGCAAGGACGGCGCGGTAACTTTTAATTTTTTCCCGGAGCGGAACATTTTCAAATTCCACGCCGCGGGTGGCGTAAACATCTTTCAGGTGGAAAAAGCTCTCCCTGAAATGAGGGATCAACCGAAAGATCAGCAAAAAAGTCAGGGTGGATTTTGGAAGCTTGCTCCCGCAGTAAGAAACAGCTTTATCCCCGTTTGTAAGGCTTCCCGCCATAAAGAACAGGTAGGTCGCAGCGAGCAGTTTTACCCCCATAAGAAAGGCGTAAAGGATGGATTCCAACGTAATCCGTTTACCGAATACTACGGCCAGTTCGGTCACCCCGCTCGAGACGAAGACGAGGTTGAAGAGCAGCATGAAAAAAGTCATTGGCAGGGCGAACCATAACCCTTGTTTTAACTGCTTCCATTTCTTTTTCCCCGCAAGGACTGTAACAGCCAGCAGTATAGAGCCGCAGATGACAAAAGGGTGGTCGGTGGAGAACAGCAAAAAGAGGGACGACACCAGAAGAAATACAGGCGTTAAAATGTGCAGCTGTATTTTCATGGGTCAGTCCCTCTTTCAAAAGTTAGGATAAATCAACGGCCGGCCTTTGCTTTTTTCAGCCAGAACAGGGAAGCGCCGCAGAAAATCAGAACCAAAGAGGCCCCGGCGGCCGGGAAGGCGTCGCCTGTCTTAACAGGGTCTTTTACGGCCGGTTTCTCAGTTTCGGGTTCCTCTGTATCAGGGGTGGAAGCCGGGTAGAAAAATGAATAATCATAGTCTGTATATGCTACGGGAGTTGCGCGGTCAAACAGGCTGAATGCCTCGCCGTTGTTTGTCATTTCGCTGTAGGCAACAAGCGCCATGTAGGCGTATTTGGTGGAGTAGTAAGTGCTGTAGTAGGCGGTCAGCGGGTCGGCGTTGGCGCGGAATTCACCTGCTGTCCCGGTCTGATATTCGGCGGAAAGGAAGTTGTCCAACATGGAATCGCCGCCGTTGCTTACGGTGTCAATATCAATTCCCAGCGCGGTAAAAGCGAGGATGATCTGGGACATAGCGTCGCTGCTGTCAGCGTATTTTGCAAAGCTGGCGTTCCAGTCTGCATCGTAGTTAAAAAACGCGTAGGAGATGCCGCCGGTTGTGGTCTGAAGCTGTTTGATAGAATCCACACAGCCATTCACTTTGGTTGTAATCTCGGCTGTGACAGCGGGATCGGAAACCGTTTTGCTGCCGGTATAATAGGGAGCAAGCGCCTGCAAAACCATGGCGGTCGATTCAAAATCATACGGGGCCTTGCCGGTGGTATCAAAGGTGTTGGGCACGCCCGTCATACCGTCAACACCGCCGGGGATACCGGAAGAAAGGGCGTTTACAGTTCCAATCAAACCAAGGCATTTTTTAACCAAATCTTCGCGGGAATACTTATAGGTCGCTTCTTCCGCGGCGGAAATGCCCAGAGCGTCGTAAACCATCAGGGCAAAGGGCACGTCATAAGCCGAAACGTTGTTGTAGTAGTGGTCGGTGTTAAAGAGAGCGGAAACAAGGTCGTAACCCTTGAAATCGCCATTTTCACCGAAAGTGTAAGGGGAGATCCCCTGGCTGTTCAGGAAAAGGATCAATTTAGCCAGATTACCGGCGTTGCTTCCCCAGGCGGATTCACCGTAGGAGCCAGCGGTTCCCGTGAAACCGTTCTTGCTGATGTCGGTCAGAGCGGTGGTAATAATCCCCTTTACCGTGTCACTGTCACCGGAAACACCGGATGCTGCGAGACCAATCAGCCCCCATTCATCCAGCCCACCGTCTTTTTGATTCATCGCGGACAGATAGCTTTTGGTTTCTGCCGTGCGGGTTTCAAGCGGGGTAGCGGCCAAAGCGGTTACAGAGACGGCACAGACCGCCGCACACGCAAGAAAAGACGCAAGAAATTTTTTTGCCTTTTTCATCATCATTCTCCTTTTTGTTCTGGCGGTTGAGTGCCGGAATAAAAATAGATGCCGGGCACCTATTTTATGTTACCGGTGTGAAAAGGCCCGGCTTTTTGCCCAATAAAAAATCCCCTGCAAAAAATGCAGGAGAATTGTTATTGCCGGACACAGAAAACATAAAAACAGCCGCAGCACTTCTGTTTTTTATTGCCTGTGTGGAAAAGCGTTTGCTTTTCTCTTGTGTAATAAACAATATCTCTCCCGCCGAAAGATAATATGCTTTAAACAACGGTATCCTGACTCTCGGGTCATCCGCATCCAAGCCTTCCCAGAAAAAATCCAGTGGCGTTTTGGACTTGTCGCCGTAAACAGTAGCGGGGGCTGTAATGGATTTTCACCATTTTCCCGTTGACTATAAAGTACCTTTATTTTATCTGTTTCACGGTAAATTGTCAACTGTTTTCAAAATATGTTTGAGCCTTGCTGTGAGAAACCAGACCACAATTCCTGTGATAATACCGGTGACCGTGCCTGAAATGAGCAGAACCGGAAAATATCCCCATACCGTCCCGGAAGAGAGAAATACCCAGGCGGCACAAATCTGCCCGGCATTATGTGCTACACCGCCCGCGGCGCTCACCCCAACGGGCCCGAAAATTTTAACGGAAACAAGCAGGCAGATCACCGCGAAGCTGAGCAGGCCTCCGCAAAGACTGTAAAAAAGGCTGCTCAAATCCCCGAATAAAAGGGCGGACAGCCCAATCCGCGTCAGGTTGATGAGAAGTGCGTAACGCATGCCGAACAGGTAGACGGCTGTCAGTACCACAATGTTCGCAAGGCCCAGTTTAATACCCGGGACAGCGACCAGCGGGGGGATCAGCCTTTCTAAATAAGAGACAGCCAGCGCCAGAACGGAAAATAAGGCGCAGAAACTAATTTTTTTCGCCATAACGTCCCCTTTTATGATACAATAGCGTCATACGATGAATTTTGGGCGGTAATCTCAACAACAATCCGGTGAGGCAGGCAGATGATGCTCTCTCCGCTTTGTGAGATGCGTCCCTGGCGGACGCATTCCTTTCCGGGGCAGTTGGCCTTTTCCATGTACACAGCGCCGTCCCGGATGACGATGGTGTTTTCAAATTCCCCCTGTATGATGGGGATTTCCCGGTTTTCGCTGAGTGAATAACTCCCGCCCGGTTCTCCCGCGATGGAGATGGTGACGATATCGCCGTCCGGGGCGGGAAATGAAAAAAACCACCAGAACCCAAACCCCGCCAGGAGAAGGAAAGCTATTAGGAAAATATCCGCTTTCTTTATCACGGTATCCGTCCCTTTCCGCCGCTTTGAGCGGCTTTTGAATGTCTCTTTCTCATTATAGGAGGTCTTTAATTGAAACGCTTTTTGTCAGCGCTTGCCGCACTGGGCGCAGCCACATTTCTTTTTTCAGGTTGTTCCGCTCCGGAGCCGCTCAGCAAAACCGAATTTTTTATGGATACGGTCTGCACCATCACCTTGTACGATACCACGGACGAATCACTGCTGGGAAAGACCTTTGAGCTCTGTAAAAAATACGAGGCGCTTTTCAGCAGGACCGTTGAAACAAGCGACGTTTCCCGGATCAATAAAATCGGGGACGGAGCCGTGGAAGTAGACCCGGAGACCGCTGAACTTTTGAAAACCGCCCTTGAGTATTCCGAACGAACCGGGGGAAAGTTTGACGTAACCGTTGGCAGGCTGACCAGCCTGTGGGACTTCAAATCAGAATCGCCGGTTTTGCCTGCTCCGGATAAAATCGACAGCGCCCTGCGGCAGACCGGGTACCGGAACCTGTCTGTCGACGGGAATACGGTAACTGTCCGAAACGGAGTTCAAGTAGACCTCGGTGGGATCGCCAAGGGCTATATCGCCGACCGGTGCGCCGCTTTTCTAAAAGAAAACGGTGTGGAAAGGGCAATCATCAATCTTGGCGGAAATGTGCTGGTTCTCGGTTCCAAAGACGGCAGTACGCCTTGGACAGTCGGCATTCAGCGCCCTTTCGCCGACCGAAATGAGATCGTCGGTTCCGTTCAGGTGTCTGATTACTCGGTGGTCACCTCCGGCGTTTATGAACGCTTCTTTGAAAAAGACGGCGTCATCTACCACCATATCCTTGACCCGGAGACCGGCTACCCCGTTTCAAACGGGCTGGAGTCTGTCACCATCCTTTCCCGTTCGTCGGTGACGGCGGATGCGCTGAGCACCTCCGCATTTCTGCTGGGAAAAGACAGAGCGGCAGAACTGGTTGAATCTCTGCCGGACACAGAGGCGATTTTTATCGACAGCGCAGGGCAGGTGACCGTCACCTCCGGGATCGGCACCCAAATCCCATTCGAAAGAAAGTAATCGCAGGCAATAATCCGATGCCGTCCCGTCTTTTAACGGGCGGCACAATACAAGCCACCCCCAAAAAGGGAGATGCTCGTTTAAATGACGGAACACAGCCTCCTGCTTGAATGCAGAACGCTTTAAAAACAGCCGGAACTGGTTCCGGCTGTTTCGACTGTCTTTATTATAATAGCGGTGCCCGGATTTTGTCAATTTGACTAAAAAACAAACTGTTTCATGTGAATTCCTTTGCTTGTAGATTTACAGGAATGTGCTATAATAAAGTTAGCGATAGGTAACTGAGGCTTTGTCCGATTTGAGGGCATCTTTCAGAGCCATTCGGCGTAAAATTTCGATAGGAAGGCCAGGCAGTCTTTCAGGCTGCCGGTACCATGCTGAGGAGAGGGATGGAACAGCCTATGAAACATCGGAGAAAAGAACCGCAGAACCTCCATGAGCTGGGGGTGGGGCAGCACGGCGTCGTAACTGAAATCCGTTCGACCGGGGCGATGAAACGCAGGTTGGTCGATATGGGGATTACCCCGGGGACGACGGTATATGTCCGCAAGGTCGCACCGCTTGGAGACCCAATTCAAATAAACCTCCGCGGCTATGAACTGCTGGTTCGTGGGACCGAGGCGCGTGAAATATTAATCCGCACCGGCGTTTGAACCCGAAAACAGCAGGGAAGGAGGTATCTGCTTTGCCTTATAAAGCGGCGCTGGTGGGCAACCCCAACAGCGGCAAGACATCGCTTTTTAACGACTTGACCGGCTCCAACCAGTATGTTGGCAACTGGCCGGGTGTTACGGTGGAGAAAAAATCCGGTTTTACGGCGGACAAAGAGTTTGAGATCGTTGATCTGCCGGGAATTTATTCCCTTTCCCCTTATACG
>ERZ1673695.1614-NODE-1614-length-21809-cov-7.236784_pt1 | contig 21809 bp, 18 predicted proteins | sample MGYA00580225_ERZ1673695 | MGnify/ENA primary metagenome ERZ1673695 (study PRJEB41218, sample SAMN15661739) | gut metagenome | host: Homo sapiens | place: Canada: London | collected 2015-08-20/2019-03-30 | study: EMG produced TPA metagenomics assembly of... | reverse complement strand
GGGCGCGGGACGTCAGTATTCCTCGTGCCTTCGGTCAAGGGAGGAAAAGGTGGTATACTCGGGCAGCCACTGCAGCTCCACCTTACCGGTCTCGCCGTGGCGGTTTTTGGCAATGATGCACTCCGCCAGATTGTGATTTTCGCTGTCCTCGTTGTAATAATCCTCCCGGTAGAGGAACATGACGATATCCGCGTCCTGCTCGATGGCGCCGGATTCCCGCAGGTCGGAAAGCATGGGGCGCTTGTCGGAGCGGGCCTCGTTGGCGCGGGAGAGCTGGGACAGGCAGAGCACCGGCACGTTGAGCTCCTTGGCCATGATTTTCAGGGCGCGGGAGATATCGGAGACGATCTGCTGGCGGTTATCGCCGCTGCGGCCCGGCCCGCCGGCGGAGGTCATAAGCTGGAGGTAGTCTATGACCACCAGCCCCAGATTATCCACCCGGCGGCACTTGGCATTCATGTCCGCCACCGAGAGGGCGGGGTTGTCGTCGATGAGGATCTGGGTCTGGTTCAGGGCGGCGGAGGCGGCGGCGATCTTGGTCCAGTCGTCCTCGCTGAGCTTGCCCGTCACCAGGCGCTTGTTGTCCACAAAGCTCTCGCCGGAGATCAGGCGCATGGCCAGCTGCTCCCGGCTCATTTCCAGCGAAAAAAAGACCACGGTTTTGCCGGAGAACTTGCCCGCGTGCAGCAGGATGTTCAGGGCGAAGGAGGTCTTGCCCATGCCGGGGCGGGCGGCCAGCAGGATCAGGTCGGATTTGTTCAGACCGGAGATGGCCGCGTCCACGTCGGGCAGGCCGGTGGACAGGCCGGGGACCGCCTGTTCGCTGGCGGCCAGCTCGTTGAGGCGCTCGTACACGTTGAGGATGACGCTGGAGATGTGCTCCAGGCCCTGGGCGGAGCGGCCCTGCCGGATGGCGTAGATGCGCTGCTCGGCGGCCTCCAGCACCTCGCGGGCGGTGCCGGTGCCCTCCTGGATCATGGCGGTCAGGTCTCCCGCGGTCTCGGCGATGCGCCGCAGCAGGGACTTGTCCTTGACGATGGCGGCATACTCCTTTACGTTGGCCGCCGTAGGCGTGATCTCCATCAGCTGGAGAATATAGTTGCGGGAGGTGTTTTCGTCATATACCCCGTTCAGGCGCATGTGCTCCAGCACCGTCACCGGGTCGATGGTCTGGGAGAAATTGAACATGGAATAGATGGTCTCATAGATCTCCCGGTTCTGCCGCAGATAGAAGTCCTCGCTTTTCAGGGCTTCGATGACCTCCGGCACGCAGCGGGCGTCAATGAGCATGGCGCCCAGCACGCTTTGCTCGGCCTCCACGCTGTGGGGCATCTGCCGCGACAAAAGCTCCTCTTCGGTTGCCATGTGTTCCACCCGCTTCCCGTTGCTGTTTGCGCGCGGGCGAACCGGCTTCGCCGCAGCGCGCGGCGGCGCGCCTGAATGCAGGCGGCCGCCTTCCCGTCCGGGGGGAAACGCCCCCCGAACGCGCGTTAGTTCTCGGCCACGACCACCTTCAGGGTGCCGGTGACCTCGTAGCCCAGCTTCACCTTGAGCGTATAGCCGCCGAAGGCCTTGATGGGCTCATCCTGGACGATCTTGGTTTTCGGAATGCTGATGCCGTGCTGGGCGCTCAGGGCGTCGGCGATCTCCTTGGAGGTCACCGCGCCGAACAGCCGCCCGCCGTTGCCGCCCTTGGCGACCACCTTCACGCTCAGCTGCTCAAGCCTGGCGGCCACGGCCTCGGCCTCCGCCTTTTCGGCGGCCTGCTGGGCCATTCTCGCCTTCTCCTGCATCTTCATGGTGTTCACATTCTCCGCGGTGGCCGGCACGGCCAGCTTTCGGGGCAGGAGGAAATTGCGGGCATAGCCGTCGCTGGCCTCGATCATCTGGCCCTTTTTGCCCTGGCCCTTCACGTCCTGCTGTAAAATTACTTTCATGTTATCGTCCTTCCTTTCTGGAACTGTCATCATTTAATAGGGGAGATGAATCTCCCCGACGCGCCAGCCGTCTTCGGTACGCTCCATGCGGATGGGGTATGCTTCGGCGGTTTCACCGGTAACGATCAAAGGTTCCTCCGCGCCCTCCGGCGCCTCCGCCAGGACGGCGTAGTGGCCGATCAGGTCGAACACGATTTCGTCCTCGGTCCGACGCACCAACTGGTAGGAGTCGGGTGTCCCGGACCAGCCGTACTCCAGGCTGCTGCCCCGGGAGGCGTCGAGATAGCACAGCCTGCCATCCTCAGTGGAGGTAAAAAGAGGCTGTGGCGTGCCGTGGGCGCGGGTGAAGTAGAGCAGCTCCTCCTGGTATTCGGACGTGAACAGAGCGTCCATCATGGCCTTAAAGTCCGCCCAGCGGGCATAGCGGCCTACGGAGATCACATAGAGATCGCCGCCCAGCTCCACGGTCTGGCAATGGTCCAGGTCCGGCATGCTGCCGTCGTCAAAAGGGAAACGGTCCACGTAGGAGGTCTCGCAGCCCATCAGGAAATTGGCCGCCTCAAATGCGTGGAGAAACAGCGCCTGCTGGTCCGTATCCAGAAAGTCGGGGACCGGCTGCGCCTTCGTACTGTCTGAAAGAGGCGGCTCCAGCGCAGGGATGGGCGTGGGCGTGGGCGTAGGCGTAGGCGTGGGCGTGGGCGCGGCGCAGGCGGCCAGGGTCAGGCACAGCAGCAGGGCCGGCACGGCGGGAAACAGCCGTTTCATAACCATTCTCCTCTGACGGACAGGGAACAGGCGGGGCCTATTCCTCCTCCAAGTATTGGTCGATGGCGCGCAGCAGGTCCTTGGTGACCTCATCCACGCTCTTGCCGGGCACCTGGGCGCCGGCGGTGGCGGCGTTGCCGCCGCCCCCCAGTTTTTCCAGGATCACCTGCACGTTTACATCCCCCATGCTCCGGGCGGAGAGGATCACACGCCCCTCGCCGTCGGGGAAGAGGACAAAAGAGGTGTCGATCCCGGAAATATTCAGCAGCTCGTCGGCGGCCTGGGCGGCGGTGATGCGGCCCACCGGGTGGTCGACCCGGGCCACGGCGATGTCGTTGCGGTACATGCGGGCGTTTTGGATGATGTCGTACCGGGCGATGGTGCCCTCCAGATCGTTCTGGAAGAGCTTTTTCACGTCCCCGGTATCCGCGCCGGAGCGGCGGAGGAAGGCGGCCGCCTCGAAGGTGCGGCTGCCGGTACGCATGGTGAACTGTTTGGTATCCAGGGTGATCCCGGCCAGCAGCGCCTCGGCCTCAGCCTTGCGCAGGTCCGCGCTTTCCAGCAGGTATTGCAGCAGCTCGGTGACCAGCTCGCTGGCGGAGGAGGCGTAGGGTTCGTGGAAGTTCAGGGCGGCGTTGGCGATATAGGTGGCGGCCCGGCGGTGATGGTCGATGACCGCCACCTTGCTGCTGGATTCCAGCAGGTCCTGACTGACCACCTGCTCGGGGCGGTTGGTGTCCACCACCACCAACAGGGCGTTAACGTCGGCCGCCAGGATGGCATCCTGCACGGAGAGAAACACGCCCTGGTATTCCGGCAGCTGGGAGAGCTTCTCCATCATCTCGCTGGCGGGGGTTTGGCCCGCCTCCTTGACAATGTTCACCGGGGTGCCCTTTTTCCGGGCGATGGCGCACACGCCGGCGGCCGCGCCGATGCAGTCCAGATCCGGAAATTTGTGGCCCATGACGAATACCCGGGAGGCGTCGGCCACCAGCTCGCCCAGGGCGTTGGCCATGACCCGGCTCTTGACCTTGGTGCGCTTCTCCAGCTCCTTGGTGCGCCCGCCGTAAAACTCAAAATTAAACTTGTTCTTGATGACCGCCTGGTCGCCGCCGCGGGAGAGGGCCATCTCCACCGACAAAGAGGCGTACTGGAACAGCTCCTCCAGGGTATCCGCGTCCCGGCCGATGCCGATGGACACCGTGGCGGGCAGGCCGTTGGGGCTGACCACCTCATGGACTGCGTCCAGCACCGAGAACTTGCCCTCCTGGAACTGGGCCAGGAAATGCTCCTCGAAAAGGAAGAGGTAGCGGTCCCGGTCGTACCGGCAGAACAGGCCCTGGGCGGGGGCCGCCCACTGGTCCAGACGCTGGTCGATCTCGCTGCGCAGGGCCGAGCGGGCGTTGTCCGGGATGCCCTTCATCAGCTCCTCATAGTTGTCCAGCATCAGGATGGCCGCCACAGGACGGGCGGCATAATACAGGTCCCGCACGTCGGCCAGATCGGTCACGTCCACCCAGTAGGTGGTGGCCAGATATCCCCGGGCGCCGGAATCCTCCGTGCGCACCAGATGGCCGAAGACCTGGAAGCGCCGCTCCCCCAGCAGCACCTCGGTGGGACACTCGGTCTTGCCCTCCATGAGCCAGCGGGAGGAAAAGTCGGGTACGGCGGCGGTGAGCTTGGTGTCAAACAGGTGCTCGCGCTCGCCGGTGATCTGCAGAAAGCGGTCGTTGGACCAGATGACCTCGTCGTTCTCCGGCCGGAAGATGACCATGGGCAGGGGGGCGTTGACCATGGTGTCCTTGGTGGCCGTGTCCATATTGCAGGTGACGCTTTCAATATACTGGATGATCTCTTTCTGCCGGTGGGCGTTGCTGCGGCGGAAGTAAAGGTAGAGCACCAGCACCACCGCCAGTTCCGCCAGGGCGGCGGGGAGGCTGAACAGGGCGGTGACGCCCGCAAAGACCAGAAGGCATAGGAAATACAGCCGGAGGCTGGGCTCCAGCAGATGGGACAGCTTGTTTTTTCGCATGAGACACCTCCCATGACGCGGCACTCAACAATAAAGGTATTTTATTATACCAAACTCAAAAGTTAAAAACAAGTCCGCTTGCGCCCCAACTCCGCCTGTGGTACAATAACTTTTATCCAATTTGTATCACGCTTTACATTCTTTTGCTCCGGCGACTGCCATACTGAAGGGCACAAAGAGCATTTGATAAGGAGGCCGCTTTTTATGAAGGAATACCCCGTCCAGCGCGCCGCGGCGCTCAAACCGCTGCCCGACCCGGACATGCTGGTGTTCGGCAAGACCTTTACCGACCACATGTTTTTGATGGATTACACCGCCGGGCAGGGCTGGCACGACGGGCGCATCGTCCCCTACGCGCCGCTGGCCCTGGAGCCCTCCGCCATGGTGTTTCATTACGCGCAGGAGGTCTTTGAGGGACTGAAGGCCTACCGCAGCCCGGACGGTGGCGTGCAGCTGTTCCGCCCCATGGAGAACGTCCGGCGCATCAACTCCTCCTGCGAGCGGATGTGCATCCCGCAGCTGCCGGAGGAAGATACCCTTGCCGCCATCGAGCAGCTGGTGCGCGTGGAGGAGCGCTGGGTGCCTGCCAAGCCGGGCACGTCCCTGTACATCCGCCCCTTTGTCATCGCCACTACTCCCAGCCTGGGCGTACATGCGGCGCATGACTATATTTTCTGCATCATCACCTGCCCGGTGGGCGCTTACTACAAAGAGGGCATCAACCCCGTGCGCATCTATGTGGAGAACCAGGATGTCCGCGCCGTCCGGGGCGGGACCGGGTACACCAAATGCGGCGGCAACTATGCCGCCTCCATCCGGGCCGGAGAGCGGGCCGAGGAGCAGGGGTATGCCCAGGTGCTTTGGCTGGACGGCGTGCACCGCAGGTATATCGAGGAAGTGGGCTCCATGAACGTGCTGTTCAAGATCGGCGGCACGGTGATCACCCCAGCGCTCACCGGCTCCGTCCTGCCGGGCATCACCCGCAAATCCTGCATCGAGCTGCTCAAGAGCTGGGGCGTTCCGGTGGAGGAGCGCCTCATCACCGCCGAGGAGCTCTTCGACGCCGCCGAGGCGGGGCGGCTGGAGGAGGCCTTCGGCTCCGGCACCGCCGCCGTCGTCTCCCCCATCGGCGAGATGGGCTGGGGCGAGCGTCACGTAACGGTCAACGGCGGACAGATCGGCGCGCTGACCCGGAAGCTGTACGACACCCTGACCGGTATCCAGTGGGGCACGGTCTCCGATCCCTTCGGCTGGACGCTCAAGCTGTGACGGAAGATACAGGCGGCCCGCCGCCTCGTTATCGTCCGCCTCGCAGAAGTCCGCGGCCGGAGCGGCAAACGAAGGTTTGCTGCCGTTTCACGGCGGTGTGCCCGTCGTGAAACACAAATCTCAGCCGGCCCATATGCAGGTGCTCCGCTTTTGGCGGACCGCTTATCCGTGAAAAGCCGGGGGCGTGCCCCGCGTCTCGAAAAGACGCGGGGCACGCCCTTTTCTTTCCGCCGCAGCCGTGGTAAAATACCACCAGAAAAGAGGTGGTCGGGTGAAAAAAGCGGCGGTATGCATCCTGTTTTTGCTGTTGTGCTGCTCGGCCTGCTGCGCTCCCGCACCCGCCGCAGCGCCTGAGGCGGGCGCCGGCGCGGCGCATACCGAGGCCCTGCATCTGGCCCGGGCCCAGCTTGGCCGGCTGGCAGAACGGGTCTCGGAGCGGGAGGAGGAGCGGGTGGTTGCTTTGCTGGAGCGCATCATCCCGCTGCGTCAGGCCCGCCAAGCCTCCGGCGGCTGGCAGCCGGAGGGGGAGGAGGCGCGGCTGGTGGCGCAGCTCAACCGGCTTTACGAGCGCTATACCGCCCGATATCTGGGCGACGGCGGCGGCTGGGACTCCGACAGCCCCGCCGAGCGGGTGTTGGCGGAGTATTGGATCCAGGAGGATGAGACCCTCCGGCCCGACCCGGAAAGCCCGTTCCGGCCGGACGGCGATCGGGAGGTGGAATACGAGGCGCTCTGGGCGCAAATGCGCGGCCTTCTGCCGGAGGGAAGCTGGGCGGCGTTTTCCCGCTTCACCGTCTTTACCGACGGGGCGGACGAGACCCTGGCCTATGTGGCGGCGCTGGACGGCGCGGGGGAGCGCTGGGAGATCGCGGTGGACCCTGCGGACGCGGGAGACGGGGACTGGTTTACCGAGACGGTGCTCCACGAGTATACCCACTACCTGACCCTCAACGCCGGTCAGGTGACCTATACCGCGGCTCAGACCGCCGACACCTACAATGAGGAGGGAATGGCGGCGGTCCCCGGCTCCTATCTGGACGACTTCTATCAGGCCTTCTGGAGCGATTACCTGGACGACCGCCGGGCCAACCCGGAGAGCGATCGCTTTTTCCTGCGGCACGAGGACGACTTCGTGACCGACTACGCCGCTACCGATCCCTCGGAGGATATTGCCGAGAGCTTTACCTATTTCGTGCTCTGGCCCCGGCAGGGCGGCGGCAGCGTGTGGGAGCAAAAGCTGGACTTTTTTTATGGCTATCCGGAGCTGGTAGAGCTGCGGGCGGGCATCCGGACCTGCCTGGGGCTGGCGGAACGGCAGCCCTAGCGAACCAGCCGGGAAAAGCCCCTGGGGGTCTCGGAGCGCAGCAGCAGCTCCGCCCCGGTGACCGGGTGTGCAAAGGACAGCTCGTGGGCGTGCAGGCACAGGCGGCCCAGCGGATCGGTGGCCGCGCCGTACACCTTGTCCCCGGCCACGGGGCAGCCCAGTTCGCTGAAGTGGACCCGGATCTGGTTTTTGCGCCCGGTATCGATCGCTACGGCCAGCAGGGCGTAGTCCGCTCCCAGGCGCTCCACCTGGTAATGCGTGACGGCGGTCTTGCCGCCGGAGCGGACCGAATAGACCCTGTGGATCCGATTTTCCCGCAGCTGGGTGCGGATGGTGCCGGCCGGCTCGGGCGGCGCGCCCTCGACCACCGCGCGGTACCCCCGGCGGCGGATGAGCGTGTTCCATTCGTTTTGAAAGCGCTGCTGCACTGCCTCCGACTTGGCGAAGAGGAGCACGCCGGAGGTGTCCCGGTCCAGCCGGTGGACCAGAAAGGCGCGGCCCTCCCCGCGGTCCCGCAGCCAGTCGGACACCGCACGGAAGGCGGTGCGCTCCTGCTCCCGCTCGTTGGCGGTGGAGAGCAGCCCCGCGGGCTTGTCGATGGCCAGCAGATCCGCATCCTCGTAGAGCAGGGGGAAGGGCAGATCGCCGCCCTGCAGACGGGGACGCAGAGACACGGTCTGGCCGGGGACGAGGGGATGGTCGTGACGGGTGACTGCCTGCCCATCCACCAGCACCTGCCCCCGGGTGAGCAGCGCTTTGATGTTGTTGCGGCTCTTCCCCTTTTGGTGGGAGAGCAGAAAGGGAAGCAGGGTGTCCGCCCGGTCCACCGTGAGGATGGGGGCCTGTTTTGGCTGCATTGGATCAGATCCTTTCATTGAGGTGAGGTAATATGAATGAAATCCTGGCGGGGCTCCATGCCCGCAAATCGGTGCGGGCCTTTTCCGGAGAGCCGGTCACGCCGCAGGAGAAGCGCGCCATCCTGGAGGCGGCCTGTGCGGCCCCCACGGCAGGAAACCAGCAGCTGTACACTATTCTGGATATCACCGACCCGGCCCTGAAGGACCGCCTGGCGGAGACCTGTGATCATCAGCCCTTCATCGCCGGGGCGCCGGTGGTGCTTATCTTCTGCGCCGACTGCCAGAAGTGGTACGACGCCTACCGTGCCGCGGGCTGCGCGCCCCGCAGGCCCGGCGCGGGGGATCTGATGCTGGCGGTCACCGACTGCGCCGTGGCCGCCCAAAACGCGGTCACCGCCGCCGAGAGCCTGGGGATCGGTTCCTGCTACATCGGAGACATCATGGAGCAGTGCCGGATCCATCGCACCCTGCTGGCCCTGCCGGACTATGTGTTCCCGGCGGTCATGCTGGTGCTGGGGCGTCCCACGCAGCAGCAGAAGGCGCGGCCCAAGCCCGGACGGTGCGGGCTGAAGCACATCGTCCATGAAAACGGCTACCGCCGGATGGACACCGGGGAGCTTCGGCAGATGCTGGCCTGGAAAGCGGAGGAGCGGCCCTATGCCGACTGGCTGCGGGCCTTCTGTGACCGGAAGTATGACTCCGGCTTTTCCCGGGAGATGACCCGGTCGGTGGAGGAATACCTCTCCAGCTTCCGGGGCGGCGGATCGTCCTACCCCTGAGCGGCGCCGCACGCTTGCTCCGCCCGTCCCCCGGCGCGGAGGGGAGCACGCCGATACCGCCCCTGGGGCGGCCTGCCCCGGCGGATCAGGACGGCGGGGAATCGGCGGCAGGGCTGTGGTTCCCGGGGAAAAAGCGGGGGAAGAGCTCCTCGGCGGCGGCATGGACGGCGGCCTCGTAGGCGCGGTACTGGGCCAGCGCCCGCCGGGCCTCCGGGGTGAGGATGCTCCCGCCGCCCCTGGCGCCGCCGATCCGGGTTTCCATCAGGGGAAAGCCAAGGCCCTCTTCCGCCGCACGGATCAGTTTGAAGGCCTTGGAGTAGGAGAGGTACATCTGTTTGGCGGCCTGATGGAGAGAGCCGGACCGCTCCACCCGCTCCAAAAGCTCCGCCGGCCCCGGCCCAAAGCACTTCTTTCCCGCGCTGCTGAACAGGACGACCTGACAGCGCTGCTCCATATCTATGCCCTCCTCACGGTGATGGTATTTTATTGTAATACGGATTTCGGCGGGGAGGGTTTGCGCCCGCCGGAAATACGCGTTGCAGCAATTGCACGGCAGCTGCCTGCTGGACGGACCGCAAAGCGGTCGGTCCAGCAGGCATTATTATAGCACAAAAAGCCGGATTCGGCCGGGCGGCCGGAGAAGGAAAGGCGTTATCCTTCAATTCATACAACGAAAATTGACTTTGTGAATAATTTAACCATATAATTTTTGTGCAAATTAACCAGACTGTGTGGTTTAATATTTATCAATAAAAGCGCGGACAAAGAGACGCCAAACGGCTTTTTTTCAAAAAAATTGAATAATTCTATCAAAATAAAACGGGAAAGGGAAAAACGTCCCCTGAGAAATGAGACAATTTGCCTGGATTGACGGCGGGATGGGATTGTGCTTAGATAAGGGAAACAATACCGAACGGTTTAGAAAGGGGAGACGCGGTAATGCAATATGTCAGCGCATCGTCATCCGGGGAGGCCGTAGAGCTGCTGACCCGGGCCGGGGGCAAGGGCGTGATCATGGCGGGAGGCACGGATCTGATGGTGGAATTCAAAGAGGGAAAGATCTGCCCGGAGTGCTTTATCGACGTAACCAAGGCAGCCGATATGGCCGGGATCTCCGCAGACGGAGAGCGCCTGGTGATCGGCGGGGCGGCCACCCTGACGCAGATCGCCCGCTCGCCCCTGGTCAAGCGATATTTCCCGTCCCTGGCGCAGGGCTGCGGCTGCGTGGGATCGCTGCAGATCCGGAACTCCGCCACGCTGGCGGGCAATGTGGTGAGCGCCCAGCCCGCCGGTGACGGCGCCATGGCGTTGGCGCCCCTGGATCCGGTCTTCACCGTCTGCTCCGCCGGCGGCGAGGCGGAGCTCACTATGGGCGAGATGTACGCGGGCTTTGCCAAGAGCAGGGTGGACCACAGCCGCCAGCTCGTAAAGCGCATCTCCATCCCGCTGCCCCAAAAGGGCGAGGCGGCGGCCTTCTACCGGCTGGAGCTGCGCAAGTCCCTCTCCCTGCCCATGCTCAACTGCGCGGCCATGGTGCACTGTGAGGGCAAAACGGTGACCTGGGCCCGCATTGCCATGGCGCCCGTGGGGGTGGGCCCCGTCCGGGCCGCGGCAGCCGAGGCGTATCTGAAGGGCCGCGAACTGACGGAAGCGGTCATGGCCCGCACGGGTGAGCTGGCTCTGGAGAACGCAAACCCCAGAAGCAATCCGCTGCGCGGCAGCCGGGAGTACCGGCTGGAGGCCCTGCCCGTAATCATCCGCCGTACGCTGGAAGCTTGCCGTGCGCAGCTTTCGTGACAGAGAAGGAGAGGTGACGACAGTATGGCTCAGTTGCATACGACGATCAACGGCGAACCGATCACAGCGGAGGTGGACCCCGCCCTCTCGCTGGCGGAATTCCTGCGGGAAAAGATGTATCTCACCGGCACCAAGATCGGCTGCGGAAAGGGCGAGTGCGGCGCCTGCACCGTTATCCTGGACGGCAAGGCGGTCACTTCCTGCATTATCCCCGTTCTGCGGGCCGAGGGCGCCTGCGTCGAGACCATCGAAGGCCTGGAGCGGGGCGGCAGGCTCCACCCCCTTCAGGAGGAGTTTGTGAACAAGGGCGCGGTCCAGTGCGGATTCTGCACCCCGGGCATGATCATGTCCTCCAAGGCTCTGCTGGACGCCAACCCGGCCCCCTCGAAGGCGGAGATCCGCGAGGCCTTGGGCGGAAACGTCTGCCGCTGCACCGGCTATGTAAACATCGAACAGGCGGTAGAAGCCGCTGCCGACCGCATGAGGAGGGGAGAGGGTTGAGCGTGAGATACGTGGGAAAAGACATCCCCCGCAACGACGGTTTTGACAAGGTGACCGGCCGGGGCGTGTTTACGTTTGACGTACATCTGCCCCGGATGCTCCATGGCAAGATCCTCCGCAGCCCCTACGCCCATGCGAAGGTCCTCTCCATCGACACCAGCGCGGCCGAGGCCCTGCCCGGCGTGCGCGCGGTGTGCACCTTTGAAAATACCACCGCCAAGCTGTGGAACGGCGCGGCCCCCATGTTCATCACTCCGCTGCCCCATAAGCCGGTGCTGGATCAGACCATCTTTACCGGCGAACCCAAGTACATCGGCGACGAAGTGGCCGGCGTGGCCGCGGATACGGAGGAGATCGCCGCCCAGGCGGTAAAGCTCATCCGGGTCGAGTGGCAGCAGCTGCCTGCCGTCTACGACCCTCTGGAGGCCGTCAAGCCCGACGCCCCTCAGGTCCAGCCCCGGTTTGCCAATCCGGAATACAACAACATCTGCGGCGGTCCGGTCATCCTCACCTTTGGCGGCGATCCCGACGAGGCGTTCAAGCACTGCGACGAGATGGTGGAGTATCGGGTGAAGCTGCCCCGGGTCAAGCAGGCGCAGATGGAGACCCACGGCGCCGTGGCTTCCTATTGTCCCGACGGCAGACTGGACGTGATCTCCACCACCCAGGCCCCTTATCCCACCAAAATGATCCTCGCCGAAGCCCTGGACCTGCCCGTCAGCAAGGTCACGGTACGCAACCCCCCTTATGTGGGCGGCGGCTTTGGCGTGCGGATCGGCCTGTCCGGCAAGGCCGAGATCCTGGCGGCGGCGCTGTCGATGAAGTGCGGCCGTCCGGTCAAGCTGATCTACACCCGCGAGGAAGACTTTACCTGCTCCGATTCCCGCCACGGCGGCTATCTGGAGTGCCGCCTGGGCGCCCGAAAGGACGGCGCCTTTGTGGCGCTGGACACACGGGCGTGGCTGAACACCGGCGCTTACGCCACCTTTGGCACCGACTTGGTGGGCGTCTGCGGTGCCTGCGGTACGGCGGGCGCCTACGTGATTCCCAACTTCCGCTACACCGGCTGGCCGGTCTATACCAACCAGATGACGGCCGGCGCCATGCGCGGCTTCGGCTCCCCCCAGGGAAACGCCGTGGTGGAGCCCGCCATCGAGCTCATGGCCCAGAGGCTGGGGATGGACTCCATCGAGCTGCGCAAGAAAAACTCCACCCGCGAGGACACCCGAAACTGGTTCCCATTCCCGCCGGGCTCCTGCGGCACCAACGAGTGCCTGGATCGGGCGGCCGCCGCTATCCAGTGGAACGAAAAGCACGGCCGGGCCGCTCAGCAGACCGGTCCGGTCCGCAGGGGGGTGGGGATCTCCGCCGGTACGCACGTGAGCAACGCGGCTCCGTTCTGTGTGGACTATAATACGGTGCTCCTCCGCATCGAGCGGGACGGCACCCTCTTCGTGAACAGCGCCATTCCGGAGATCGGCCCCGGTTCCACCACCGCGTGCCTCCAGGTGGCCAGCGACCTCATCGGGGTCCCTTTCCAGAATGCGGTCATGAAGTTTGGCGACACGGACGCCGCCGCCTTCGACATCGGCAGCCATGCCACCCGGACGCTCTACACCGTCAGCTACGTCATGGCCGACGCGGCCAAGGAGCTGCGCCGGGATATCTTCACCTGGGTGGGCCGGCACCTGGACCTGGACCCCGGGAGCCTGGAGCTGGACGACGGCATAATTACCAGCGGCGGCAAGCCCGTGTCCACCCTGGCGGAGATGGCTTCCGCCGCCCACCTGGAGGGTAAGCAGTTCATGGCCTCCTCCTGCAAGGTGCCGCCCAACTGCCTGCCCTTCTACGCCCAGGCCGCAGAGGTGGAGGTGGACCTGGAGACCGGCATGGTCAAGGTGCTCAAGGTGGCCGCTGCCCACGACGTGGGCAGGGCCGTAAATCCCCGCCTGTGCAAGGGGCAGATTGAGGGGGGCGTGCTCCAGGGCGTGGGCTATGCAGTCCGCGAGGAGATGACCTATGTGGAAGGGAAGGGGTTTTATAACAAGGGCTTTCACAGCTATATGCTTCCCACCGCTGACGACCGCCCCGAGATCGAGTCGATCCTGGTGGAAAACCCGGACCCCTCCGGCGTGTTTGGTATCATCGGCATCGGAGAGTGCGGCGTAAATCCCACGCTGGCCGCCATTGGCAACGCGGTGGAGGATGCCACCGGCGTCCGCTTCCATGAGTTTCCCTTGACGCCGGGCCGGGTGCTGGCCGGGTTGAAGGCCGCCGGGAAGGTCTGACCCGGTTCGCCGTTCAAGCAAGCACGGATGCGAACGAGCCTCCTCGGCCTAAGGGCGCCTCGGCCGGGGGCGGGGGATGATTTGGTTCCCTTTTTATTCCAAAAGCGATGACTGTCCGGAAAACCGCTCGGATGGCCATCGCTTTTGTCGTTTCTAACTGTGTGCCGGCCGATTCGTATGATATACGAAAAAGGCCGCTTGCGTTTCTCCGTTCCGATTTGGAACGAAGGGAAGCTATGAGATCCGGGCCCGTTTACGAACGGTATGGCTGATCCAACTTGCGCCAAAGGGTCGATCTGCTGATGTGAAGGTAGGAGCATAGCTTGTCCTTGTCCCCGCCAAAGCGCTCCAAGAGGAAGGCGATGTAATGGCGTTCCAGCGCCTTGAGGTCGTCTGTAAGCGGCGCGGTATATTGCGCATGCAGATCCGAATGCCCCTTTTGCTGCATCATCCGGGCTAAAAACGCACGATCCAATCGATAATCCCTGCACAGCAGCACCACGCGTTCGGCAAAATTCCGTAGTTCCCGGATATTTCCCGGCCAATCATAATCCAAGATCGGCTCAAAAACGGATATGTCGTCCCAAAACACGGCTTGTTTTTCCTGCTCGGAAACTTCCGCCAAAAAGCTGGTAAACAGCGGAACAATGTCTTCCCTGCGTCTGCGCAAGGGGGGAATGTCCAACTCCAACAGCGCTAAACGATAGTAGAGGTCCTCGCGAAACTTCTTTTGCTGGACCATCTCGAGCAGATCCCGGTTGGTAGCCGCAATGATCCGCACATCCACAGGGATAATCCGGCTTCCGCCCACCCGCATGACTTCTTTTTCCTGCAGTACGCGAAGCAATTTAGCCTGAAGAGAAAGCGGAAGCTCCCCCACCTCGTCCAGAAAAAGGCTTCCATGATGGGCCAGTTCGAACAGGCCCTGCTTCCCGCCGGGGAGCGCACCGGTAAAGGCGCCCTTTTCGTAGCCGAACAGTTCACTTTCTATCAGGTTTTCATTAAAAGTCGCGCAATTGATTGCAAGGAAAGGGCCGTCGGCCCGCAGGCTTTCATTATGAATACTGGAGGCGATGACTTCTTTTCCAGTGCCGGTCTCGCCCCTTAGAAGAATCGTGCCGTTGCTCTTCGCATAGCGCTTGGCCGTCTCTACAAGCCGTACGGATGCCGGGTCACGGCAGACGATATCCTGAAAAAAGGTCTTTGCCGTTAACCCCCGCTCCCGGTTCTGCCTGCGGATTGACAACTCCATCTTTTCTACGTCGTTGGCGTTGCTGAGGACAAAGGCGTACATGCGCTCTTCGCCCACCACCCGCGGGATGACGCTGACTACATAACGTTTGCCGCGGATATCCGTCAGTTGATTGACCGGCAGCTCCAGCAGCGCGGGCAGTTCCATGCCGAACAGTTCCTGTACCTGAGTGCAGGGTTCGCGTTTTAGCAGGAGACGCTCGGCCTGAAGGTTGCAGCTTTGGATTTTCCCGGTCTCATCCGCTATAATGACAGCTTCTGCGATAATATTTGTGATAACGGAGATGAAACGATCCTGCGCCCGCGCTTTCAGGGTCATATTGGTCACATATCGCGCTTCTTCGATCGTATTGCGATAGGAACGTTCATCGATTACAAAGTTCCGGCTGGGCAATCCAAGACGTTTTGCAATCATGATCGGCTCCACATCCCCGATCACAAGATCCAGCTTCCCCTGTCCCCAGAGCTGACGGATTTCCTGCTCCACCGAAGCGCGGTCATAGAACCGGTAAAAGCTTAATTCGTAATCCCCTAGGAACAGCTGAGTCCGCTGCTCCTGCTGGTCCTGTCCGGGCGTGTAGGAGCCGATCTCAAAAATACAGATCTTGCGGTACCCATCCGCTACGCATTCCTTCAATAGATTCAAGATGGCGTACAGTTCGTAATTTAATTCAAAGATCGGGACCGGGATACGATTGACATAAAGATATTGCGCCAGGCTGCCCCGCGTGAGGATCCCATAAATATCGGTTTCCTGAAGCGCCTCCCGTACTTGCCGGAGCAATTCGGGACACGGGCTGGACCGGATAAATTTATAGATGTAGGGCTGTAGTGCCCGAAAGGACACCATATTGTCCACACCGTCCGGGGCTACGACAAGAAATTGCTTATCTGATCTCTGATCCATTGGATGCGTTCCCTCCCCGTTTTCCATTTTACCACAGCTGTTTTGAAAATGAAATCTAAAATTTCATAATTGAAACAACGCTTCGGCGGCGTTGTTTCCCGACACCGGCGGGACTCGGCCCGACCCGTTGCGCCGGAAGCGTTTGCATGCCGCAGCCCGCCCCCTCACTGTTGGCATGCAGTTTGCTCTTATAAAAAGCGAGACGCGCATCTCAAGCAATTCCCCATCGCTGCCAAGAAAACGAGGAGGCCCGATGATCCACTATCTGCTGTTGAAATTTAAACCAGGCTTTTTTTCCGACGAGGTCTTTTCCCGGGCCGTCGATACCTTCATGGGTATCGGCGAAACACTGGAGGGGATCGAAGACGTCCAGGTCAGCCGGAACTGCATTCCCCGGGATACCAACGCAGACCTGCTGGTACGTATGACATTGGAGGGGCGCGAGGCGCTGGAGGCCTACCTGGAGCATCCGCTCCATCTGGGGTTTGTCCGGCAGGTACAGGCCCACGTGGAGCAGCGGCTCACCTTCGACCAGGGAGAGGAACGCCCCGCCCCCGGAGTATGACCCGGTTGCAAAGCGAAATTCGGTTTTTCAATCAAAAAGAGGAGGGTTTATTTGATCATGGAAGCACAAAAGAACACAGTCAAAAAAGCGCTGATCCCGGCCTGGCTCGGCGTAGCCTGCGTGTGGTTCGGCACCCACTGCGGCCCCGGCGCCGCGTCTGGCAATCAGACGGTGCAGTATTTCGTCCGGTACGGGCTCTGGTCCCTGTTCCTGCCGCTGGTCGCCATGGGGCTGCTGGGGGTGGCGCTCTATTACGCCATGGAGTTCTCCCGCCGGACCAAGGCTACCGATTTCAAAGACTTTGCCAACAAGCTGTTCGACCCCTATCACAAGATTTTTGCCAACCTGTTTGAGTTTTCGTTTATCGGAACGGTAGGCCTGTCCGGCGGTTCCTGCGTCGCCACCGCATCCACCCTGTTCCATGACTATTTCGGCGCGCCCGTCTGGGTTGGCGTCGTCGCCATCGTTGCCGTCACCATCATCTTTTCCATCTATGGGGAGGATCTGGTTCGCAAAGCCTCCACCTGGATGTCTTTGATCATCTTTGTCTGCATCTTTGCTGTGGTCATCGCCGGCATCAGCCATAACGGCGGCGTCGCCCCAAGCTTTGCCGGCCGCAGCCTGGCGGATGCAAACGGGGGCGAGGCAGTATGGCGCAGCGTCCTGTACGCCGCATTCCAGTCCACCGGCGTGTTCGGCTCCTGCATCGCGGTGGTCCACGGCCTGCAAAACCGGGGCGAGGTCAAAAAGTCGGTCATCGCCGGCATCGTGATCAACGCCGTATTCCTGATCGTGGTCGCCCTGATGCTGCTGGGCTATCCCGAGGCCATTGCCGATACCCTGCCCAACTACTGGGTCATTACCCGTGTAGGCGCGCCCATCTTGGTGGCCTGCTATGTAGCCGTGGTATTCTGTGCCTGCGGCACCAATACCATCTCCTTCTCCAACGCGCTCTCCGGTCGTTACGGGAAGTTCTTTAAGCTGAAGAGCAGCAAGCTCACCAAGCTGATTATCGCCATCATCATGTTGGTCTATGTCAGCGCATTCTCCACGCTCGGGCTGAGCAAGATTGTGGGGACCGGCTTCAAGTACCTGGGCTACTTCTGCATCGTTACCCTGCTCGTCCCTACCATTTTTGTGGGGCACAGAAAGCTGAAAAAGATGGATGCCGAAGAGGCCGCCAAGAGCAACTGAGAGGGATAAATCATGCCTGAAAACCACATTGGATGCTTTAACACCATGGAGCTGATCTCCAACAAGACCTGCTACAAGGGCACCGGACTTACGGATGACGATTTGGCTCGTCCGATCATTGGGATCGCCTGCTCCTATAACGACTCCGTTCCCGGCCACACCAACCTTCAGCAGCTGGCTGAGCAGGTGAAGTTCGGCGTCTACCGTGCCGGCGGCACGCCGGTGGAGTTCGGCGTCATCGCCTGCTGCGACGGCGTGTCCGACAACCACTACGGCGCCCACTACTGCCTGCCCTCTCGGGACAACATTGCCGACGCCATTGAGATCCAGAGCCGCGCCCACCGCTTTGACGGCCTGATTATGCTGGGCAGCTGCGACAAGATTGTCCCCGGTATGCTCATGGCAGCCGCCCGGCTGGATGTTCCGGCCATATTGGTCCCCGGCGGTGCTATGCTCTCTTCGCCGCCCTTCCGGGAGAAGGCCCGCAGCAACACCACCACTATCTCCGAGGCCTTTGGCCTGTACACCCAGGGTAAGGCTACGGAGCAGGAGCTCCAGCAGCTCACCACCACCTGCTCCCTCACCTGCGGCTCCTGCCAGTTCATGGGGACCGCCAACACCATGTGCAGCTTTTCGGAGGCCCTGGGCATGACCCTCTCCGGCGGCGGACTGATCCCAGCCGTCTACCTGGAACGGCGGCGCAATGCTTTCCGCAGCGGCGAGCAGATTGTGGAGTTGGTGCGCCGGGGCGTCACCACCCGCCAGATCATCACCTGGGATGCCATCGAGAACGCCATCATGGTACTCATGGCGGTGGGCGGCTCCACCAACGCGGTCATCCACTGCTGCGCCATCGCCCACGAGCTGGGCTACGATGCGGACAAGGTCATGGAGGCATTTGACCGCTACAGCGAGATCGTTCCCCACATCGCCAAGGTGTCTCCCGCTTCCACCACCAGGGATTGCGAGGACCTATATAAGGCCGGCGGAATTCCGGCGGTAATGCAATCGATCCGTAAGCACTTGCATACCGATGTGTTGACCGTGAATCTACAGACGCTGGGAGAGAACCTGGACCGCTTCGTCCCGCTCTTCCCAGAGGATCCGGAGCTCATTCGTCCCCTGGACCGGCCCTTCAGCACTCTGGGCGGGCTGGCCATCCTGCGGGGCAATCTAGCCCCAGATACCGGTGTGGCCAAGCCGGCCGCCATTGCAGAGGAGGTACGGCAGTTCACCGGTACCGCCATCTGCTTCGACGGCGAACACGCCTGCATCGAGGCCATCAAGGCACAGAAGATCAAGCCCGGCCACGTGGTGGTGGTGCGCTATGAGGGACCCAAGGGGGGCCCGGGGATGCGGGAGATGTATCTGACCCTGAAGATGCTCAACGGCCAGGGCCTGGCCAAAAGCACCGCCCTCATCACCGACGGGCGCTTCTCCGGCACCAACAACGGCTGCTTTGTGGGGCACATTTCCCCCGAGGCGGCGGACGGCGGCCCCATCGCTCTGGTGCAGGACGGCGACCAGATCACTATCGACGTGATCAACAAGCGCCTGGAACTGCACGTCTCTGACGAGGAACTGGCCCGCCGCCGGGCCAGCTGGACCTACACGCCTCCCGCCGGACTGAGCGGCTATCTGGCCCGCTATGCAAAATCCGTCTCCTCCGCCAACCGCGGCGCGATTTTGGAATAATTGAAAGGAGTCTCATCATGGATTTGAAAAAAGTGGAAGAGACCAAAAAGATCGTAACCGACTTCTACCACGCATACGGCATTGAGAAGGACGCGGAAAAGTGCCGCCAGTTCTTTGGTGACAAGTACATTCAGCACAATCCCCACGTGCAGGACGGCGTAGACCACTTCCTGCGCTTCGTCCGCTTCCGGAAGGAGCATTTCCCCGAGGGGCACAACAACGTGATGATGACTATCGCCAGCGAGGACAAAGTCATGCTGCACGTGCACTCCGTGCTCACCCCCGGTGAGCCGGGCCGTAATCTGGTGGATACCTTCCGGGTGGAGAACGGCAAGGTGGTGGAGCATTGGGACGTGATCCAGGACGTGGAGGTACTAAAGTTTCCGCCCCTCACCGACAACGCTCTGTTTAACCAACAGGGCGACGGCATCCTAAAGGATCTGGACAAGACGGAGGAGAACTGCGCGCTGGTCACCGCTTTCTATGAGGCATACGGACTGGAAAAGGACGCGGACAAATGCGCTGGCTTTTTGGGGGAGACCTATACCCAGCATAACCCCCACGTTCAGGATGGCCCAGAGCACTTTCTGCGCTTTGTCCGTTTTCGGAAAGAGCACTTTCCTGAAGGGAAAAACAGGATTAAACTTACGGTAGCCCAGGGAAATCTGGTGGGCTTCCATGTCCACTCCGTTCTCACCCCTGGAGAACCTGGCCGCAACCTGGTAGATATTTTCCGGGTGGAAAACGGAAAAATTGTAGAGCACTGGGACACGATCCAGAATATTGAGGTGCTGAAATTCCCGCCGATCAATGACAACGGCTTGTATTAATCGGTTGTGCTGTAAAGGTTCATTTGCCACAAAAGGAAAGGTGCATCGCTTTATAAGCAATGCACCTTTCCTTTGTTTCAGCGAGGTCATGGCCTTCTGCTCACACATCCGAAAGTCCGTTTGAATAATATCACCTAGGTGGCGTCTACACGAAACAAATGATATAATACTCAAACTTCGCACCCTGTTTGAGCGTCAAAATCAGCCTTTAGGCCGTCCAAATCGAGAAATTCCGCAATATCAGCAGGCAAATCAGCCAAGAACTTCACGATGAGGGCACAAATACCCTGCTGCAAGGGATTAAACCCCTGCAGCAATTCTCCCAGAAAAAGTTGCAATTTCTCCAAAGCCTCCGTAAACGATATGTCCGCCAATTCGTCTGCTACCAGGCAAAACAATGGTCCGGCAGAACGAAGATCCTGGTTCTCCCGGATACCAACCGCCAGGAATATATATCGGGCAAACACAATGGCGCACTGGGCGCACATTGCATCGTAAGAAAGAGAGCGGCACTCGCCGGTCAGACGCAGCACAGATTTGCTGGTTTTGAAGAAAACCTCAATGTCCCAGCGCTTGCCGTATAGCTGGATGGTCTCGTCCTCTGTCAACGTAGTATCGGTAGAAATCAGCACCAGATAGTCTTTCCGGTTGCTGCGGTTTCGGACAAATAGCAACTTGGCTGGAATAGGCGCATCCTCCGGCTCTCCACCGCAAATTTCAATGGGGACGCTCAGCAAATACCGGGAGCGGCCACGGTGTTTTTTGCACCGAGCGTAGATATCCTTGCAGGACAGCAGCTCACCCTGAAACGAGTAGTGGATCTTGCTGCTTTTCTTCACCATAGACACGACATCCAGATTCTTTTCCCGCATGGAACGGATTACCTTCGGGGAAGAAAACCAGCGATCAAAGAGAACATAGTCTGCACAAATCCCGGCAGACTGGGCTTCGGAAATCAAATCTGAGATGACTTCCGTCCCCTTTTTCACAGCCAATTTTCGTATTTTTGCTCCGTTGCTGCGAGAATTCAGAACCTTTCCTTCAAAAAGCCGATTCTCCTGTTTTTCTGTAGACAACAGACAGGAATTCACCGGAAGGAAGGTCACGCCGTCAGACCAGCCAAGGGTCAGCATGCGGTAGCCACGGGTGTAACGGTGACGGGCATGGTCGTAAACCTTCGCCAACAGCTCAACTTTTTTGGAGCCGTTTCTCTCGAAAACGGTGTCATCAATGACAAAAGCGTTCCTGCGTTTTTCGTTGGTCAAAGGCTCCAACGTTGTTCCAATGATCTTGGCAGAGAGCAGCGTGGTAAAGCGCATCCAGTTGATGTGCGTGGCGTTTTTGAGACGGTATACGGCATCCTTTCCGAAAAATGGAGCCTTGCCGGATTGCATGTCCAGAAACATGCTGCGATTGCGAAATACCAGGCAAAACAGGTAGCTCATGATGGCCATGACGGACACGCCTTGCTGCTTGTAGGCATTGCTTTTTCGCAGAATTTCACTTAGCTGATACCGCTTGAAAAATTCCTGGATCCTTGCGGAAGTCTGCTTCCCATTTTCTTCATCAAATGCTATACTCTTCATTGTGCAGACCCTCTTTTTATGTGTTTGGTGATGTGTGGTAACTTCATTTTAACACATATTGGGCCTGCACATTTTTGTTTTTATCTTACTTAAAAAGTTGTATTTTTTAAGGGTGCGAAGTTTGAGATATAATAGTTGCAACTGAAGCAGTTGGAGGCTAAAGATATGGATGCATCCTACCATAGGCACGACATCAGTGACGCAGCATGGGAACTCATCGCGCCTTACCTCC
>ERZ1673695.1611-NODE-1611-length-21838-cov-5.307166_pt1 | contig 21838 bp, 18 predicted proteins | sample MGYA00580225_ERZ1673695 | MGnify/ENA primary metagenome ERZ1673695 (study PRJEB41218, sample SAMN15661739) | gut metagenome | host: Homo sapiens | place: Canada: London | collected 2015-08-20/2019-03-30 | study: EMG produced TPA metagenomics assembly of... | reverse complement strand
GCTTGACGAGCAGGAAGCATGTTACCAGCGCGCTGTCCAAACAGGGGAGTTCCCCTGGATGGATACGGTGATTCAGGAGGCGCTGGAGGCCTTGGACTACTGTCAGTCCCTGATCCGGTCGGCTTTAGATCAAATGGATGGCGACCCGATGATGACTGAAAGCTACCGACCTGCGTTTGAAAGCGACAGGCTTTTTCTGTCTGATCTTTCGGCGCGGCTGCGGGCAGGAAAATGGGACAAGGCGGTTGAAACTGCCGGAGGATATGCTTTTCCAGCTTTAAAAGCGCTGAGAAAATATGAAGACGCGGAAAAAAAAGATGCGGTCGGGGAACTGCGCAAGGAAATAAAGGGCACGCTGACATCGGTAAAAGAGCTGATGCTCCGCTGTTCCTCAACGCAGGGGATTTTAGAGGATTTGGAACGGGTTCTTCCTATTATGAAGGCACTGTTTGATGTTGTCAGAAAAACTTATGAAGTGTTGGAAGAAGAGAAAAGGGAAAAAAACGTTCTTGATTTTTCAGACCTTGAGCTTCTGGCCCTCCGGGTTCTTGCTGTTCCGGATGACAGCGGTTTTGTAAAAATGGTGTTGGCCCACAGCTATGAAACGCGTTTTGAAGAAATTCTGGTAGACGAGTATCAGGATGTCAACGAGGTTCAGGATACGATTTTCCGCGCGCTTTCCCGGGAAGAAAGCAACCTGTTTTTTGTTGGGGATGTCAAACAGAGCATTTACCGGTTCAGAAAGGCAATGCCCGAGCTTTTTCTGCGGAGGAGCGAAAGCGCTTTTCTCTATGATGGTGAACATTATCCGGCAAGGATCAGGCTTGATGCAAATTTCCGCAGCCGCAGCGGCGTAACAGGGGCGGTCAACTTCCTTTTCGGCATTTTAATGAGCCGTGGCCTTGGCGACGTGGACTATGCTGGGGAACAATTAAAACCTCTTGCCGAATTTGCCGGAGAAGCCGGCGGTGAAGCGCAGTTCCATATCATTGATTATTCGGCGGAGACAGAGGCGGAGGAAGAGCGCGTCACCTATGAAGCGCGCCATATTGCCTACGAAATCCGCAGGATGGTTGCGCAGGGAATGCAGGTGAACGACCGCGGAAAACTCCGACGGTGCCGGTTCAGCGATTTTTGCGTCCTGCTCCGATCCATGAAAGACCGTGCGCTTTTATTTGAAAAAGAGTTCAAGCGGCAGGGGGTCCCTCTCTGGAACGATGTGTCCGCCGGCTATTTTGATTCTGAGGAAGTCTCTGCAGTCTTGAATTTACTTAAAATACTGGATAACCCTCTGCAGGACGTCCCGCTGCTTGCTGTGCTTTTTTCACCGCTTTACGGTTTTACTCCGGATGAAGTAACTGAAATTCGGCTCTGCGAAAAATCACAGCCTCTTTACTTTGCACTGAAACGCTTTGCAAAGGATGGAAACGAAAAAGCGGCCGCCTTTTTAAAGTCGGTTGAACGTTTCCGCGCAATGGGAGCGGTCAGCCGGCTTGATGAACTTCTTCAGTCGATTTATGATGCAACCGGTTTCATGGCCTTTGCAGGCGCGTCGCAAAACGGGGAGCAGAGAACGGCTAACCTCAGGTTGTTGCTGAAATATGCCAGACACTATGAAGAGGCGGGTTACCGCGGCGTTTCAAGCTTTATCCGGTTTGTAGACCGCACGCTGGAACGCGGGCAGGACTTTGACGCCGCCAACGTTATCAACGAACGGGCGGATGTGGTAAGACTGATGAGCATCCACCGTTCCAAAGGGCTTGAATTCCCGGTTTGTTTTGTGGCGGATTTGGGGAAGCAGTTTAATACGCTGGACCTGCGGGGTGAGATTTTACTCCATCCGGAACAGGGGATTGGCTTTAAAATCAGGGAGCCGCAAACGCTGAAACGGTATACGACCCTCCCGTACGAGGCGCTGCGCCGTTCAATTTCGAAGGATATGCTGGCGGAGGAGCTGCGGGTACTTTACGTTGCGCTGACTCGCCCAAAAGAAAAATTGATTTTAGTGCTGTCCTGTAACGGTCTGCAAAACGCCGTCGAAAAAGCGGTTCGAAAAAGCGGCGCGTCTTTCCCACCGTCTCCGTATCTTTTACGGGGGATGAAAAGCTTTGGCGAGTGGCTCATAACAGCTATGCTGGGCAGCACTGAGTTATACGCCGCAGCGGATATAAGGCCTGCGCAGGGGGTGCTGCCGCATGAAAGTGGAATTGACGTTCATATTTATCCGCCGGTTACTGGAGATGGTGCCGGCGAACTGGAGGTGGAAGACCGGTCCCAGGTTGACGGCGTTCTGCTGGAACAGCTTAAAGACAGGCTTGCGTTCCGCTATCCTTATGAGGAAGTCGCCCGCCTTCCCGGGAAAATGACGGTGACGCAGGTGACCAAAGGCGCTTCTTCTAAAACCGCAGTTCTTGCCAAGCCCTCATTTTTACTCAAACGCCAGTTCTCGGCCGCAGAGCGTGGAACAATCCTTCACCGCTTTATGCAGCATATTGATTTAAACGCCATAGCAGTAGAGCAGGAAATTGCAAGACAGCTCGAGGCGGCTTTTCTCTCAGAAGACCAGGCGGCGGCACTTGATGCCGGAAGTATAAAAAAATTTTTGACCTCGGATATTGCGCGCCGGATGCGGGATGCGGGGCCGAACCTATACCGGGAATATAAGTTTATGTATGAAATGGATGCTTCCGAACTCTATGATATTCCAGGCGCAGAAACGGAAACGGTGCTCATCCAAGGCGTTGCCGATGCGATTATCGCAGAGCATGACGGCCTTACGGTTATTGACTATAAAACAGACCGCGTGGGGGAGGTAGAGGAACTTGACGAACGTTATCGCGCGCAGCTTGAGCTATACGGGCGGGCGTTGTCTAAAAATTTTGGATGTCCGGTAAAGCGCAGGGTGATTTATTCTTTTTCGCTTTCAAAAGAGCTTGAATTAAATTAATATTTCCCTTGACATTTTTAAAAGATACGGATATAATAATATGGAAAACAAAGCAGAACCGTTCGTTCTCACCTATGGGCAGACGCCCCGTGGTCAATACTTTTCATTGGTAATGTGTGATGAGTATTTATGAGCGCAGACGGTTTTGTCTGCGCTTTTATTGTGTGAAAGCATGGGGCTAGGTTGTTTATTACAAGCTGTGGCCTGCGTACTATTGCTGAAACACAGAAAGAGTAAAAGCCCGTTCCGGCGTTTTACCGCAGCAGGCGGGCTGGGGTCTTATTTGATTAACGTGTGTGGCATGGAGGTGCTTAGTCATTAACAACAAAAACAACAAAGAGTTGCAGATCAACGAAGAAATTCGTGACAAAGAGGTTCGTCTCATCGGAGCCGAAGGGGAGCAGGTCGGAATCGTAGCAATTTCTGAAGCAATGCGCCAGGCGATTGAAAAGAATTTGGACCTTGTTAAAATTGCCCCGCAGGCGCAGCCGCCTGTTTGCCGTATTATGGATTACGGCAAATACCGTTTTGAACAGGCTAAGAAGGAAAAAGAAGCCCGTAAGAACCAGAAGACGGTTGAAGTCAAAGAAATCCGGATGTCGCTCAATATTGATACGAACGATTTTAATACCAAGGTCAACCACACCATCCGCTTTTTAAAGGGCGGAGACAAGGTTAAAGTTTCAGTTCGTTTTCGCGGCAGAGAGATGACGCACACCAACCTGGGCAACGCTTTATTGGAGCGCTTCAGAGAAGCCTGTTCTGAATACGGAGTTGTTGAAAAGCCACCGAAGATGGAAGGCCGAAGCCTCAGTATGGTTGTTTCGGCGAAGCCGGTCAAATAAGAGGAACAATTCAAGGAGGATAATAATTATGCCGAAAGTAAAAACACACAGTGGAGCCAAAAAGCGTTTTCACATGACCAAAAACGGCAAAGTAAAACGCGCGCATGCTTACAAAAGCCATATCCTGAACAAAAAGAGCACCAAACGCAAACGCGGCCTCCGCAAAGCCGGTTATGCCGATAAGACAAATGTGGCGGCAATCAAAGTTTTGGTTCCCTACAAATAAACTGCGGACGTTCGATAAACTGAAACAAATGTTGGAGGATATGAATTATGGCACGTGTTAAAGGCGCGATGATGACTCGCAAAAGAAGAAAGAAAACTTTAAAATTAGCGAAAGGCTACTGGGGCGGTAAGAGCAAGCTCTTTAGAACCGCAAAAGAAGCTGTTATGAAATCTGGCCAGTACGCTTACATTGGCCGTAAACAGAAAAAACGTGATTTCAGAAGCCTTTGGATTACCAGGATTTCTGCGGGCTGCAAAATGAACGGCATGAACTATTCTACTTTCATGAATGGCCTGAAAAAAGCCGGCATCACCCTTAACCGCAAAATGCTCTCTGAAATTGCCATTGCTGACGAGGCCGCTTTTACCGCTCTTTGTGAGCAGGCAAAGGCTGCTTTGAAATAAGTCATTGGTTAAAACGCTCAAGCCGCGCAGGCTTGAGCGTTTTTATAAAGTGTTCAGTAGAAAGGCGGAAGAATATTGGAGCCGATTTTCAGCCGCGACAACCCGCGGGTAAAGGAATACTGTAAACTTGGAAGCGGAAAGCAGACGCGCCGGAAACTGGGCAGGTTTACGCTTGAGGGAACCAGGCTCTGTGAAGAAGCGGTGAGATCGGGAATCACGGTTGATTACGCTTTTGCGTCGGCAGATTGGTGCAGTGCGCACAAAGAAGCTCTGCGTTCTCTTGAAGATGACGGCGTTCTGATTTTTCAAATCTCCGAACAGGTAGAAAAGCGGATTTCTGAAACCTCGGGACCGCAGGGGATCTATTTTGTTTGCGCGTCGATCCCGCAGGTAGAACTGAATGAATTAACTGAAAAAGAAAAAATACTCTGCCTGTACGATATTCAGGACCCGGGAAACCTGGGAACGATAATTCGCTCTGCCGATGCGTTTGGTTTTGAAGCGGTGGTTTTAAGCAGAGACTGCTGCGACCTCTTTTCGCCTAAAGCGCTGCGCTCTGCCATGGGTTCTGTGTTTCACCTTCCTTATTATATAGCGCCGGATATGCCTGCCTTTGAACGAGAAATGGCGGCTTACGGTAAAGTCTCCGCTGCCGCTGTTTTAGAAAATGCAGACCTTCAGGCCGGTTGTTGCATTTTACCGGAGATTCATTTATTATATATAGGGAATGAAGGCAATGGGCTTCCAGAAAGTTTTGCGCAGGCCTGCCGTTACCGGATTACTCTTCCGATGAAAGGGAAAGCAGAGTCGCTCAATGCGGCGATGGCGGCGGGAATTTTAATGTGGGAGCTCACGAAATAAAAAACGGAGGCGAACGTCGTGGATGGTTTGAATTACTGGGTCTGGCTGTCCCAATGCTTTGTACCTGGCAGCGATAAGCCGAATCAGCTCTTGCTTGATTTTGGCTCGCCGGAGGAATTTTATAAACAGGGTTTGCCGGAGCTGAAAGAAATTGACTACCTCACGGATGTTGAACGCTCTAAAATTGAACGCACTTCCCTGGAACGGGCCGATTTCATTTTGGCCGAGTGCAGACGCTTGGGAATTCAGGTGATTACGCTTGAGAACGCCTTATATCCCAAGCATTTGAAGTCAATTTTTGCGGCTCCTCTGGTTTTGTACTTAAAGGGTACGCTGGATGGCTTAGACGACGTTCCGTTGATTACGGTGGTTGGAACTAGAGACGCTTCTGAATATGGCAAACGCCTTACTGGGAATATCTGTTTTGAACTGGCGCGGGCCGGCGCTGTAATTGTAAGCGGTTGTGCCGTTGGCATCGACTGTTATGCACACCTCGGCGCGCTTAAAGCTGGCGGACGGACTATTTCAGTTTTGGGCTGCGGCCTAGATGTAAATTATCCTAGCGTACATCGGGAACTGAAAGAGCAGATTCTTAAAAAAGGAGGCGCTCTTTTATCGGAGCTGCCGCCCGGCGTTGAGGCTTCTCCTACAATTTTTCCAATCCGCAACCGTATTTTGGCCGGAATGTCCCTCGGCACCTTGGTAACTGAGGCGCCGGAGCATAGCGGTTCGCTGATTACGGCGCAGCATGCGCTTGAACAGGGACGCGATATTTTCTGTGTCCCGCCAACCGATTTATATAGTCAGGCTTACAGTGGCGTTATCCGCTATTTGCGGGACGGCGCAACACCGGTTTTCTGCGCCAAGGACGTGATTCTTGAATATTTGTCGGTCTATCCACACACAATTGATGTGAGCAGGCTGCTGGACAGCTACGCAGTGCCCGCCGGTCAAACGGTGAAACCTTCCAAAGCAGAGAAAAAGGCGGTACAAAAACAGCCTGTAAAGGCTGCTCAGCCGGTTCAAACTCCGGCAGCTCCGCCGGAGGAAGAGGACATCTCAAAAAAGCCGGCTACACCTGCTTCTTTGAATGAGAATGAAAAAAAGGTATATAACTGCCTGGAATTCAAACCCAAGGTGGCCGATGAAATCGCCGCCGCATCGGAAATGGAAATGAAAGATGTTCTTGCGGTTTTGACCGCCCTTGAAATTAAAGGCTATGTCTTTTCATGTTCAGGTTCCCGGTACGGCTTACTGAATAAATGACGGCGGAGGAGAATGAATGTCCGATTTAGTGATTGTTGAGTCTCCCGCGAAAGCGAAGACCATAAAAAAATATTTAGGGCCGGGTTATGAAGTCGTTGCTTCAATGGGACATATCCGTGACCTGCCCAAAAGTAAATTCGGCGTAGATGTTGACCATGATTTTGAGCCGCAGTATGTGGATATCAAAGGAAAAGAAGATTTAATTAAGGATTTGAAGAAGGCCGCCAAGAAAAGCGAACGGGTTTTTCTGGCAACAGACCCCGACCGGGAAGGGGAGGCAATATCGTGGCACCTTGCCCATTTGCTGAACCTTGATTTAAACCAGGACAACAGGGTTACGTTCAATGAAATTACCAAGTCCGGCGTCAAAAGCGGTATGGATCATCGCCGCAGGATCGATCTGGACCTTGTCAACGCGCAGCAGGCCAGACGTGTTTTAGACCGGATTGTGGGGTATAAGCTCAGTCCTTTCCTCTGGCGGAAAATCCGCCGTGGGCTTTCCGCGGGCCGCGTCCAGTCGGTTGCTGTTCGACTGATTGTTGACCGCGAAGAGGAAATAAAAGCCTTTAAGCCGGAAGAATATTGGACGATTGACGCCTTGCTGGGTGTAAAGGGAGTCCGAAAAGCGTTTTCGGCAAAATTTTATGGAAAAAAAGGCAAGAAGATTGATATTAAATCGGAAGAAGAGTCTAACCGGATTTTGAAAGCGCTGGAAGGCGCCGATTATGTGGTGGATTCTGTAAAAAAGGGCGTGCGGAAAAAAACGCCTGCTCCGCCGTTTACCACCTCCACTATGCAGCAGGAGGCTTCCAGAAAATTGGGCTTCCAGGCACGCCGGACCATGAAAGCGGCACAGGAACTCTATGAAGGTGTAGAGGTCGGAGAAATGGGCGCCGTCGGTCTGATTACTTATATGCGTACCGACTCTCTCAGGATATCCGACGAGGCAAGGCAGTCCGCAACCCAGTTTATCAGCGGAAAATATGGAAAAGAATACCTGCCGGATAAACCGCGCACTTATAAATCCAAATCCAATGCGCAGGATGCGCATGAGGCAATCCGCCCAACTATGCCGGAGCTTTCTCCGGATCAGGTGAAGGCTTCTCTTACATCCGATCAGTATAAGCTCTATAAACTTATTTGGGAGCGTTTTATCGCAAGCCAGATGGCCAACGCGGAACTGGATACTGTTTCAGCCGATATTGTAGCAGGAGAGTATCTTTTCAAAGCCTCTGGTTATTCTGTAAGGTTTAATGGCTTTACAGTATTGTACGAGGAAGGTAAGGACGAGGAGACGGAAAACAGCGACATGCTACCGCCTCTTGCAGCGGGCGACCCGTTGAAGCTCAAAAGCATTGCCGGGAACCAGCATTTTACTCAACCGCCGCCGCGTTTTACAGAAGCTTCCCTGATCAAGGCTTTGGAGGAAAATGGGATTGGCCGGCCAAGTACCTATGCGCCGACTATAACGACCATCCTGCAGCGCAACTATATTGAACGGGAAGCAAAGCAGTTGAAGCCAACGGCTCTTGGGGAAGTGACGACGCAGCTGATGCGGGACCACTTCAAAAATATTGTCGATGTGGACTTCACAGCACATATGGAGCAAAACCTTGACGAGGTTGAGGTTGGCAAAGTCGATTATGTTGATATGCTTAAAAGCTTTTACGGCGATTTCAGCAAAACTCTTGACACCGCTGAAAAAGAGATGGAAGGCACCCGCGTAAAGGTTCCGCATGAGGAAACCGATATTGTCTGCGAACGCTGCGGGCGGAAAATGGTCATTAAAATCGGCCGGTTTGGAAAATTTCTTGCCTGCCCTGGGTTCCCGGAATGCAAAAATACCAAGCGGATCGCCCAGGAAACCGGCGGACTTTGCCCGCTCTGCGGCAAAAAAGTGTTGGAAAAGAAATCAAAAACCGGTAAAAAATACTATGGATGCGAGGACAACCCAAAGTGCTCGTTTATGACTTGGGATGAACCAATGAAGGAGCAGTGCCCAAAATGTGGGGCGACACTCTTTAAAAAACGCGGTAAGGCAGGGAAAATTTATTGTGCAAAAGAGGGCTGTGATTACGAGCGCGGCCTTAAGGACAACGCAGAATGAGGGTTCAGGTAATCGGCGCCGGACTGGCGGGCTGTGAGGCAGCTTACCGGCTGGCAGAAGATGGAATACAGGTTGATTTGTTTGAAATGAAGCCGGAGAAATACACTCCGGCTCATCATTATTCAGGATTTGCAGAGCTGGTTTGTTCTAATTCGCTCAAAGCGGCGCGGCTGGGTTCAGCTGCCGGGCTTCTCAAGCATGAAATGAAACGGCTGGGGTCGCTGGTCATCCCCTGCGCGGAGGCCTGCAGTGTAGCGGCTGGAGGTGCTCTGGCGGTCGACCGAAAAAAATTTTCTGACCTAGTGACCGAAAAGGTTAAGGCGCATCCTAATATCTGGGTACATGCGGAGGAAGTCGTTCGAATCCCGGAAGAGGGCTATGTGGTGATAGCGACCGGCCCGTTGACTTCCGACGCATTGGCGGCTGATATTCAAAGGTTCTGCGGCGGGACTGGCTACCTCAGTTTTTATGACGCTGCGGCGCCGATTGTCACGGTAGAATCGGTTGATATGGAACACGCTTTTTTCGCCTCGCGTTACGACCGCGGTGAGGCGGATTACATCAACTGCCCGATGAATAAAGAAGAATACGAGCATTTTTATCATGAGCTTGTAAACGCCGAAGCAGTCTCCCTTAAAAGTTTTGAACAGGGTGCGCCTGCGGTTTATGAGGGCTGTATGCCGGTGGAAATTATGGCAAAGCGTGGGGAAGACACCCTGCGGTTTGGCCCGCTTAAACCGGTCGGCCTGCGCGATCCGCGCACCGGGCATCGGCCGTGGGCAAATCTGCAGCTCCGTAAAGAAAACGCGAGCGGCAGCATGTACAACCTGGTTGGGTTCCAGACAAATTTAAAATTCGGAGAGCAGAAAAGGGTTTTCGGGCTGATTCCGGCGCTGAAAAACGCCGAGTACGTCCGGTATGGCGTGATGCACCGGAACACCTTTTTAGATAGCCCGAGGCTGCTGGATAATCATTTCCGGCTGAAACATGACCCGAGAATTTCGTTTGCGGGCCAGATGACCGGGGTGGAAGGTTACGTTGAATCGGCGGCGAGCGGCCTGTACGTGGGCTTTACCCTTTCGCGCTTTTTGCGGGGTGAACCGGAAATAACCCTTCCTCCCAATACGATGCTCGGGGCGCTGGCAAACTATATTGCGGATAAAACAGTGGCTGATTTCCAGCCTATGGGTTGTAACATGGGTATCCTGCCGCCGCTTCCTGAACGGATACGGGATAAACAGGCGAGATACCAGATGATCGCGGAACGCGCGATGGACTCTTTGGAACAAACGCTAGACGGATATGGGGTGTAACAAATGAAAATCGTAGTGGATGGATTTGGCGGCGACAATGCGCCGCTTGCGGTGCTGCAGGGGTGTGCGCTCGCGGCTGAGGAGTACAAGGTACCCATCGCGGTGACAGGTGATGTGGAGACAATGAAAAAAACAGCACTGGAAAACCAGGTTGACATCTCCAAACTGGAGCTTGTACAGGCTGACAGCGTTATCGATATTGAAGAGGATCCAACTGAAATTACAAAAAGCAAGTCTGACTCGTCCATGGCGGTTGCATTTAAAATGGTTGCTTCCGGTGATGCGGACGTATTTGTAAGTGCCGGGAGCACAGGGGCGATTGTTGTTGGCGCCTCCCTGATTGTCAAAAGGATTAAAGGAATCAAGCGGGCGGCCCTCGCACCGATTATCCCAACTGTGAACGGCTGTTATATGCTGATGGACGGCGGGGCGAACGTTGACTGCCGTCCTGAAATGCTGCTTCACTTCGGGCTGATGGGTTCGGCTTATATGAACCAGATTATGGGCGTCAAAAATCCCAGAGTGGGCCTTGCGAATATCGGAGCTGAAGAAACAAAGGGCGGCGAACTCCAGCTCAAAGCATATGAGCTTCTTAAAAAAACGCCGATCAATTTTATCGGAAACGTGGAGGCAAGGGATATTCCGCTCGGCGGCTGTGATGTGGTGGTAGCAGATGGATTTTCCGGCAATATCATTCTCAAGCTGACTGAGGGGATGGGCAAGCTCATCAGCATGAAGCTCAAGGATATATTTATGAGCGGCGCGCTCTCTAAGGTTGCGGCGTTGATTGTTATGAAAAAAGTGAATGCGTTCAAAAAGTCGATGGATTATACCGAGTACGGCGGCGCGCCGCTGATGGGTGTGCGCAAGCCGGTCATCAAAGCGCATGGAAGTTCCAACGCCGTCGCTTTTAAAAACGCGGTTCGCCAGGCAATTCGTTTTACGGAAAATGATGTAATCGGTGAAATTGAAGGCCATCTTGCGGCCTGTGAAGCGGGCGGAGAAGAATAGATGAAAAAAGCGGATGAAAGGCCGGTCTTACCTCTGGAAGAGTTTGAACGGGAAATCGGCTACACATTTAAAAACAAAAAGCTTTTAACCGAAGCGCTTACCCACTCGTCTTATGCAAATGAAGGGAAAAAACACCTACACAACAATGAGCGGCTGGAATTTTTGGGCGATTCTGTCCTTTCGGTCATTATTGCGGAACATTTGTTTCAGCACTTCAAACATATCCCAGAGGGAGAACTCACCCGTCTGCGTGCGTCTCTTGTCTGTGAACAGGCGCTTTTTGAGTTTGCGCAAAAAATTCGTTTGGGTGAATTTATCCTGCTGGGCCGCGGGGAAGAGAACACCGGAGGACGGGAACGCCCGTCGATTGTATCTGATGCCTTTGAGGCGGTCATCGCCGCCGTGTTTCTGGATGGCGGGATGGAAGCGGCTAAAAAATATGTCCTCTCCTTTGTTCCAGATGACCTGAGCCCGAAAAAATGCAGCGGGTTTTCCGATTATAAAACGGTTTTACAGGAAATTATCCAGCAAAACAAGGAAGAAAAGGTAGAGTATGTGCTGACGGATGAAAGCGGGCCTGACCATAATAAAACCTTTGTTATTGAGGTTCACCTTAATTCCAACGTTATTGGAACAGGAAAAGGGAAGAGTAAAAAGCAGGCGGAACAGAATGCGGCCAAAGAAGCGCTTAAACTGATGGGTTATGAGGCACAGTAACATTGCGGTGTTTATCCCGCACCTAGGCTGCCCGCACCGGTGCAGTTTCTGCGACCAAAACAGTATTTCCGGCGCCGGACATGCACCGTCGCCCGCGGAAGTCGACGTCCTCCTGCGGGAGGCAGTTCCAAGACTGAAAGAGCTTTCCCAGTCGGAAATTGCTTTTTTCGGCGGGAGCTTTACCGCGGTGGAGCCGGAATATCGGAGACGGCTTTTGGAGATTGCATCGGGATATGTAAAAAAATATGGGCTTTACGGCGTCAGAATATCCACACGCCCGGACGCAATTGATGAAGCGATTCTTAAAGAATTGCGTGAATATTCCGTACGTGTAATTGAACTGGGCGCTCAAAGTTTATGTGACAGGGTGTTAAAGTTAAACCGGCGGGGGCATACGGCGGCAGATATTCGTCGCGCTTCAGCTCTGATCCGGGAGAAAGGTTTTCAGCTTGGCCTTCAGATGATGACCGGTCTTTACGGGAGTACGGAAGAGGACGACCGAAAAACAGCGGCGGGATTTATAAGCCTGAAGGCTGATATGGTTCGCATTTATCCGACCGTCACCCTGAAAGGAACCTATTTGGAAGAGCTGTACCGAGCGGGCCGTTATAAACCGCAGAGCCTGGAACAGGCTGTTTTAGAATGCACCGGGCTTTACAGGATGTTTTTAAACGCTGGAATTCCTGTGATCCGGCTTGGGCTTCATGCCTCGCCTGAGCTTGAAAAGCAGGCGGCCTGCGGGCCATATCACCCGGCTTTCCGGGAACTGTGTGAGAGCAGGATAATGCTTGAAAACGCCCGGGAGCTCTTAAAAGGTTTTCCTGCCGGAGCTGTAACTCTTGTGGTGTCCGGAAAAAGCCTATCCAAAATGGCGGGACAGCGCAGGGAAAACCTGAAGTGTTTGCAGAAAGACGGTTACACGGTACGGCTGGTACCTGACCCGTCCCTGAAAAAATACCAGATTAAACTGTTAGAGGGGGAAACTGTTTGTTTCTAAAGTCATTGGAACTGCACGGTTTTAAATCATTCCCGGACCGAACCAAGCTGGAATTCGGCAAGGGAATTACCGCGGTAGTCGGGCCGAACGGAAGCGGAAAAAGCAATATCAGCGACGCTGTCCGGTGGGTTCTGGGCGAACAGTCTACCAAAACTCTTCGCGGTGCGAAAATGGAAGACGTCATTTTCGGCGGGACGCAGCTCCGCAAGCCGCAGGGCTTTGCCGAAGTGTCGCTAACCATTGATAATTCTTCCGGCCTATTGGCCGTTGACAGCGACACGGTCACTATCACCCGGAAGTATTACCGTTCCTCTGAAAGTGAGTATTTGCTCAACGGTTCCCAGGTGCGGTTAAAAGACATTAACGAATTGCTGATGGACACCGGCCTTGGCCGGGACGGCTATTCCATGGTCGGGCAGGGGAAGATTGCAGAAATCGTCGGGGCAAAAAGCGCGGAACGGCGTGAAATATTTGAAGAAGCGGCGGGCATTTCAAAATTCCGTTACCGGAAAGAAGAATCGGAACGGCGCCTTCAGATGGCGGAGGAAAACCTTCTTCGTCTGTTCGATATTGTCAAGGAACTTGAGGATCGGATTGGGCCGCTCAAGGCCCAGTCTGAAAAAGCCAAACAGTACCTGGAATTCGCATCGCAGAAAAAGGAGCTTGAACTCTCCTACTGGGTTCACACCCTTGAAACGCTGACCGTCCGTCTCCGTTCCCAGGATGATAAGCTGACCATTGCCAATGGCGAGAGCGAAGAAATCAGCCGTCTGATGGAAGAATCCGAAGAGCAGATACAGGAAATTTACAGTCTGATGCAGGGTTGTATGACCTTGTCGGAGCAGCTGAGAAACGAAAAGCAGGAGAAAGAACGGGAAAACGCGGAAGTCGCTTCCCGAATTGCCGTCATTAAAAATGATATTGCGCATAACCTTGAAAGCATTGCGCGGGTAGAAGAAGAACTCCGTTCGCTGGAGCAGTCCGACCAGGCGATACTCGATGAAATCACGAGGCGGAACAACGCGGCTGCACAGCGCCGTGTGCAGATCGGCGAACTTGAGGAAAAAGCGTCCCAGCTTGAAAAGGAGCTGAGCGCCGCTTCTGAGCAGACTGCTGTTTTTAATGAACAATCGGAAGAGCTCAAACGGCTGTTGGGAGAAACCGCCTTGCGGAAAACAGAGTTTTCTTTAACGGCGGACGTCAGCAAAAAACGGGTTGAAGAGCTTGAGGAAAGCCTTAAGGCAGACCGTGAAGCACTTTTAAACCGCGAAGAGGACCTGCGGAAAACTGAAGAAGAGGGAAAGGTGCGGAAGGAAGACTTAAACGCCTGTACAGAACGCGCCCTTTCTCTTGAAAATTCTTTAAAAGGGTACCAAATGAAACAGAAATCCCGCCGTGAAAAGCTGGAGGCCGCTTCCCAAGAGCTTTCTTCTTTTGAACTGAAACTGCAGGAGAAAAGCCAGAGAATCCGGCTGTTACAGGATTTGGAACAGAATATGGAAGGCTTTGCCGGAAGTGTAAAAGCGGTTTTGCGCGCCGGCGAATCGGGCAGGCTTCGCGGGATTCACGGATCGGTTGCCCAGCTTATTTCGGTTGACAGCCGCTATTCGGTTGCGGTTGAAATCGCTCTGGGCGGCGCGATGCAGAATGTCGTTGTTGAACGTGAGGAAGCGGCTAAATCCGCCATCCAGCTTCTGAAAGAGCAGAAAGCCGGCCGCGCCACCTTTCTGCCCCTTACCTCTGTAAAGGGGAACCGGTTAAATGAACCGACCCTCTCCGGAGAAGACGGCTATATCGCGCTCGCATCAGAATTGGTGGAATACGCTCCCGTCTATGAAGGGGTTGTCCAGTGGCTACTGGGAAGGGTCGCAGTTGCGGAGGATATTGACGCGGCGGTTGCCATTGCGAAAAAATACCGCTACCGGTTCCGGATCGTAACGCTGGACGGCCAGGTCGTCAATGCAGGCGGCTCTATCAGCGGCGGTTTCGTTGCCCGCAGCCAGGGAATCCTGAGCAGGAAAAACGATATTGCACGGCTTGAAAAAGAAGTGCAGGCGCTGGAAAAAGACCGGGCTGCACTGGCGGAAAGGAAAAACGCCCTTTCTGTGGAGACTGCCGAATTAGATGCGCAGGTCCAGGCAATCAGGAGCGAGATACAGACCTGCTCGGAGGACCGGATTCGGCTTGAAAGTGAATGCAGACGGCTTGATCATCTTAAAACCGAATATGAAGATCAGCTTTCTACCATCAAAGGTCGGGTACAGGCAGCGGAAAGCCAGATTCGTACCGTTTCCGCCACCCTCTCGGATTCTTTGAAGCAGTTGGATGAACTGGAAAGGTTCAGCGGGGAAAAAGCGGCGGCTCTTTCGGAACTTGAGGGCAGCAACGCGGAGCTTTTGGAGCGGTTTGACGGTATTTCCTCGGAAATATCAAGGCTTCGGATTCAAAAAATAGAGCTTGAAAAGGAAATCGAGTCGCTTCATGAGTTTATTAGGGCGCTCGAATCGCGGAAATCAGACGCGGCGCAGACCGCTTCCGTCCTGTCAGAACGGATTGAAAGCTTAAAAGAGTCAAATGAGAATCTCGCCGGCCAGATAGCCGCTTTAGAACAGGAAGCGAATTTGCGCCGTACAGAGATCGCCGAGCTTGACCACAGGGTAGCGGAAGCGCTGGCCCAGCGTGAGCAGCATGAGGCCAAAACCACGAAGGTGCGGGAAGAGCAGCGGCATTATAGCGACCGCCGTGAAAGTATAGTCCGTGAAACGGCGCATCTGGAAGAGCAGAAGCTGGCGACCCAGAAGGAGTACGACGGGATCATCAACCAGATGTGGAGCGAGTATGAAATGACACGTTCACAGGCGGAGGCTTTGGCACGTCCGGTAGAGGATTTCAGTTCACTTCAGCGGGAGCTCGGCGTGGTCAAAGCGAAAATAAAAGGACTTGGCAATGTAAACCTGGCTGCGGTTGAGGAATATAAAGAGGTCAAAGAGCGCTACGAGTACCTGACAGGGCAGATTGAGGACGTAGAACGCTCCCGCGAGGAACTCACGCGGCTGATCGGCGACCTGACCGAAAATATGAAAGAACTTTTTTCAGAGAGCTTTGAGAAAATTAACCGCAATTTTTCCCAAATTTTTTCTGATCTTTTCGGCGGGGGAAAAGGTGAGCTAATCTTAACCGACCCAGATCATATTCTTGAAACAGGAATTGAGATCAATGTACAGCCGCCCGGCAAGGTCATTAAAAACCTTGCGTCCCTTTCTGGCGGTGAGCAGGCTTTTGTTGCAATTGCGATTTATTTTGCTATCCTAAAAGTCCGCCCGGCGCCGTTTTGTATCCTGGATGAAATTGAGGCTGCGCTTGATGACGTCAACGTTTCAAAATACGCGCGGTATCTGCGCTCTTACAGTGACAATACCCAGTTTATTTTAATCACCCACCGGAGAGGAACTATGGAGGAAGCCGATGTCCTTTACGGCGTCACCATGCAGCAAGAAGGTATTTCAAAGCTTCTTGAACTAAATGTTGGCGATGTTGAGGAGAAAATAGGGAAACTGGCGCGCTGACTTGAATCATAAATACATAATTAAACGGAGGTTCCAACGGAATGGGTATTTTTTCTAAAATTAAAGCCGGGTTGCAGAAGACCAAATCGTCTATGATGAACGCGGTTGAGGATATGCTCGGGGCGTTTACAAAAATAGACGACGACCTTTTTGACGAACTGGAAGAGATTTTAATCATGTCGGACGTTGGGGTGGCAACCTCCACGAAAATTTGCGAGCTTCTTCGCCAGCAGGTGAAGAACCAGCATGTAACCGATCCGTCGCAGATTAAAGGCATGCTGAAAGGGATTATCTCCCAAATGCTGGAAGGCGGGGAGACGCTGAATATTTCTACCAAGCCCTCGGTGATCCTGGTTATTGGGGTGAACGGGGTTGGGAAAACAACCACCATCGGCAAGCTCGCTGCGCTTTTAAAAGCGGAAGGAAAAAAAGTTTTGCTCGGCGCTGCCGATACTTTCCGTGCAGCCGCAATCGACCAGCTCGAAATCTGGTCGGAACGGGCGGGGGTTGAACTGGTTAAGCACAGCGAAGGCTCCGATCCGGCGGCAGTTGTCTTCGATGCCATCGCAGCGGGGAAAGCGCGTGGAAGCGACGTTATTATCTGCGATACGGCGGGCCGACTCCACAACAAAAAGAATTTGATGGATGAGCTTGCAAAGATCACCCGGATTATTGAACGGGAAACGGAAGGCTGTGATGTAGAGGTTCTGCTGGTGCTTGACGCAACAACCGGACAAAATGCGGTCAACCAGGCGCGTGAATTTAAAGAGGCGGCAGGAATAACCGGCATTGTTCTCACCAAGCTTGACGGCACTGCGCGGGGTGGCATTATCATCGCCATTAAAGACGAACTCGGGCTTCCCGTTAAATTTGTAGGCGTAGGGGAGAAAATTGACGACTTACAGCCCTTCTCGGCTGAAGATTTTACAGACGCATTGTTTGACGACGGAGAATAGAAATGAAAATTGTAGTTGCTACAAAAAATCGGGGAAAGCTAAAGGAGTTTAAACGGATTCTCGAGCCAATGGGTTTTACGGTTGTCTCACAGCTTGATTGCGGTGTGGACGGCCAGGCGGAAGAAAATGGAACGACGTTTGAAGAAAATGCCCGGCTGAAGGCGCGTTATGTTTTTGAACGGACCGGAGAAATCACTATTGCGGATGATTCAGGAATTTGCGTGGACGCGCTGGGCGGCCGCCCCGGCGTTTACTCAGCGCGGTATGGCGGCCCCGGCTTAACGGACGCGGACCGTGTGGACAAGCTTCTCCGGGAGCTTTCTGAAACACCGGAAGAAAAGAGAACGGCGCATTTTGCCTGCGCCATCAGTGTTGTTTTTCCAAAAGAGGAATGGGGTATTTTTGAAATCTGCGAAGGGCGGATTGCTTTCCAGCCGGCTGGCTCCGGCGGTTTTGGATACGACCCGATATTCCTTGTAAAGGGTAAAAGCTTTTCAGAAATGAATGACAGCGAAAAAGATGCGGTCAGCCACAGGGGAAAGGCGCTTAGAGAACTTGCGCGCCGCTTTCATGAAAGGGAGAAATAAATGATAACAAGTAAACAGCGGGCCTATCTTCGCGGCCTTGGAAATACGGTTGAAACCATTCTTCAAATCGGAAAGTCCGGCATCAGTGATACAGTCGCGGCGCAGGTGAATGAAGCGCTGACTGCCCGTGAGCTGATTAAGATGAGGGTGCTGGAAACTGCTCCAGTGACGCCGAAAGAAGCTGCTGTAGAGTTGGCAGAGCGCCTTTCGGCGGAAGTTGTACAGGTAATTGGTACACGGTTCATTCTCTATCGTCCCAATCAGAAAAATCCGGTCATTGTTTTAAAGTAAACAGCCATTCTTTGGGCAAAACTAGTTAAAGGAAATAGTCATGCGAAAAATTGCAATTTTAGGCGGGACTTTTAACCCGGTTCATAACGGGCATATACGGCTGGCGCTTTCCTGCCATGAGGAGCTGAAGTTCGACAAAATATTGGTCGTACCCACCAACGTCCCTCCGCATAAGGAAACGCCTGATCTCTGTTCTAACAGCGACAGGATGGAAATGTGCCGCCTCGCTGTAAAGGACATGCCGGTGTTTGAAGTTTCAGATATAGAGTACCGTTTGGGCGGGCGGAGTTATACCGTCAATACGTTGCGGGTGCTGAAAAAGGAGTATCCTGACGCTTCTTTTTACCTGCTTGTTGGCAGCGATATGTTTTTTTCTTTCCGGCAGTGGCGGAGCTACCAGGAGATTTTAAAGGTCTGTACGCTCGTCGGCGCGTCCAGGAACTTTGAGGAGCATCGGAAAATGCTGGAAATGAGCGCTTCATTCAAACGGGAAGGTTTCTCAACGATCGTTATAAAAAACGATGTTTATGTTCTTTCCTCCACCGAACTGCGCCGGTTGATGAAAGAGCATAAAGATATCAGCGCCTATGTAAATCCTGATGTACTTCGGTATATTGAGGAGCATTCCCTTTTCGGCGGGGGTGTTGTTGATGTATAAAGTAAACGTGCAGGCTGTTAAGAAAGAATTAAGAAACCGCCTTTCTGAGAAACGATATCTGCATAGCCTTGCGGTCTCTGAAAGCGCACGGCGCCTGGCTTTACGGTATCAATCCGACCCGGAAAAGGCGGCGTTTTCGGGACTTGTTCACGATGTGTGCAAGGATGAGTCAAAAGAAAAGCTGTTGCAAATGGCAAAAGAATTTGGTATAATTCTAACCGAATCTGAGAGACTTTGTCCAAAATTGTGGCATGCAGTCGTCGGCGCGGCATATGTTGGCCGCTTTTTTACTGATGACTCTGATATTATAAATGCGGTTCGCTATCATACGACAGCAAGGCCGAATATGTCGCTTCTAGAAAAGATTATTTATGTGGCGGACTGTGTTTCAGCGGACAGAACTTACCCGAATGTGTCGAAACTGCGCGAACTTTCGGAAAAGAGCTTGGATTCTGTCATTTTTGAAATGACGCGGATTACCATTTCGGAGCTGGCTGAATCCGGTTTTCCTTTGCACAGGGATACGGTGGATGCCTACAATCAGCTGTGCTTGAAAAATTCGGAGGCGCTTTATGGCAAAAAATAATTCTCAGTTCAGAGATATTTCATCCAGTTCACGTTCCGGCAGAAAAAAACGCCGGATGCGGGCAAGGGACAAGGTGATTTTGACTCTCTCTATTCTTTTGATTATTTTCTCCGCCGCTTCTATTGGTGTTGTCGCCGTACTGAACGGCCGTTTCTGGGCGGGGGATGATATTGTAGACAGCAACGCTCTCACACCCGTTGCCATTCAGGACAAGGTTGTTAATTTCCTAGTCTGCGGCATTGACGATGAAGAGGGCCGCGGCCTTGGGCAGAGAACCGACGTTATGATGGTTGTAAACTACGACATTGAAGCGGGAAAAGTGAATGTCCTGCAGCTTCCACGCGATACGTTTATAGGCTTTGAAGAAAATTCTTCCGGCAAACTGAATGCAATTTACGGTACAAAAGATATAGGCGGTATAGAGGGCCTTTCTAAAAAAATTTATGAAGCCTTTACGCTGAATATTGACCATTATGTTACCATTAAGATGGATGGCTTCAAAGATCTGGTGGATGCAATCGGCGGCGTGACAATGGATGTGCCGATTACTTTTAACCTTGACGGAATTACAATTGAAAAAGGTGTTCAAACGCTGGATGGTGAAATGGCGGAGCGGGTGGTCCGCGAACGCCATTCATACGCGAGCCAGGATATCGGCCGCCTGCAAACCCAAAGGCTCTTTATCGGCGCGCTGCTGCAGGAACTGCTCAATATGCCGAAAACGCAGTTGGTCGGTTTGGTTCCAACCCTTTCACAGTATGTTACGACCGATCTTTCCATTGGTGAAATGCTGGGGTATGTAGACCTTGTCACAGGATTTGATTTAAGCAATATGACCATGTATCTGCTGCCGGGCGAGGGCTATAAGATGCCTGAGAATGGAACCTGGTATTACAGCATACACAAGGACAAACTCGTAGAGCTGATTAATGAGCATTTTAAACCGTATTCTGATAAGATTACTGCTGCGGATATCGACTGCGAAGAACTGGTCAACAACAGCAGTTATCTGGATGATGACTATACCCAGCTTGGAGGAAGCTCCGGCGGAGATTCGGGTTCGTCCGCATCCTCAAATGCTTCATAATTTTTTGACAAATATAAAGTGCGGATGGCGCCATCCGCACTTTAATCCATCTGTTAACGGGGAGCGGAGGCGCTTTTATTGAGTAAAGATCGTAAAAATTCTTCCACAAAAAAGAAAGTCATAATCGCCGTATCAATTATAGCGGCGATTATCCTTATACTTGTCGTAACCGCAGCGGCCCTTTTGAACAGCCGTATTTTCCAGGGGCAGCAAGGGAGCCTGAGTTCTGAAATCAACACCTCGCAGGATATCAAAGAGGATGTTGTCAATTTTCTAGTTTGTGGGATTGACGATGAAGAGGGCCGCGGTTTAGGCGAGCGGACAGATCTTATCATGTATGTCACCTATGACGTTAAGGCGGGTAAGGTCAGTATTCTGCAAATTCCGCGTGACACCTACGTTGAGAATACTTCAACCCAAAAGATTAACGCTGTGTTTGGAAGAAAAGAAAACGGCGGTATTCAGGGCCTTGCGGGGGAACTCAATACGTTGTTCGGCTTGCCGGTTGACCATTATGCGACCATCAAAATGGATGGTTTCAAAGATTTGGTCGATGCAATGGGCGGTGTTGAAATGAATGTCCCATTCAACATAGATTGGGGAGACGGCCTGAAACTGAATAAAGGCCTCCAGCGGCTGGACGGTACGCATGCTGAAATTATTGTTCGTCACCGCGGGGCGGAAGGGACATCAGACGGCAACTATGCCCTCGGGGACATTTCCAGGCTGCAGGTACAGCGCCTTTTTATGGCTGCGCTTTTGGAGCAGGTGATGAATTTATCCAAAACCGACCTGTTGGGAATGGTGCCGACTCTTCTGAATTATTTTTCTACCGACCTAACTCCGGCGGAAATGATGGGCTTTATGGGCAAGGTTAACGATCTTTCCATGAGTGATATGACCATGTATCTGCTGCCGGGCGAAGGCGTTCCGCCGCATTACTCGCATTACAGCGTACATTTGGACGCTACCGCCGCGCTTCTAAACAAGGCGTTCAGGCCTTATTCGGATGCGGTTCCGGCTGAAGACCTGAAGTGTATTGAAAAGTCGAATACTTCTTCAGACTTAGACAATAATCAGGGTAACCTGGGCGAAATTGTCGGTGGGGATTCCGGAAAGAGCGACAGTTCTTCTTCATCCTCTTCGCAAAGTTCCAGTGAAGCCGCGTAAATAAACAGAAAAGAAAGGATTTTGAGTTTGACTTCTTTAGAACTTTCCAAAAAAGTTGTTAAAATATTGGATCAAAAAAAGGCGGATGATATCCGGCTTCTGAAAATTCGTGATCTTTCCATTCTGGCGGATTATTTTGTGATTGCGGGCGCTTCCTCTACCACCCAGGTAAAGGCACTGGTGGATGAGGTGGATTTCCAGTTGTCGCAGGTGGGGCTGGAGCCTTCATTTATTGAAGGTTAT
>ERZ1673695.1608-NODE-1608-length-21872-cov-5.567310_pt1 | contig 21872 bp, 19 predicted proteins | sample MGYA00580225_ERZ1673695 | MGnify/ENA primary metagenome ERZ1673695 (study PRJEB41218, sample SAMN15661739) | gut metagenome | host: Homo sapiens | place: Canada: London | collected 2015-08-20/2019-03-30 | study: EMG produced TPA metagenomics assembly of... | reverse complement strand
CTATTTATTGTAAAACGGTTAAAAAAACCGGATGTAAATGTATTTTTGTTACTGTTATCCTTGGTGGATAGAGAAAAATATACTTTTTATTGTCACTGTTATATCTGTATAGTTTCTGAAAACACTATTTTTTGCCGATTTTATAACATTTTTGCCAAATCGGTTATAAAAGCAAAGAAAAAGCCCGTAACCATGGGGAATTCCACAATTACGAGCTTTTCGGCTGGTCGAGGCGACAGGACTCGAACCTGCGGCATCTTGGTCCCAAACCAAGCACTCTACCAAACTGAGCTACGCCTCGAAATACAGCGTGATTTATTATAAACTAATTTCAAATTTATGTCAATAAGAACAACTGTTCTGGAAAAAAGATATAATTAAAAAATTAGCGCATAAAAAACGTAATTTCCTCCCAAACTAGTATCAGTTACAGTACATGAAAACTATTTCGGAGGATCATGAGTATGAAAAATACCAAACTGAAACGTTCCAGGCTGTCATCCTTCCTGACGGGCAAAGGTTTCTATGTCGCAATCTGCCTGAGCATCGCCGTGGTCAGCGCCACAGCCTATTTTGTCATCAATTCCACCAGAAACAATATAAGCGACCAGAACAGCAACAATATTTCCATAGATACCGGTTCAAACGAATGGGGATTTTCCAATACGCCGGTTGACGGCTCCCAGAGCAACGTTCCAAAAGACAGTTCCGTTTCTGATTCAAAATCAAGCGAGACTTCAAAGCCTTCAAGCCAGCCGGCTTCGGCAAACGCAAACAGCGGCTCTACCCAGAGCACCCAAACGTTCAGCAATACTTTTGTAATGCCTCTCAAAGGCGATATCCTTAATGCGTTCAGCAACGGCAAACCTGTAAAATCCAAAACCATGAACGATTGGAGAACACATGACGGAATTGACATCAAGGCGGCGGTTGCAACCCCTGTAAAGTCCTCGTCAGATGGTATTGTCAAGTCCATCGACCAGGACCCGATGTGGGGCGTTATGATTACGATTGACCATGGCAATGGTTATGAGACAATGTATATGGGTCTCAATGTAAACGTAAGCGTTAAAAAAGATCAGAAAGTCGAAATCGGTACGGTGCTGGGCTCTGTTGGGCAGACCGCTGAAATTGAAATCTCGGAAGAACCCCATTTGCACTTTGCAATGAAAAAAGACGGGAAATGGATCGATCCGATGAGTATCGTACAAAACTCATAGTTTTTTATTAAAAAGGCGTCTTTTTAAAAGACGCCTTTTTTGCGTTTATGATAATCAGCCCGGTCAATGGGCGGACATTACAGACTCGGATTTTCCCGGTTATCAATACTGTTTGTGCTTTATTGCTGAGGCTGGGAGCTGCTGGATAAAGTGCTGACGCCGTTAAAAAAGTCTTCCAGCGCTTTTACTACGGTTTCATTTTGTTCCGTCATTATGAGGAAGCAATAGTCGCCATATTGTTTGATTTCGGCATTTTTCGCAATCAGGTACTGGTCAGGAAGATACCCGTCAAATGAAGTCATAGCGTTTTCTTTGGCTTTTTGCAGTGCATCTATTAGGGCGTCCATTTTGCCTTCTGCGGCGGAAAAACCCGCAAATACAGCAGCACGGCTTGCTTTGGAAGACGCATAAACGCTTGCCTCGGTATAAAGAGACGCATCCACGCCAAGTTCTTCGGTTATTTTTTCAGCATCAAACTGGTTGAGCCAGCCTTCATCGTATGGGTCTAAAACTTCCATATAAACGGTCGAAACAGCGGTTGTTAGAGAAACGTCTGGTGTCTGACCGGTACAGCCTCCCAATATGGGAAGGCAGCAGAGAAGCGCTGCGAAAAGTAAAAATACTTTTTTCATGGAAAGCCTCCTTGTTTGAAACTTCTGTTGCTTTTAGTTTACCATACCGGCGTACTGGATTCAACGAATGACAAAAACATTTTTACCTGAGCGGCGGAAAAACGCATATACATAAAATAAGCGCGCGGCAACACGACGTCCAGATTTTAGAAAGCCCGAATAAAAATGTACGGTTCAGGGTTACTGCACATATTAAAATAAAATGGATAAATGGGGAAGGGAATCCTTTGTTGTCATTTTATCAGATATTTACGGCAAAAGAAACGAATTTTAGGAGGCTTATACAATTCACACCCGTAAAGCGGGCAAAAGCATTGACTATTTTTTTTATTAAAAATATAATAGAAGTAATGTTTTTTTAACCAGACGTGTTAAAAAATTTTTGGAGGGTATTGATCAATGAGTAGAGTTTTCAATTTCAGCCCGGGACCTTCCATGCTGCCTGAGGCCGTATTGGCCAAAGCGGCAGGAGAAATGCTCGATTATGAGGGAAGCGGCCAATCGGTCATGGAGATGTCCCACCGATCCAAGGAATACGATGCCATTATTAAAGGATGTGAGGCGCTTCTTCGTGAAGTGATGGGGATTCCGGACAATTACAAGGTGCTTTTTGTACAGGGCGGCGCTTCTTCTCAGTTCGCTATGGTTCCGATGAACCTGATGACTGGTTCCGGCAAAGCGGATTTTGTCATCACCGGCCAGTGGGCAAAAAAGGCCCATCAGGAGGCTGCCCGCTACGGTGAAGCAAATATTGTCGCTTCCAGTGCGGATAAAACCTTCTCTTACATTCCGAAGCTCGATCCGGCCTCCTTTACAAAGGATGCCGACTATTTCCACATCTGCTGGAACAACACCATCTACGGGACCTGCTTCAACGAGATTCCGGAGACTGGCAATGTGCCGCTGGTCGCGGATATGAGTTCCTGCATTCTGTCCGAGCCGGTTGATGTATCCAAATTCGGCGTCATCTACGCCGGCGCTCAGAAGAACATGGGTCCTGCTGGGCTGACCGTCGTCATCATTCGGGAGGATTTGATCGGAAAAGCGATGGATGTCACCCCGACGATGTTCAATTATCAGATTCACGCTGATAACGACTCTCTTTATAACACTCCTCCGACCTATGCAATCTATATCTGCAAGCTGGTTTTGGAGTGGATTAAAAACGAAATCGGCGGCCTTCAGAAAATGAAGGAACGGAACGAAAAGAAGGCAAAAATTCTTTACGATTTCTTGGATTCCAGCAAGATGTTCAAGGGCACGGTTGAAAAAGAGGTCCGTTCCATTATGAACATTCCGTTTGTCACCGGGAGCGACGAACTCGACAAGAAATTTGTTGCAGAAGCTGCGGCTCGTGGGCTGATTAACCTGAAGGGCCACCGCACGGTCGGCGGTATGCGCGCGTCTATTTACAATGCAATGCCGGTTGAAGGCGTTGAAGCGTTGGTCGATTTCATGAAAGAATTCGAGGCCAACAACTGAATTGAATGAAACGAGGGAATATTCGTGTATCAAATTCATACTTTGAATAAGATTTCCAAAGCGGGCTTAAAGCATTTTGACGCCGCGAAATACACTGTCGGGGAAGACGTTCAGAATCCGGATGCCGTCCTGGTGCGTTCTGCCGCCATGCACGACATGGAATTCGGCAAAGAACTGCTTGCCATTGCACGCGCCGGCGCCGGCGTCAATAACATCCCAGTTGACCGCTGTGCAAAAGAAGGGATTGTTGTCTTTAATACTCCCGGCGCAAACGCGAACGCGGTAAAAGAGCTTGTGATTCTCGGGCTGCTTCTTTCTTCCCGTAATGTTCCGGACGCATTGACGTTTGCCCAGTCTCTGAACGGCGAAGGCGAAGCAATTCCGAAGCTGGTTGAAAAGGGAAAAGGCCAGTTTGTCGGGCCTGAAATTAAAGGGAAAACCCTTGGCGTTATTGGCCTCGGTGCAATTGGCGTCATGGTCTGCAATGCGGCTAAGAGCATGGGGATGACTGTTCTGGGATACGACCCGTACCTTTCTGTAGACGCGGCCTGGGCGCTTTCCCGCAGCATTATCCACACCAAAAACGTAGAAGATATTTATAAAAACTGCGACTATGTCACCATCCATGTCCCCTATAATCCAGATACCAAGCATATGATCAATGCTGATGTTATCTCCACCATGAAAGAGGGTGTGCGGGTTCTCAATTTTGCCCGCGGAGAGTTGGTGGATGACGACGCAATGCTTACGGCTTTGGAAAGCGGCAAGGTCAGCCGTTATGTTACCGACTTCCCAAATGAAAAAACAGTGGGTGCAAAGGGCGTTGTCGCTATTCCGCATCTGGGCGCTTCCACACCGGAGTCGGAGGACAACTGCGCCAGTATGGCTGCTGTTCAGGTTATTGATTACCTGGAGAATGGGAATATTGTCAACTCGGTGAATATGCCTTCTGTTTCGGCTCCCCGCAACGGCGGCGCGCGGATTTGCATCATTCACAAAAACATTCCCAAGATGCTTCAGGGAATTTCTGGTTCGTTTGGTGAAATTGGGATTAATATTGAGAACATGACCAATCGTTCCCGCGGCGATTACGCTTATACTATTATTGACCTTAAGGAAAAAGAAGTGCCGGAAGAGCTGGTTGGCCGCTTGGAAGCGGTTGACGGTATTGTTCGCGCACGTGTGATCCACGCCTGAAATTAATTGCAATAAAAACAGCCGTATCAATTTTGATACGGCTGTTTTTATTGCTTTGCGGCTTCTTTTGGCGATTTGGAAAAAACAGGTGTTGAAATCCCCTCTGTTTCAATGCTATACTATATACTAAAGTGATATTAGGAGAGGGTATTTCTGCCCGTTTTGCGGGTTTAGGAGAATGAAATATGGAATTTGGCTATAAATTCAAATCGTCTCTTTTTGGCTTTTCTAAAAAGGATGTCATGAAGTGCATCAAGGAATTGAATGAAACCCATCAGGAAACGCTGGCGGAGCTTGAAGAAGAGGGGCGTGCGGCTGAAGCGCAAAAGCGCGAGGTGGATGCAAAGCTTACGGAGGCGCACAGCGCTGTCGTTGAACTCAAACGGCAGCTTGAGGAAGCGGAGAAAAAAAACGCGGCCCTTGAAACAGTTGTCAGGCGGCTGGTGGATAACCGGAACGAAAATGAAGCAGAAATCTCCCAGCTTAAACAGCGGGTGACCACCCAGAATAACCAGAACGCCGAGTTGCTTTTAAAAAATAACGAGCTTTACCGGAAGCTGGGAGAGGCAAACAGCAAGGTGGAAAAATATGACGCCCTTACAAAAGACATCAGCGATATTATGCTGGAAGCGCAGCAGATGTCTCTTCATCTAAAGGAGGAAGCGGGGGAAGAAGCTTCCCGTATTGTAGAAGATGCAAAGCAGTCCGCCGTCCGCGTGCGGAGCGATTTGGACCAGTTCCAGCGACGGGTTGGCCAAATCAGCCGTTCTCTGGAACAGCTGACCGGCAGCCTGCATGAGGAAGTTGTCAAAATTGAACGTTCGTTTGACGACGTAAATATTACGTTGGATTCTCTTGGGGTTCCGGAAAACGCACCTGTCAAAGCGGAAAGGGAATCTAAGTTGGAAAAGCCGGTTGCACCTTTGCCCAAAAAAACGGGTGATACCGGTCAAGCGGCACATCGGAATGGTTCGGTGGACTTTTTGGGGAAATTCAGGGAGTGGTTAAAATAGCAACGTATCATATAGAAGTAAAAGATCTCAGGCGGTATACGGAGAAATTGCGGGTGAACGATAAGGTTTATCTCAGCGGTACCGTTTATACTGCGCGTGACGCAGCACACAAGCGTTTTTTTGAGCTGTTGGACGCAGGCAGGCCCCTGCCGTTTGAGCTTAAAGGCGCGGTTATTTATTATGCCGGGCCGACCCCTACGCCCGACGGTCTTGCAATCGGTTCCTGTGGGCCGACAACTTCCGGCAGGATGGATAGTTTTGCCCCCCGTCTGCTTGACCTTGGCCTCACCGCAATGGTGGGAAAAGGGGAAAGAAAGAAGCCGGTAAGGGATGCTGTTTGCCGGAATAAAGCGGTATACTTCTGCGCAATCGGCGGTGCGGGGGCGCTTGCTTGTCAGTGTATCACCTCCTGTGAAGTAATTGCATTTGAGGATTTGGGCTGTGAATCAGTCAAACGGCTTATATTCAAGGATTTTCCTCTCATTGTCGCGAACGACTGTGCCGGCGGCGATATTTTTGAACGGGCCAAATAAACAGCCCGGTTATTATGAAACGTGTCGCTCTGGCAAAGATCGCACGTTTTTTGTTTACCAGGCCGCCCAAAATTCTTGACAAAATATTATGGGGTGCTAAAATAATATCAAATTTGTAATAAACAAATATATAAACCGATTAACAAAAGGGGAATTATTATGTTTACATTCAAGGCAACGGAAAAAGGCACGGCGTTTTATCAGGATGGCGCTCTTGTGGGCCACGCCCTTCCTGCTGAAGGCTGTTCCGACCATTTTATTGAGTTGGAAGACGGCGTTTATCGCTGGGAACGTAAGTCAGCGGAACCAACTGCCGAAATGAAAATGTCGTTCGTGGCAGAATATCCAATGGAGTACCAGATGATGCCGGGGCTGATGTACAACCAGAACAGTAATAAAGATATTGTAGCCCACGGCCAGTTTGAAAAGATGGAGCGGCACGAGAAGGTAGACGAACCCCATTATCCAGTAGGATGCGTTGACCCGGCAACCGGAGAGGTCCGTAAGATTGCCTGGTGGCGGACGGCGGCGCCGGGAGCGGTTTACACCGAAGGAAACGGTATGTCAGTGGGAATGTTCCTCCCGTCCGACCAGAAGGACGCTTCCGTTTCCATCCTGCCCGAGGAAAAACGTACGGTACATACCTATTACTGGCCGCTCGCTGAGGGGCCGCGCGTCCGAGAAAAACGGCGGGGCCGGCCGGATGTCCGCGTCCCGGCATTTAAGGATGAAAATGTAAGCGAGTTGTTCGCAAGACCACCGATGGGCGGTTCCTACAGCGAAACAATTGCCCCGCGGGATATTTTTGCCGCGATTCTGGTTCTGGCGCCGGCAGAAAAACCGCGTCTTGCTTGGCATAAGCTTATGTCGGTATCCTGGAAGATGAACTATAAATACCTTGCTCCACGGTATTCCAATCAGGAGCTTTGGGATCTCGGCGTTGAGTATATTAAAACGATGTTCCGTGACGGTGAGGATGGTTTCAAAGGTTTCTCAATGGGGAAAATATTCCTTGACGGTGAATGGGTGAACCGTCCCTACTATGCCTTTGAAATGGGCTGGACCGGCCAAGGGATCGGCCAGGGGACGGATATGCTGGCGCATGCGATCCTGACCGGGGACAAAGAAGCGGAAGAAATGGGACTTGCGGCGCTTGATTCGTGGCTGAAGTGCAGACTCCCCAATGGGATGCTTCCGACCCATATTATGGGACAGCAGTTCCCGCACAACGGCCGCCGTGTGGTTGACGCCTGCAACCTTTCATTTGGGGCGATTAACTATTTTCGTGCCTGGGAGTATGCTCAAATTCTGGGCAAAGCCCGTCCGGAATATTTTGAAGCTGCCTGCTGGCTCTGCGATTTTACTCTGGAAAAGATGGAGGAAAGCGGAAAGCTCGCCAAGAGCTGGTATGAGGATGATCTTACCCCTGCGGTTGACAACGGGCTGCCCGGTTCGTTCCTGGTGTTGGCCCTGTGTGAAGGCGCTAAACGTACGCACAGAGCGGATTATCTTGAGGGTGCGATTCGCGGATACCATTATTTCTATAGCCAGTTTGTCCGTGACGGCTATGCAATGGGCGGCGCTCAGGATCATTTTTCTGTTGATAAGGAATCTGGAATTCCAATGCTTCAGGGCGCGATGCGTCTTTATGAACTGACAGGGGACGAGGGATACATTGAGTGCGCTAAAAATGCGGCTTATTACCTCTCCACCTGGCAGTGGCAGCACACCCATCCGCTTGAGAAGGACAGCTTGCTGGGCGAATTCGGTTATGATACCTTTGGTGGTACGCTGGTGTCGATTGGAAGCGGAATGGATCCCTATATCCTGCCGTATATTCATGAGCTCTACGACCTTGCCGAGCTGACCGGTGAAACAGAGTGGGCCGAACGGGCGCAGGCCGGATGGGCGCAGGCGACCATCGGCATTTCAGATGGAACTCTTCATACCGGGCGTTCCACCCTGCCGCGCGGCGCTCAGAATGAGGCGTTCACCTTTGGCCGTCCTTATGAGGATCAGCCGTTTGAATGGATGCCAACCTGGATGCCGATCTACCGAATGGATAACCTTTGCCGGACGATGATGCCAGGCGGAGATCGGCCCGGAAGGGTTCTTTAAGGCTTATATTTTACTGCGTGAAACGATTTGGAAACTGAACTGATAGAAGGAATGGGCTGCTCTAAGCGGAAAAGCTCATTCCTTTTATGTTTAAAAAATGAAAGCTTTTGCAGGAACGCTTGATTAAAATTGCAAAACAGGTTACAATTAAAGCTAGAATTAAAGTGCGCCTTTATAGACGCAATAGACTATGGTGAATTTTTTGTTGTTCGGCCGGAAAAGTTTTGTTTTTCTTTTGAGCAACAAAGAACATAACCTGTAATATGTTTTAGGGGCTGAATGATTTGCATACCGATATTTTAAAATTGATTGCCCAGAAGCATTCGGAGTTTTCCAAAGGGCAGAAGCTGATTGGGAAATATATAACCGAACATTACGAAAAGGCCGCTTTTATGACGGCTTCAAAGCTCGGTTCTACAGTGGGGGTCAGCGAATCCACTGTCGTTCGTTTCGCAACTGAAATAGGATTTGACGGCTACCCGGCGCTTCAAAGGGAACTTAAGGAGATGATCCGCAACCGGCTCACCTCTATCCAGCGCATCGAGGTGACGAATGAGCAGATTGGCAACGAAGATGTGCTGGATAAGGTTCTCAATATGGATATTGATAAAATCCGCCGTACCCTGGAAGAAACCTCCAGAGAGGATTTCAACCGTGCGGTCGACTCGATTGTAGCGGCCGAAAACATTTACGTTATCGGTGCAAAAAGCGCTGCTACGCTGGCGCGTTTTATCACTTACTATTTCAATCTCATGTTCGTCAACGTCAAGCTGGTCCACACCACCAGTTCGAGCGAAATGTTCGAACAGATTATGCGTATCGGTGAAAAGGATATTCTCATTGGTATTAGCTTTCCACGTTATTTGACCCAGACGGTTAAGGCGTTTCAGTTCGCCAAGGGGAATGGTGCAACGGTTATTGCAATAACCGACAGTACGGCGTCCCCCCTTGCCGAAGACGCTGACCATCTCCTGCTTGCAAGGAGCGATATGGCTTCTTTTGTAGACAGTCTGGTGGCGCCGCTCAGTCTGATTAACGCCCTGATTGTGGCGGTAGGGCTTAAAAAGCAGGAAGATATCTGCAATACCTTTGCGCGGCTTGAAACTATCTGGGACGAATATGAGGTTTATGAAAAAAGCGACCGGGAGCAGGAAGCTGATGAAGGCTGACGTATTGGTAATCGGCGGTGGCCCTGCTGGAATGCTTGCCGCGGGGACGGCGGCTGAAAATGGGGCGCGGGTTCTGCTGCTTGAAAAGAATGGGCGGATTGGCCGGAAGCTGATGATTACCGGAAAAGGGCGCTGCAACGTGACCAATGAGTGTAGTTTGGATGAATTTTTTGCCAACATTCCCCGTAACCCCCGTTTTTTGCAGAGCGCGCTCCACCGCTTTACGCCGCAGGACGCTATGATGTTTTTTGAAGGGCTCGGCCTTGCTCTTAAAACGGAGCGTGGGAACCGTGTCTTTCCACAGAGCGATAAGGCGGTGGATGTGGTAGACGCATTTGCGGCTTATGTGAAACGCTCCGGCGTTCAGCTGCGAACCGGGGCTGCAGTATCGGAGCTCTTGCTGGAGGATGGGGTTTTGTCCGGTGTCCGGCTGGTGTCCGGGGAAGAATTATACGCAAAGCAGGTAATTGTCGCCACGGGTGGAAAATCTTACCCGCTTACCGGTTCCACTGGGGACGGTTACCGTTTTGCACGGCAGGCTGGCCATACCATAATTCCGCCGCGGGCGTCGCTTGTCCCGATTGAGACGATAGAGGACTGGTGTGCAAAGGCGCAGGGCCTTTCCCTTAAAAATATCATTCTGGCCGCCACCGATCTTGAAACGAACAAAACCGTATTTTCTGAGCAGGGCGAACTGCTCTTTACCCATTATGGCATATCCGGTCCGTTGGTGTTAAGTTTGAGCGCCCATTTGAGCGAACCTTTGGACCGCCGTTATCGGCTGCGGATTGATTTAAAACCCGCGCTGGACGAACAGGCGCTGGACGCTAGAATTTTACGTGATTTTTCTGAGAATGCTAATAAGGACTTCGGTAATTCGCTTGACCGGTTGCTGCCGAGAAAGTTGATTCCGGTTGTTATCCGCCTGTCCGGAATTAAGCCGGATACGAAGGTGAACCAGGTTACAAAGGAACAGCGCCGCCGCCTTTGCGGGCTTTTAAAAGCGCTGCCGCTGACGCCCTGGCGGTTCCGCCCGGTTGAAGAGGCGGTTGTCACTTCGGGCGGGGTATCGGTTTCTGAGTTGAACCCAAAAACAATGGAGTCAAAGCTGGTGCCCGGCCTTTATTTTGCCGGAGAAGTCATTGATGTGGACGGTTACACCGGTGGGTTCAACCTTCAAATTGCCTATTCAACCGGCTATGCGGCCGGATGCAGCTGTCAAGGAGGACAAATATGATATCAATTGCAATAGACGGCCCAGCCGGGGCCGGAAAAAGCAGCATTGCCAAGCTTGCTGCAAAGGAGTTATCTTTTATCTATGTGGACACGGGGGCGCTCTACCGCGCCATCGGCTGGTATGCGCTTTCCTGTGGGAAAGACCCAGCCGACGCTGGGCAGGTCGTACCGCTGTTAAAAGAAATTTCGGTTGAGCTGAAGTTTGTGGAAGGGGAACAGCACGTTTTCCTGAATGGAAGAGACGTCTCCACTGAAATCCGTCTGCCGGAGGTTTCCATGGCGGCTTCCCGTGTCTCCGCCATTCCGGAAGTGCGTGATTTTCTTTTTTCCCTGCAGAGGGAGCTTGCTGAGAAGAACAACGTGCTGATGGACGGCCGTGATATTGGGACGGTGGTTTTGCCAAACGCGCAGATCAAGATTTTTTTAACGGCTTCGGCTGAAAACCGGGCGGACCGCCGGATGAAACAGTTGGCTGAAGCGGGAAACCACGTGGATTATAATACGCTTTTAGCTGAAATCAAAGAGCGGGATTATAACGACTCTCACCGTGCAATTGCGCCGCTTAAGCAGGCGGAGGACGCCAAGCTGGTTGATACCACGGGGCTTACTCTGGAAGAATCTGTAAAGTTGGTGCTTGATTATATTGCGGATCGTATGAAAGAGCTGAAGGAGAGCCGTTGAAATGACCTTTTATGATTTTGCTTTTATAGTATGCAACGCTTTTGTCAAGGTCGGCTTCAAATTTCGAGCTGAGGGAGTTGAAAACCTGCCTCAGACAGGGGGATATATCCTCTGCTCCAATCATCGCAGCTATTTGGACCCAATCTTTCTCGGGGTAAAGGTAAAACGGCAGCTTGCTTTCATGGCGAAAGAGGAGCTGTTTCGTGTAAAGGTACTCGGGCCGATCATTAAAAAACTCGGTGCGTTCCCAATCGCCCGCGGAAAAGGGGATACCGGGGCGGTGGAATTTGCAATAGATACTGTTAAATCAGGCAAGGCGTTGATGCTTTTTCCAGAAGGGACCCGTTCAAAAGACGGGAAGCTGCTGAAGCTAAAGTCGGGCGTTATTGTTATTGCGTCACAATCACAGGGATTAATTGTGCCGTCCGCCATCGTTTTCGAGGGAAAACTGCGGTTCCGCCGGAAGGTCACCGTGCGGTATGGAAAACCGATTTCCTGCGACGAGCTGGAATTAAACGGCGTTGACCGGCAAAGCCTGAAAGTGGCGAGAGAAAAGCTGACGGCCAGAATATCCGAACTTCTGGAGGTTGAGAATTGAAAATAACAGTCGCAAAAACAGCCGGTTTTTGTTTTGGGGTTGACCGTGCCATTCAGCTCGTTTACCGGCTTGCCGATGAAGGAAAAAAAGTCTGTACACTCGGACCGATTATTCACAATCCCCAGGTGGTTGAGGATTTGTCAAAAAAAGGGGTGCGGATTGTGTCGGCCCCTGAAGAAGTGAAACCGGGGGAAACCCTTGTCATCCGCTCGCATGGCGTATCGCGGGATGTATATAGGCGCCTGGAACAGGAAAAAATCCCTTATGAAGACGCCACCTGCCCGTTTGTGTCCAAAATTCACAAAATTGTTTCCGATTATTCTGAAAAAGGGCACGTTGTATTAATTGCGGGCAACCCGTCACATCCAGAAGTGGAGGGAATTGCCGGCCACTGCAAAGGCCCGGTTTATGTTTTTCAGGATGAGGCTGCTTTCGTAAAGCTGATGGAAGAACATCCGGAATTTACGGAAATGCCGGCAATTATGGTCTCTCAGACTACATTTCAGCAAAATTTATGGGAAACTTGCAGGAAAACTGCAAAAAAACACTATACAAATCTTTTAATTTTTGATACAATATGTAATGCGACTAGTATGCGCCAGCGTGAGGCTGTGGATTTGGCGGCACAGTCGGACTATATGGTTGTGATTGGCGGGAGGAACAGCTCCAACACGTTGAAGCTGAAAGAAATCTGCAGCCAATACTGCAATACTGTTTTGATAGAAACCGATGTGGAGTTAGACCGGGACGCCATTCGGCGTGCTGGTTCGGTCGGCGTGACGGCCGGCGCCTCTACACCGGCTTATATAATTAAGGAGGTACGAAACACAATGAGTGAGATTTTAAAATCACAGGACGAAGAAGTTAGCTTTGAGGAGCTTTTGGAGCAGTCTCTTGGCGAAAAATTATATGCGGGGAAAAGAGTTAAAGGTATTGTCACTGCAATTTCACCAAATGAAATTCAGATAGATGTTGGCGCCAAACAATCCGGTTACATACCGATTGACGAATTGACCGATGACCCGACTGCTAAAGTGGAAGACCTTGTGAAAAAGGGTGATGAGCTTGAGCTGATCGTCATGAAGGTCAATGACCAGGAAGGCACTGCAATGCTCTCCAAACGCCGCTGCGATTCCGAAGCCGGCTTTGAAGAAATCCTTAAGGCCTATGAAGAAGGTTCTATACTGGAAGGCGTAATTGTTGATGTTGTCCGGGGCGGTGTTTTGGTTCTCGCCAACAACGTTAAGCTTTTTGTCCCTGCTTCCCAGGTGAGCGACAGTCGTGTGGAAGACCTCCATACCCTTCTTAAAAACAAAGTCCGCTTTAAAATTCTTGAAGTTAACGAAGGCCGCCGCCGTGCAATCGGTTCCGTCAGAGCGGTTCTCCGCGCTGAAAAAGAAGCTGCCCGTGAAGAGTTCTGGAAAAATATTGAGATTGGCCAGCATTATACCGGTACGGTCAAGTCTCTCACCAGCTACGGCGCGTTTGTCGATCTGGGCGGTGTAGACGGTATGATCCATATCACTGAACTCTCCTGGGGCCGGATTAAACATCCGTCCGAGGTTGTAAACGTTGGCGATACTGTTGAAGTTTATGTAAAAGACCTTGACCCGGAGAATAAGAAGATTTCCTTGGGCTACAAGAAGAGTGAGGACAACCCCTGGGAAATCCTGAAACGGGATTACAGCGTCGGTATGGTTGTACCGGTTAAGGTAGTCTCCCTGACTCAGTACGGTGCGTTTGCACAGGTGATGCCGGGAATCGACGGTTTGATCCATATTTCCCAAATTTCTACCGAGCGTGTGAACAAGGTTTCGGATGTTCTCGCGGTTGGTCAGGAAGTTGAAGTGAAAATCACGGATATTGATTTTGACGCAAAACGTGTCAGCCTTTCCATGCGTGCTCTTGAAGAAGAGAAACAGGCCGCTGCCCAGGCAGAGGATACCAGCGTTGCTGATATTGAAGGCGTTGAAATTACGTCTGACGAAGAGTAATTTATTTGAGCATTTGAAAAACGCCGGTGTGATTTCACGCCGGCGTTTTTTTTAAAAGGGAGGGTGTCGAATTATGACTAAAAAAGAACGGGCCGCGTTGGCGGTTGAGACTTTAAAAAAGCGCTACCCACAGGCGCAGTGTTCTTTGACCTATAGAAAGCCGCATGAGCTTTTGATTGCGACCCGGCTCTCCGCCCAGTGTACCGACGCGCGGGTCAACATCGTTACGAAGGATCTGTTTGCGGCCTATCAGACAATTGATTCCTTTGCTGATGCTGATGTGGCCGATATTGAAGCGTATATCCGCCCTTGTGGATTATACAAAACCAAGGCAAAGGATATTGTTAAAATGTGCCGGCAGCTGCGGGATGAATTCCACTATGAAATGCCGCAGACCATTGAAGAGCTGACCAGTCTTTCTGGAATTGGGAGAAAAACCGCAAACTTGATGCTGGGTGATATCTTTGGAAAGCCCGCGGTTGTCACAGATACCCATTGTATCCGCATCTGCGGCAGACTGGGGCTGACGAATGAAACCGACCCGTATAAGGTTGAAATGGATTTGCGGAAAATTTTGGACCCCAAAGAGTCAAATGATTTCTGCCACAGGCTTGTCCATTTTGGCCGGGAGGTCTGCAAAGCCCGTTCTCCCCAGTGTGAAAGCTGTGAATGTGCGGCATTCTGTAAAAACCGAGATAAGGTAAAAAAATAGGGGAAGCTCTGTTTTTATGACGGGGAAAAATTGCTTATGAAAAAACGAATTCACCTTTTTGGCGCTTCTGGTTCAGGGACTACAAGCATTGCGGCTAGGGCGGCCGAAGTACTTGGCTATAACCATTTTGATTCGGACAATTATTTCTGGATGCCTACCGAAGTACCGTTTACAGAAGAACGTCCAAACGATGAATGTATTGCGATGATGAAGCAGGATCTGGAGCAGAGCTCCCGGTGGTTTTTGAGCGGTTCCTTGTCAGGCTGGGGTGAAGTCTTACTTTCATATTTTGACCTGGCGGTTTTTGTTTACGCCCCTCAGGAAATCCGGCTGGAACGCCTCAGAAAACGGGAGCTTAAACGGTATGGGGAGGCGGTGCTGCCCGGCGGAGAAAGATATGAGGCGACTGAAAACTTTTTAGGCTGGTGCGCTGCCTATGAAGACGGAACCAGAAACGGCAGGTCCCTGGCAAAACATGAAGCTCTGCTGAAACGGTTTGAGTGTCCCGTTCTTAGGATAGTCAATCTTAATTTTGAAGAAAGCGTGGATGCGGTGGTACAGGCCGTGCAGAAGAGGTAGGAAAAGCTTTTTTTGACTCAGAGCAGGAGAACTTTAACTACGGGTAAAAAGCGTCCGGCCAAAGGCCGGACGCTTTTTGCTTGGAAGTTAGAATAGTATTTCGAACGGCAGGTACCGGTCCACCGAAGGTTTTCCGTCAAGTTCATCCGCCATGTTGAGTGCAAGGATATTCCAGTTGATGAAGTCGCCGTTGACAACCGGCTCGCCGGTTTCGGGGTTGTAGTATTCGTGCAGGGTGCCGGTTTTTCGCAGATCGTCTCCTAAAAGCTTCATAACGTTGCCGCAGAGTTCTGCGGCTTCTTTTTGGTACCCGTAGTTCATCAACCCGCGGAATACCGCATACTGCACGATAATCCAGATGCCTCCCAGCCAGTTTGAGGGATTGTTGGTCGGGGTGAGGTTATACATTTTCTCATCATAAGAAAGGGAACGGACGCCGGAAGGGCTCCAGAAGGTTTCTGGATCAGTGATGTGTTTAACGAGGTATTCCGCTTGTTCGCTGGTGGCAATTCCAGCAAGCATTGGCAGAAAACTTGACCAGGCGCGGGTTTTGATAAAGAGGGTATTCCAGAAAACACCAAGCCCTTTGTGGAACCAGTCGTAGGCGCGGGTTTTGACGTCTACATCGACCGAATAAAAAAATTTGTCCCGTTTATCCCAGCATTCGGCCTGAATTGCTTCGGCAAGCCTGCGCGCTTTTTCTTCATAATGTTCGCTGCGCTCGTAATTTCCGCAGGCGGTCAAAATTTTTGCCATTGAACGGAGCTCCCGCACCATAAAACTGTTGAGGAAAATATTCGCGGTGGAAAAACGCGGCCGCCCGAAAGAGGCCGGGTCGTTATCCATGCCAATCATTACGTCGTCCGCCCAGACGTAGAGACCGCAATTTTCAAAATAGTAGAAACGGTCGTAGCATTCAAAGTATTTTTCAAGCTGAGGAATTTTATCCTTGACCCAGTCAAAAGAGCCTTTCAGCCCGCTTACAAGACAGCTTTGCTGGCAGAGAAAGGGCTTATGCATGTTGAGGATTGCCCCTTCCTGATGTTTGGCGATTAAGTAAGGCACTTCATCCGCTTTGGTATCTACCATCATGGGGATGTAACCGTCCTCCAGCTGAAAATTAAGAAAGTTTAGGACGTTCCCCTCGGCGTGAGCTTCCAGCATTTTTTTGAACGCGGTATCCTCGCACCCGTTTTCTGCAAGGTTAATCATCGCAAAAACCGCCCAGAAAGTGTCCCAATCCCACAGGTTGCCGTCGTAGACGGAGCCGGGGTCGATAAAGGGGTGTTTGAAGTTTCCGTAAGGCTGTTTCAGCACCTGGTGCAGGTGTTTTTTGAGGTATTCCTGAATCAGTTCGTAATCCGCCTTCATATGTGTTCCTTTCTCATGGGCCGCCTCTTTAAGAAGCGGTGAATGATCCGGCAATCTTTGTTTTTGCCGCCAAAATGTTTGGAAGATATCTCCCTGTTGTCCTTTTTAAATTGAATTTTCTGTACCTTTGCAACGAACGGAGGAAAACAAAAGGGAATGAACCGGTATTCCGCCGCCGGGGCCATAGTTTGAATTGCACCGGACGATGCCTTGTCGTCCTGTCAAAGTCATTCGAGATTTATCCGAAACTTATTATACGGGTCTGAAATGGAACCCGTCAAGAAGCAGGAAAGAAAAAAGGAATCTCCACAATCCGGCGGAAGATTCCTTGTGCAAATCATTAAAGTTTTAAAAGTCCTTTAAACGTTTTCTTTTCGGATACCGTCCGGGAGGTAAATCCGGTAGTTGCCGCTGAGGGCGAGCATGGCGAAAAAGTAGAGGCAGTTGTCGTAATAACGGCGCTTATCCTTCCTAAGCGGGGTGTTCCAGAACAGGTCGACGCATTCCTTTACATATTTGCCGCCGCTGGCAAGGGACGCCATGGCGTTCGTGGCTATAATGGCGACCGGGTGCATTGCCGGCTGTTCAATTACGCTGCCGTCAATGGCGTAGGTTTTATAATTCCGGTCAGGAACGTTTTCACAGAAGAAGGCCTGCACCTTTTTTGCGTTTTCTTTTTGCCAGTCGTCCGCGTCAAACCAGGAATTATCAAGGCTCATGTTTGCAACGGTGCGGTAAGCGTCGCTGAAATAATAATCTTTTCCGAACATTAGGCGGGGAGAGCCGTCATATTCGGTATATTCAGCGCAGAGACCGGTTTTTTCATGGCAGGCGAGGTGGAGAAACTCACGGCTTGCCCGCGCCGCCTCTTTCCAGAAAACGCTGTCCTCCGGGTTACACATCAGGGCAAACAGATCGTAAAAATGGGGGAGATGGTAAGACGGATCGGTATAATCGGCCTCCGGAATGAATTTAATCTGCTTGTTGCGCGGGTCCCACATCGGGCAGCCGGGTTCATTTTCGCCTTTGTGAACACAGGTGTGCAAAATCTCCCTAGCCTGTTCGCTGTAATTGTAAGGGGGCTCGCCGTCGCCCCAGCGGGCGGAGGCGAACAACAGCGCCATAGCAAAATACTCCTCGCCGTCCGGCGCGGGGCCCTCCGCTCTGCGGCTGCCGTCCAAGTTGTGCGACCAGGAAAAATAACCCTTGTATGGTCCGTCGGTCTGGTACATATAGGTCTTTGCCCAGTTCCAAATCTGGTCAAATTCCTTTTTCTTATCCATCTGCACACAGAACATCATCCCATAAGACATGCCTTCGCTACGCGCGTCGTCATTACCGGTATCCGTAATATAACCCTTGTCGTTTGAGACGGCCTCAAAAATACGGGTGTCTGAATAGAACATTTCATTGAATGTGTCCTCCAGGCGTTTTTGGACGGCGGCCCTGTCGTAACCAAGTTCTTCAAAAATACTGCGGTAATTTCCTGTGTAAAAAGCGCCTTGTTTCATTTTGCTCTCCTTTGCAAAAATAATTAATACGGTGTTCAGGCTTTAATTTTAATATTGCAGGCCCAAAGCGGCCGCGCCGATGATACCCGCGTCGTTTCCAAGCTTGGCGGTGACAATTTTTGTTTGCCTTTTTGAAAAACGGGAGTAGACCTCCCGGCTTACCAGTTCCTCAAGCGGCTTGATCAGTGTGTCGCCCTCTTTGCTGATTCCCCCACCGATGCAGAGTATTTCCGGGGCAAAGGTGTTGATCAGGTTGGTGACGCCGCAGGCGAGATCCTCAATGAAAGAGCCCACCACTTCTTTGGCGGCCTGGTCGCCCTTGTACATCCCCTGAAAAGCCGTTCGCCCGTTTACCTTGGCGGGGTCGTTTTCACACAGCTCCCACATCAGGCTGCCAGGGGTGCGCTCCATTGCTTCCAAGGTGGTTTTAATCAGCCCCGTTGCGGAACAGTAGGTCTCAAAGCACCCGCGCCGCCCGCAGTTGCAGGGACGCCCGTTCCGTTCTATGACGGTGTGGCCGATTTCCGCGCCGGCAAAATTGAACCCGGCGTAAATTTTTTTATCAATAATGATTCCGCCACCAATACCGGTGCCAAGCGTGATGACGACCGCATCGTTTGTTCCTTTTGCGCCGCCCGCAACAAATTCTCCGTAAGCGGCGGCGTTTGCATCGTTATCCATATAGATCGGCTTTTTCAAAATACCGCCCAGCGTATTGCGCAGGTCCTGGTCATAAAAATCGAGGTTACAGGAGTAATCGACCGTGCCGGTCTCCCGGTTGACGATTCCCGGGGAGCCGATTCCGACCCAGCGCAGCTCTTCTGCCCGGATGCCTGCTCTTTCAGCGGCTTCTAAAACAGATTCGGCCGCATCTTTTAAAATGAGTTCCGCCGGCCGGGGTAGGGCTGTTTTCCTGACCGCCCGTGAAAGAATTTCAAATTGTTCATTTACAATCCCTGCGGCAATATTGGTGCCGCCCAGGTCAATTCCCGCCATATAGGCCATGAAACATCCGTCCTCATATAATAGATTGGTTTCATTGTATCATTGTAAAAATGGACTGTCAATTTGATAAGAGGAAAACGCCCGTGTAAAAACTGTGTGGAGTGGTTCCCCAAAATTTTTTGTAAGGCCGGCCGCGGCTGTTATTTTCTTTTTTAAAAGGGGCGGTAAAAAAAGCAGAACTTTGTTATTTGCCGGCGGATTAGAATAAAAAACACGGAAAATCACAAACTGAAACTGTCTGTTTGCTTGACACAACAGGCGCGGGGAACATATAATAATATGGTGTGATTAGGCATAAAATTCGGGTTCGTTTTCGTACAGGAACGACGAAACCGGCGTGGAGGTTTTGCAATATATGTGTGGTTATGTGGGGTTTACCAACCAAATAGAAAATGCGGACGCTGTTCTGGGCGAAATGATGGATACGATCCGTCACCGCGGGCCCGACTCCGAGGGGAAATACGTAGATGAAGATATTGCGCTTGGTTTCCGCCGCCTGAGCATTATTGACCTTGCTCAGGGCGACCAGCCTATTTTCAACGAAGACCACAGTAAAGTTCTTGTCTTCAACGGTGAAATTTATAACTATCCCAAACTTCGTGAAGAGCTTTTGCAGGCAGGCCATACCTTTACTACGCACACCGATTCAGAAGTCCTCCTCCACGGCTACGAGGAATACGGTGTGAAGCTTGTCAACAAACTGCGCGGCATGTTTTCCTTTGTCATTTGGGATAAGGAAAAGAAAGAGCTGTTCGGCGCGCGGGACTACTTCGGCATCAAGCCGCTTTATTACGCCGAAATGGATGGAACGCTGATGTTCGGTTCCGAAATTAAGGCGTTTTTGCCCCATCCGGAGTTTCATAAGGAACTCAACCTTAACACTTTGGAAAATTATCTGACTTTCCAGTATTCCCCGCTGACCGATACATTTTTTAAAAACGTATATAAATTAATGCCGGCGCACTATTTCCTTTATAAAAATGGGGAAATGGAGATCACCCGCTATTGGGAGCCGAATTTTGAAAATGATGAAAACAAAACCCTTGACGACTGGGTAGATGAAATCAAAAAGACTTTTGAGGCTTCGGTTGAAGCACACAAGATCAGCGACGTCGAGGTCGGTTCTTTCCTCTCAAGCGGGATTGATTCCAGTTATGTCACCGCCTGCGCCAAGGTCGATAAATCCTTTACTGTGGGCTTCGCGGGCGATAAATACGATGAAATCGGCTATGCAAAGAAATGCTCTGAGTTTATTAAGATCAAGAACCGCAGCAAGGCGATTACGGAACAGGAATATTGGGATATTATCCCGACAGTCCTTTACCATTTGGATGAACCTCTTGGAGACCCGGCGTCCATCGCTCTCTATTTCGTTTCCAGAGAAGCGTCTAAAGATGTCAAGGTTGTTCTCTCCGGCGAGGGAGCGGATGAGGTTTTCGGCGGTTACAATGTGTACAGCGAAACCCTCCGCAGCGCGAAATACCGGAGGCTGCCCAAAGGGGTTCGCGGCCTGATCGGTAAAACGGTAGACCACCTGCCGCCTTTTAAAGCGAAGAATTTCCTCTACCGCCACCGCGGTGATTTGCAGGACTGGTTCAACGGCAACCCGAATGCCGGATTCAGCGAGCGGGAACGCAAAGCGATTTTAAAGGTAAAGACAGATGCACCGTCCCCAAAAGAGCTTGTCGCCCCATTTTATGAAAAGGTAAAGGATAAGGATCCGGTCACCCAGATGCAGTATGTAGACCTGCATATGTGGCTTGCGGGGGATATCCTTTTAAAAGGCGATAAAATGAGTATGGCGAATTCCCTTGAAGTCCGCGTTCCGTTCCTCGACATCGAGCTGATGAAACTCGCTGAACAGATTCCGAGCCGTTACCGTGTCACCGGGGAAAACACCAAGGTCGCGCTCCGGAAAGCTTCTGCCAGCAAGCTCCCCAAAGAGACAGCTGATAAGCGGAAGCTCGGCTTCCCGGTACCGGTCCGGCAGTGGCTCAAAGAAGATAAATATTACAACATGCTTAAAGATGCGTTTCACAGTGAAATTGCAACCGAGCTTTTCAACACTGACGAGCTGATGAAGCTGCTTGACGATTACCGCGAGGGAAAACACCAGAATTACCTTAAAATCTGGTCGGTCTTCACCTTTGTCCTCTGGTACCAGGAATTTTTTGTGAAACGGTAAAAACTATGAGATAGATGAAAGGGCGGGCACCTAAAAAAGGCGCCCGCCCTTTTTATCTGTAAATCAGGAATTTTTAGGGAGAACCCTGTACCAAACTTCTTCATAACACCTACCCTGAAGGTCAGAGTAGTACATTTCAAACTCGCAGCCTTCTTCAATTATATAATCCGCAGTGGGCAGCCAGTCGGTGTAAACACGGGATGTGAGCTCCTGAACCGCGTTTGAAGTCTCTTCGATTGAATGCGGCTTGCCTGTAAAAACCGCCCAGGTCGCTTTGGGAATATCGACTACAGTATAGCCTGCAGTGTCGCTCAGAGGAGTTTTGATGATACAGAGCATGTAAGGGAATTGGGTCCCCTCCATTTTGCGGTAACCGCAGACGGCGTTGACAGAACTCGGACAACCTGCGGATTTGACTAGAGCGGCGTATTCGCCGTTTTGCAGACTATCGGTCCAGAATTGTGGAATTGTTTTCAGGTTTTCACCGTTTTGAATATCAAATATTCCCTCAATCCCATAAACTTGAAATGCCGGCTTTTCAATAATCCTGTAATTCATTTCTTCTACTCCTTTTACAGTAATTCGGACTGTAAAGTTAAATGAAAGTTGAGGACCCGTCAGCCCTTCTGGTACAAT
>ERZ1673695.1607-NODE-1607-length-21884-cov-14.689633_pt1 | contig 21884 bp, 23 predicted proteins | sample MGYA00580225_ERZ1673695 | MGnify/ENA primary metagenome ERZ1673695 (study PRJEB41218, sample SAMN15661739) | gut metagenome | host: Homo sapiens | place: Canada: London | collected 2015-08-20/2019-03-30 | study: EMG produced TPA metagenomics assembly of... | reverse complement strand
TGGGCTGGATTTACGTATTTTTTGTTACTTTATCTAGTTACGGCCAAAGTCGAGGCCCGCGGCAAAAGCCGCGGGAGAACCTAAGGTCAACTCTCCCTCAGTCCCTACGGGACAGCTCCCTCAGAGAGGGAGCCAAAATCTTTGTTAAACAGTAATTTATATCCTTTTTGACTTTTGCTGATGTGTTTGCTCCGCTGTTTTTCCGTGCATGGCTTCACCGTGAATGAAGTATTCCACGGGAGGAAATCATGGCGGCATGGTGTAAAATTTACCAAGGACCTTATGGTCCGCATCATATCTTCTGTTATTGGAGGGCGCGCGGTATGCTGTCGGAGGAATTCAAAGGCTTTTTATATGGTATCGGCGCGAAGCTCGTCGGCTTTGCGGATATGAGCGGTGTGGAGGAGTGCGGCTATCCCCGCGCAGTCTCGGTGGCGCTCCCGGTACCGCCGCACATTCTGCGGGAGATTGCGGACGGCCCGACAAAGAGCTACTATTACATGTACCATGAACTCAACAACGGGCTGAACCGAATAGTTACCTCCGGCGCGGAATACCTGCGCGAACGCGGCTATTCCGCGCAGCCGCAGACGACCGACGCCGTGAGATATGACGCTGACTGCCGCAGCGCCCTGCCGCACAAAACGGTGGCGGTGCGGGCCGGTCTTGGCTGGATTGGCAAAAGTTGTCTGCTTGTCACCCCCGAATACGGCTCCGCGGTGCGCATCTCTTCGCTGCTCACCGACGCGCCGCTCGCCTGCGCCTCATCCGTGAGGGAGCCGCTCTGCGGCGGCTGCGATCTCTGCCGCAGATTCTGCCCTGGTCAGGCTTTGAGTGGCCTTTTGTGGAACAGCGCGGTGGACCGCGACCTGATTGTGGATACCGGAAGGTGCACGCGCAAGCAGCGGGAGCTGATGATGGCCCGCACAGGCATAGAGGCAGACATCTGCGGCAAATGCTTCGTCGTCTGTCCCTACACGGCAAAATATCTCAGCGCCGCGGCAAAATAGGCGGCGATAAAAATTGCCCGCCGGAGAGGCGGGAGCGGTATTTCCGTTATATCTACAGCTGGCTTGGCAGCTTCACATACACGCAGCAGACGGCGTATGCCGCCGGCTTGCCCTCCCACGGGCGCGCGTACTTCAGGATGATGTGGTTGTGTCCGGTGGCGTTTGCGTGATAGCGCAGCCGCTCCCTTCCTTCGGCGCCGGGCATGGCCGCGGCTGGAGGGTCATAGGTGCGCGAGACGAAGGAGATCGCCGTGGGCAGTCCGTTGTAGTCGATCCATGTATAGCCGGTAGAGGGGTTAGCCGCAAGCGAAATCTCAAAGTCGTCGTTGAGGAAGGTCTCCGCCTCCAGATAGCGGACGTCAGTTGCCTCCGTCACGGGAAAGGGCAGAACCATCGCATGACGTCTCTCCGCCTGTGCGCGGCCCGCGGAAAAAAGCAGCGTCAACGCGCAGAGAGCGACGATAAATCTATACATCCTACTTTAGCCTCACATTCAGACTGAATATTACATATATCAGCGGAGCCTCGTCGCCGGGGCGCGCGTAGCGGAAGATGATCCTGTTGCGTCCGGTGGAGGAGGCGTGAAAGCTCCTGGTCTCGACCGCCGTCGGCGTCACGTCGGGCGATACCGCCTGCCTCTGGGTACTCGACACCGAGATGAGAGAGACCCCCGGAGGCAGGGAATTATAGAGGCTCCACGAATAGCCCGGCAGCGCGGGGGCTTCGAGCGTGAGCGTGAAGTCTCCGTCAAGCTCCGCCTCAATCGCGGTCTCCCTGACGTCGGTGCTGGCGGTCGTTGGAAGCGGCCTCTCCGTTATATAACGCCGCGCCGCCTCCGCGCCGCTTGCCGGGAAGGCGAGCAGAGCGACGGCCGCAAGTATAAATAATCCCCTCCCGGCAGCTTTCACCTTACCGGCTATTCCTTCCAGCAGCCGATGTGGAGTATAGAAGAATCCACGCCTCTGTGCGGCTCCTTTTCCTCGGCGGCGTGTCCGATCACGGCGATGCCGCAGACCTCCACGCCCTTCGGTACCTTGAGCGCCTCGCGCACCTGCGGCTCCTTCGCGGGGCGCGCGTATACGCCGTACCAGAGAGAGCCGAGCCCCATCTCCGTCGCAGCGATCAGGATATTCTCCATTGCCGCGGAACAGTCCTCAAGCCAGGCGCCCTCCTGGTCGTAACCCCGGCGGTCGGCGCAGACTGCGATGGCCCACTGACCCTCGATAAAGGGCTCCTTTTGTGCCACCTTTTCCGCGAAGCGCGCCATCGCCTCTTTATCGAGCAGGATGAAACGCACTGGACGCCTGTTCATCGCGCTCGGTGCGGCGGCTCCCGCTTCGACGATCCTCATCGCGCTGTCGGCGGAGACCTTTTCCTCCGTAAACTTCCGAATGCTCCGGCGTTTCATGATTGCAGAAACCATATCGATCACTGTCCTTTTCTCTATCGGTTTTTCATCTCCATTATATACAAAACAGGGAAAAAATGCCTGGCGGCGGCAAAAAAGTGAGGTACGTAATAATACTGCTATGTTAAAATATAGGAACAGCGAATATACACCAGCAGCGCAAAATGACGAAGGAGGACTATGCAATGGCACAGTACATGCACCTTGGCGTTCCGGTGAAGACGCCGCAGCCCAATGAAGTATACTCCCCGGAGATGAAGCTTTTCCTTACCGACCCGAAGGACCACCCCTATCAGTACGAATGCCTGCGCTTCGAGCCGGATTCGACGATGCCGGAAGATCTTAAAAACTATCCACATGTGGCCTACAAGGTCGACGACCTCAATGGAGAGCTTGCGAAATGCGAGAAGATCGTCCTGCCCGTGACGCCGGTCGACGAAAAGACGAAAATCGCCTTTGCCTGGCGCGACGGAGTCCTATTTGAACTGATGGAGTGCGCGGACTAAGCCGCGAACGCCGCCGCAGGGAACGAAACTTAGGCTAAATAGGAGGAAACGTAAAATGGCAATGAAGAAATTTATCAACAATTCCGAGACGCTCACCAAAGAACTGCTCAAGGGTATGGCGCTTGCCTTCCCCGATAAGATCGAGGTTCGCGAGAATAACCTCGTCATCAACAAGAACATGGAAAAGGCCGACCGCGTCCACATCGTTACCCTCGGCGGCGCGGGGCATGAACCCGCGCTCTCAGGCTTTGTCGGCGACGGTATGTTCGACATCTCCGTCATCGGCGACGTTTTCGCCGCCCCCGGACCGGCCGCCTGCTTTGAGGCCCTCTCCCTCGCCTCGGCTCCGAAGGGCGCGCTCTTCGTCGTGCTCAACCACGCGGGAGACATGATGGCCGCCGAAATGACGATGGAACAGGTGGAGGACGCTGGGATCAAGGTGGCGCGTGTCACGACGCAGGAGGACATCTCCAACGCGCCGCGCTCCGACTCCGACAACCGCCGCGGCCTCGTAGGCTGCATCCCCCTCGCGAAGATCGCGGGCGGAGCCGCCGGTATGGGCAAAGATCTTGAAGAGGTGCGCGCCGTCGCGCAGAAGTTCGCCGACAACATGGCGACGATCGCCGTCGCCTGCCGCGGCGCGACGCATCCCGCCAACGGCGCGGAGATATCGCGCTTCGGCGAGGACGATATGGAGATCGGTATGGGACAGCACGGTGAGGGCGGCGGCGGACGCATGACGATGAAGAGCGCGCGGGAGACCGCGGCGATCATGACCCAGGCGCTGCTTGACGACCTCTCCATTAAAGAGGGCGAAGAGGTCATGCTCATCGTCAACGGCTCCGGCGCGACGACGCTCATGGAACAGCTCATCGTCTTCAAGGACTGTGTCGAATACCTCAAAGGTAAGGGCGTCAAAGTCGTCGCCTCGCACGTGGGCGAGCTGCTTACCGTCCAGGAGGCGGCAGGCTTCCAGCTCTTCATGGCGCGTATGGACGGCGAACTGCTCAAATATTGGAAGGCCCCCTGCGACACGCCCTACTATACGGTGAAATAGGGCGGCTTGCGCGGCGATGGAAAAACTTACATACGGACGCTTCGTAAAGATGCTCGGCTGCGCGGCCTCGGCGATCACAGAGGCGAAAGACGAGCTGACGGAGCTTGATTCACAGATAGGCGACGGCGACCACGGAACGACGATGGTCAAGGTGATGGAGACGGTAAAGGTTACAGCCGAGGGCTATCAGGGGGGCGACTTCAAGGGAATGCTCTCGGCCGTCGGCATGGCCGTCCTCAACATGGGCGGCGGGGCGACCGTGCCCCTCTTCGGCTCGCTCTTCTCCGGCATGGCGCGCGCCGTCCCCGAGGGGGCGGCTGAGCTGACGAAGGAGCAGCTTGCGGAGGCCTTCAAGAGCGGCGAGGCGCGGCTTTTGAAATTCTCCAAGGCCCCCCTCGGAGGCAAGACCATGGTCGACGCGCTGACCCCCGCGGTCGCGGCTTTTGCTGACTACGGCGGCGCAGACATCGCGGCGGCGCTTGAGGCGGCCCGTCTCGCGGCGCATGAGGGCTGCATGAAGACGAAAGACTATGTGGCGCACTTTGGCCGCGCCAAGAACCTCGGCGAACGCGCGCTGGGCATACCAGACCCCGGCTCGGTCTCCGTTTCGATCATATTCAAGGCCTTTGCGAAATCGGTGGCCGAGGAATAAGGAGAGTCTTAAAATGGTAGACAAAATAGGAAACATCCTGGCGAAAGACTACGGCCTCGACCGGCCGGTGGAGCAGAAGAGCTTCTACGTCAAGGGGGCAGAACACTGCGACTGGGGCATGAAAGACCGCCTCGCGCGCATCTTCGACCCCAAGAGCGGACGCACCGTCATGCTCGCCTTTGACCACGGCTACATCATGGGGCCGACCGCGGGGCTTGAGCGCCTCGACCTTGCCATCCCTCCGCTCGCGCCATACGCCGACGTGCTGATGGCGACGCGCGGGGCGATCAAGAGCTGCGTGCCGCCGACCTTCAACAAGGCGATCGCGCTGCGCTGCACCACCGACACCAGCGTGCTGCACGAAGACCTGAGCTACGGCCACGTTGGTGTGGACGTGGAGGACGCCATCCGTCTCAACGCCTCCTGCATCGTCGTCCAGACCTTCGTCGGCTCCAAAAACGAGGTCGGCAGCTTCAAAAATCTCAGCGATATGATAAACGCTGGTAACCGCTACGGTATCCCCGTGATGGGCGTCACCGCCGTCGGCAAAGAGATGGAGCGCACCAAGCGTTACTTCCAGCTTGCGACGCGCATACTCGCCGAACTTGGCGCGCAGGTGATCAAGACCTACTACTGCGAGGGGTTTGAGGAGGTCACCGCGGCCTGCCCCGTGCCGATCGTCATCGCGGGCGGCAAAAAGACGCCGGAGAAAGAGGCGTTGGAGATGGCCTATAACGCCATCCGGGACGGCGCGGCGGGGGTGGACATGGGACGCAACATCTTCCAGTCTGAGAACCCCGTGGCGATGCTGCAGGCCGTGCGCGCCGTAGTGCACGAGAACGCGAGCGCCAAAGAGGCGTATGATTTGTTCTTGTCCCTGAAATAACGGAAATCGGCGTTTATAAGCACGATTTGCGTCATAACTTCGGGCTCTGGCATCCTCACCGTATGAAGATACGGTTCCGGTACCAGAGCCCAAAGTTATTTAGCAACTCGCACTTCTGATGAACAAACTAAGCGAATCACACAAAACGCAAAAATCGGCGTTTTGGTTCTCTGCTTATAAACGCCGATTTCCTTCTGGTGGGGGAAGAGGTAAATAGCGATGTTTTTTTGGAGCCCTCTTTGAGGGAGCTCCCCGCGAAAGCGGGGTGAGGGAGTTTTGACCTTATGTTCTCCCGCGGCTTTTGCCGCGGGCTCTGTATGGCGCGGTTTCCGTACTAAACAGAGCAACACTCCTTCCGTCTCGCCGCAAAAGCGGCGGCGATCCACCTTCCTCAGAGAGGAAGGCTTTAAGAAAAAAACCGCTATTTATCATTTATCATATCGAAGCTAAATCGTTATTTACAGTTTTTCCAACCCGAAGGAAATCGGTTTTGCAAAATTCATATAATAGCAGGAAAATCGGCGCGAAGAAGTGCCGTAGGCTAAATAAGCCGGTCTCTGAGTACCGGAGCCGTATTGTTCATACGGCGAGGACACTCAGAGACCGGCTTATGACGCATACGGTGCTTATTCGCGCCGATTTTGATAAACGCCGATTTACGTGGGGTTAGTTAGATATCGCGTATACTGCCGTCCGGGGCGACCATCTTTTTGACGTATTCGATGAAACGACGGCTCGCGGGGGAGGCCTCCGCGAAGGAAGGGAGGCAGAGGGCGATGTCGCGGTATACCTCCGGTTCAAGTGGCAGCGTGACGGAGCGTTCTTTGTAACTCTGCATGACCAGCTCGGGGAGGATGCTGACGCCGAGGCCGTTTTCGACCATCGAGAAGACGGTATGGTCGTCGTGCGAGGTGAATTTTATGTTCGGAGTGATGGCGTATTTTTTCAGCAGCCGGTTTGTATCGTAGTCGAAGCCGCGCGTGACGAGGATGAAGTCGACGCCGTTGAAGGCCTCGAGGGGGAAGGATTTTTCTCTTTCCAGCGGATGTCCCTTCGGCAGGATGGCGAGGAAGGGGTCTTTTTTCAGTATCAGCCGGTCGAAGCTGCGGCCCGGCTGCACGCTCATAAAGGTGAGGTCCACAGAGCCCTCTTCGAGAGCCTCCTCGAGAGCGCTGATGCCGCCCTCAGTGATGTCAATGTTGATGTTGGGATAGTCCTGCTGAAAGCGTCTAATGATCTTCGGCAGCCAGTGTATGGCGATGCTTGTAAAGGAACCGATGCGCAGCGTGCCGCAGATGAGGCCGTTGATGGCGCTGACGGTCTGGCCGAGGCTCTCGTTCCACTTCGCGATCTCGCGCAGAAAAGGCAGGACCCGTTCGCCCTCTGTGGTAAGGCTTACGCCGTCTCGTCCGCGCATGAAGATGCGGAAGCCGAACTCCTCTTCCACTCCCTTTATCATGTGGCTTACGCCGGACTGCGTATAGCCGAAGCTCTCGCCCGCTTTGGTGAGGTTACCGCATTCGGCGGCCTTGATGATGACTTCGTATTTTCTGGTATCCATATGGCCCCTCCAATCGCCGTCCGGCGTTATTATCTTTTGCGGCGTTTGCCTATATAATAATATACTAAGACGTATAAAGAGGGCAGGGTAAAGCAGATGAATCTCCGTAAAAATGGTCTTTATCTTTTTTTGACCGCGCTTATTTTTTCGTTCTTTATGGGGAGGGCGAATGCCGCCACCCTTGCCGATATCCGCGAAGAGCTGGCGCGTTATCAGACGGAGCCGGCGGCACGCGCTGCGCAGATCGTGCGCGATTTGCGGAGGGTGCGTGATATCGAAGAGGGGCTCGCGCGGCAGTATGATATCCCTGTCTCCGAGGTACTCAGATATGAGTACGAGCTGAATGGGATTATCAATACCTATTACAGCATCCATTTTCTTCAGAAGCGTGTCGGTACTGACAATAATTTCATTCTCGACGACGCGCGGCTGAACGAGCTGGCAGCCGCGAAGCCGCCCTATCCCTTCACCTTTTACCTGAACGTCATTGAGGATATTGACAACTGCCGCCAGTCTTTTTTGAGCTGGCAGGAGAATCTCGCGCGCTACCGAGAGAACCTGCGCAGCCTCAGCGAGAGGAAGGGAGAAATCGAGAAGGAGTACCGCCTCTGCCGCGAAAAGAGCTCCCTCTCGACGGAGAACCGCCTCAAGTATAATTTCGCGCTGCTGATAATCAAGGCGAAGCTTGAACATTGCTACGCCGATTATACCTTCTATGAAAGCAGTATGAAGATCGCGATGCAGGAATCCTCGGAGCTGAAAGAAAAGCTTGATACGCTGGAGCCGATCATCAAAAATGTGCGCGAGAACCTCGACTTTTCACAGGAGGATTTCTCCCTTCTTGACTCAAAGGTTGACGCGAAGGTGCGGCTGTTGGATAGCACCTTAGTCATGCTCAACGACAAGTTCGACCGCCTTAGCGAGGCTCGCCGCCGCGTTGAATTCCAGACTGATTTTGCCAAATATTGGATACCGACGGAACAGAAGCTGGTGGAAGATGAGACGCTGCTCGTCCTAGACCTTGTCGAGATATGGTCCGCGACACGGCTTACATGGCGTTCGATGGATGACCTGCTCTCCGGCAAACTGACGCTTAAGGAACGCCGTGACCTGCAGGGACGGACGAATGCGCTGTTCGAACAGTGCCGTGTGAACCTGAAGTTTGTCAATGAGGATCTGCAGGATCTGCGCCGGGTGGCCCAGGAGGTGACGCGGCGCTTTGGCGAGGACGGCTGGCTCAAGACAAAAGAAGAAATATCAATGCGTAACGAGTTCCGCGCGAATATCGACGCGCGGATGAACCGTTATCTCTCATATATTATGATGCTGGGCGAGATGTCAGGTCAGTTTGAGATACTGCTTGCGGAGACGGAGCGTATGATCGGTGAGGCCAACACCGATGACAAGATCGAAAGTATTTGGCGTGACAACGTTGGTGGCCTGCTGGACATGGAGGTATGGAGCATCGACGATTATCCGATCACAGCGAAGAAGCTCAGCCTCGCGCTGATAATCTTTCTCTTCGGCCTGCTCGTGACCCATTACGCCGTGGCGCTCACGCGGCGGCACTTTGAGAGAAGATCTGAGCATATAAGCCGCCACAGCTCGCTGCTGATTCAGAATATCGTCTTTTATTTCGGCCTTATCGTCTCTTTCCTGATAACGCTGTGGATGCTGCACATCCCGCTGACGGCCTTCGCCTTCATGGGCGGCGCGGCGGCGATCGCTATCGGTCTCGGTACACAGAAGATCATGGGAGATACCCTCTCCGGCATCCTGCTGCTCTTTCAGAGGAAACTGCGCATCGGCGACGAGGTGGTCATCGGGGATACGCACGGCATCGTAGCAGAGATAACGCTGCAGAACACAGTCCTCGTCTGCCAGCAGTCGCGTCACCTGATAATCCCCAACAGTAAGGTACTGGAGAGCCCCGTGCTGAATCTGACGCTGAATAATTCGCTGTCGCGCACGGAGATAAGTGTTTCGATCGCCTATGACAGCAACGTTTCACAGGCGATGGGCATCATCCGCGAGGTCCTCAGCGAAAATCCGAACGTCCTGAAGACGCCTCCCTTCCGTATCATCCTTTCGGAGTTCGAGGACAGCGCGATAAAGTTTACCGCCTTCTTCTTTATCGACCTCAGCAATGTCTTCGAGTCAAACGTGCAGAGCGCCGTGCGCATGAGCATCCTGGAGGCCTTCCGCGAGCATAATATCGAGATCCCCTTCCCGCAGACGGAGGTCAAGATCAAGGAATAGTGTTTTTGTAGTTACTATCTGAATATTTAAGCTTGATTTATAATATAAATTTCTTATTAAATTAAAAGTAACCTACGGTTGCTAAATTCTTGCCTCTCTGTTACTATAAGAGTAATTTCGGAGACAACAGGGAGAGATGAAAGTATGAAAATCGGCAAAATGGTCGCCGTAGTAGACTCACACACATGCGGAGAGCCAACCCGTATCGTCATCGGCGGCGCGCCGATTTTCCGCGGTGCCTCGATGGCGGAGAAGTGGGTTGACTTTCGCCACAACCACAATGATTTTCGCCGCTTTATAATGACGGAGCCGCGCGGCCACGCCGATATGTTTGGCGCAATTATGGTGCCGCCAGTACACGAGGAGGCGGACACCGGCGTCATCTTCTGCGACTCTGGCGGCAGCGTCTCTATGTGCGGCCACGGCTCGATCGGCCTCGCCTCGGCGATGGTGAATCTGCAGATGGTTCAGGTCTTTGAGCCCTATACCTACGTTAAACTCGACACTCCTGTGGGCCTCGTCACGCTTAAGGTCGAGGTCGTAAATGGCGAGGCGGTCAGCGCGACACTGCAGAATGTCCCCTCTTTCGTATACGCGCGCGGCCTCGACCTCTTTCTTCCATCGCTGGGGCGTACGGTGAAGTTTGATGTCTGCTTCGGCGGCAGTTTTTTCGCGATCCTGGATGCCGCGGACTTCGGCCTTGACCTGGTGCCGCATGAATCCGCACGCCTGATCAAGCTCGGCGTCGAGGTGATGGAGGAGGCCAACAGGCAGCATACGGTGCGCCATCCGCAGATACCGGTGAATAATAAGATTCTGCTCGCGGAATTTGGCCTGCACCGGGAGGGGGAGCATGCCCGCAACTGCGTCGTTTTCGGCACCTGCAACGTGGACCGTTCGCCCTGCGGCACCGGCACCTGTGCCAAGATGGCGCTGCTCGCCGACAAAGGCGAACTCTCGCCCAATGAGCCCTTTTTCCACGAGAGTATCCTCGGTACCATCTTTGAGGGGCATTACGAGGAGGGGCCGATGATCGGGGATCACCGCTCGATTATCCCCTTTATCAAAGGCAGCGCGAACATCATCGGATTCAACTGGCTTATCAGCCATGAGAGCGATCCTTTGCTTCCTGGTTTTCTTCTCCACTGATCGAATGGGCAATATTGCGTAATTTCTCCGTGAAAGCGGCTCCAGCGGGCAATGACCTTCCCTCGCGCCGGAGCTGCTGTACTTTTTATATCAAGTTTATGTAAATATTTATATAAAAAAAATAACTGTTAGAATGTAATTATCGATTTCCGCGCCAAAAACCGCCGCTGATATTGGCCTGTGCCATATATTGCCGGAGGCTGGCTTGTTAAATGCCGATAAAACCACTTGGGCACAGGCTTTTTCTCTCTAGGTAAAATTACGTATCAGAAGCGAAATAGAGAAATGTTTTGATTTACTTATCTATCGCCTCTTGGCTATACTCTGCGCACGTTGAAGGCAGACGAAGGGGGTAGTGGCAATGCAGTTAGGTGAGATAATTCTGATGAGCACGATGGGAATTACGGCACTGGTCTCCGCCGTATTCTCACTGTATATGCTGAAAGTGACGATTTGGAGCGAGCCAGCCGGAGCAGCGGCCCCTCGGGCTGAGGGAGAGAGAGCCGGCTGCTAAATATATCCCTCCCTAGGGAAAGGGGCGGCCCTTGTGGCCGCACTTTTTTGTGTGGTTGTACATGATATTTTTTCATGTTTTATATTTATTTTTGTCGTTTTACTAATCTATATAGGGCTGGTATTATCTAACCATAAGGAACAGATAATTCATAAATAATAAAATTCAGCGATATAAGAGGAGGTCGTCACAATGACATTTGCGGAGATCATGTTGATAGCACTTACCGCCTTTACGGCGGCTGGCAGCTTTTGTTTTGCGGCAGTGATGGCGGTGCGTGAAATATGGGGCGGCAGTCACTGTGATGAAAAAGAGTCCGGGATGGCAGGTGTGCGGAGGCAGCTGCATTCAGTTTGACGTCTGCCTCCGCGCGGCGGATTTTGCTCCTCCTTTCTTTAGAATAGGCGTGCCGGAGGTTTCTCCGCCGCCTTTTTTTATTTTCACAGACATGATATTTTTTCATGTTATATATCTATTTTTGTCGTTTTACTAATCTATGAGGGACTGATATTATTAATGCCATCAGGAACGGCCGATTCCGAAGAGTTTAAATATAGTACATCTTGAGGAGGTTGTCACAATGGCGTATGGAGAAATGTTTATGTATGGGATCACCGTCTTTACAGCGGTAGGCAGCCTTGTCTTTGCGGTTGTTATGGAAATTGGCGAAGTTTGGCGCGATTACGGAAAAGAAAAAGAGGGCGCGAAGGTAGCCGCGAAGGCGATGTAAGAGCTTTGCGCGTTATATAAAAGAAAGAGTTTACGAGTCTGTCCCCACTCACAGACTATACCCTCTCCCTTTAGATAGGTGCGGCAGGATTTACCTGCCGCACTTTTTGTATGCCCTGCGCAAAGACGGAACATGTATTTTTTGTGCTAGATGTTTCCCATGACGACGGTGTCGAGCCGTTTCGCCGCGATTTCCGCCAATCGGCGCAGCAGCGCCGTCTCCGTGGGTTTTCTGTTGCTCATGAGCCTGCGGGGGAAGAAGCGTGTGAGGTGGAGGGGGATCTTCCTGTCAACGGAGGCGATCCAGGCGGAAAGCGCCGCCATTTCATCGTCGCCGTCGTTTTCTCCCGGTACGATGAGGGTCGTCAGTTCGACGTGGGCTTTGGAGGCGGCTGTCTTTATGAACTCTTTTACCGACTCCAGGTTGCCGCCGAGTTTCCGGTAGTATTCGTCTGTGAAGCCCTTGAGGTCGATGTTATAGGCGTCGATGTAGGGCAGCAGTTCAGAGAGCGTCTCCGCCGAGACGGAGCCGTTGGTGACGGCGGCATTTTTCAGCCCGCGCTTTTTTACTTCGGCGGCGCTGTTGCGCACAAATTCCCAGCCGATCAGCGGTTCGTTGTAGGTGTAGGCGACCCCGATGTTCCCGCGGCCGCGCAGTTCGTCGGCGAGCGCGGCGAGTTCCGTCGGAGAAATACTGCGGGTTGGGACTCCCCCCTCTCCCGCGCCCGCGATCTCGTAGTTCTGGCAGAAGGGGCAGTCCATGTTGCAGCCGAAGGTGCCGACAGAGAGAATGAGGCTGCCGGGGTGGAATTTCACAAATGGTTTTTTCTCCACCGGGTCGAGCGCCGCCGAGGTAATCTTCCCGTAGCTCACGCTGACGCTGCGGCCTCCGGTATTCCGCCGCGCGCGGCAGAAGCCGGTTTCGCCCTCTTCGAGCGGGCAGCGCCGGAAGCATACGGGGCAATTTATCCTAGTGATGGCGTACCACCTCGAATCTTTCGAGTTGGACCTTGTCGTTCGCGCCGATGCCCGCCTTTTTCTTTGCGATGGAGATCTGTTCTTCCACGCTGTCCACGCCCTCGAGGTTGGGCAGCAGCAGGCCGCGGCGGCCTCCCTTTGTGACGATTACGCCGTAGCGTTTCACGTCGAGTTCGGCGGCGGAGTCTATCTTTTCCGTCTCGCCGAGGATATCGACGCTGTAGACCAGCTTCGCGAGCTCCTCTTTTTCTACGGGGTCAAAGCGCGGGTCCGCCGTCGCCGCGCTGACGGCGTTGTTGATAATCTCACTCGCCACTGAGGGGGCGGTGGGCGCGATGGTGCCGATACAGCCGCGCAGCCTTCCCTCTTTTTTAAGCGATACGAAGGCTCCTGCGCGGTGGGAGAGCATCTCCTCAGGAAGTCCCGCCGGTACGGCGATCTTTTCGCCGCCGGTGACGTATGCTTCAACCGCCGCCCGTGCGAGTCGGACGTAAGCGTCCTCTTTTTCTTTCAGCGCCGCTAACTCCGTGCGTTCTTTTTTCTCGAATTCGGCGAGCAGTCGGCGCTTTTCATCCGGCCCCGCCGCGTGAAAGGTGCAGACGCCGTAGCCGACGCCGAAGGGCCCCTCGTAGGAGAGGCGCTTTGCCTCCACCTCCGTACCGTCGAAGCATCCCGCCATGATGACGAAGGCGCGGTGGCCGCATTCTCCCGCGCTGTCGCAGAACCCCTCGGAAAAGTTGAAGAGCTCGCCGAAATCGCCGTTCCCCATCACTGCCATGATACGCTCGTCGTAAAGTGGACCGCTGGGGTTGAATCCGTATGGTCCATCCTCTTTGAGCCGGTGCGAAAGGTCGCCGCTGGCGATGACCGCCGTCCGCCGCCCGAGCCTCTCAGATGTCTCCTTTATGAGCATGCCGAGGCGGTAGTGTTCGGCGAGCGAAAGGCCGGAGAGCGCGGCGCGCACAACTTTTGCCTTTATCCCGCCGCAGGCCTCGGCGAGAAAATGGAGCGGCACAAGCGTTGCGTGGTCGAGCTCTCTGTTCCGCTCTCCGAGCCTTCCCGCCGCCAGTCCGGTATTTGCCGCCGCGGCTTCAAGTTCCCGGACAAATTCCTCGTCGTAGTCCACGGAGAGGGAGACCGTTGGCGCGCCGAAGCGCGCGAAACTGCCGGAGGCGCGCTCGCCGGGCGAGATGTGGAAGTAGTCGCCGTAGAGGGTGGAGTGCGGCGATATGACGACCACAGTGTCGGGCGCGGAGTCCGCGACGAAAGCGGCGGCCTCCCTATATGCCTCGATTGTCTTTATGATGGTCCGCTCCTCTCCGCGCCCAACCTCCGGTATTATGAGCGGCGGGTGCGGAACCATGATTCCTGCCGTAATTCCCATCTTTATCTCCTCCGATCTTTTGCCGGATTTTCGGCTGTTTTATGTATAACTTTGCCGTTATGCGTTAAGATATTTAAAATTATACACCGCCGCGGAGCGGCCCGCCCCGAGAGTATACGGGGATATCTTAAAATTGGCTCTTGGTTTAAGGAGGTAAAGAGATGTCTGTGATCGTAACCGGCGGGGTATTCCTGCTTTTGCTGGTCTTTGAACATCCAATCGCCGCCGCGCTGCTTGTCTGCGTCGTGCTGTGGGGGCTGTGCAGCTTCGCCGGCGACCTTACGCCGCTGAAGGCCGCCGGTTTATATGCCGTCTTGCTGGCGGCGGGGTATTTTCTGGGGGACGCCTTCATCCAGACCTCGTATATGAGGATGGGCGGTATTACGGCGCTATCCGTTTTACTGGGCCTCTCACCGATCATCTACGGCGGCATCTGGTATCTGCTGCACCGCCTCCAACGCGGGAAGAGAGAGTCTGGGGAGACGAAAAAACAAACCTGTAACGAAATGGAAGATGATTAATATGAAGAAGATAGAGAATATCGCCCTTATCGGGCTGGGAGCGGTCGGATGCGCCTATCTGACGACGATCGCGGAGCATCTGTCTCCCGAGAAGATTCGGGTCGTAGCCGCCGGTGAGCGCGCCGAACGCTACCGTAAAAATGGTATAACCTATAACGGCAGGCAGTACCGATTTAATGTCGCGGAGCCTGGCAGCGGAGAGCGCCCAGCCGATCTGGTCTTTGTCGCCGTGAAGAATACCCAGCTCGCGGCGGCGGTGGAGGAGATAGGGGATTTTGTCGGCCCCGAGACGGTGATCATCGCGCCGCTCAACGGCGTCACGAGCGAAAAGGTGCTGATGGAGCGTTACGGCGCGGAGCGGGTGCTCTATTCCTACGCGATGAAGATAGACGCGACGCGTGAGGGTGACTGCACCTTCTGCAAGAATACCGGCTTTATCCCCTTCGGAGAGGCGCGCAACGAGCCGGGCCGTTATTCGGAGAACGTGACGGCTGTGGAAGAGTTTTTCCGGCGTACCGGCATTGAGTATGAGATACCGGAGGATATGATAACGAGCCTCTGGAAGAAGTTCATGATGAATACGGGGTTAAACCAGACCTCCGCGATCCTCGGATTTACCTACGGGATGATGCAGCGTTCTTCTTCCGCGCGCGCCCTGATGCGTTCGGCGATGGAGGAGGCCGCCGCCGTGGCCGGAGCGGAGGGGATCTCTCTGGGAACGCCGGAGATCGACGACTGTTTCCGGATCATGGATATGCTGGGCGCCGAGGGAAAGACCTCGATGCTGCAGGATATCGAGGCGCGCCGCTCCACTGAGGTAGGGGCCTTCGCCGGTACGGTGGTCGAGATCGCCGACAGGCACGGCCTCGCCGTCCCCGTCAACCGCACCTATCTGCGGCAGATCCGGGCGCTGGAGGAAGCGTTTCTTATATAAGGATTTAAAGAAACGCAGCCTTTGAGCTCAAAGGTGCCGGACGTCCGCCTATTGAGCCGCCGGGTTTCACGTAGGAGTATTTCGGAACGGCGGCGGGTGGTTCGGCGGTATTGGAGTTTTGTATCATTTATTGCCGTAAAAAAACGGCGTTTACGCCTTTTAAAACTGTATCCGCTTCAGCTGAGAGCTGACGTCGATCTGCATCTCCGTCCGGTCGAGCAGTGCCTGGAGGCCGGTGTCTTCGGCGATCTCGGTCATCACCATATGGCCGTAGATGTTCCGCACCACGCAGTATTCGGTGACGATGACGTCGACCACGCCGCGCCCCGTCAGCGGCAGCGAACACTTCTGCACGAGCTTGCTGCGCCCCTCTTTGTCGAAGTGGCGCGTCGCGACGTAGACCTTTTTTGCCCCCGTGACGATGTCCATCGCGCCGCCCATGCCTGGGACCCGTACCTGGGGGATCATCCAGTTTGCGAGGCTTCCCTCGCGGTCGACCTCAAGCGCGCCGAGAACGGTGACGTCAATATGGCCGCCGCGCATAATCGCGAAGCTGAGCTCCGAGGAGATGAGCGCGCCGCCGGGCAGCACCGATACCGGCGTGCCGCCCGCGTCGATGACGCGCAGGTCGTATCTGTCCGCGCTTGCGCCGGCGTTGATGACGCCGTTTTCCGTCTGCAGTATGAGCCGTACCCCTTTTGGCATATAATCCGGCACGAGCTGCGGGATGCCGATGCCGAGGTTGACTAGCGCGCCGTCCTCAAGCTCCGAGGCGACCCTCTTGGCGATGCGCGCGCGGGCCTCTCTCTCATTAAGTTCTGGAAGCATATTCGCCATCTCCCTTCAATACCAGAGCGTCAATAAATATTCCCGGGGTTACGACATTGTTGGGATCTATTTCGCCAAGCGGCACCACCTCGTCCACCTCCGCCACGACCCTTGTCGCCGCGGTCGCCATCGTTGGGTTGAAGTTCCGGTTTGTCCCGTAGTAGACGAGATTGCCCGCCGCGTCGGCCTTATAGGCGCGGATGAAGGCGGTATCTGCCCGCAGCGGCCGCTCAAGGATGTAGCGCCGTCCGTCGAGTTCGACGGTCTCGCGTCCCTCCTCGTAGACGGTATCCACGCCGGTTGGCGTAAGTATGCCGCCGAGCCCCGCGCCACCCGCGCGGATACGTTCGACGAAGGTGCCCATCGGTATCAGCTCTATCTTCAATTTTCCGCTGGTGTACAGCTCCTGCGTCTTTTTATTGAGGCCGATATGCGACGCGACGAGCGAACGGAGCTGACCGTTTGTCACGAGCCGCGCCACGCCTACGGGGCCGGGAACTTTGGTCTGGAAGTAGCTGGTGTCGACGCAGATAAGATCTATATCTTTCACGCCGCTATCGCAGAGCGCCTCAATTATCGTGTAGGGCGCGCCGCCATAGTTGAAGCCGCCGACCATCAGGCTCTTGCCGGGAGCGGCGTAGGCCGCGGCCTCCCTCGGCGTGATGACGGGCTTGATAAATGGTTTGGCCATTGAGTAAAACATCCTCTCAAAAGTTCTTTGACAAGTTTTACAGCCGCGGGGAGGAATGTCAAGGGAGAAAATTTTCCCGCTTTGCGGGTGAAGCACCTCCATAAGCGGGAGGCTTATCCTGGAGAGGCGCGGAATACGAGGAGCGGACCTGTTTCCAGCCATGACCGCGATTTTATCCACCGCCGTATTGTGATATTATTTAAAAAGTTTAGGAGGCGGTAATTATGGACAGAGAATATCTATTATCGATGATAAAAGAACTTGTCGCGCTGCCGAGTGTTACGGAGAGCGCCGCGGAGAGCGCGCCCGGCGAATGGCTCTTTGAAAAACTTGCAAAGCTTCCTTATTTTCGTGAAAACCCCGGACATCTTCAGCTGGTCGATACGCCGCTGGAGGGTTCTCTCTATAAACTGAAGTCGCTTGTCGCACGCGTCGACGCCGCCAAAAAGACGGCGCGCACGGTGCTGCTCATCGGCCACTACGACGTCGTCGACGTAAAATGTTACGGCGATATCGCCGAACATGCCTTCAACGCCGACCGGCTCGCGGAGATATTCGGCGCGGACTCTGACGTACTCTACGGGCGCGGCGTGATGGATATGAAGTGCGGCGCGGCGCTCGAAACGGCCATCATCGAGGAGTTCGCCGAGGACCGCTCCCTGTTCGATGTGAATCTGGTCATGGCGCTGGTGGGGGACGAGGAAAATTCCTCCGCCGGAATGCGCGGCGCGCTGCCGGCCCTGGCGGCGATGCAGGCGGAGGGGCTCGATTTTCTAGCGGCGCTCAATACCGAGCCGGGAGAGGCGGGACGCTCCGGCGTCGTCGGCCCGATGGTCTTTCTCGGCACGCTCGGCAAACTGATGCCAGGCTTTTACATCCGTGGCCGCGATGCCCATGTGGGAAACTGCTACAACGGCTTTTCCGCACTGCTCGCCGCCTCGCGGCTGGTCTCCTACGCCGAGGGCAACCCCTATCTCGCGGACCCGCTGCACGGCGTCTGTCAGCCCTCGTGGATCTGCCTCGACATGAAGGCGCTGCACGACCTCTACAGCGTCACAGTCCCCGACAAAGCCTACGCGTATTTCAACTGCTTTACGACCAACAACACCCCAGCGCTGGTGATGAAGCAGATGCGCGGCGTCGCCGCCTATGCGCTGCGCCAGAGCTCGGAGCAGCTCACCGCCTCCTACCGCGCGCTGCTCGCGCTGGGCTATGAGGGGGCGGAGTTTGTGCCGGTGGAGCCTGCGGTCTACACGCTGGAGGAGCTCACGGAGCTGGCGCGCAGACATCACGGAGCCTCTTTCGACGAGGAGCTGCGCCATTACACGGAGACGCTGCCTCCCGGCGACATGCGCGCGCGCGGCATAAAGTGTGTAGATTTCATCGCCGACCGTTCCGGTGTCGAGGGGCCATATATCGTCTGTTTCTTCCTGCCTCCGTGGCTGCCGGTGCGCACCGACCTCACGGACGACCCGCGCGACCGGGCGGCAGTTGAAACGGCGCGCGCCGTCGAGGCGGAGTGCGAGGAAAAATACGGCCTCAAGATGACGGAGTCGGAGCTATTCGCGGGGCTCTGCGACCTCAGCTACGTCGGGGCGAAGATATCAGACGACGACGTGCGCGCTCTCAGCGGCAACATGCCCGGCTGGGGAAGCATCTATAACATCCCGCTCAAAGAGATGCAGGGGCTTGGCCTGCCGGTCATCAACCTCGGCCCAAGCGGGGAATCGCCGCATAAAAAAGATGAACGGCTGCACCTGCGCTATTCGCTGGATATACTGCCCTCGCTGCTGAAATTCGCGGTGCGGGAGCTGTCACGCCGCAGCCTCTGAGTTCAAGTTTAAGGCCGTCACGGAGGCAGCCCCTCCGTGACGGAGGGTAACCGGGCCTGCACCCCGTCCCTGCAAAGAGTACGTTACCCCCATTCCGCGGCGTTGTGGTACAATGTACGTCGCATATCTTAATATAAGGGGAGAACGATTGATAGATGTACGATGACGACGTTCGAATACGTCCGGCCAAACCAGAAGAGGCGGAAGATCTGTCGGATATAGCCTGGAGGTCCAAGTCTTACTGGGATTACCCCGTGGATGTGATGAACATCTTCCGGGATATGCTCAGCATTGAGCAGGATTTTATCGAAAACAACCCGTCTTACCTCATAGAGCATGAGGATACCGACGAAAAGGTCGGCTTTTACGCGCTTGAGAAGAAGGGTGACAAATGGTGGCTTGAACACCTGTGGGTGCTTCCCGACGAGATCGGTACGGGGCTGGGGGGCAAGCTCTTCCTTCACGCCTGCGAGATGGCCGAGACGATGGGAGCCGATGAACTTTACATAGTATCCGACCCGAACGCCGAGGAGTTTTACCGACATATGGGAGCGGAGAAGATAGGAGAAGAGCAGACGGAGGGAATGCCTGAACGCCTCCTTCCCGTGATGCGCATGAAACTATAATATGCTCTATAAATGGCAGGAAAAAGCGCTTGAGAAAATAGCGGGGAAGAACGCGATCCTCTCCGCCCCGACAGGCAGCGGCAAGACCTGGGTCGCCTATATATGGGCCGGCCTTATGAGCCGCGACGGCACGCCTCAGATGCCGGAGGGACGCGTGATCTTTACCGCGCCGATCAAAGCCCTCTCAAACGAACGTTACCTCGAACTCAAATCTATGGGCTTCGACGTGGGGCTGGAGACGGGTGACTTCAAGAAAAACGCGGGAGCCGAGGTGCTCTGCTGCACGCAGGAGATATATACCCTAAAATATGCCCACATCCCCGGACAAAAGGTGATAATTGACGAATTTCATTTCATCTTCAACGATCCGGAACGCGCGCGCGCCTACATAGACGGCCTGCGCCGCACGGACGAAGAGAGCGATATCCTTGTGATGTCCGCAACCTTCGGCAACCCCGATAAGGTACGGGCCTACCTCGAAGAGATGGCGCGGCGTTACTTCACCCTCTTTGAGACGGAGAACCGCGTCACTAAGCTCGTCTACAAGCAGCGCGGACTGCGCTTCAACCAGATCCACGACGCGCTCGTCTTCGCCTTTTCCAAAAAGGGCGTCGAATGGATCGCGGCGCAGATCGCGAAGACCCGCCGCAAAGTGGAGCGTGACAAGCGCGCCCGCCTGCGCGAGATGTCTCAGATACTCGAGGTCGAAAAGGTTCCAGAGACGATGCTGCGCGGCGTAGGCATGTACTTCGGCTCTATGCTGCCGAAAGAAAAGCTGCTTGTCGAGATGGCTTTCCGCGAACGGATAATAGACGTGGTCGCGGGGACGGACGCGCTCTCTCTGGGGGTGAACCTGCCGGCGGAGACGGTGGTCTTCGGCCAGATGGCGAAATTCATCGACGGGCCGCTGACGAAGAATGAATTCATGCAGATGGCGGGCCGCGCGGGGCGCAAGGGATTTTTCGATACGGGATACGTGTCGTACATCCCGCGCAGCAAATGCGAAAACTTTGACTACGACACGGCGATACTCTACCTTGAAACGCTCGACAAGCCGCGCGAGGAGGCGAAGATAAAGCTGCTTCCCGCGATCGGCAGACTGTTGAAAAAGGAGGTCACCGTTGAGACGGAGGCCCGTATGATCGCTGAGTGCTCGATGCCGCGCCGCGACGTTCGCTCTGTGACCAAAGAGGTCGAGGGGGCGCTGCGTGAAATAACGCAGATGCTCGCGCAGATCAAGGACCAGAACGAAAGAAAGCGCGTCCGCAGGGTCCTCGGCGACATATGGAGCGACGAGATGGAGCGCGAGGTGAACATCGCGATCGCGCGCCTATTCGCGAAATACGAGATGCCCGACGCGATGGAATGCGCAAACCTGCTCAGAAAGACGGAGAGAAATTACCTCCAGGCGCTGCTGAAGATAAAGCGTTTCGCGAACCGCCTGCCGGAGGGCTACCGTTTCGCGAACATGGAACAGATAGATGTCGAGGTAAACAAGATCGACGGTTCGGTATTCGGCTTCGAGGACAAGATACATCAGATAAAGATTACGGAAGAAAATACCGAAGAATAAAATTTAAAGGGGGCGGCCGCGGCCGCCCCCTTTTTCTCTAATCTACGATGAACAGCTTGACTCCGTTCGGCGAGAAAGAGCGGTGTCGGTTCTTGTCGTCGTCTTCGGCGACATACCCCATACCCGGCGTAAGCTCCTCCTTTGTCCCGTCCTCCAGCTCGGAGATGACGGAGCCCTCAAGGACGAAGAGCACATGTCCGCGCGGACACCAGTGGTCCGCGAGATAACCGGGGCCGTATTCCACGAGCCGGGCGCGGATATTACCCTTCTCAAATGTCCGCCAAAGAGCCTCTCCGCTCTCGCCCCTGTGAGGTACGGCTTCTATCTTGTTCCAGTCAACGGTCTGGTAAGGTATGCCTTCGATCTTCAAAACAAATTCCTCCCCCTCTAAGATTAACGTAATTATATCAGAGAGATAGTTTGAGAGCTAATTCACATAAATTCGATAATTAAGAGCTGCTTAAAAATGAGCAAAAAGGGAAATGAAAGAAATAATAGGCGCGTTGAATTTGTAAAAAAGTGACAAGGCCTGTTTGCCCCACTATAAAATAAAATTTAGTTAATTATTATATATAAAAATCACATAAATATAACATAATTGCGTGTTTTAAATATTGATAAATTCGATAATATATAACCATAAACATCATTTTTCAAACAATATAAAGCAGTGTATTATATTATCGTTTAGTTATTTTGTTGAGATTATTGTGCGGATTATATTTTCATCGAGACCAAGGAGGGAGAGAGGGCATGGAACTGATACAGAATCACCCGATACTGGAC
>ERZ1673695.1601-NODE-1601-length-21966-cov-6.270640_pt1 | contig 21966 bp, 22 predicted proteins | sample MGYA00580225_ERZ1673695 | MGnify/ENA primary metagenome ERZ1673695 (study PRJEB41218, sample SAMN15661739) | gut metagenome | host: Homo sapiens | place: Canada: London | collected 2015-08-20/2019-03-30 | study: EMG produced TPA metagenomics assembly of... | reverse complement strand
ATTTCCGAGATGTTCTTAGCGGAGATTTGAGGGCTATATGTACCCGAAAGGCATTTTACCTTTCGGGTACTGCTTTTCAGGCGGTTTTAGTTGTAGGGCGTGCGAGGACTTCGATGGCGGGCATTCCATTCTGCTCCGGCAGCTGGAATGCATAGTGGATGATAATTGGATTTCCTGCTGTTCGGGAATACTTTTCCGGCTTCTCGTATACCTCAATCCTGCGGATGAACACTCGCAGCAGTTCAGGTGTCAGATTTGGCATCTCCAAGTATTCCTTTGCTTTGTCCATAAATTCCTGAATGCACTTTTCCCGCATATCCAGTTTATTGATGCGCTCAGTAATGGATGTCAATTCCTGCTGCAGTTCCGCTTGTTCCTGCTCAAAACCGTTTGCCATCACATCGTAACGCTCCGGTGTCAGCCGACCGCATACCCTGTCCTCATATAGGCACCGAATGATGTTGTCCAATTCTTTGATCCGCTTTTTGATCTGTGCTTTTTCACGCTCGGCGGTGGCATAAAATTTCTTTGCTTCCGCTTCACCGTTCTGCGCTGCCATAGCATAAAATTCTTCCGGCTGTTCTCTCGCATACGCTGTTACCGTTTTCAGATTGTGCAGCACGATTTGGTCAAGTACACTTTCTCTGATATAATGCATTGTGCAGTCGGTTGTGCGCTTTTTGTGTCCGGCACAGGCGAATACATTTTCTTTTGCTCTGTGCAGATACAACCGCTTTCCGCAGTCACCGCAGAAAAGGTATCCGGCATATTTATCGGTTTCACCATGCTTGTCCGGCCGTCTGCGTCCTTCATAGTGCTTCTGCACCAAGTCAAAGGTTTTACGATCGATGATTGCTTCGTGCGTGTCCCTGAATATGAGGATGTTTTCAGGAGCATTTTTCAATCTCTTTTTCAGTTTATTGGACTTGGAATACGTTTTGAAATTAACGGTATCTCCCACATATTCCTGATTTGAAAGCATTGCCCGAACTGTTGTCTGCGCCCAATGATATGGTCTTGTTAGATCAGGGCTGCCGGATTTACTTCCGGTTGTCTTGAAAGCATAAACGCTTGGAGATACAATCTGCTCTTTGGAAAGCCTGTCACAGATTTTTACGATACCTATTCCGCTTGCATACATCTCAAAGATGCGTTTGACAACCGGTGCTGTTTCCGGATTGGGAATGAACTGTTTGGGATTGTCAGGATTTTTCATATACCCATATGGAATGGTGGAACCGACCCGTTCACCGCGTTCACCCTTTGCTTTCTGTACCGCTCTGATCTTTCGGCTGGTATCTCTGGCGTAAAAATCGTTGAAATAATTCTTGATGCCGGAAAAATCGCTGACGCCGTTTACGCTGTCCACACCATCGTTGACAGCGATAAACCGCACATCGTACTGCGGGAAGATGATTTCCATCAGCATTCCTGTCTGCAGGTAATCTCTGCCGAGACGGGATTGATCCTTGACAATGACGATTCCGACCTTACCGCATTCCACATCGGTCATCATTCTCTTGAAGCTCGGACGGTTAAAATCGGCGCCTGAGAATCCGTCATCCACATAAAACTGAATGTTTGGAAAGCGATGTTCTTCCGCATACCTTTGCAGCATCAGCCTTTGGTTTTCAATGGACAGCGATTCGCCAAGCCTTTCATCCTCCTGCGAGAGCCTGCAATAGAGTGCTGTTATTAAATTTTTGTTTGTATTTTCGGTTGATTTCATTTTCACTTTTCCTTTCCGAGCGAAAGTTCGCTCTGTCAAACCGAATAGGATACGACCACAACATATCACTACTCCGGTCAAAAGTCCAGCGGCAATACTACTGACTTTTTTGACCGTTTATCAGATACTCAAATTTGTCTTTGGCATACTCAGTATCTGTTCCAACAGGAAAACAAGCCATTACAGGATATTGCTTTCTGTCAATAGTCAGTACATACCCGAGACCAATGTGCTGTTCTTCTTCCGTTTCTCTTCTCAGCCTAAGAACTTTTTCTCGCCTTTTTCCCAGTAATTCATAATCAATTTCTTTCATACAAATCCTTTCTCCGATTTTGTATCGGCACAAAATATTAAAGTGGCTGCGTGTCCTTGCGTTTAAATAAATCATCCAGCCGGACTTTTCCTCTTGTACGGCGGACATTTCGGATTGCATCTTTTCGCATATCTTCAATTTCGCTCGGAGTAAAGTCGGTAATTTCCGAAAACATCCGCATGATGAGTTCCATTTCCACAGCATAGCGGAACATACTTTTTGCGATCTGCAAGGTTTGTGCTTCGCTCATCTCTGCGATAGCCTTTGACAGCTTTTCGCTGATGACCGTATCGTTTTCATCCAGCAGTTTGTCTGCGATCAGGTTATCCACCGCAAAGGAAACAAAATCATTGCGGGAACGATAATCATATTTTTTGATGGCTTCATCCATTTTTAGCACTGTTTCTTTGTCTAAATAGAGGCTGATTCTCTGTTTGTCTTCCGATTCCATATTTTCTCCTTTCCCGGCGTTACACCAAACGGTAACGCCGTATTTTATTGCCTGAAATGCCTTTGTTTCGGGCTTTTTTCATTTCAGCAACCCTGTTTGTGATGCCAAAATCTGAAACAGGTGCACCCTGCAACCCCGAATCGCAGCAACGATGCAAATCTCTGAAAACGCCGTAACCACGCCGTTCTTCGGTCGGCATTGCCGTCCGATGTGAACCGCAGCGGCTCCTTTAGGTGCCGTTGCTTTCTCCTGCAATCAAATCGATCCTGAAAATTCACTGCTGCAATCCCTATGCTCTGCCGACTAATTCCATGCGGTTTTTTGCCGATAGTATATCCTCGTCCTGTTCGGTTCACAAACCGCCCACAGCGGCTTTTTGTGCACTCGGTCGGGTGTATAGTGGTCTTGTCCTTTTACTCGCCAAAAATCGCGCGACAGGGGGGCAAAAATTCAACTGTGACGATAGTGACGATATTTTGGGGAGCAGGGACTATGACGATACTGCCACCCCGATAAATCAAGCTGTGGCAATGGTTTGCAGGCTCTGTGACAGTTCTTCCTTGCATACCGTTTCAATCGTCATATCGTCATTGCCGTCATAGATAATCAGCAGTTCCCTGCGCTTGCCTGTCCGGCTGCAGGAGAATTCCACGCCCATATTGTTCAATTCTTTTTCATACCGGTTCAGCTTTCGTGTGAGAACATTCCCGTTGATCCCGCCGCCCAGCTTTTCAGATAGCTCACTTGCCGTTCCGCAGAATTCTTTTTTTGCCGTCAGATAGTTCATCAGCAGAGGGAAGAACACTTCGCTCTTTAACGAATTGACAAGCGGCGTATCGCTCGAAACAAATATCCATTCGTTTGTTTCTTCATCCCTGCGGATATTCAGAATTTGTTCCTCTACATCCCTTCCTTTGATATACAGCCTGGCGTCCCTGTCACCGGCATTTTCCCGCTTGAGAACATAACTTCCATCCGCCGCACCGAGCAAACCGGTGGAACCTGTCACCATATTGTGCGGATCGCTGTCGAACTGCTTGCGCATATGCTGTACCACCACAATGGCAATACGGTATTTGTCTGCGAGAGATTTTAACAATCCAATGTCCTTGTAGTCGGTCGCATACAGATTGGATTCTCCACTGTTCTCACGCACCTTTTGCAGAGTGTCGATGATGACAAGATTGGTGTCGGGATGTTCGGTGATAAAGCCCTCAATCTGTTCGCACAGCCCATCCGATAAGGATTTGGACAACGTTGCGAAGTGGAGGTTGTCCGGTGCCTCCTCAGTCAGATCCATCAGCCGCTGCTGGATACGGTTGAGGCTGTCCTCCAAACACAGTGACAGCACTGTTCCTCTTTCTGTTTGTAAATTCCAGAACGGCTTGCCCTGCGCTACCCGCAGGGAGAGCAGAAGCAGTAGCCACGATTTTCCGGTCTTGGCGGCTCCGGCTAAGATATGAAGCCCCTGCGGCAGCAGGCCGTCTACCACAAACCGAATCTGCGGCAGCTGCATATCCAGCAGGGTTTGTCCATCTACTGTTTTGATTTTTTCTTTTTTCATGCTGTTTTCCTTTCGTAGTTTTGATTTTCGTTTGCCTCAATATCGACACAATCATATGCGCACCAACCCCTTTCCGCTTTTTGCAGGCAAAACAAAAAGCCGTTACATACGCAAACGAATACAGCGGGAGGAGTCCCTCTCGCTTGGCATTCGCCTATGTATGTAACGGCTTCAGCAAAACTAAACCGTGGGTGCAGACCGGAAAACGACTGCGAAAAATCAATAAAAATAAATATGTGTTTTGGCGGTTATTCAATTGTGCGGATTCAGACAACATCTATATTTAAATAAAGTATACCACAAAGAACAAATGTTTGTCAAGACCTTTGCATATTTCTTTTCTAATATGGGCAAACTATTTGGTTTAACATAAAAAAGCTGACTGCGTGTTTACACTCGGTCAGCTTTGTTTTATTGTATTCTGCATAAGCAAAATCCCTAATAAACCTACCGTTTCTTTTTTAGTAGTATAGCTTACGGCATATTTTGTAGGAAGTTCTGTGTCAATACTTCGGCAGAATCAACCGTTTTTCAACCACCTCAGCCACTAGCTGCAAAGTATTCTGGTAACCCGTTTTCTGCAAGATATTCTTGATGTGGTACTTGACTGTATTCGGTGTAATACCAAGATACTCCGCGATCTCCTCGTATTTTCTGCCCTGAACAAGTTCCCGGATAATATCAAACTCCCGACGGGTAAACTCGGCGCTGTTGCTGTACCCGATTCGGATCGTCGGTGTGTCCTCGGGGTAAACAAATTCGCCGTTCATTACCCGATCACAGACCTCCATCAGGGCATTGCGGCCATATTCCTTATACCAAAAACCATTACATCCACATGCTTTTGCCTTTTGAATAAAGGAATGTTCTGGCATGGATGTCATGATGATGATTTTGATTTTGGGATTGTACTGCTTGATTTTTGCCGCAGCTTTCAGGCCTGATTCTTCGTCAGCCGTACAGACATCCATCAGGATCAAATCGACACACCCGCGCAGACAGGCAATTTCTGCATTCGCTGCGTTTTCTATGGAGGCGTACAGAATATATTTTTCTGATTTGGCGATCTGGCTTTCAATGGCATCCCGGGTAATCCTGGAATCTTCTACTATTAAAACCTGTATCATTTCCGTCCTCCTTTCTGGGCTTCGTCTAAATCAAGTGGAATATTTACAATAAGCGATACGCTGTTGCCGCAGAGAACTTTTAGAGAGGCTCCTTCTTGTTCTAATCGTTGCCGCAATGCACTAAGGCCATTGCCTTCCGTAATTTTCGAAACAGTAACACCGCCGTTGTCGGATATCTCTATATGATAACTTTTCTCATCTTGCTCGATTTTTACCGTCAATTCCGTAGCGTCCGCATGCCGTACCGCATTGGTGAGCGCCTCACGAACGGTGGCATACAAAAGCTGTAATGCCTTACGGCTTTTGGGCTGTTCTCCAAGGAATATGACCTTACACTCAATCAGGTCCGCCACCTGCATTAGTTCGGACTGTAGATAGGAATCGGGAACCGTCCACACGGTAGGAATATTGGAAAAATCATGAATGGTGCTGTTCCAATTTTCCCGCAGTACATCGGCGTTCTCGGCCAGACTATCTTCCGTAATCGCCTTAGTGGTGGCCAGCAAACAATGACCCAGCTCATCATGGATATGCATTTTGGCAGCGAGAATCTCTTTATTCAAATTAACTTCCACGATGCTGTCTAGCAAGGCATTCTGCCGCTTTTGCATCTCTTGTATCCGGATGGTGTTCTCGTACAGTTCTTCGTTGAGCCGGTAGAGTTCGGTGATTTCCGCCGCCTCAATCTGAATGGTATTGGAATCAAGAAACTTCAATTCAAAACGCCAGACCGAGCTGTCGGAGAAGCGGAAGAATAACTGTTGGTGTATACTTTCATTGTCCGGGTCTTTCGGCAGCCAGGATTGGGTTAGCTTTTCTGCCTTGCCGTTACTGGCAAAATTTGCGAATTCTTCCCATGCCGCCTTTGCGTTCAGAATCGTGTGTCCGGTCAGTTCCAGTACCAGTCTGTTCATCTTTTCATTGACGAGAACGACTCGACCATCCAATGCGGAAAAACAAATTCCGCCGGGATAAGAATCGATTGCTTTCTTGATCATTTTAGCCGAAGGTTTCTTTTTCAACACTGCGCCATCTCTCCTTCTTGTGAGAGTAAAAGCCGATAGCCTGCCGGAATCTTTTCTGCCTGGAACTGATATCTACCTGCTAAAGAACGAGGAACAAATTCGTGTTCTGTGCCGGTTATCTCAAAGCAAACCGTATCGCTGATTCGGATTGCTATAGAGGTCAGACGAAAACCTGTCTCCTCTAAAATCTCTTCCAATATTTTCATAATAAGGAGAATCAGCTCCGGTTCTAAATTCGATGTGGGGCAAAAATCCAGACTTGTCCTGATATCGAGGTTCTTCATGCATTTCGTCATATCCTGTAAGCTGATTGCCAAATCACCCATCGGAATCATCTGTTGCTCCTGATAAGTAAGCTGCAAGTTGCAAAACCGTTTGATGTAGGTGCCGATGAGACAAATGCGGTTCCAGTCATCCGTCGAAAGGGATTCTTTCAACAGAATCTTTTCCATCAAAGCAATCTGCCCGTCCACCTCCGAGGATAGTCTGTCGTAAATATCGTTGCGAGCCTGAACGCTTGCCTCATCCGATTGAATGCGAATTTCCTGTGCCAGCAGATTTTGTTTTTCTTCCAGCTGTGCATTCAGTCCCTGAAGTTCTCGTAAAGCATGGTTGATCTGCGAGAGATCTGTTTGCCATATCATATACCCGTTTGGAATTTGGTGCAGATGCATGATAACATCTTCCGTAACAGAAAAATGCTGATTCTGCTTCAGGGATTCCAGCATAGCCGGCGTGATATCCGCCGCTTTTTCCGATACGGCAATCCGCTCACCGGTCGGTGAAAGAATTTGCATCGCCACCGTAGACCGTCGGAACACTTCCTCGTACTGCGTGTTTACCGGGATCAGTCCGGTCAGAATATAAAGCTCCCAGCAAAGCACAAGAATAAAAATCAGCCCTGCTGAATATTCCACAAGCTCAAGCCGCACCACGTAGGCCGTCGCAGCATACGGGATACTGAACAGAAAGAGTAAAATCGGTTCATAAAAGGGAATCATCTTTCGATAAAGCGGATCGGACTTTGTTGTACCATTTCGCTGATAGATCACATATACCTGATGCCCAATCATCCACAATCCCCAAAGATAGATGAGATAGGTACCGATGTATGGGTGAAAATACAAATTCGGCTGGGGTTCCTCCGGCACAATATAATATAGAAAATGATGTAAATCGTTAGTCAGTGCCATCACACTCAAAAAACAAGCCGGTATCAGAAGCAGATACCATTTTTTATCAATTCGGTAATCCTCAGCCTTGCCGAGATAGAATGCACCGTAAAGCCCGAATAGTGGTATGAAGACAGCCGCTATATTGATAAAGTATCCGGTAAAACGCATCCATGGAATATTTACATAGAGGAAGGCGTCTTGGACAAAGCGAACCGTTAAATACAGGATGTTGATGGCATTTTGCAGCGTCAGGTGGATGCGCATGGTCTTTTGTGTGATTTTCATACTGATGGTATACTGCCAGCCGAAAAGCAGCAGCATATAGACCACCCAGACAAGGTATGGACGCAGAAAATCTTCCGGCCAATACTGCATACTGAACTGCCGGTATGCGGAGACTGCAAACAACAGCGCCGCAGCCGCAAAAAGCCGGACAATGTATTTTTTACGTCCGTCCATCGGCCCCCTCCTCTGCAAAAGATGATTCTAACCGATCTGCGCAGTTAGAGAACGATAAGAATATTATAGCATGAAAGGTCAAATCCGCCCCACACAAAAGGGTAGGCGCAGCGCTTTTTCTAAATATCAGTGCTTCGCCGAGGATCAACGTCTTCTTGAAAATATGGGACTCACCGAAAAATCATCCGTCACGGCCTATCTAGAAAAGTATTACGAAGAACATCCATTAGATAACTCTTATGAAGGAATTCTAGCAAGGCGCTCTGGGCTAACCAAAGAACAGGTTATTGCATATCTCGACGAGTTGGATTATCTTGCCAAAGTTTCAGAATATGACCCTACCGGCAAGGCACCCGTACTTGAGAGCGAGACTACAGAAGATTACTATCAAGTCTATATCCATTCTGAAGATAATGGCGAATATCTACTTGGCGTTAATATTTTCTATATAGAGGAGCGCAGAGTTAGAAGCTTTGCAGTATAAAAAATACCCAGTCGCGAACGGCTGGGTATTTTTAAGTTTCTAGTCGGGAATCGCATGGCCTTCAAGCACTCTCCAGGATTGAAATTCACTATCCATAATTTCATCCCAGGTACGACCGAGCTTTAACTGTTCCATCTCGTAGGCAGAAAAGCAAATTTGTTCCAGACTAACTTTGTCCCCACACAAAAGGGTAGTGCGCAGAATATTTTCAAATTATTTTCTGAAAACTACCTGATTGTGTGGGGCGCTTTTTTGCACTTCTGTTATAATGATATCAATATAATGAAAAGTGCTCACGCTGTGTTTTCACAGTTGAGTCTCATGAGAGGAGTATTCTTGATGAGAATGAAAACGGCAAGCAAATTTTGGGCACCGGTTCTTGTTTTAAGCTTGGCAGTAACGTTACTTACCGGCTGCGGCAAACAACCGGTACCACCGGAGTCGGGTGGTCAAACAACCGACGAAAATCAAACGGAGTCCACCTTCGATGTCTCTGACACCTCCGACATCTCTGCTACTTCCAACACTTCCGATGCCTCCGACAACAAGGAACAGGACGAACCCGACAAAACAGAGCCCCCTTCTTTAGAAGGCGGTATTCTTGTGTTCAGCGAATCCCAAGGAAAGTACTACAACTATAAAAGCACAAATACCCGTAAATGCCAAGCTTTTACAGTAAGCTTAGATAAAATTGATCCTGAAACCGGCGAAGTAACACATATTCGGACCTTTTCTACCGAAGAAACTCATAGCTGCTCGGCACACATATCGACCCTTGGCGGAAGTAATACGGCAGATATGTTAAGATGCTTTAACGCCGACATGACATTGTTGGCAGCCACTTTAACGATGGAGAACGGAGCAGAGCACGTCGGATGGGTTGACGAAAATGGAAAGTTCACAGATGTATCAGCAAAAATCACAACAGAAAGCGACTTTGGCGCATTAACGAAACATTCTCAACCCTACTTTTGGGGGGATTATCTGTATTATAGAGATTCCTCAAATGAGCCGATCCAAATCAATAGAGTTCCAATCAACAATTTAACCAAAGACGCTATTGAGATAATAGTTGCCGACAGCCAGGGGGGGAACCTGGTTCCGCTGCCTGACGGAACCGTAGATGATACTGCGTCTCCGAAAGAATATTACGATTCTTCTATGAAATATTCGTTGTATAGTTCTCTGTTCGGTGATTGGGTATCCGCCGATACGTGCGTAGGCAGTTATAAAAACGGGATATATCGATATCAGCTTTCGAAGAACAATGAAAAGACAGAAATCACTCCCTCCGTTAAAGACCGCAGAAATTGGAATCCGGTAGCTTCACCGACAGGCGATCAAGTTGCGTTTTTGTCTCAATTGACAACCGGCAATGATCAATCCATAAGTTTGTTTTTGGTCCCCATCGGTGGCGGTGACCCGGTTAAAGTAAATACGTCATATGCCTTCCCTACAACACCGAAATTTGACACTGTTAACAATATATCCGGGATAATCGATTGGAGATAACAGCCAACTAGAGAGGCAAATGCTTTTCATTCCGTGATTTTGAGCTTAGCCGGTAGTATCATTATCCACCTGGGCCCCACATGAAAAGGTAGTATCCAGCGTGTTTTCAAATTATTTTCTGAAAACCACCTAATTGTGAACTGTTCCAGAAGAAAAAGACAGAAATAAAACCACCTTTGGTAGGATAGGGAAGGATTACGCAAAGAGGCGCCGTTTTTCGATATCCTATACCAAGTTCTGCTGATTGGCAGCATGATCCTGCTGGCGGTTCTGCTGTTCATGCGGAAGCGGAACAGCCTTCTGGCGGGCGCACTATCAATTCAAGTACTTTTGCCCGCTTTTACGCTTACGAGCTTTCTTATGAACTGCAGTTCCCGGGACTTTTTTGATGTGTATGAGTATGAGCTTCATTTTGGCCCGATGATGTGGGCAATCGGCATCTGCGGCTGCTATGTGTTGGAAATTCTATGCTATCTGCTCCTTACCCTCATGACGATCACGCCGTGCGCCGAGGACGGTGAGCACAAGCGTAGGCTGCACAGGCTGTGGTTCCTGCCTGGCATACTCGGTGTCTTTATCGCCTTTGCGCATCTTGTGGGAAATATCTATTTTATGCGTAGCGACTTCTACTGTTTGTCTATCCTGTTCCTAGTTCCTATGACATTCCTGCTGGGCTGGTGGCTGACACATCCTTATAAAAAGGAGAAACCGGCCTATCAAATGCCCATAGCACAGCCTTACGGGCAGCCTATTTATCAGGCCGCTGACGTTTCTGATACCGCACAGAAGGTGTTCTGCTCTGGCTGTGGCCGGGAACTGCTGCCGGATGAGGTATTTTGTGCAGGCTGCGGTACCAGACGCCCGGAACCGTCTCGGGTCGAACCGAATGACGCAGAACAAAAGGTGTTCTGCTCCGGCTGTGGTAGGGAACTCTCACCGGATGAAAATTTTTGCGTTACCTGCGGCACAAAGCGCTCGTCTGTGCCTGCGGTTGAAAATGTTCAAGACGAGACACAAAACACCGATATCAATTTGTAAGGAGAGAAAATATGATGAATCATATGAAAAAAAAAGAAGTAAAATTCCCGATTGCAGCTGTTTTCAGTACACTCAATGTGCTGATCGGGCTGATTAACATTTTCGTTACATATACAACATATACACGAATAATTGGTATACCGATGTCAGAGGTACATCGTGCAGTAGCTGGGTCTATTCTTTCACTTGTTCCAGGTATTCTATTAACGGTCGTGCTGTTTATGCGGAAACGAGGTCCATTGCTTTGGATTACTTTGGGATTAGAACTGGGTATTTGGCTTTATTCTTTATGTACCTTTGCGTTTCACTTTGAATTTTTCTTGTCTGTTTATAATCTTATTTATATGGGAATTCGAATCATTCCTGTTGTAAACTGGCTTCTACTCCTGCTGTTTGCTGTATTTCAAGACAGAAAAGATGAGTCCGGCGCAGCAAAATTATTTCAAAAAATATGGTTTATTCCTGGTATACTGAGCGTATTCAATGCCTTTGGCGGTATCCTCGGACGCGGCGGTGCTAATCTGCTAATCAATATTGTTTCCAATCTGCTGGTTTCGATACCGATGGCATTTCTGTTGGGCTGGTGGCTGACACATCCGTATAAAAAAGAAAAGCCTGTCTACCAAATGCCTGTTGCGCAGCCTTATGGTCAGCCTGTTTATCAGACCATTAGCGTTTCTGATACCACCCACAAGGTTTTCTGCTCCGGCTGCGGCAGGGAGCTTCCACCGGAAGAAAATTTCTGCCGTGTCTGCGGCAAGCAGCGCACAATGCCGGCACAGGGCGCACAGCCCACATTCCAGCAGCCAGTATATCCGCAGATGGGATATGTACAGGATGCGCCTTCCGGCGGTATGACAGCGCTTGGCTTTTTCATTCCAATCGTCGGGTTGATTCTCTATCTGGTATGGAAAGACCAAACACCGCTGAAAGCCAAATCGGCAGGAAAAGGCGCACTGATCGGCGCTATTGTATGGACGGCTCTGAGCGTAATACTTGTGATTCTGGCGTATGTAATTCCGTTGCTAATTTTCTCTTCTTATTATTAAGCAGGAGGTGTTTCACGATGAAAATGAAAAAGTCTATATCATTGCTTGTCATACTGTGCATTGCGGCCACAATGCTGACTGCCTGCGGAAAATCTTCCGGGAAAAGAACGCTATCAGTCAGCTTTCCCAAAACCGCACGCGCAACTAATCAAGGGACAGAAACCATTACAACCTATTCACATGACAGAGTCATCGTCCATGATGACGGCTAGGTATTTTGTTTGGTATGGCTGCTGGAGCCTATACGGAAAGCATCCCAATTGGCGTGATCGTTGCGATCCTTGGAAGCGTAGTTTGTTTCCTGGTCATTCGTTTTCTTGAGAATATGCTGGGCAAGGGCATCGATAAGGCGACCGATGCGGTGGCCAATCAATTCGCAAAAAGAAGCCAAAAGAATGAGCCTGCGTCCGGCAACCTGGCAGACCGTTTTCAAGCTTCCGTGCCTTCTCAGCCAACTGCCACGCAAGCCGGTGCTTTTTGCACAAAATGTGGCGCTGCGGTAAAACCCGGCAGCGCTTTCTGCACAAAATGCGGAGCAGAACTGAAAAAGAACTGAATACGAAACCCCGATATGACAAATTCTTTGTTTTCAAGGAGTTTGAAGAATTTTATTAAAGCACTGTGAGCTTCATAACCATTCATAAAATTGTGGTTTTCATATCTATATTTATCCAAATTTATCCAAATGAAATGAATCTGAATATGGCTGCAAACTCTAAGTGAAGTCATAAACCCTTCTGTCGTTCGTCAACACAACATATAGTACATGCAACGAAAAGAATCCAGATGCAAATAAACCGTCCGCAACTAAAAAAGTTGAAGGCGGTTTATTTATATCCTATTCGGTTATTTTATTTTCTCCCCTAAGGATATCTTGCGTTTTGCCGGGGATTTTTGAGCTTTGATGCCGTTTTATTTACAGATAATCCGCAATTGTGCGGTAGGACGGCCGCTGACTGTGGTCTTCCCCAATTTTGAGAAGCTTATATCCTACATCGGAAGCAGCTGTCTCCTCCGTAACCGGAACTCTGCCGACACAGTCGGTGAGAAGTTCGCCGTCTTCAGACCAGACGCCTTTCACCGGATCGAAACGGTAAAGGGCATATCGCGTATTCAGCGGGAAACCGCGCAAGGTAAGCGGCGGACATTCCGGCTCAAGATAAAGCAGTGCATAATCCTTTTGAGAAGTCGCCGCGCAGTAAGCCCAGCCGCGGTAGCCAATCGGGTCGCCCGCTTTATTGGGCGTTACCAGTTCGCTGTTCGGAACCAATTCGCGGTAGCGCTCCCCTTCACTCAGAGCAAATTTCCGCAGCAAGGGAGCTTGTTCGCCGGAACGGAATTGAACCGCCTTTCCCAGTTTATAGGGCGCGCCCGGTTCAATATCTCCGCCCCAAACTCCTTCTACCCCGTAAAGCGCACCCCCTAACGCGCCTGAAAGGAAACTCCCGTACAGGCCGGCGCGGCAATTTTTCTCAGCCTCTGCCGAATCGGCCGGCGGATCGTCGTTTGGGTAACCGGGGTAATAGGGCTCCCCGGCGATTGCCGGCATTGCCGGGGACGAGCGGTACAGCTCGGTGAGGTACCAATGATGGTCGTGTTCCCTCCAGTTTCCGGTTTGATGGAAAGTCAGCCACGGCGCCTCCTGCGGCCCGCCGAAGTTCACCAGGGTTGACGGCGCGGCATTGGTCCCGCACAGGGTTCCGAACGGCGGAGCACCGTACCGCTGGAGCCAGAGGTTGGCCGGTTCGTTGTATTCCCTTGCGGGAATTGAATACTGCTCCCAGTCAAAATGAATGGGGGAGAAAAGGCAGAAATGCGCCTGATAGCGCGCAAAAACATACTGGATATACCGCGCATAAGTATCCGGCCAGCCGCCGTATTTTTTCCAAACCGTCGATACATCCCGCCGGGCTATTTCAATAAAGCTCAGCATCCCCTGGCTGTGGAGGAAATCGATTTTCAAATCCATTTCATGGAAATAAGCAGGGTTAATCCGGGAAAAATCGGGGACCACATTCTCGTATCCTTTGACCTTTCCCGGAAAAAGGAAAGACCTGCCGCCCGTGTTGTACATATCCTTCGCCGATTCAGTACCGTACTGCTTCCAGGCGGCGCGGGCCCAAATTTCCGGTTCCACTTCAATGGTTGCGGGAAGCCCATCATTCGCCCAGGTGGGATGGCCGGTCAGCATTCCGATGGCGTTGTACCCCTGCCTTTTCCGAAAACGGACAAGGTCTTTGAAATAATGTTCTTCGAGCGGCCTTTCCAAGTCATCATCACTCCAGCGGAACCGAAAAGTCGGCGCCGCCCACCAGGTATCCCCTACCATAAAAAAGTCCGTGCCGTCAGGGTGGACAAACGTGCGCCCGTTTTCCCCGGGCCGCAAGATACCGCGCCGCGCGGGGTTTTCATTCTTTTCCGCCTCATTCCAGTCCTCTGCCAGAAAGTTTCCTCGAACGCCGCAGAGCCCCTCATCCCGCGGGAACGACCCGCTGGTATAGCTCCACTCTCCGGCGGCGGTTGCTGTAAAACGCACCTTAAAACAGTTTTCACCATCCCAGAAGCCGTAAACCCGTTTTTGAAATCCCGGCCCATTCAAGTCAATCCAGACGTCGATATCCATATAGGGGTTTTCGTATTCTTTCGCTGCCCGCAGCGTCAGTTCCAGGACGTCCCATAGTTTTTGCACTTTGTTGTTCTGAACAATTGATTTCACTGTTTCTCCTCCTTTTAAACACTCGGACCCAGCCTGCCTGATAGCCTCATTATAGGAAAAACAAACCGTAATTGCAAGGCAAAACAGAGATTCGGAAACTTCCTGTACCCCATTATCTGTTTTCGCTTGACAAACATCCCTTGATCGACTACTATCAAAAGCAGATGCCGCTACTCCAAATTTTTTCCATTATCATTATAAAACTTGTTAAAAACGACCTGCAACAACTGCAAGGAGGCTCTTATGAAAATAACGGAAGTGAAAACCTACCTGGTAAATGCAAAACGGCAAAACTGGCTGTTTGTCAAGGTCACGACCGACGAGGGGGTTTACGGCTGGGGCGAAGCCAGTGTGGAGGGACAAGAGAAGGCGGCGGAAGCTGCCATACACACTCTCGCACAGCGCAGTGTAATTGGTGAAGACCCCCGAAATGCCGATTTAATCTATCAGAAAATGTACCGCCACGGCTTTTGGAAGAGTGGTTTTATCTACGGTTCCGCCATCAGCGGAATTGACCAGGCAATCTGGGATATAAAAGGGAAAATACTGGGTGTTCCCGTATATGAACTTCTGGGCGGCAGGGTGCGCGATAAAATCAGGTGCTATACCCACGGCGACGAAACAAACGCCGCTGAACTGATAGAGAAAGGGTTCGGTGGAATCAAAACGGGAGTCGGCGCTTTTGAAGTTTGGGATAACCCCGCAAAGGCTGCGAAACAATTTGAAAAAAGGCTGGCGGCAATCCGCGGAATCATTGGGGAGGACAAAGTCCTTGCTGTCGATCACCACGGACAGAGCAACGTCCGGGATTCTTTAAAACTGATCGAAGCGTCAAAGGATTATGACCTGCACTTTTTTGAAGAACCGGTTTCCCCTGAAAACGCACAGCTTTACCGGGCGCTCCACAGCAACCCGTGGAACGTTCCAATTGCGGCGGGCGAACGGCTTTACAGCCGTTTTGATTTTCTTGAAATTATCGCAAACCAGTGGCTGGATATTATCCAGCCGGACATCTGCCACTGCGGAGGCATTTCAGAAATACGGAAAATTGCTTATATGGCGGAGCCGTACCTTATTAAATTCGCCCCCCACAACCCCAACGGCCCGGTGGCGACCGCCGCATCGCTCCAGGTTGCCGCAGCGATGCAGAACTTCGATATTCTTGAATTTGCCCAGACCGTCTACCTGCGCGAAGAACTGTATGATATTGACCTGAAACCCGTAGACGGTTACTTCAAAATTCCCACAAAGCCAGGGCTTGGTATTGAGCTCGACGAAGAATTCTTTGGAAAATACCCCTATAAAAATATTCAGTATACGGAAAGGTACAGGGCTGACGGAACGGCCGCGGAAATTTAAAAGCTGGTCTTTTCCTTACCGTGCGCAGGCTCCATTTTCATTCAACTAAACATATATTTCAAAGGAGGCCTACAAATGGCAGCTACAATCATATGGCTTGGCCAAGGCGGATATTTGGTAAAAACAGAACACGGGGCGTTTGCAATCGACCCCTTCTGCGGGAGTGCAAAAGGGAACGCTGAGCGGCTTTATCCGCCATTCCTTGAAAAAGGGAGTACAACGGTGGACATGGTACTGACAACGCACGACCACTGGGACCATTTTGATCCAGAAACCTACCGGGACTACATCATTCCACGGGTGGTTGTCGGGCCCGGCTCCTGCATGAAGGCTTTGAAAGCAAGCGGCCTCCCCGTTGAGGGAATCCAGCTCAACCGCGGCGATATTCTGGAGCGAAGCGGGTTCCGCATCACCGCCACAATGGCAGACCACACTCCCGACAGTGTCGGGTATCTGGTGGATTTTGACGGAATAAAACTTTATTTTACCGGCGACACCCTGCTGACCGTGAAAACGCTTCTTCCCAACATCAATATGGCGCCGGATATTACATTTATCTGCATTAACGGTAAACTGGGGAATATGAACTACTCGGAAGCGGCATCCTATTGCAAGGCAATTGGAACAAAAATCGCCGTGCCGAACCACTACGATCTCATCCGGCACAACACCGAAAACCCCAAGGAGTTTACCGACAGTCTGGCCCACACGGCGCCGGAAATCAAGAGCTTTGTAATGGAAAAAAGGGTAGAGTACCGTTTGGACACCATTCTTTAGGCGGAAAGCAATGAGAAAAGGCAAGATTGTGTTTGCCGCCGGCCTGGTTTCATAGTCCCGGAACGGCGCGTAAAATCTCCCTTTCCTCATTCGCTTCCAGCTTTGATCTTTACCGTTTACGGCTATATGTTTTTATCCTTTTCGCTCTATGTTTTGGTGCTTTTTAAATTTTTTGTAGTTTGTTCGTTCTTTCAAAAGAATGGGATTTTACAAATATTCAGGAGCTAAAAAATAAACCGCCTAAAACAGGCGGTTTATTGTATTTGTTGAGGAAACCGTTCCAGAACATCACCGTTCAGCGCAAAAGTTCTCTTTTTATTCTTTCCATTCCGGCCGCTCCCAATCATCATAATCCGAACCGCGGAAGCAACGGTAAAAACAAAAAACCGCCGCGTTTTTTCACACCGTTCTCTCTGGCAGCACTTTATTATAGAGTACGCCTTTCAGCTATACAGTTTCTTAAGAAAAGCTTTTTATAACGCCGTTAGCACCTACTCCACATACGGCACAAACGGACGATAGTAACCGTTTATCCAGGCCGTCATATCGGGTGTCAATTTGCCCGAGGTGATAACCTTTTTGTCTTTCAAAACAAAAACGTTTTTATCCCAGGCCTGAACCAAAGGGTCGCTTAAAAAGCCCTCAACCGTTGCGTCAGCCGGAATCCCAATTGCAACACCGCCAAAAAACTGATATTTGCTGGGAATTCCCGCCGGCAGCCCATCCTTGGCGTTTTCATATGCCAAATCCATAACGGACACGTAGGAGAACTTTGAAACCAGATCAACCCGGTAACCGCCGACCTCAATTAAACAACCATCAGCCGTAAAAAAGGATCTGCCGCCCTCTGCTCCGTCCCGGACCGACTTAAGATACTGAATACCGAAACGGGGCGCCAGCTCGGCCGCGTGCACAGCCCGCTGCTCAGGAAGCCCTTTAAACAGATCCGGCGCTGCACAGGCGGTAATCCTCACGCATTTGCCTCCTTCAAAATAGTAGTCACCATATCCGGCTTCATAGTTCCGTGCAGGAGGATTTAGAGGTTCCACCTCCGGGCCATGCTTCTCTAAAAGCTGCTCATGGGTCATTCCGATTTCTGAAAACGGGTCCTCATTAAGCGTACAGTCTCCCCACATTGGTTCAGGCGAGCTGGTTTTCTCCTGTAATCCGCCGCAGGCAGTCAGTGCTAAGGCAAAGAACAGCAGTGTTATAAAAAGCGCAGCAAATCTTTTCATCCAATTTCCTCCTATATTGACACGCCTGTGTTTTCCTTTTTTCAGCATGGTTATAAAGACCGATTAATTGCAACAGCAACATCTGCCGAAGATCCGGCAGGGAATCAAGCGTCCGGATTTACGACATGCCAAACCGATCAATCCGCCTTATGCAGTGAGGTCAAATAAAACAACCGGTCTTTTATAATGCGCCTGACGGGACTTGGAATTTTTTTGCACTCTTCAATGGTATTCATCAGCACATTTTTAATGCTGATACGCGCACCCAACGATTTTTCCATGGCGGCCGCCGCAGAAACTTCCGAGCGGGAACTGCGAATCAGAGATTCCATCAGCCTGGGAAAGGAATCAATATAAGCATTTTTGAGCCCGTAGTTCACGTCAATTGCAACAAAATTCTGAAAGTTCAGAATCTGCCTGCCCTCCGGATTGCTCTGCAGGACGACCAGCTCGGTTTCGCCGGAATATTTCCAGTTAATCCTGCGTTCCAGGTTGTTTTTCACAGCCACAAAAGCACGGTTGCTGAAATACCATTCCGCGCCGAAGCCGCGTTCTATCTTCCCATATTCACCGCCTTTAACAAGCGCGGGATCGTTTGTATAGCCAACAGCATAAATCGAACAATATTTCTCAGAATTATAGTGGATATAATCGAATTCATCGATAATTTCTTTTGCACCCGGCAGGCTTGGGCGGACAAACAACAGGATTACAACGTGCTTTTCCCCCAGCTCCCGCTCTATTTTTTCAATTTGTTCATACGTATTGACAGCGTACATATTTACATCCTCCGTGCGGGCAATTAGGCCAAACGGTGTATTACAGGAATTATACCATTTCCAGTTGGTTCTGTCACCCCGTTATCCTCTCTGCGTGCGGAAAGGTACGAGTACCCTAAAACCCCAGCTGCGAATTTCCGGCGGCGCCTGATTTATGAAATCAGCTTTTTGAGAAAAGCCATCCATATTCCGCAAGCCCGTTCCGGTAACGCTCAGCCGGCGCATAATCCGGGACAGAACAAAAACAATAAGAGTATTTGAATATCATAAGGACGTGAACAATAACTTATGGCAGAAAGAAAAAGCATTGAAATTTTCAGCGGTTACCTGGCAAAAATTGAAAAACTTCAGCACAGGAAACGAATAGGAGAAGTGTTGGACTGGGTTATTAAGAATTTTCCGAATTTAACACCAAAAATTGCCTGGAACCAGCCGGTATTCACAGATCACGGCACCTTCATCATCGGTTTCAGCGCAGCAAAAGGCCACTTGGCGGCTGCCCCGGAAAAGGCCTGCATCCTGCGTTTTTCCGGTGACATTCAGCAGGCCGGCTACGAACACAGCAAGGAGTTGATCCGTATGAAATGGGATAGCCCCGTCAACTATTCTCTGCTTGCAAAAATAATCGCATTCAATATTTCCGACAAGGCAGACTGCAAAACCTTTTGGCGGAAAGCGTAATTTGTAAAGCAAATATTTTTATTTTGGCATTGTAATTTTCTGATTTTTACCTCAAGGAGGCAAATTCTGAAAAACGGCTTAACTTAAACACTGACTTATAGTATAGAAAAAGAGGCCGAAATTTGGATTGTATCATTTTTGAATTCCAAATTTCGCCCCCTATTCACCTTATAACGACACTTCACAAAATAAAAAATCCGAGTGTCCATATGAACACTCGGACTGGTGCGAGTGACGGGACTTGAACCCGTACGCCAAAGACACACGCCCCTCAAACGTGCCTGTCTGCCGATTCCAGCACACTCGCATTTCAGCTTTTCTATTATATCAAGTAGTAAAAAAAATGTCAAGTATCTTATTAAAAAAGATTGCTATCATCATTCCTCCGAACTATAATAAAGAAAAACTATGTTTAAAGAGGCGGAACGAATGGCAGAGAGTAAGACAAACGTCATGCGGATTCTGGACAGGGCAAAAATTCCTTACCAATCCCATTTCTACGAACACGGCGACGGGCAGATTGACGGCGTTTCTGTTGCTGGAAAGCTTGGGCAGGACCCCGCACGGGTTTTTAAAACGCTCGTCACCAAAGGAACGTCAGGAAACTACAGCGTCTTTGAGGTACCTGTTTCAAAAGAGCTCGATTTAAAAAAAGCGGCGAAAGCCGCCGGTGAAAAATCGGTTTCTATGATTCCGGTCAGTGAAATCAACAAGGTCACCGGGTACATCAGAGGCGGCTGTTCTCCCATTGGGATGAAAAAACAGTTTTCCACCTTTTTGGATGAATCCGCCAGGAACTTTGAAACAATTATGGTCAGCGGCGGAAAGATCGGGACGCAGGTAGAACTCGCTCCGGATGACTTGGTCCAATTGGTTCGGGGCGGTTACGCATCCCTGTCAATGGACTAAGCTCTATTTCAGCACCAGCAGAAAAAATACCTGCAAAAAGTCCTGCGGAAAAGATTTCCGCAGGACTTTTCCATTCTATTCTTGGATAAACTGCAAAACCATTACAACGCCGCTTTAATTGCATCGCCCATTTCGGTGCAGGAAACGAGGCGGCAGCCCTCGCTCATGATATCCCCCGTGCGGTATCCCGCCTGGAGAACCTTCTTGACCGCAGCTTCAATCTCGTCCGCCTCTTTGTCCAAATCGAACGAATAGCGGAGCATCATCGCCGCCGAAAGGATAGTTGCAATCGGGTTCGCTTTGTTCTGCCCCGCAATGTCGGGCGCAGAACCGCCGCTCGGCTCATAAAGGCCGAATCTGGTCTCGTTCAGGCTGGCGGAGGCAAGCATCCCGATCGACCCGGTCACCATGCTGGCCTCGTCCGAAAGGATATCGCCGAACATGTTTTCGGTCAGGAGAACGTCGAACTGCTTCGGGTCTTTGACAAGCTGCATCGCCGCGTTGTCAACCAGCATGTCGGTGCATTCCACGTCCGGGTAATTTTTTGCCACTTCGTGAACGACCGACCGCCAGAGCCGGGAGGAATCGAGTACATTCGCCTTATCGACGCTGGTCACCTTTTTGCGGCGCTTCCGGGCGATCTCAAACGCCTTGATTGTAATCCGGCGGATCTCTTCCTCGGTGTAAATCAAGGTGTCCTTCGCATACCGCATCCCGTCTTTTTCACCCTGCTCCCGCTCGCCGAAATAAAGGCCGCCGGTGAGCTCCCGCATGACAAGAAAATCAAAACCGTCCCCGATGATCTCATCCCGCAGCGGGCAGGCTGCGCGAAGCTCGTCGTAGAGCACCGCCGGACGGAGGTTTGCAAAGAGGTTCAGCCCTTTGCGGATGGCGAGCAAGCCCGCCTCCGGCCGGAGATGACCGGGCAGGGTATCCCACTTCGGGCCGCCGACTGAACCGAGAAGGACGGCGTCGGATTTTTTTGCGGTCTCCAGCGCCTCGTCGGTCAGGGGGACACCGGTCGCGTCAATCGACGCGCCGCCCATCAGGATATCGGTATAACAAAAGGTGTGACTATGCCGCTCGCAGACGGCGTCCAGCACCTTGAGCGCCTCTCCGACAATTTCAGGGCCGATGCCGTCGCCGCGGATCACTGTGATCTTTTTTTCCATAACAGCGCCTCCTATTTCTTCAAAGAATTGAGCAGGCCGCCCGCATTGATAATATTTTTGATGAATTCCGGGAAGGGGTGCGCCTGATAGGTTTCATTTTTTGTCACATTGGTGATAACGCCGGTGTCAAAATCGACCTCGACCTCATCGCCGTTCTGGATTTTTTCTGACGCTTCCGGACATTCAAGGATCGCCAGCCCGATGTCAATGGCGTTGCGGTAAAAAATCCGGGCAAAGGTGGCCGCGATGACGCAGGATATACCGCTCGCCTTGATAGCAATCGGCGCGTGTTCCCGGGAGGAACCGCAGCCAAAGTTCGCCTGGCCAACCATGATGTCCCCTTCTTTTACCCTGTGGATAAACTCTTTGTCGATATCCTCCATACAATGGGAGGCAAGTTCCTTATGGTCGG
>ERZ1673695.1600-NODE-1600-length-21983-cov-4.261948_pt1 | contig 21983 bp, 23 predicted proteins | sample MGYA00580225_ERZ1673695 | MGnify/ENA primary metagenome ERZ1673695 (study PRJEB41218, sample SAMN15661739) | gut metagenome | host: Homo sapiens | place: Canada: London | collected 2015-08-20/2019-03-30 | study: EMG produced TPA metagenomics assembly of... | reverse complement strand
ATCGTATCATTTGGCGCGTGCAGCGACACCGAGAGGGTGAGCTGCAATTTCCGCTTTGCGAGCTCGTAGATCCGGTCGACCAGCCCGCAGGTGGAGAGGGAGACGTGCCGCAGGCTGAGGCCGAGCCCCCGCGCGTCCGAAAGGTTCTCCAGAAACGCCATGACATTGTCGAAGTTGTCGAGCGGCTCGCCGATGCCCATCAGCACGACGCCGTCCACCCGCTCGCCGCTGTCCGCCTGCGCGGTGTAGACCTCGTCGAGCATCTCGGAGGCGGTCAGATCGCGCACCCGGCCCGCCAGCGTCGACGCGCAGAATTTGCAGCCCATCCGGCAGCCCACCTGCGTCGAGATGCAAAGGGAGTTCCCGTGGCGGTAGCGCATCAGCACCGCCTCGACGCAGTTTCCGTCCCGCAGCTCATACAGGTATTTTACCGTACCGTCTATGTTGGAAACAAGTCTTTTTTTGATACGGATGGCGTTTATGTAGAACTTTTCGTCAAGCTGACCGCGCAGGGAGGCCGGGAGATTGCTCATTTCGGCAAATGTGGACACCCTTTTTTCGTGCAGCCAGCCGAAAATCTGCCCCGCGCGAAAGCGCGGCAGCCCCAGCTCCGCGACCGCCGTTTCCAGTTCCGGGAATGTATAGGATTTCAGGTCCAGCCCGCCCATTCGTTCACCGCCCCGCAGTCAAAATGTTTGGCCCGATCACCGCCGCTCGAGGCAGGCGGTGAAAAAGCCGTCGGTATCCTCCCGCTCCCCCGTGTGGGTCTCCTGCGAGATCAGGCCGAAGCCCCCGTTCTCCGCGAGGAACCGCTCGACGACCCGCTCGTTTTCCGCCGGAAGCAGCGTGCAGGTGGAATAGACCAGCAGCCCGCCGCTCCTAAGGTATTGTGAGGAGGTTTGCAGGATTTTATACTGGATTTCCGGCAGATTCTGGATGCTCCCGGGGGGCTTGTACTTGATCTCCGGCTTGCGGCGGATGACCCCGAACCCCGAGCAGGGCACGTCGCAGAGCACCCGGTCGAATTCCCCGAGCGCGGGGTCGAAGATTCCCGCGTCCCCCGCCGAGGCGGTGACGATCGACACGCCCAGACGGCGCGCGCCCTTTGCCACCAGATCGGCGCGCTTTTGGTGCAGGTCGCGCGCGACCACCTCTCCGCGGTTTTCCATCCGCTCGGCGATCGTGAAGGTCTTGCCGCCCGGCGCGGCGCACGCGTCAAGCACCCGCTCGCCCGGCAGCGCGCCAAGCGCCTCGGCGCAGAGCTGGGAGGCGCGGTCCTGCACGTGGAAGAGCCCCTCCGCGAAGGCGGACAGCGTCTCGACGGCGAGCCTGCCCCGCACCGCCACGCAGCCGCCGGGCGGCGCGGCCGGGACGGCTTCCGCCCCCTCCGCCGCGAGCCGCTCGCAGAGCGCCTCCGGCGTGATCCGCAGGGTGTTGGCGCGCAGGTAGACGGGCGCCTTGCCGAGCGAGCCCGCAAGCATCCGCAGGGCGGCCTCCTCCCCGTAGGAGGCGAGCCACTCCTCCACCAGCCAGGCGGGACAGGAATAGTCGACCGCGAGCTGTCCGGCGCGGGAGCCCCCCGCGGGCGGGACGGCCTTGCCGTCCCGCAGGAAGGTGCGCAGCACCCCGTTCACGAACCCCGAGGCGCGCGCGCAGCCGAGCGATTTTACAAGGTTGACGCTCTCGCTCACTGCGGCGTAGTCGTCCACGCCGTCCATGTAGAGGAGCTGGCAGACCCCCATCCGCAGGGAAGCGCGCACCGCCGGGGTGAGCGCGGAAAGCGGCTTGGCGGAGTAGCGCGCGAGGATGTGGTCGATCGTGAGCATCCGCTCGAGCGTACCGTAAAAGAGCGCGGCGGCAAATGCGCCGTCGCGCGGGGAAAGTCCGTTTTTGGCGGACAGCGCATCGATCACGAGGTTGGAGTAGGCCCCCGCCCCCTCCATCCGCATCAGCGCCTGCGCCGCCGCCGTACGTGCATCCTTCATGGCGCGGCCCCGGTCAGTCGCGCCGGCGGTTGCCGAAGAGAAGGATCAGCCGCATCAGCTGCGCCACCGAGACGAGCAGCGCCGCCACATAGGTCAGCGCCGCCGCGCGGAGCACCTTGCGGGCCCCCTCCAGCTCCCGGCGGTCGAGGAAATTTCCGTTCTCGAGCGTCGCAAGCGCACGGGAGGAGGCGTTGAACTCGACCGGCAGCGTCACGAGCTGGAAGACGGCGACGAGGGAAAAGAGCAGCAGCCCGATATCCACAAGCGTCCCCGAGAGGAAGAGCCCGACGATGATGAGCGGGATCGACAGCTTGGAGCCGAAATTGGTGATCGGGATGATCGCGTTGCGGAAGGTGAGCGGCGCGTAGTGGGTCGCGTGCTGCACCGCGTGGCCGCACTCGTGGGCCGCCACGCCGAGCGAGGCGACCGAGTCGCTGTCGTACACCCCGGCCGAGAGGCGCACCACCCGTTCGCCGGGGTCGTAGTGGTCGCTGAGCTTGCCGGCGACGCGCTCGACGCGCACGCCCGTGAGGCCGTTGTCGTCGAGGATGCGGCGGGCGGCCATCGCGCCCGTCATCCCGCGGGAGACGCGCACCCGCGAATAGCGGTTGTACGCGCCCGAGACCTGCGCCTGCGCCCACGCCGCGAAGAGCAGCGCGGGCACGACGAGGATCAGATAGTAGTAGTCAAACGGATAAAACATCAGTTACTCCCTTTCGTTGGGGGATTCCCCCAGCCTGGTCCCCGCGGCGACGGGATGTCCCCGCAGGTAGTCGGCGGCGTTCATCCGGCGGCCGCCCTCGGCCTGGATTTCCACCAGTTCGACCGCCCCCTCGCCGCATGCCACGGTGAAGGACTTTCCGCCGAGCAGCTCGCCCGGCGCGCCCTTTCCCTGCGCGGCGCGGGTGCGGTAGACCTTGAGCAGCTTCCCGCCGAGCGTCGTGTGCGCGACCGGCCAGGAATTCATGCCGCGCACGAGGTTGTGCACCTCCCGCGCGGGCTTTGAAAAGTCGATCTCCGCCAGCTCCTTGGAGAGCATCGGCGCGTAACAGGAGGCCGCGTCGTCCTGCGGTTCGCGCGGGGCCCGTCCCGCGGCGATGAGCGTTACCGTCTCGGAGAGGGCCTGCGCGCCGAGGGCCGCCAGCCGCTCGTAGAGCTCGTCCGACGTCTCGTCGGGGCCGATGGGGGTCGCGCGGCGCAGGATCATATCCCCCGTGTCCAGCCCCTCGGCCATATACATCGTCGTGACGCCCCCTTCGGCGTCCCCGGCGATCACGCTCCACTGGATGGGCGCCGCGCCCCGCCAGCGGGGCAGCAGCGAGCCGTGCACGTTGACGCAGCCGTACTTCGGCAGCTCCAGGATCTCCTTCGGCAGGATTTTGCCGTAGGCGACGACGACGACCAGTTCGGGAGAAAGCTCCCGCAGGATCGAGAGCGCCTCGCCGTCCCGCATTTTGGCGGGCTGGTAAACCGGCAGCCCGCGTTCGAGCGCCAGCTCCTTGACGGGCGGCGGCATCAGCTTGTAGCCGCGGCCCCTGGGCTTATCCGGCTGGGTGAACACGCGGGCCCGTCGTCCAGCAGGCGCGCCAGGCAGGGCACCGCGAAATCGGGGGTCCCCATGAAAACGATTCTCATCGCGATCCCTCCGTCATTCGGTCTCCTCGAGCTCCTCGGGGTCGAGCATCCGGTCGGCCTTGTCGATGAAGAGGACGCCGTCGAGGTGGTCGGTCTCGTGGCAGACCGCCACCGCGAGGTACCCCTCGGCCTCCAGCTCGAACGGCTTGCCGTAGCGGTCCTGCGCCCGCACCCTGAGCTTCTGGGGGCGGTGGACCATGCCGTACTGGCCGGGCACCGAAAGGCAGCCCTCGCCGCCGTACTGGTCCCCCTCCTGCTCGACGATCTCGGGATTGACGAGTTCATGCCGGCCCTCGCCCACATCGATGACGACCGCGCGGCGCAGGATGCCCACCTGCGGGGCGGCGATGCCCACGCCGTCCCCCTTCATCGTCTCATACATATCGTCGAGCAGCGTCCACAGCCGCTCGTTGAACTCGGTGACCGGGCGGCTCTTTTTGCGCAGCCGCTCGTCCCCCTCCTTGATAATCGTCCGTAGCGCCATGATTCTATCCCCTTTGTAATCTGTGTGGAAATATTTCCTTATAGTTTATTCAATCGTGACATCCGGCTGGTTCCACGCGGTGAGCGTCGTTTCCGTTTCGGAGAAGAGCTGGTCGGTTTTCCCGTCCACCGTCACGCTCGCACGCGAGGTCACCCGCTGGCCGACGAGCAGCCCTTCGGGATTGACGAGGTAGGTCGCGCTGCTCTCAAGCACCTGCTGGCCCTCGGGGGCCTGCTTATTGAGATCGGCAAGGGCCTTTTCGTTCATTTCGAACGTGTATTCGGTGCCGGTGTCCCACTCGGTCGTGGTGACGACCGCGATCCCGTTTTTCAGGCGGCCGCCGAAGGGCGCGAAGCTGCCGCCCGCGTCCCCCTGCTCCTGCCACGCGCCCTCGACGAGGGAGTAGACCTTTCCGCCCTGCATCTTCATCTCGGTGACGACGGTCTCATCCCCCATCGCGGTCTCCGAGCGGTAGAGCGCGTCGGTTTGCCTGCCGTCGCGCACGAAGGTGAGCGTCTCCTTCGTCACGGCGTCGAATCCCTCGACGATCCCCTGCTCGCTCGAGAGGGTCACCGTCACCGTGAGCTCTCCGTTCTGGAGCGCGTCGAACCGCTCCATCGCGTCGTTGACGAGGTCGGCCTCGGTCTTCCGGCCGCAGGCGGCCAGGGATAGCGCCATCAGGATGGCGAGGATTCCCGCTAAAACCTTTTTCATCTTGTCCTCCAGTCGCATGTCAGATCGAGCTTTCATATTTCGGGTCGACGGTAAGCGTCACGCCGCGCAGGGCCGGCTGGGAGAAATACCAGTCCGCCGTGCCGCGCAGCAGCGCGCGGGTGCGTTTGTCGTAACGGCATTTGACCGCCATGCGAAAGCGGTACTTGCCCGCGAGCTTGACGATCTGGCTTTCGCAGGGGCCGAGCACCCGCAGCGGGAGCCCGGCGTAGTCCGCCTTCGCCCGGCGGGCAAATTCCGCGAGGAACTGCCGGGCGGCCTCCTTCGTCTTCGCGTACACAAGGCCGGAGAAGCCGATCCCCACCATGTCGCAGAAGGGCGGGTAGAGGTGGATGCGGCGGCTGTCGATCTCCTCCGCGTAGAACCCGTCGTAGTCCTGCGCGGCGGCCAGCGCGATCACCGGGTTTTCCGGCGTGAAGGTCTGGATATAGGCGCGGCCCGCCTTTTCGGCGCGGCCCGACCGCCCGACCACCTGTGTGAAGAGGGAAAACGCCCGTTCAAAGCTGCGGTAGTCCTGCGCGTAGAGGGCCGAATCGGCCGACAGCACCCCCACGAGGGTGACGTTCGGGAAATCGAGGCCCTTGGCGACCATCTGCGTCCCGATTATTATATCATATTTTCCGGCTAAAATATCGGAAAAATGCTTTTCATGGGAAAAACGCGCCATCGTCGTATCCATATCCATCCGCAGGACGCGCGCGTCGGGGAAAAGCTCGCAAAGCTCCTGCTCCACCTTCTGGGTCCCGGCGCCCGAAAACCGCCGGAACTTGTTGCCGCAGGTGGGGCAGCTCTCGTCCGGGCGGGCGGTGTAGCCGCAGTAGTGGCACATGAGGTGCCCGTTGGCGCTGTGGTAGGTGAGCGCCACCGAGCAGTTGGGACAGGTGGCGACGGTCGAGCAGACGGCGCATTTGACGAGGGTGTTGTAGCCGCGACGGTTGAGCAGCAGGATGCTCTGCTCCCCCGCGTCGAGGTTCCTTTGCAGCTCGGCGATGAGCTGCTCCGAGAGGGACGCGCTCTGCGCGCCGAGCGGCTGCGTCGCCATGTCGAGGATCGCCACGTCGGGCAGCCTGGCCGCGCCATAGCGGTTTTTCAGCGTGAGCAGCTCATAGCGCCCCTCCCGGGCGCGGTAAAAGCTCTCGACGCTCGGGGTGGCCGAGGCAAGCAGCAGCAGCGCCCCCTCCTGCGCCGCGCGGAAGCGCGCCACGTCCCGCGCGTGGTAGCGCGGGGACATCTCCGACTTATAGGTGCCCTCCTGCTCCTCGTCGATGACGATGAGCCCGATGTTCTCCATCGGCGCGAACACCGCGCTGCGTGTCCCCACGACGATCGAGGCGCCGCCGTTTTTGATCCGCTTCCACTCGTCGAGCCGTTCGGTCATCGAAAGCCCGCTGTGCAGCACCGCGACCCGCCCGCCGAAATACCGGCGGAACCGGTCGATCATCTGGGGGGTGAGGGAAATTTCCGGCACCATCATGATCACCCCGCGCCCGCCGTCGAGCACGTGGCGGATGGTGCGCAGGAAGACCTCCGTCTTGCCCGAACCGGTCACGCCGTAGAGGAGCGCGGTGCGCGCCTCCCGGCTGTCCGCCAGCCCGCACAGCCGCTCAAAGGCGGCGTTCTGCTCCTCCGTCAGCACGATCGCCGCCGCGTCCTCCCGCGCCGGGCCCTCCGCGTAGGGGCTGCGGTAGATCTCCCGCGTGAAGAGCCGCGCCGCCCCCGCCGAAACCAGCCGGTCCACGACCGATTTTCCGACGGCGGCGAAATAGCAGACCTCCTTGAGGGACGCCTCGCCCACCTGCAGCAGCAGCTCGACGACCGCCTTCTGCTTGGACGTGAGCTTCACCCGCACGTCGGAGAGCTCCCCGATCTCCCCGTCGAGCCGCACCATGACGAGCTTTCCGTCGAGCACCCGCCGGCGCACCTCCTGCGCCTTCTGAAGCGTCCCCCGCGCGCAGAGTTCCCGCAGAACGGGCGCGTCCCGCTCGAATCCGAGCGCGGCGAGGAGCGCCTCCTCCCGCACCGGCTTCCCCCGCCCCGCGAGGTAGTCGTAAACCCGGCGTTCCTCCGGGTCTTCGGGGGCGGGCGCGTCCTTGGAAAGCTCGTAGGTATATTCCAGCTCCACCCCGATGCCGGGGGGCAGCAGGGCTTTCACCGCGTCGAAATAGGTGCAGAAGGTGTTGTCCCGCAGCCAGAAGACGAGCGACAGCAGCTTGTCCGACAGGAGCGGTTCAGGGTCGACGAGGGTCGCCAGCGGCTTGAGCCCCGCCGCGTCCGGCTCCTCCTCCACCGCGACGGCCAGGCCGAACCGGGTGCGGTTGCCCGCGCCGAAGGGCGCGGTCACCCGGCAGCCGGGACGGACGGGCATCCCCTCCGGCACGCGGTAGCTGTAGATTTTATCAAAGCTCTGCGCCGCGTTCTCCACGACGACGCGCGCCACCAGCGGCATGGGGGTCCCTCCCTTCGCACGGATGGATGTCCGGATTCAGAGCGCATCCAGCATCCGCTGGAGCGCGTCGAAAAACCGCCCCACATGGATGCCGTCGCAGAAGGCGTGGTGCGCCGTCACCGAAAGCGGCATTGTCACCCGCCCGCCCTCGCGGGCGTATTTCCCCCAGGTGATGTGGGGGACCGCGTCGTCGCGGTCGAAGCTGCCCGCCTGCGAAACCGACGTGAAGTCGACCCACGGCAGGCAGGAGAGGTAGAGGTAGTCGTCCCGCGCCTCCTCCGAGTCGAGCAGGAAGCGGTCCCCCTGCCGCGCCGACGCCTCGCCGCAGCGGCGCAGGAACTCGCCGAGGTCCTCGCACCACTCGACCCCGACGCACTTGAAGAGCTCGCCGTCCGCGCGCGGCTCGGTGAAGGAGGGGTTGACCCGCTCGTGCAGCAGCGGCCGCCCCTCCCGGATGCGCATCCGGAAGGCGGGGACCCCGTTTGCGGCGCGGACGACGAAATACCCCATCGCGTGGTAGGAGGACCCGCCCCGCGCCTTCATGAACGCGCAAAAGCGGGTCACGTCGAGCCGCGCGCAGAGGTCGTACTGCGGGCGGTCGAGCGAACGGAAATACCGGTACTGCTCCCGCCGGGGCCATGTCTCCAGATCGATCCACTCCATGCCGTCACGCCTCCCCTCTCTCCTCCCGGGCGCGGTAGAGGTCGCGCAGGCGGTCAAGGATCTTTTCCGCCACCGCGTCCTTGCCCATGAGCGGCAGGCACTCGGCCCCCTCCCGCGTGAGGATGGTCACGAGGTTGGTGGCGGTGCCGAAGCCCGCGCCGCGGGTGCCCAGATCGTTGGCGACGATCATGTCCACATTCTTTTTGGAGAGCTTGGCGCGCGAATTTTCCAGAAGGTCGCGCGTCTCCATCGAAAAGCCGCAGATCACCTGCCCCGGCGTCCGGTTGTGGCCGAGGTGGGAGAGGATGTCCTGCGTGCGCTCGAGCGCGAGCGTGAGGCCGCCCTCCGCCTTCTTGATCTTGTGGCTGGCGACTTCGGCCGGGCGGTAGTCGGCCACCGCGGCGCATTTGATGATGATGTCCTGTCCGGACGCGCGGGAGACGACCGCGTCGTACATCTCCGCCGCCGAGACGACGGGCACCACCGCCACCCCGAGCGGCGGCGCGAGCGAGACCGGGCCGGAGACGAGGGTGACGGCCGCGCCGCGCCTGCGCGCGGCGGCGGCGAGCTCATACCCCATCCGCCCGGTCGAGTGGTTGGTGACGAACCGTACCGGGTCGATCGCCTCCCGGGTCGGGCCGGCGGTGACGAGCAGGCGCACCCCCTCCAGGTCCCGCTCGGTGAGCGCCGCGCGCACCGCCTCAAAGAGCACGGCGGGGTCGGGCAGCCGCCCGCGGCCGATGTCGCCGCAGGCGAGCAGGCCGCTGTCCGGCTCGAGCACCGTGAAGCCGAAGCCGCGCAGCGTCTCCAGGTTGCGCTGGGTGACGGGATTGTCGTACATGCCGGTGTTCATCGCCGGGGCGACGATCTTGGGGCAGCGCGCCGCCAGCACCGTCGTCGTGAGCATGTCGTCCGCGACGCCCGCCGCGAATTTGGCGATCACGTTGGCGGTCGCGGGCGCGATCAGCATGACGTCCGCCTTTTTTGCGAGCGCCACGTGCTCGACGTCATATTCGTAATTGCGGTCGAAGGTGTCTGCCGCGACGCGGTTTTTGGAGAGCGTCTCAAAGGTGAGCGCCGACACGAACTCGGCCGCGTTTTCCGTCATCAGCACATGCACGTCGGCATCCGTCTTGGCAAGGTCGCTCACAAGCTGCGCGGCCTTGTAGGCCGCGATGCCGCCCGATACGCCGACGACGATCGTTTTTCCCTCAAACATTCCGATTCCTCCTCATTCCAGCGGAACCACCCGCCAGGGCGGTCCGCCGCCTTCGATCGCGTGGGTCCCCTGCGGGTTGATCCCCCAGATCGACGCGCCGTCCAGGCGGCCGAGCCTGCGCGGGGCGTCCTCCCGCGTGTCGTAGAGCCAGCATTCCCGCTTTTCCATCAGGTCCCCGTCCGCCGTCTCCGCAACGTCGGAGACGACGTAGACAAACTGCACGCCGCCCTCGACCGCGCGGGTGCAGTAAAGCCCGAACCCGTAGCCGCCGTCATAGAGCTTGCGCCCGTCGTAGTCGCGCGGGGAAAAGGAGATCTCCTCCCCCGTCGCGAGGTCGTGGCGGCGGAAGCTCGGCCACGCCTCGCCGTCCCGCTTATCCATCCAGATGTAGTCGTAATGGGACGCGTCGAGGGGAAGCGCGTCCCCGGAGGCGGTGTTGTCCTTCGCGACGAGCCGCCATTCGCCCCCGTCGGGGAGGAACCACGCCTCGATCCCCCACTCGTAGCCCTCGTCGGTAAAGATCCCGTTGTTCCACTCCCGAAAGCCGTAGAGGCCCCCCTCCACCGGCTTGTAGCGGAAAAAGCCCGTGTCGTCGCAGAAAAGCTCCCGCTCCCCCGCCGTGTCGAGGCGGTAGAGCACCCGGCGGGGCTCGCCGGGCGGCGGGTCGACGCTCGCCATGTAGTAGAGGCTCTCCCCGAACGGCCAGCACTGGTAGATCCCGTAGGCGCCCGCGTCGTAGACGGTGAAGCCCTGCCAGCGCACGTCGCGGTAGTCGTCCACAAGGGAAAGGGCGTCGGCCGCGATGTCATAGAGCAGCAGCATTGCGCCCGTCTCGAGCGCGATGTGCCCGCTGCCGAGCGGGTAGGCGTTCACATAGGCGGATTGCTTTTCATAGTCGCCCGTGGCGGCCTCCACCTCCTCCGGGGAGGCGTCGGGGAAGGCGCGCAGCAGCGTTCCATCCAGGTCGTAGAGCGCGGCGTTCAGAAGCGTCCACTTCCCCTCCCGCAGCGCCGCGCGGGTGCCGGGGACGGTGCGCAGCACCCAGCCCTCGCCGATCGTGAGGGTGATGTCCTCCGGCGAAAGGCCGGGGCCGGCCGCCGGGTCCCCGAAGGCGGCGGTGCGCAGGACTTCATTGTCGAGCCCCACCCAGGTGAGGGCCGCGCCGTTTTTGATCGCCGTCCCGGTGCCCGCCGCGTTCCACGCGGGGCGGGCGTAGAAATCCGCGTCGTAGTAGACGGGCTCCGCCGGTTCTTCCGCGCCGGGCCCGCTCAGGGCGGGCGGCTCTTCCGGAGAGGAAGAGGACGCGGACGGCGTTTCTCCGCCGCGCGGCGCGCATCCGGGCAGCAGCAGCGCCAGCGCCGCCGCCAGCGCGAGCAGGCGTATCTTCATCTTTTTCACAACATCGCCTCCCGGGCGTGAAAAACAAAACAGGCCCTGTCAGAGCAGGGCCGCTTTGCCGTTATTCCTTCGGATGGGGGTTCCCCATCTTATACTTCCCGGCGGCAAACTCCTCGACCGCCTTCTGCACCGGCTTTTCCTCGGTGATCGCGTGGTCCTCCTCCTGCTCCTGCGCGATGTCGCGGGCGCGTTTGGCAACCGCAACCACAAAGGCATAGTAGCTGTCGCCCGGCTTGATGATGGAGGTGATCGACGGCCTAAGCATACTCATGAAACTCACACACCTTATCGATAAATTTTTTCATATTGCGGGTGCGGCACTTGGCCGCCGTGATGATCGCGCCCAACTGTTCGCGCGCCTTTTCCACATCGTCGTTGACGATCACATAGTCGTATTCCGCGGCGTGGGAGAGCTCAAACCGCGCCGTGCGCAGCCGGGCTTCCATCGCCTCCGGCGTCTCGGTGCCCCTTCCGGCGAGCCGCTCGTGGAGCGTCCCGTAGGAGGGGGGCAGGATGAAGACGAAGACCGCCTCGGGAAAGCTCTCCCGGATCTTCATCGCGCCCTGCACCTCGATTTCGAGCACCACGTCCCGCCCCTCGGAGATGTGGCGCTCCACCGCGGCGCGCGGCGTGCCATAGCAGTTGCCGCTGTACTCCGCGTGCTCCAGCAGGCCGTCGCTTTTGGCCAGCCGGTCGAATTCCTCGCGCGTGATGAAATGGTATTCCACTCCGTCCGTCTCTCCGGGCCGTGGGGCGCGCGTCGTCACCGACACCGAAAGCACCGCCTCCGGGTGGCTTTCAAGATAGGGCCGCAGGATCGTGCCCTTGCCAACGCCCGACGGCCCCGAATAGACGATCAGCGTACCCTCACTCATCGTCCTCGACCTCGTCGTCCTCATCCACCATGCGGTTGGCGACCGTCTCCGGCTGCACAGCCGAGAGGATCACATGGTCGGAGTCGGTGATGATGACCGCGCGAGTCCGGCGGCCGTAGGTCGCGTCGACCAGCGTGCCGCGGTCGCGCGCGTCCTGGATGATCCGCTTGATCGGGGCGCTTTCGGGGCTGACAATCGCCACCAGGCGGTTGGCGCACACCATGTTGCCAAAACCGATGTTGATGAGCTTCATCTTGCGTTCTCCTTATTCGATATTCTGTATCTGTTCACGAATTTTTTCCACGTCGCTCTTGATGTCGACCACCACCTGCGCGACCGCCACGTCCTGCGCCTTGGAGCCGATCGTGTTGGCCTCGCGGTTGATCTCCTGCACCAAAAAGTCGAGCTTCCGCCCGATCGGGTAGTCGTAGCCGAGGATCTCGCGGAACTGGACGAGGTGGCTTTCGAGCCGCACCGTCTCCTCGTCCACCGCGACCCGGTCGGCAAAGATCGCCGCCTCGGTCACGATGCGGGCCTCGTCGATCTGGCGGTCGGCGAGCACCTCGCGGATCTTCGCGGCCAGCCGCTCGCGGTAGGCCTCCACCGTGCGGGGAGACTGCTCCTTGACGAGCGCCACGCCCCGCCCGATGCTCTCGAGCCGGCTCAGCAGGTCGGCCCTCAGGCGTTCGCCCTCGGCGGCGCGCATGGCGACAAAGCGGTTCACCGCCTCGTCCGCGACCGTCCTGACCGCCGCCCAGATCTCCTCCTCGTCCTCCGCCTCGCGGCGCACGGTGAAGATGTCGGAGAACCGCGTGAGGGTGGAGAGGGTGAGGTCGTCCTTGAGCCCCGCCTCTTCGCCGATCTTACGCAGCGCGTCCACATAGGCGCCCGCCAGCTCCCGGTTGGCCTCGACAACCGCGTTCTGCCCCTCGACCGTCAGGATGGTGACGCCGACCTCCACCTTGCCGCGGGAGATCTGCCCCTGCACGTAGCTTTTGAGGCGCTCCTCCAAATATCCGTATGTCCGGGGCACCCGCGCCGAAAATTCAAAAAACCTGTGGTTGACCGACTTGATCTCCACCGTAATGTCCCGGCCGCCCAGCATCTGCTGCGCGCGTCCGTAGCCCGTCATGCTTTTGACCATCCGCGTCCCATCCTCCACGTCGTTTTGGCGTGCGCCGCCGCACATTTCCGTATCTTGATATTTTACCCCATATCGTCCCCTTTGTCAATTTCCGGATGGCTTCATAGCCTTTCGGAAGCGCAAAAAGCCGCCGGTCTTTCGACCGGCGGCTTTCGGGAAACAATCAGACGGGATGGACCTTGCTGGCCTTGTCGGCGTGCTTGCCGTCGACTCCGTACTTCTTGTTCTTGCGGGACTCGAAGAATTTGGGCGCGACCTGCGGGAACATCGCCATCGTGAGGATATCCTCCTCCTGCTCGAGGTACTCGGCAGGGAACTCGGCGCGCATCTTCTCCATCTCCGGCTCGAGCAGGTCGGCCGGACGGCAGTCGATCGGCTTTTCGTCACCGATGATCTTCTTGCGGAAGGCGGGGTCGATCTCGACCGGGGTCTTGCCGTACTCGCCCTTCACGAGGCCCTTGAACTCCTTGGTGACCATCTTGTACCGCTCGCCCATGATGACGTTGAACACCGCCTGGGTGCCGACGATCTGGGAGGTCGGGGTGACCAGCGGCGGGTAGCCCGCGTCCTTGCGGACGTTCGGGACCTCGCGGAGCACATCCTCGAACTGGTCCTCCTTCCCGGCCTGCTTGAGCTGGGAAACGAGGTTGGAGAGCATGCCGCCCGGCACCTGGTAGATCAGCGTGTTCGCGTCGACGCCCATGACCTTCGGGTTGAGCAGGCCCGCGTCGAGGTATTTCTGGCGCAGCTTGGCGAAGTGGGCGCGCACGACGTCCAGCTTCTTGAGGTCGAGGCCGGTGTCGTAGGGAGTGCCCTGCAGCGCGGCGACCATCGACTCGGTGGCGGCGTGGGAGGTGCCCATCGCCAGCGGGGACATCGCCGTGTCGATGATGTCCACGCCCGCCTCGATGCTCTTGAGCAGCGCCATCGAAGCGAGGCCGGAGGTGTAGTGGGTGTGCAGGTTGATCGGGATACTGACCGCCTTTTTGAGGGCGGAGGTCAGTTCAAAGGCCGCGGACGGCGTGATGAGCGCCGCCATGTCCTTGATGCAGATGGAATCCGCGCCCGCGCTCTCAAGCTGCTTGGCGTAGTCCACGAAATAGTCAATGTTGTGCACCGGGCTGAGGGTATAGGACATCGCCGCCTGAAGGTGGCAGCCCGACTTCTTGGCCGCGCGGATCGACGCTTCGAGGTTGCGGATGTCGTTGAGCGCGTCGAACACGCGGATGATGTCGATGCCGTTGTCGACCGACTTCTGGACGAAATACTCGACCATGTCGTCGGCGTAATGGCGGTAGCCCAGCATGTTCTGGCCGCGGTAGAGCATCTGCAGCTTGGTGTTGGGCATTTCGCGGCGGATTGTCCGCAGACGCTCCCACGGGTCCTCGTCGAGGAACCGGATGCACGCGTCGAAGGTCGCGCCGCCCCAGCACTCGCAGGAGTAGAAGCCGACCTCGTCCATCGCGGGCAGGATAGGGAGCATCTCATCCAGGCGCATGCGCGTCGCGATCAGCGACTGGTGCGCATCGCGCAGGATGGTCTCGCAAATTTTAACCTTTTGAGCCATGGATCATTCCCCCTTAACCGATGGAGATGAGCAGATCGTCCGAGTTGACCGAATCGCCCTTCTTGACATGGACGCCCACAACCGTACCGGCAACAGGGGTGAAAATCTCGTTTTCCATCTTCATCGCCTCGAGCATGAGCACGAGCTGGTTGGCCTCGACATGGTCGCCGACGTTGACCTTCACATCGAGGATGTTGCCGGGCATCGGCGCGTTGATCTTGGTCGAGCCGGCGGCGGGAGCGGCGGCAGGCGCGGGAGCCGGGGCGGCCGCGGGAGCCGGAGCGGGCGCCGGAGCCGGAGCGGCGACCGGAGCGGCCACGGGAGACGGGATCGGGGAGGGCACGGCGTAAGGCATCGCGGCCGGAGCCGGGGCGGCGTAGACGGGAGCGGGAGCCGGAGCCGGAGCCGGAGCGGCGGGGGCCGCGCCCGGAGCCAGCTCATCCACCTGTACGTCGTAAGCCCTGCCGTTGACAACTATGTTAAATCTTTTCATGACTGTATCCTCCTGTAAAATATGATTTGTTTTTGATTCATATGGTCTGCCGAGCCGCACTGGTTCCGGGCGGCCGGCCTGCATCGGTAGGTATCCGCCGCATCCCTGCGGCAATGGCGGGCCGGCGCCGGGTTACATCGAGATATTGCCGTGCTTCTTGGGAAGGGTGCTCACACGCTTGCCGGCGAGCATGTCGAGCGCGGAGATGACCGCAGCGCGGGTATCTGCGGGGTCGACCACGTCGTCGATGTGGCCCCTGGCGGCGGCCGCGAGGGCGCTCGCCTCGTTGGCGAGATACTCCGCCTCGACCTCGGCACGGGACTTCTCAAGGGTGATCTTGTCGCCCTCAAGGAAGGCCACGGCGGTCTCGGGGGCCAGCGCGGAGATGACCGCGTTCGGCCAGGCGATCGCGTAATCGGCGTTGGCGCCGCGTCCCGCGAGGGCGACGCAGGCCGAGCCGTACGCCTTGCCGACGATGACCGCGACCTTCGGGGTGGTCGCCTCGGCGTAGACATGGGCGAGCTTGGCGGCCTCACGCACGCCGCCCTGGAAGACATGGCCGTCGGCGGCTGCGAACTTTTCGCAGTTGACGAGGGTCACGACGGGAATCTGGAAGGAGTCGCAGATCGCGACGAAGCGGGCGATCTTGCTGCATCCGCCCGAGCAGACGGCGCCGCTGTCCGACGCGGCGACGAAGCCGACGGTCGTGCCGGCGACGGTGCCCAGCGCGACCTTCGCGCCGGTGCCGGAAAACGCCTTCTGGAGCTCGATCAGGCTGTCCGCGTCCGCGATCTGCTCCGCGATGCCGAGGATGTCGGCCTGGTCCGCGACGCCCGCCGCAAGCGCGTCGAGCGCGGCGCCCGCGCCGGGAGCCTCGGTGAAGTCGCAGTAGGGGGCCGCGGAGAGGTTGTTGGAGGGGAGCAGGGAAACCAGCCTGCGCGCCGCGGCCACCGCGGCGTCGGCGTCCTTCTCCACGATATGTGCAACGCCCGACTTGGCCGCGTTGGCCGCGTCGGTCGCGGAATCCGCGTCGGCGGGGGTCAAAAAGAGCTCGGCGCCCTCGCTCATGACGACGAAGTCGGCGGAGGCGGCGATCAGCGCCGCGCTGCCCGCGCAGGCGCCCGCCACGACGGAGACCTGCGGCACGACGCCCGAGAGGTTGTTGGTCCAGAGGAGCATCTCCCCATAAGCGGCGAGCGCGTCGAGGCCCTCGTCCACGGCGGCGCCGTTGGAATCGTAGATGCCGACGACCGGCGCGCCGGTCTTGACCGCGAGGTCGTAGATCTTCTTGATCTTGGAGCCGTGGGCCGCTCCGACCGCCCCGTTGCGCACGGTGGAGTCCTGGGAAAACGCATACACGGGGCTGCCTTCCACCAGGCCGTAGCCGGTGATCACCCCGGTGCCGTCACAGCCGTTCTTCACGAGCGCGCCGACCTCGACAAAACTGTCGGGGTCAAAGAGCGCCGTCAGCCTTTCGCGGGCCGCCGTCGCCTTTTGGGCCTCGTTACGTGCATCGGCCAGTGACATCGCCTTGTCACTCATGTTTTTTTCCTCCTATCTTAAACTGACGCCCGTCGTCCCGACGGGCGGCCGCCGTTCCGGCGGGGATCAAAATACGGGATTCGGTCGCATTTGTTGACTTTCCACAGATGAAAAAAAGAAAATGTCAAAATGTAACCACAATAAAGTATACACTTTTCCATCCCAAATAACAAGCTGTTTTTTGCGGTTTTTGATAAAAGATTAACGGTTCTTTTCCACGTTTCCGACAGAAAAAACGCCGCGGTCTCCCGCGGCGTTTTGGTATTTGCGTATCGATGGCGCCCGTGGAACTCACCGCCCGCAGCCGCAGCTCTTCTTCGCGAAGAACGCCTCGAGCGGGAAAGGCTCCCGCGCCTCATAGCCGAGCTTGGTGAGCGCGAGGCGCAGCTCCTCCGAAAGCCCCTCCCCGAGCTTCGCCGAAAGGGCCCCCGCGCGCATCTGCGCCGTAAAGGCGGCGCGCGCCATCCCGTCGACGAGCCCCACGTCGAGCCGCCGGCCGGTGTCCGCGCCGGCGAGGGTCACGCAGCCGCCCGGCGCGGTGAAGAACACCGCCGTGCCGAGCACCTCGTCCCCCTTGGTGGCGGCGTAGGCGAAGGAACCGTTCTCCGGCGCGCCGAAGCTGTCGCAGATGCGCGCGGCGAGGCGCGGGTCTGTCACGCGTTTGATCAGAAACATCCCGTTACTCCTTGTAATAAATTCCGCAAATTATACAGAGGGGTTTTCCATCATTTCTTAGAGACGGCGTTGCGCAGGGCAATCAGCTCGCTGGGCTTGAGCTCCCGCCACTGGCCGGGCTGGAGCATCCCCAATTTCAGCGGCCCGACGCTTGTCCGCTTGAGGCGCGCCACCTCGAGCCCCACCGCCTCGCACATGCGGCGCACCTGCCGGTTGCGGCCCTCCTGGATGGTGATCTGCAAGACCGCGCGGCCCTCCGCCTTGTCGAGCACGAGCACGGTGGCCGGCAGGGTCCTCTTCCCGTCGAGCAGCACCCCCGCGCCCATCTGCGCGGCCTGCTCGTCGGTGATGCCGGGGCGCACCGTCACGCGGTAGGTCTTGGTGATGTGGTTGGAGGGGTGCATGACCATGTTGGCGAAGGCGCCGTCGTTGGTCATCAAAAGCAGGCCCTCGCTGTTCCGGTCGAGCCGCCCGACGGGATACACCCTGGCGGGCGCGTCCTCCACGAGGTCGGTCACGCACCGGCGGCCCATCTCGTCCGCCGTCGTCGTCACGAAGCCGCGCGGCTTATGCAGCATGATGTAGACGTTGTGCTTCTTCCTTTGGAGCGCCACCTTGACCCCGTCGATCGCGATCACGTCGCGCGCCGGGTTCACCGGGTTGCCCGGCACCGCCGGGCGCCCGTTCACCGTGACGCGCCCCTGCCTGATCGCCTCCTCCGCCTTGCGGCGGGAGAGGATGCCGTTGTCCGACAGCACCTTCTGGATGCGGATTCCCGTTACCTTTGCCATATCCTAACCTGTCTTTCTATCCGTTTCAGTCGTCCCCGCCCCGTCCGAGCCAGCCGAACAGCCGGCTCCAGAGGGAGGGCTTCGTTTCCTCTGCGTCCACGTCCCGCGCGGCGGTCAGCGCCGCCTCGGCCAGCGGCTGGCCGTCGCAGGAAAATTTCACGCTCCCGACCACCTGCCCGCGCCTCACCGGCGCGTAGAGGAAGGGCGCGGCGGTCACCGCGACGTCGACCCGCTCGCCGTCCATCAGCGCGACGGGGCCGGGCTCGTCGAAAACCGCCGCGACCGCGTCCCGCTCCCCGCCCGTCACGGGGATCTCCACCTCCGGCACGAGCCCGCCGACCTCCTCCGGCCGCAGCAGGCCGAAATAGCGGTCGTAGAGCTTTTTATGCTCGTTCCAATCGTCGGGGCAGGAGAGCGTCACAACGATCAGCCGCACCCCCTCCCGATCGGCGCAGGAGACGAGGCAGCGCCCCGCCGAATCGGTGAAGCCGGTCTTGACGCCGACCGTGCCCGGGTAGCTTTTGAGCAGCCGGTTGTGGTTTTGCAGCCACCGGTCGTAGGGGGGATTCCCATACTGGATCTTCGCGCTCGGCTTCGCGCAGATCTCCGCGAAGAGGGGGTTCTCCAGCGCCTCCCGCGCAAGCAGCGCCATGTCGTAGGCGGAGGAGTAGTGCTCCGGGTCGTCGAGCCCCGACGGGGTGACGAAATGGCTGTCCTCCATGCCGATCTCGGCGGCGCGCTCGTTCATCATCTCCGCGAACCGCTCCTTGCTGCCCGCGATGCGCACGGCGGCGGCTCCCGCCGCGTCGTTGCCCGACGGCAGCAGCATCCCGTAGGCGAGCGCGCGCAGCGTCGCCTGGTCCCCCTCGCGCAGCCCCATCGACGACCCCTCCACATGGATGGCGGCGGTGTCGACGGTGAACCACTCGTCGATCCCGTCCTGCTCGAGCGCGAGCAGCGCCGACAGGATCTTGGTGGTCGAGGCCATCGGCAGGCGCGTGTTCGCGTTCTTCGCGAAGAGCACCCGGCCGCTCGCCGCGTCCATCACGAGCGCGGCCTTCGCCTTCGTCTCGATCCCCAGCGTGTCGGGGATCGACCGCGCCGCCGCGGGCCGCTCCTCCAAGGCCGCCGCCTCGGTCATCCGCACCCCGCACAGCAGAAGCAAAAACGCGATCAGCAGCGCGATCCCCTTTTTCAGCATCTTCCTCACCCGCACCCTCGTTATCATTCGATACAGGTCATTTTATGCGGGATTTTCCGGGCGCATTACAGGTCGATGTGGATTTCCGTCCCGGCCTGCGGGTCGTCCCCGGCGGTTTTCGCTTCCCTGGCGGGCTTCTCCTTCTTCTGGAAGAGCGCGCCCAGCTTGTCGATCACCTCGGGCGCCATCGACACCACCCGGTCGGCGGTCGTCTTGTTGTCGTTCATTTGCAGGAGGTCGACCCTGCCGTCCTTGATGACGAGGAAGGCCAGCGGCTGTACCGACACGCCGCCGCCCGCGCCGCCGCCGAAGAGCTCCGGCTGCTTGGACGAGGGGATGTCCGAGCCGCCCGACACGAAGCCGAAGCTGACCTTGGACACCGGGATGATGATGGTGCCGTCGGGGGCGGTGATCGCCTCGCCGATGATCGTGTCCGCATCGACGAGCGAACGCAGGTTTTGCAGCGAGCTGTCCATCAGCCCGTTGATCGGATGGCTGTTGTTTCCCATAGCGAAAAGACCTCCCTGTGATCTGTTAGTCTCCGGTTTTCCCATGCGCGCCCTTCTCCGGGGCCGGGGGCTCCTGCGCATGTTTTATCCTCATGGTTTTGACCACAAACGCGCACCCTATGCGGATGGCCGCGCCGAGCGCCACGAGCGGCGTCAGCCGCGCGCGCGCGGCGAAGTCGACCTTCCCCTCCTCCGCCGTGAAATCCGGGCGGATCTGGATATCCGGCTTTTCAATGCGCAGGAAGCCGAGCGCGAGCGCATAGGCGGTGTAGACCACCGCGTTGACCCGGCCGTAGGCCATCGCCGTATCCGCGGCGTCCTCCCCCGCCACCACCATATAGAGGTGGATCCGGTAGAAGACGAAATTCCGGACGAGCATCCCCGCCCCGCCCCGGAGGGAGGAGAGCAGATCGACGACCACCCCGAGCAGCTCGGAAAATTCCAGCGGCTTTTTGGCGGCCTTGGGCTTTTCCTCCCGCGGCTTGGGGGGCTTTTTCCGTTTGGCGCCGCGCTCCTTGGGTTCCTTCGTCAGGTCGATGGTGAAAAAGAGCCAGCGCAGGTACGCTTCGGGCGGCTCCCCCGTGCGGTAGGCCGCCGTGAATGAAACGGGGATGCAGAGCAGCAGCAGGACCGCCGCGAGCACGCCCGCGATGGAAAGCCCCACGACCGCCGCCATATCCTCCGCCTCCCTTTCTTGTTATGCGTCGTCGCCGGCGAGCTCGAGCTCCCCGAAGGCGACCTGCCCCTCGAGCACGTCGTCGGGCACCGGGAGCGCCTCCTCCTCCCTCGAGGGGACGGTGGGCAGCTCGTCGAGGCTCGACAGCCCGAAGCAGCGCAGGAAATTGGCCGTCGTGCGGTAGGCGATCGGCCGGCCGGGCAGCTCCAGCCGCCCCGCCTCCTCGACAAGCGCCTTGTCGATCAGCGAGTTGACCACCCCCGAGCTTTCGACGCCGCGCACCTGTTCGATGAACGCGCGGGTGACCGGCTGGTTGTAGGCGATGACCGCCAGCACCTCCAGCGCCGCCTGCGTAAGCGGGATGTTGCGCCGCAGCTCGAGCGCCTCCCGGATGACGGGGGCGAATTCCGCCCGCGTCGCAAGCTGAAGCCTGTCCCCCAGCCGCAGCAGCTCGAAGGGCATCCCCGCGTCGTCGAGCTCTCCGCGCAGGCCGGGCAGCAGTCGTTCGACCGTCTCCTCGTCGGCACCGACCGCCTGCGCGACGCGGGAGAGTTCCACCGCGTCGCCCCCCGCGAAGAGGATGGCAAGAATCTGTTTTTGAATGAGGTCGATCATGTGACGGCTCCGTTCCGCCGCGTCCGCGGCAGCGTTAGTCTAGACCGCCGGAGGTTCCCCCTCCGGCGCGCGGCGCTCCTGCTTCGACCGGTCGAAGCGCACCTCGTCCCCCTCCACCGTGATTCTGCGCGCCTTCACCAGCTCGAGCACCGCGAGAAAGGTCGCGACCAGCTCGCTGCGGTCGCCGCTCGACGTGAAAAGGCTCTCGTAGGAGGCGCGTCCGCTGCGGTAGAGGGATTTCAAAATGTGGATGATGCGGCTTCCGACCGACACCACCCGCCGGGACACGATGCCCGAAAACGCCTGCGCCGGGGGCGGCAGCCTCCGGCGGCCGCGTCCGGCCGCGTCCTGGTAGGCGGCGTAGAGCTCGTCCGCCCGATGGGTGAGGCGGTAGGTGTTGTCCGCCTCGATCTTCACCGGCGCGCGCACAAATTGCAGATGCATCCTGTTGCGCGCCCCAAGCTGGGCCGCCACCTGCCTGCACACCTGGTATTCGAGCAGCTCTCCCTGGAGCTCGGTTTTGAGCTGGAGCCCCTCCTCCTCGTGCCGCGGCAGCAGCATGACCGTCTTGATGTAGACGAGCCGGGAGGCCATCTCGAGGAACTCGCTGGCGACCTCGAGGTCCTGTTCCTCCAGCGAGCGGATATGGGCCAGATACTGCTCGAGCAGGGCGGAAATCTCGATGTCGCAGATGTCCAGCTTGTGCTTTTGGATGAGGAAGAGCAAAAGGTCGAGCGGGCCTTCAAACTCCTCCGTTTTAAACAGCAGTTTTTCCATCGTCATACGTAAAGCAGTTCGGGTGTCCGGGTGATCAGGGCGAAGAACCGGAGGATCCAGCGGGTCAGCCAGCCCATCGGGACGCTCAGCACGCCCATGAAGACCGCCACCAGCACGACGACGTAGATGACTTGCTGGTACTGCGCGATCCGCGCTTCCCACTTGGCGGGGATAAAATAGGCCAGGATGCGGTAGCCGTCGAGCGGCGGGACGGGCAGAAGGTTGAAGATCGCCAGCGACACGTTGATCGTGACCATCATGAGCAGGATATAGCTGACGATCACGGCGGCGTCCGTCTGGCCCGCGTAACCGAGCGCGAGCACCGCCAATTTATTGACGAGCAGCAGCGCGAGCCCCAGCAGCAGGTTGGACACCGGACCCGCCAGGGCGGTGACGGCCATGCCGCCCCGCATCGTAATTTTACGGGTGAAATTGCGGGGGTTGACGGGGGTGGGCTTTGCCCAGCCGTACCGCTGGGTGAGCAGCAGCATGACCGAACCGATCGGGTCGAGATGCGCGAGCGGGTTGAGGTTCAGCCGTCCCTGTAAGCTCGCGG
>ERZ1673695.1596-NODE-1596-length-22005-cov-17.585421_pt1 | contig 22005 bp, 18 predicted proteins | sample MGYA00580225_ERZ1673695 | MGnify/ENA primary metagenome ERZ1673695 (study PRJEB41218, sample SAMN15661739) | gut metagenome | host: Homo sapiens | place: Canada: London | collected 2015-08-20/2019-03-30 | study: EMG produced TPA metagenomics assembly of... | reverse complement strand
GTGCGAAAAGCGGCTGCGACAAATGGCACGATTACGAGATGTCGGTTGCGCCTTACGAAAACGGCAAGCCTATTTATTATGAGTTTACGTCGTGTCCGGCAGCGGAGTTTGCTATCAAGCACGGTCTTACGGACATCATGCTCGCCCTGTGTAATGTGGACTTTGCGTCTATGGAGCTGCTCCATGCAAGGCTTATACGGACGAACACCTGCGTGAACGGCTGCCGGTGCGACTACACCATCTGCGGCGATAAAGACCCGTACTTGAAGGGACATCCCGAATACCGGGATGAGGCGGGCTTCAGGAGGAATCGGTAATGCTTTTACAGGTGATTTTGGAAGGCATCGGGCTGGGCGTTCTGCTCATTTTGGTTTGCGCCATCGGTATCCGCAAGGGCGCGGTGGGCATGGTGCATCTTTACAGCCCAGAGGTGCAGGAGCGGTGCGTAACGCTGGGACTTACAACACACGCGAAAATCAAGCGAAATGCTTTGATTTTCAAAGCTGTCTGCGTTCCCGGATACATCGCCTATGTGCTGGTCTGCGTCTATGCGCTCAACGGCGCAAAGGGCTTCGTTCAGGGCTTTTGGCAGCTGCTGGTCATACTGTCCGTTATGAATCTCATAGACCGATTTTGGGTTGACGGCTATTGGGTAGGACATACGAACGCATGGGAAATTCCGGGAACGGAAGACCTGAAACCCTACATTGCAGCCAAGGATAAGGGCAAAAAGTGGCTGTTCGGCACAGTTGGTATGGCGGTCATTTCGGCAGCACTGGCGGCGATCATGATGCTTTTTATGGAAAGCTGAGGCGATAGAAATGCTGTTTCAAACATATGGCGACAGGAGGAGTCCTTCCGTGCTGTTCTTTCATGCAATGGGTGTGACAGGAGCGAGCAGCGAACCGATTGCGAGGTATTTGCAGGATCGATATTTCTGCATCTTGCCCACCTCCACCGTTTACTGCGAGGGGCAGAAATATGTCAGCAAGCTGGACGAAATACGGCAGGTGGAGGACTTTCTGCATCGACAGGGCGTGGAGCGGCTGGCGATGGTGGTCGCTTCTTCCATCGGTGCAGACCTTGCCATGGCGTTTCTGACGCAGACGAAGCTGCCCGTGGAGCACGCTTTCTTTGACGGCGGGCAGTTCGCCCAAATCGGAAAGGGCACGCGCCGTATCATGACACCTTTTCTGTATTTTGCCATCAAGAGCCTGTACTGGTCGAAGGGCGGTACGCTGAAAAAGATACTGTGGTGTGACGACGACTCCATAAAGCCGTATTTTATAGCCGCAGGGGAAAATCTGACCTATACAAATTTGCGGCGGCAGATTTCGGACAGCCTGGAGGATAAGCCCTTTCCGCCGCTTTCAAAAGAATTGCAAAAACATACCTATTTCGAGTTCGGCAGCAAAGAGGAGCATTTCAAATACCGTCAAGCAGTGATGGAAGCCTACCCCTGCGGCCATTATCCCGTGTTTGAGGGATACGATCACATGCAATATCAGATTCGCGATCCAAAGGGGTTCGCCGAAATGCTGGCCACATCGCCGAGCGTGACTGTATGCCGGAACTGCCATTTATCAGAAAGTGAGTGATACCCATGAAATACAAAATCGAGAAAAACACCGTACAGGAGACGCTGATCATTCCGCTGTATGCGCGGAAGGTCTGCTCAGAACTATACCCGAATCTTTACCGGGATGAAACAGCGGTTCGCCTGATTGACGAGATCGACTACGATTTTTCTGAGTCGGAGAAAAAATCCCGCAGCCTGATGCAGCGTTTCGGTTCACTGGAGGTGGCCGTGCGGCAGAATGACCTTGCTTTTGAGGTGCGGGATTATCTGAAATCTCACCCCAATGCGGCGGTGGTCAATCTGGGCTGCGGGCTGGACAGCACCGGAAGAAGCTGCGACAACGGCAGTTGCAAAATCTACAATCTGGACTTTCCCGATGTCATCACCGTGCGTGACGAGCTTTTGCCCGCCGGAGAGCGGGAGGAAAACATCCCCTGCGATTTGAATGATACCGAATGGTTTAGAAAAATTGACGCTTCAAACGGCGCGGTATTCTTTTCCTCCGGGGTGTTCTACTACTTTTTGACTGAGCAGGTCAAGGCGCTGGTACAGCAAATGGCAGACGCTTTTCCGGACAGCGTGCTGGTGTTTGACGCAGCAAATCGGACGGCGGTGAAGATGATTGCAAAAACATGGCTTAAAAGTGCGAAGATTCAAGATGTGGGCGCGTACTTTGCGGTTTCAGACGCAAAAAGTGAGCTTTCCCTGTGGGACAGCCGTTTGCAGGTCTCCAGCCGGGGTTATATGTTGGGCTACACCGATTTGAAAGACCCATCCGTCAGCGGCTTTTTCCGTTTTCTCGCAAAGGTCGGCGACGGCATGATGAAAATGCAGATCGTGAAGATCGGATTTGGAGGCAAGCAATGAAAATTCTGGTATATGGTGCAGGGGTTTTAGGATAGTCGAAGTGGTAGAAAAATTCGTAAAGATGTGGTATAATACTTTTGCTTGTGAGAGACAAATCGGGATTTGTAGAAATAAGTAAGGATGTGGGTTTATGGGTAGTTTGAGTGCAATACCTATAGTTGGATTTTTAGGTGTATTATTTATAATTTTTAATGTAATCATTTTGATTTTACTAATATTAACAATTATATTTGGAATTATAAGATTTGCTAAAAAGAAGTTTAAAAAAGTATTTGCTATTTTATTAGTTCTTACTATTTTACTTGGAATTAAGGATTACCAAATAATAAATGAATTTGTAAACTATGATGAAGTTCAGCATCAAAATTTAATAAAAAAAGAAGGAAAAGAATTAGTTGCAATTAGAGATAACAATTATAGTCAGGTTGAGGAATATTTAAAAAATGGTTGGAATGCAAATGAAAGTACAAAATCAGTATATTATGCTATAAAATATAATCCAGATAGTAACAAGGAAAAAGATGAGTGGAAAATGTTAGAACTATTACTAAAAAATGGTGCTAAAACTGATGTTCAGATTTCTGAAAACCCAAAAGGCGTAAATACTCCATTAACATATACAACAGAATGTGGATATTATGGTGCAACAAAACTTTTATTGGAATATGGTGCAGACTGCAACTATCAAGAAAATTATATGAACCAAAATGGACTACTTGCTCTAAGATTTTATGAAAATAATAATGCTGCTAAGACATTGCAACTGTTGCTGGATTATGGAACAGATTTAGATGTAAAACAAATAGATAATAAAACTGGAAGAGAAAAATTAAAAAATTTTCAAAACGATTATATTAATATAAAAGATAAAGTTCCAAACTATGATGAAATAGTAAACATCATTGACGGACTTGGATTATAGAAAAATTCCAGTTTGTCCACTTGCCCCTTGAGAGAGGAAAAATCCTTTTCTCAAAGGGCTTTTTCTATTTATACGGATATTCGCAAACTACAAGACAAAACCAAAACTTCATGGATGACTACCATTTGTATGTCGGGAATTGCTGCTATCCTATATGCGAGTTTGCTGGAAAATGCAAATTTATAAAGGTAAAACAGTGTGAAAAGATCCTGCGGCTTTGGCTGCGGGAGCTTTTCGTTTCCGGGTTTGTCACGGACAGGGCGGGAAAGCGGGTTCAAACGCGGCATACCTTTTCGTTATAATAGAACCAAAGAATAATTCTGTTGAGCAAAAGGGGGACGCGTATGAAAAATGGGAAACGGGCGGTAAGCTTTATTTTGGCGGTGGTGCTGTTGTGCACATCGTTTGCAGGATGCGGCATGGTGCAGCAGGACAAGGCGTATTTGGAGCAGGTGGCGGCGGCCGTGACGGAGACGCAGAGCATTTTAAAGGATGTGGAAGCTGCGGCGGACGAGCTTTCCGGGCAGAGCAGCATTGTGTATGAGAATTCTGTGAATGCAGAGGGCTTTGACGTGCTGGACGAGTATTATACTTTGTGCACGGAGAAACTAAACGCGCTTAACGACGCGGTGGGCGCGGTGCGGCAGCAGATGCAGAGCCTCGAGCGCTGCGACGCGCCGAAGACCGAAAAAGGCAAGGCTGTGGAAGCGGAGCAGAAAGCTTACTTTGAGGACGCACTTGAGGTGATCGGCGGCATTCAGGAGGCGCTGATATTTTACACGGCGCAGTATGACGCTTTGCAGCCGCTTGTAACGGCTACGGTCGGCGACCGCAGCGACGAGCAGGCGTACCTCATTTCCGTTTACGAGGCGGCGGGCAATGTGAAAACGGCACTCAGTACGTTGGACACGCCGGAGTGGCTCAATGATCTGTGGCCGAAATACGTTGCGAACCTTGATGTGATGACGAAATACATGGAATCGCGCTCGTGGGGCCTTGCATGGTCGGACGTTTTGAGACTGTATTCCGCAAACCAGCTTATCTCGCGCGTGGGCATTACTTCCGGGCGGCACGAGGAGACGATGTTCGATTTATACAGCCGCGAATATAACCACGCCGCGTTTTTGCTCGATGAGAACCTTGACGCGTATGCGGATGAGATTCTGGCGGCCTGCGAGGGCGGCAAAGATGTTGGCGCGTATGACGCGCAGGCGCCGATCGTGTTTTCGGACTACTCGACCGTGGAGGAGATTTTTCCGAATTTGTACCCCTCGATGGACTCGGCGATCAACCTGCTTTTATATACGGACAAGGGCTACACCGACGTGATGGTGACGGCGGAAATTGCGGGCTTTACGCAGAAATATGAGCAGAAAGTGACACTGACGCCGGAGATGACGTATTTGATGATCAAGCCGCCGGTGCTCACCGATATGCCCGACCTTTCAACGACGAAGGACACGCAGATGACGCTGCGTGTGGAAAACACGATCACGGGCGAGGCGATTATTCAGGAGACGAAGAACATTGCGCTGCACAGCGTATACGATTATAAAAATTACAGCGATGAATTCGGCATCATCCAGAACGACAACATCTTGGCGTGGATGACGCCGGAAACGGACGGCATTTTGCAGGTGCGCCGTAATGCGGTATCGTGGCTGGAGCAAAGCTTCGGCACGGAATACGGTATGCTGCCGGGGTATCAGCCGGCATACGGCTTTACGTCCGACCAAGGCGCGTACATCACGTATTATCAGGTGGCGGCGATACAGAGCGCCATCAGCAACATGGGCGTACGCTACAACATGGGGCCGTATTCGTTCAGTGCGAGCCAGCGCGTTTTGATGCCCGACGCAGTTTTAGAGAACGGCTCCGGAATTTGCATCGAAACGGCGGTTTTAATGGCGAGCGTGCTGGAATCCGCAAGCATGCACGCGATGATTGTGTTCACGCCGGGACACGCGCAGACAGCGGTGGAAACGTGGAGCGGCTCCGGGCAATACTTCCTCATTGAGACGACGATGCTGCCGTTTACGGCGACGCAGGACGCGCTGCAGTCGCTCATTCAGCCACTGAGCGCGGAGGAATGGGCGAACTATTTGTACAACAAGGAGCAGGAGGCGCAGCAATCCGGCGGCATGGTGTATGTGGTGGATTGCGATTTGGCGCCGGTGCTGAACATTCAGGGATTAAACTACTGAGGAGACAAACATGACACGAACGAAACGAATGACGGCGGCTGTGCTGACGCTTGTATTGCTTTTGAATTTTGCGGGCTGCGGCGCGAAAAACGCGCTGTTTGACCGAGTGAGCGGCGCGGGAAAATTTGCAGCGGAAAGCCTGACGATTTACGAAGAAAAAGGAAGCTTTGCGGCGGAACCGAAAACGGTGCGGGACGCAAAGCAAGCGGAAGAAATTTTTGGCGCGTTGAAAGATGTGACGCTCGGCGAAGTTGTAAAGACGGACGACAAATACACGCGGTATATTTTTACATTTGCGGACGCAAGCGGCAGCAAAATGAGCTTTACGCTGCGTGAGGACGGGTGTGTTGTATTAGGCGGCAAGACATATGATGCGCTCGGCACGGACACGGTGTTTGAGGCAGCGGGGATAGACCCGGACGAGGAGACGGCGGAATCAAAAACGGAAGCGTTCTCCGAAGCTTCAAATGCGCAGACGGAGCCTGAAGTGACGCCCGAGCCGGAAGTGACCGTGACCCCGGAGCCGACGGCGGAACCGACACCTGAAGCGACGTATACATTGGTTGATTACGACGGCGGGGTGTTCACGATGCAGTTGCCGCAGGGGTGGCAGATTGTGACCGGCGGAGAATACGCGGGCTATTCCATCCGCGCGTGGGACCCGAATGACCCGGATGTGCAGATCTTCTATTACGGTGAGCTTGGCCCGTACTTTAAGAGTGCGGAAGCGAAGGCGCAGTATCAATCGATGAGCACGAGCGATGACCCGCTGACATATTTGCCGGTGCTGGAGGACCCGACGCTTGCGGGGTGCTTAAACGCGATGGACGATTACCAAGACGCTTACGACAGCATCATGCCCCAGAGTTTTGCATTTGCAAAAATTCAAAACATGACAGTTTTGAGCGAAACGCCCATTACGACGCCGCTTGCAAGCTATGCGGTTTCGGAAGCTTCGATCTTAGCGAGCCTTACATCGGAAACAGGGGCGGCCTGCACGGGTATGTTTGAGGGCAGCATTTTAGACGCGGGCGGCTATGAAATCAACGGTGTGGACGTGACGCCTTCACGCAGTGCCTCGAACATTTTCGGCATCATTGCGCCGGAGGGAAAATTTGAGACGGTGGCGCCGATCTTGATACAGTCTTTGACGAGCTTTACATTTACGGACGAGTACATCCAGGAAGCGATACGGCAGGGAAACATGCAGGCAGAAAACGCGGCCGAGGTTTCGCGCCGGAATAACGAAATGATGGAGCGTGTTGTGAATGATTTTTGCGAATATATTCGGCAGTAAACGGCGATTTGCGCCGCGAACGTTGCAAAACTTTTAACCACCGTTGACGCGGGTGGCGGTTAATCCTCAACGTAAGGCAAGATCATGTTTTGGAAGGCGCTGAGCATTTTACTGTGGCGAATGACGAAATGGATGGCGGGGGCTTTGCTTTTGGACAGCATGACCCACTCGTTTTCGTGGATTTGAATTTGGATATTGCGGAACGCGGGTTTCTCCGCAAAACGGACGGTGTAGTTTAGGTGCTGTTCAGCGAATATTTTGGTGGCTTTAAGGTGCGCTGTGTATTCTTCATAGGTGTACGTGACGGTGTTTTCGATGAATGCGTTTGAAAGCGAGAGCGTGAGGGGGCTTGCCCGGAACGCTTCTTCGCTTACATGCGGGAGCTCGTCGATGACGGTGTTTGCAGTGAGAATTTGCTCGATATTTTCCGTTTGCTGTTTGAGTGTGGCGTTGATGCTTTCTGCATCTGCTGCCGACATGCCGCTGCGCTTTAGAATGCGTCCGAGCAGATCTTCCGGCATGGTATAAAGCGGCGGAGCGGAGAGAATGTTTTGCCGTGCGCCGACGGTGGCTGCGTCGTTTTTGAGAAATGCGCGGAACAGATCGGCCTGTGGGGCTTTATAAATTTCCATTAAGGGCTGCGCTTTTTGCAGCAGGTGGTCTGCGATGCGGCGGCTGTGCTGCACCTCTTCGCGGTTATTCGTGAAATGGTAATGGCCGTCTTCGTGAAAGCCGTTTATGCACTCGCCGGTGAGCGCAGCGGCGCCGGAGACGTAATGAAAGTGGCAGTAGACGGTGTTCTGCACGCCTTTTAAGTAGTACGGCGAGACCTGCCCCGTCATGTAAATGGGGATCCAGCTCTCTAACCCGAGCATCATTTCTTCAAACGGGCGGTCTATGTTGTGGATTATATCGAGATGCAGTCCTTTTCGGAGCGCGACGGCGATGCCGAACATCCATTTTTTACCGAAGTCGAGATCTTCCGCCATATCGGCCATGGGCATATCGCTGCACATGAAAACGGGGGCGGCGGATTTGGAAAGCGCGGTCGCCTTGAAAAAATCGAGCTCGCCCTGCTTCATTTCCTCTATGCCGTAGTAATTGCGCGAGGCAGGGAGTCGGAACGGGAGCGAAGGCACCTTAATCTCCCCAAAATGAATGGCTTCGATATATTCATTGAGGTCGAAGGTATCGAGATGCGCGAGAAATTTGGAGACGGACTCGGCATCGCGCTGCTTTGCGGCGCACAGCCACTCCATGAGGAGAGCAGTGTATTGCTCGGGCTTTGCAGGTTGCTCTGCGGGGGTACCGACGAGCGCGCAGAGGGCTTCTTTTTGGTCGTTTTTCAGGCACCGCCTTGTGACATAGCGGCAGACCTGCGTGATGAATTCCTCTGTGTTTGCGGGTTTTCTCTGTCCGGAGCAGACGCGGGAGAGGTAGGATGCGTCGAAATTCATGGCGCGGGAAAGCTCTGCGTAGCTGATGCCGAATGCAGTGAGCAGGTTTTTGAGGTTTTGAACGGCGCTGTCAAAATCGGATTTTTCGGTGTGCAGGGAAGCGCGGAGGGCGCAGAGAACTTCGCCTCCGAAAAGTCGGGAGAATAATCGCTTTCGGCGGAGATGGCGCAGATGCCCTGTGCGAGCCGCAGAAGCTGTTCGCTGTCCTTGCCGGGTTCGCGCTCGCCGGAGCGGTAGCGGCTGATGGCGGCATCCGATATGCCGGAGGCGGCGGAAAGCGTTTTGGCGGAGCAACCGAGTGTTTCGATATATAAATTGAGACGGTCACAAAATTTCATGCGGGTTCCCTCCGTATGCTTGATTTAAGGCGATTATACCACGCTTCGACCGAAACTGCCATAAGCGAACGCAGTGGGTTTTGACATTTTCCGGCGTGTCAATGACCAAACCGGGAAAACGCTTTTTTCGGTTACGGTCGTTTGGTAGGATAGGGGATAGAAAAGGGGGCGGGAAAATGAAGCGATGCGGTTTTATTTTGCTGTGTGCGCTGGTCGTTTTGTGCGTGCTGCTTGCGGGCTGCGAAGGAAAGACGGCGGAAAGAAGCGAAGCCGGCGAGGTGTTTACGTTTTGCGGCGGCGAAGCAGAGAATTTCGCAAAGACATTTGACGTGAACGAGATGAACTGCATGGAATATCGCTACACGATGGACACGCCCGTTTCCTGCCGCATCACGGACAAGGCGGCGATACAAACGATTTTTGACGCACTTTGCGAGGTGAAAATCGGCGAAAGAACGGACATGCGTGCAACGGACAGCGAGCAGAGTTTGACGTTTGTGAAAACAGACGGCGCGACGTGTGTGATACGGTTTGAGCAGCGGAACCTGCTGTATGAAGAAGACGCTTATCAACTGGAAAATGATGCGGCGCTTTGGAAGGCGCTGCGCGAAGCGAAATAGAAGCGAAATAGAAATGGGGGAACGACATGAAAGAGTCGAGAGTATTTGAGCTGAACCAAGTGACTGCAGAGCAGGTTTTGGAGGCTGTGACGACGTTTTTGCGCGGCGAAAAGGGCATGGAGGTGCAGAGCGTGGCGACGCCGAACGGATACCTCATTCAGGCGGCGCAGGCCGATACGCTGCGCACGCTTTCCGGCATGAAGTTGGCGACGACAGTGGAGCTCACGGTAAACGGCACGCAGCTCAATGTGACGCTCGGCGAGGGCCAGTGGGCGGACAAGCTGGGCGCGGGCGCCGTGGGGCTTTTTCTGCTGTGGCCGCTGGCGGTAACGGCGGGCATCGGCGCGTATAAGCAGAAAAAGCTGCCGAGCGAGATTTTTGAGGTGGTGTACCGCTGCACGATGGGCGAGCCAACGAGCTTCCGGACGGCGGGCATACCCGTAAATGCGGCGCCGACAGCTCCGGCGGGGGCAGTCTGTCCGCAGTGCGGGGCGCAGATCTTCGCAAACGCGAGGTTTTGCAGCGCTTGCGGCGCAAAGCTACAAACGGTGTGTCCGGGCTGCGGCGCGCCGGTAAAGCCGGGCAGTAAATTCTGCTCGGAATGCGGGCAGGCGCTCTCCTGATTTATATATTCCAAAACGGCGGCGTGGAGCTTAGGCTTTGCGCCGCCGTTTTTTATGCGCATGTTTTGTATCGTGTGGAGTGAAGCGGTTGAAATCTTCGGCGAATTCTTGTATGATAAGGGAAAAGAAAGGCGGGAATGAAGATGAATATCACAGTTTATCTCGGTGCGAACGCAGGCAATGACCCCAAGCTGCAAGAGGCGGTGGAGGCGCTCGGCAAGTGGATTGGCAAAAATGGGCATGACCTCATTTACGGCGGCTCAAAATGCGGGCTAATGGGGTCGATCGCCGAAAGCGTGCTGCAAAATGGCGGCAAAGTGACCGGCGTGGAGCCGCAGTTTTTTGTGGACTCCGAGCTGCAGCACGACGGGCTAACGGAGCTTATTGTGACAAAGGACATGACGGACAGAAAGACGAAAATGATTGAGCTCGGCGACGCGTTTATCGCGTTCCCGGGCGGCACGGGCACGCTGGAGGAAATTGCGGAAGTGATGTCGAAGGTATCGCTGAAGCATTTAGACGCGCCGTGCATTCTTTATAATCTGAATGGATATTACGACGGACTGAAGGCGCTTTTAGGCCATATGATCGAGATGGGGCTTTCGACCAAGGAGCGGCAAGAGGGCATTTATTTTGCCGACACATTAGATGAGATCGAACGCATTTTAGCGGAAAAGTGAGGGATATACATGCCGAACATTGCATGGAACGCGAAGGAGTATCAGCAGAATTTTTCGTTTGTGCCGTCTTACGGCGAAGCGGTGACAGAGCTTATCACGAAGCCGCAGTGAGCGAAAAAGCGACACCTGACGGTTTCCGGGCTTGTGCGGTGGGGGTTCGTCCGCTATAATAAAAGCAGAACGAGCGCAAAGGAGTGCTGCTTTATGGCAAAGACGAATAAGACACCGAAGGCGGAGGACAACGCCGAGCTGCGGACGATCTCGCTTTTGAAAATTCTGAACACATACAGCGACGAAAACCACGAGCTTTCTACAAAAAACATTATGGATAAGCTCCAAAAGGAATGCGGCGTTACGGTGCACCGCACGACCGTCGGCAAGAACATCAAGCAGCTTGCGGACTGCGGTTTTGATATTTACACGCACAAGACGACACAGAACCGCTATTACCTTGCGAGCCGCTTATTTGAGATGCCGGAATTGAAGCTGCTTGCGGACGCGGTGGAATCTGCGGGATTCATCACCGAAAAGAAAAGCGAGGAGCTGATTGAAAAACTTTGCCGGCTGACGAGCGTTTATGAGGCCGAGGCTTTGCAGGAGGGATTTTGCGCGAACAACGGGAAATCCTGCAATGAGAGCATTTACTACATTGCGGACACAATCAACGCGGCCATTGCAAAGCGGAAGAAAATTGCGTTTTACTATTTTCATTACGGTCCGGGCAAGAACCGTGTGCTGAAAAACGATGGGAAGCCGTATGTTTTCAGCCCATATAAGCTTGTTTGGAATACAGATGAATATTACGTTGTGGGGTATTCCGACAAGCACGAAAAGCTTGTGAGCTTTCGCGTGGACCGCATTGACCGTTGCCCGGAGATTTTAGATGAGGACGCGGAGCCGCGGCCCGAAAAAGAGGAGTTGATGCGGCATATCCGCACGATGACAAGCATGTATGACAGCCGCCGTGAGCGCGTGACGCTTTTGTGTGACAACGCGATGATGAATGCGGTGGTGGACGCATTCGGCGAGAATGTGGAAACAAAGGCCTTTGGCGACGACGCGTTTACCGTGGAAACGGAGACAGCGGCAAGCCCTGTCTTTTACCGCTGGGTGTTCGGCTACGGTGGGAAAATCCGAATCACGGAGCCGGAAAACGTGAAAAAGGAGTATGCCGAAATGGTGAAAAGCGCGGCAGAGGGGCTTTTACTTTTGTGATCGTCTGAAAATTTTCACGCTATGGCTTGCGTTTGGCGCTCTGTTTTGGCGAAACGTGAATAAAAAACACGCCGGCTTCATGTATCCGCAAGTAAAATCAAGCAGAGTGCGCTTTTCTGCGGTATACTGAACGGGAAGCAGAAAGGAAGCGGTGAGTATGTGTGTATGGTACAAAAGCATTCAAACGCTTGTGGAGGAGATTGACCGGTGCATCAAAGCGAAGGACGACGAAGCGCTGACGCTGCGCCATCTTTCCGGGATGCTGGGGTATTCGGAATTTTACGTTTCGCGGAAATTCAGTGAAATTGCGGGGATGACCCTTAACGAATACCTGAACGGGCGGCGGTTGGCATTTGCATTGAAAGAGGTGCGCGACACGCAAAAAGGGCTTTTGGAAATACGTGCGGCGCGTAAAGTAAACAGCAGTCCGACCTTTGGCAGTTTGGTGCACAAAGGTCGGGCCTTTTTTTGTGTTGAAGACGGAACATGAATGTGCTATAATGAACCGTAAGATTTTGGGAAAGGATCCGGCAATGTATAACTCCAAACGATTTGAAACGGTGAAGAATATGAGGGAAAACAAGAAAATATCGAATGCCGTGCAGGCGGCCATCGGCGTGCTGGCCGTGGTTTTGGCGGCGCTGATCGTTTGGATGATGGTGCTGGTCTCGGGCATTCAGGGCACGGCGCGCGTGGTGAACTATGCGGGCCTTGTGCGCGGCGAAACGCAACGCCTTGTCAAAATGGAGATTGCGGGTCAAGCGGAGGACGGGATGATGGAGAGCGTGGAATCGTTTATCAACGGTCTGCGCTTCGGCGATGACGAGCTTACCCTTGTGCGATTGGACGACAAGAGTTTTCAGACGAAAATGGAAGAGTTGGCTTCTTGCTTTGAAAGCCTGAAGCAGGAGATTTATCTTGTGCGCGAAAAGGGTTTTGAGAAAACCGACATCATCGACAAAAGCGAAAAGTTTTTCGACATTTGCGATGAAGCGACGAGCCTTGCGGAGAAATATTCGCAAATGCGCGCGTCCTCTTTGGCGGTTTTGGAGCGGTACATCACGGCGGACATCGTAGTTTTGATGATGCTGATCGGTTATGAGTTTATCAAGGCGCTGCACTATGCCGCCATGAACCACGCTTTGCAGAAAAAGGTGTACATGGACGAAGCGACGGGGCTGCCGAACAAAAATAAATGTGAGGAGCTATTGAGCGCGCCGGAGATGATCACGATGCCCGTGGGTGTTTGCAGCTTTGACCTCAACAATTTGAGACGCATCAACAACAGCATGGGCCACGAAAAGGGCGACGCGTACATCCGCATTTTTGCGGAGCTGGTGCGCGAGGCGGTGCCGGCGCATTACTTTGTGGGTCGCGCGGGCGGCGACGAATTCATCGCCATTATGGACGGCGCGGACAAGGAAGAAATGCAGCGATGCTTACAGCTCATCCGCGACCGTGTGGACACGTACAATGCGGCGAACCCCGATTTTCCGGTGAGCTACGCGGTTGGCATTTCGGTCTCCGACGAGAATGAAAACTGCACGATGCGCGATTTGTATATCTTCGCAGACAAAAACATGTATATCAACAAAAACCACGTGAAGCGCGAGGAAGCATTGGCCGAAAAGAAGCTGGATCGCAGGCTGCTGAAAAGCATGAAAAAATACGGCAGCAACTTTTCCGATTGCCTGTACTGCGACGCAAGGCAGGACGCTTACAGGGTGATTCGTGCAAGCGAGGCGTTTTTCCTTGCGGCGGACGGCAGTTATTCCGGCGCGGTGGAGCAGATTGCAGAAGAACGCGTGGCACAGGAAGACCGCAAGGCGGTGCGCAGCAGATTACAGCTGACGGCGCTGTGCGAGGCGCTTTCCGAAAAGAACCGCGTGGTGGAATTGCAGCACAAGATTTTCGGCGAGAACAGTGCCGACTATGGGCGACTGACGGCGATTTTTGTGGATGCAGACCCGGACGGCACGCTGCACCATTTCTTACTGGCGTTTGAGACGATCGACAGTGTGCAGCCGGAGACGGACGCCAAGCAGCAACTGACGCAGTATTACGAGCAGCTGAAGCAGTCTATTTTGGAAAACGACAGTTACGTGGATGCGATGCTGGAGACTGCGGATGCGGTATACTCCGTGAATCTGACGGATGATCTGGTGGAGCGCGATTTCCGTCGTGAACGCGGCGCAGACACCTTTATTGAGGACTTGAAAGCACCGTGTCCGTACGGCGAATATTGCCATCGTCATTCTATGCTGATTTTGCCCGAAACGATGGGCAGCTACCGGTTGATCGACACGGCCGAAAAGCTTTTGGAACGCTATGCGAGCGGAGAAAAGCAGGTGACGGTGGAATACTGTGAGCGCGTATCCGGCAGCGAGACACGCTGGATACAGAAAACGGCGCTGATGATGTCTTCACGCGTATACGATGCGAAGAGCGGTGAGGAAAAGCCGATGATCCACAGCCTTGTGCTGCTGAAAAACACCACGGAGTTCCATGCACAGGAGCAGAAGGAGCACGAGCGCTTGCGGGCTGAGGTGGACGAAGCAACGCTGGCGAATAAAGCGAAGACGGAGTTCCTTTCCCGCATGAGCCACGATATCCGCACGCCGATCAACGGTGTGATGGGTATGCTGGAGATTATCAAGAAAAACCGTGAAGATCATGAGCGCGTGGACGACTGCCTTGAAAAGATCCATGTTTCCTCCGAGCATCTGCTGTCGCTCATCAACGATGTTTTGGATATGAGCAAGCTGGAATCCGGCCATATGGAGCCGGAGCATGTGCCGTTTGACCTTGACGATTTGATGAAGAACGTCCGCGCACTGAACGAAGCGCAGGTGGCAAAAACGAGTATTGTGTATACCTACAGCAAGATTTCGTTTGCGCACGCAAAGCTTATCGGCAGCCCGCTGCATCTGCGGCAGATCTTATTGAATCTGTTCAGCAACGCGGTAAAATACAATAAAGAAAACGGCACGATTGAAACGTATGCGGAGGAGATTGCCTGTGACGAAAACACGGCGACATTCCGCTTTACAATACGTGATACGGGCATCGGTATGAGCGAAGATTTTGTGAACAACGAACTTTTTGAGCCGTTTACACAGGAAAAGCAGGGCGCCCGCACGCAGTATCAGGGCACGGGCCTCGGCATGTCTATCGTGAAGGAGCTCATCGAGAAGATGAACGGCACCATCACGGTGGAAAGCGTGCTCGGCGAAGGCTCTGCGTTTACGGTAACGCTGCCGTTTGAGATCGACAAGCATCCCTCTGCGCAGGCGGCGGCGAATGGCGCGGCGGACGAAACGGCTCTGCACGGGCTGAAAGTGCTGCTGGCCGAAGACAACGAACTCAACATGGAGATTGCGGAATTCTTCCTGGAAGACATGGGTGCCGAAACGATGCAGGCGTGGAACGGCAAAGAGGCCGTGGAGGTCTTCCGAAACTCCGCACCGGGCGAGATCGGCGTGATCTTAATGGACATCATGATGCCGGTGATGGACGGCCTTGAGGCGGTGCAGCGCATTCGTGCACTGCACCGGCCGGATGCGAAAACGGTGCCGATCATTGCGATGACAGCGAACGCGTTTTCGGAAGATGTGGAGCGCAGCCGCAAAGCCGGTATGACGGAGCATCTCTCGAAGCCGCTGAATGCCGAAACGCTGAAAAAAGCGATCTTACGGAACATATAACCCGTGCGGTAAAGACAAATATTCATTAAGGGCGGCGAAGAGCTGCCCTTTTTTCGTGTACCGACACTTGATTTTTCTTTTTGTTGTGGTATACTCATTTGGGAGTATTAGAATCAATTCTAAAACAGGGAAAAGAGGGGTATAAATGGCAAACCGCAACGAAAAGGAGGCCTCGCGCAAGCGAATTCTTTCTACCTGTGTGCGTCTGTTTTTGGAGCAGGGGTTTAAGCATACACCGCCGAAGCAGATTTTGACGGAAGCGGATGTTTCCGCGGGCACGTTCTATAATTTGTACCGCACGAAAGCCGGTGTGCTCACCGAGCTGACCGAGTTCATGTTTCAAAATCAGTTTACTATCGCGGGGCAGATTGTACAGGGGGAGACAGACCCCGTAAAGCTCTACGCGGTGGAGACGGCGATTCAGCTGACACTGGCAGAGCTGAACGAGAACCTGCGCCAAATTTACGTGGAGGCGTACACGCTGCCGGAAAATTTGGAAATCATCCACAGGATGACGGCCGAGATGCTGCACCGTATTTTCGGCGCGTATATGCCCGGGTACAGTGTGAGCGATTTTTATGAGTCGGACATCGGTTCGGCGGCGATTATGCGCGGATATATGGCGCGTCCGTGCGACGTGTATTTTACGCTGGAACGCAAGTTAGAGCGCTTTTTGCAGCTGACACTGCGCATTTATTGCGTGCCGGAGGAAAAACAGCGGGAGGTTATGGCACTGATTGCGAGCCTCGACATCCGTGCCATTGCAAACGAAGTGATGCAAAAGCTGTTTGCCGCGCTTGAGATGCACTATGAATTCACGCTCGGCGAAGAGGCAAAGCAAATTTAATTTAAAAAAGAGCCGCACAGACGGATATGCACCCGGTTTTCTGGGCACAGGTTCAAAATTGAAAAACAGGTTTCCATCATGGATGCTTCCCTGAATGCAGAGGAAAGCGCAAATATTTGTTGAGTGTGCTGTCAAAATTCATTGAAAACAGCAAAATTCTGTGCTAAACTTAGAGCATAAACACCGGGCGGAATATAACGTGCGGAAACCATTGAAAAGGAGCAATTATTTATGGGTCTTATTAAGGCAGTTGTCAGCGCCGCGGGCGGTGTTATGGCGGATCAGTGGAAAGAATTTTTCTATTGCGAATCGATGCCGAAAGAGGTGCTTGTCACAAAGGGTGTAAAGCGCACGAGCGGGCGTTCCTCCAATACGCGCGGCAGTGACAACATCATCACGAGCGGCTCCGGCATTGCGGTGGCAGACGGCCAGTGTATGATGATCGTGGAGCAGGGCAGAGTGGTGGAGCTTTGCGCGGAGCCGGGCGAATTCACCTATGACGCTTCGAGCGAGCCTTCTGTTTTCTCCGGCTCTCTCAGTGCGGGCATTAAAAATACCTTTGCGCAGATTGGCAAGCGTTTTACGTATGGCGGCGACACCGGCAAAGATCAGCGCGTATATTATTTTAATACGAAGGAACTCATCGACAATAAATTCGGCACGCCGAACCCCATTCCGTTCCGTGTGGTCGATAACAAGATCGGGCTGGACGTGGACGTTTCCGTCCGCTGCTCCGGCGTATATTCGTACCGCATTGCGGACCCGCTTTTGTTCTACACGAATGTGTGCGGCAATGTGGAGCAGGAATATACCCGCGACGAATTGGACAGCCAGCTGAAGCACGAGTTCATCAGCGCTTTGCAGCCGGCGTTTGGCAAGCTTTCCGACCTCGGTTTGCGTCCGAACCAGATTGTGGCACACAACACGGAGCTGGAAGACGCCATGAATACGGCGCTTTCTGCGAAATGGGGCGAGCTGCGCGGCTTGACGGTCGTCAGCATTGCGCTCGGCTCTGTGACACTGCCGGACGAGGACGCCGAGATGATTAAGCAGGCACAGCGCACGGCGATGATGCGCGACCCGACTATGGCGGCGGCCACGCTCGTCGGCGCACAGTCGGACGCGATGAAAACGGCCGCGGGCAACTCTGCCGGTGCTATGAACGGCTTTATGGGCGTAAATATGGCTATGAATGCGGGCGGCATGAACGCACAGGCGCTGTACGGCATGGGTCAGCAGCAGGCGGCGCAGGCTGCGGACAGCTGGACGTGCGCGTGCGGCACGGTGGTCAACGGCAATTTCTGCCCGAACTGCGGGGCAAAGAAGCCGGATAACGGCGGCTGGACCTGCTCCTGCGGCAAAGTGAACAAGGGCAATTTCTGTGCAAACTGCGGCGCGAAAAAGCCGGAGGGCTTACCGAAGTACCGCTGTGACAAGTGCGGCTGGGAGCCGGAAGACCCCGCGCACCCGCCGAAGTTCTGCCCGCAGTGCGGCGACCCGTTTGATGAAAATGACCGTGCCTAAAGGTTGCGGCCTGCGTTGAACTGTGAGGAGATGAGAGCAAATGGCGGCAATTAAAGAATACAAATGTCCTTGCTGCGGCGGCGCTGTGGAATTTGACAGTAAAATTCAGAAGATAAAGTGCCCGTACTGCGACACGGAGTTTGACACCGAAGCGTTTACCGCACACGAGGAAGAAGTACAAAACGCAAAGCCCGACGAAATGGAGTGGGAGACCACGGCCGGCGGCGCGTGGGAGCAGGGCGAAGAAAGCACGCTGCGCAGTTACGTGTGCAACTCCTGCGGCGGAGAGATTGTCTGTGATGAAAACACGGCGGCGACCTCCTGCCCGTACTGCGGCAATCCGGTCGTGATGATGGGGCAGGTGAGCGGCGCTTTGAAGCCCGATTACGTGATTCCGTTCAAGATCGACAAAAAGGCGGCAAAGGAAGCCTTGCAGCGGCATTATAAGGGCAAAAAGCTGCTGCCGAAGATTTTCAAAAAAGAGAACCATATCGATGAGATCAAGGGCGTTTACGTGCCGTTTTGGTTGTTTGATGCCGATGCCGATGCGGATATTCGCTATAAAGCGACGCGTGTGCGCACCTGGAGCGACAGCGATTACGATTACACGGAAACAAGCTACTACTCGATAGGCCGCAGCGGTGATATTGGCTTTGACCGCGTGCCGGTGGACGGTTCCTCCAAGATGCCGGACGATTTGATGGAATCCATTGAGCCGTTCAAGTTTGAGGACGCGGTGGATTTTAAAACGGCGTATCTCGCGGGCTACCTTGCGGACAAGTACGATGTGACGGTCGAGCAGAGCATCGGCCGCGCCAACGAGCGCATCAAGCGCTCCACGGAAGACGCATTCGCTTCCACGGTGAAGGGGTATCACTCCGTCACGACGGAGAATTCCTCCATTCGTCTGCACAACGGCAGGGCAAAGTACGCGCTTTACCCCGTGTGGCTTTTGAACACGACGTGGAAGGGCAAAAAGTACCTTTTTGCGATGAACGGGCAGACCGGCAAATTCGTCGGCGACCTGCCGGTGGATAACGGGCTGTACTTTAAGTGGCTTGGCGGGCTTACGGCAGGCTTCGGCGTGATTGCGCTGATTGCCTATTTCCTGTTCTGGCTGTTCTAAGGGGGTGCGGAGAATGAATAAAAAGCTTTTATCGGTATTTTTCGCCGTTCTTTTATGTGTCGTTGTGTCTGTTCCGGCGTTTGCCGATACGGCGGAGGACTACACGCCGCACCTGATCGACAACGCGGACCTTTTGACGGGCGAGGAAGAAAGTAATCTGCTCGCGAAGCTTGATGAGATCAGCGACCGGCTGAGCGTGGACGTTGCCGTTGTGACGGAAGACTCCATCGGCGACAAGACACCGCGTGAATATGCGGACGATTTTTACGATTATAATTCGTATAAGTATAATCCGGACGGCGTTCTGCTGCTCATCAGCATGGAAGAGCGCGACTGGTACATAACGACGACGGGCAGCGCCATTACGGCCATTACGGATGCGCGGCGCGGCAATATGGAGGATGCGTTTTTGAGCGACCTCAGCGGCGGCTACTATTATGACGCGTTTTCAACGTATGCCGATATGTGCGACAACTACATCTCGGGCGTGCAGAGCGGTTACTACGAGGAAGGTGAGGCGTACGAGGAGAGCACCGTGGGGGATTTCCCGTGGGGCCCGGCGATTTTGGTTTCGCTTGCTATCGGCCTCGTCGCGGCGCTTGTTGTGACGGGCTTTATGCGCGGGCAGCTCAAAACCGTGCGCCGTAAGGCGGCAGCGTCGGATTATGTGCGCCCCGGCAGCATGAACGTGGCGTATGCAAATGACGTGTTCCTCTACTCGCACGTGAACCGCACGGCAAAGCCGAAGGACAACGATTCTTCCGGCGGCTCCGCAACGCACACGTCGTCCTCCGGCACGACCCACGGCGGTGGCGGCGGAAAGTTCTGATTTTGCCGGCAAGGCGATGATTCCGTTTGCGACCTGCGGCGGCAGCGGTATGGGCTAATGCGTTTTAAACCATAGCTAAACCGTATAAATTCATAGAAATTAAATCCGCATTTCCGTAAAAACCAGGAATGCGGATTTTTAATTCTTGTTGTGAATAATAACGTAAAATTTAAGAAAGAAGAAAGGAAAATAGGTTGATTTTTGGCTGAACTTCGTATATGATTAAAATAGAAACAGTATATACGGTACGTTCTGGAAATTAAAAATGGAGGAACTGTTATGAAGAAAAAACTATTTGCAATCTTACTCAGCATTGTAATGGTAGCTGGATTGCTACCGACCGTAGCCTTTGCTGAGGAAAACTACAATCTGTATGTAAACGGAGAACAGTTCACAAGCGAAAAGCTCTCTATCGCTTGTGGAGAAGGAACCGCAAGCTATGACCCGAATACAAAGACCCTTACGCTTAACAATGCCGCAATTACAAACGGTGGCAAAAGCGATGAAAATCCTAAGTACGGTATCAGAGTAGTCGGAGACACCGATTTAACGATCAAACTTTCCGGCACAAACAGCATTACTTTAGATAACGGCGGCGGAATTTTTGCAGACGGTAGCAGTGATAATTACAATATTATCGGTGACGGTAAGCTTACAATCAATGTAAAATGGGATGCACTCTATACGCTTAATGGCAACATCAGCATATCCGAAGGTGCAGAGCTTGATATAACTTCTGCCGAGGGCTGCGGAATTACTTCTTATAATAAAGGAATACTTTCCATTGACGGCGCAAAGGTTGCGGTTTCTTCCTATTACACTGCTGCAAGCGCCAAGGAACTGGAAATCAAAAACAACAGTGAGGTTGTTTTGAGCGCAAGCGAGGATCAATTTAACGCAGTGTATATGGGCGATGAAAACGGCGCGGGCAAAATTGAAATTATCAACTCCAAGGTGGAAGCAACAAGCCATTATCCCGCTTTGTTTACCGAGGGCAATCTGACGGTTAGCGGCGGCGAGGTAAAATGCACCTCTACTGCGGGCGGCGCAATATGGACAAAAGGCGATATTCTGATCAAGGGCGGCGCCAAAGTAACCACTTACAGTGAATACCCCATGGGCGGTGACGGTACTTTTACCGTAGAAGAAGCAGAGATTGATGCACGGAATACGAATGCAAATAAATATCCTGCAATTTTCGATGCATGTGTGCCTGTGATTGCCGATGGCTATCACCTGAACTATGCAAAAGCTGTAGACTCGGAAGGAACAGAAATTGACCTGCTTTCCAGCGGTACTCAGTACTTTGCACTTTATAAAAATGTTCATTTTATCACAAAGGCTGTCTATCCGGTTTCTTTCGTTGTAACGCCGGACGGTCTGACCAATGTTGTTGTTAAAGTGAATGGTCAGGAGGTTACCGGCTCTGTCAGTTTGGAAGCAGGAACTTACCCTGTTGAGGTAACAGCTGATAATTGCAAAGCGTATAGCGACAATATAACGATTACATCTGATACGGCAACGCACACGCAGACGATTGCAATGACTTATTTACCTGCCGACTACACGAAAGTGGACGAAGCCATTGCGAAAGCAAATGCGCTGAATAAAGACGCGTATACAAACTTCACCGCAGTGGAAACGGCGATTAACGCAGTTGTGCGCGACAAGAACATAACGGAACAAGACGAGGTAGACGCAATGGCGAAGGCCATTGAAGATGCTATGGCCGCGTTGGTGGAAAAGCCCACAGAGGCTCCGACCGCGACGCCTACGGCAACGCCCACGGCTGCACCTTCTGCAAGCCCGACGGCGGCTCCGACGGCGACACCTACGGCTGCGCCTTCTGCGAGCCCGACGGCGGCTCCGACCGCGACGCCCACGGTAAAACCGACGGCTGCGCCTTCTGCGAGCCCGACGGCGGCTCCGACTGCGACACCTACGGTAAAACCGACGGCTACGCCTTCTGCAAGCCCGACGGCGGCTCCGACCGCGACGCCTACGGCAACTCCCACGGCTGCGCCTTCTGCAAGCCCGACGGCGGCTCCGACCGCGACACCTACGGTAAAACCGACGGCTACGCCTTCTGCGAGACCGACGGCGGCTCCGACCGCGACGCCTACGGTAAAACCGACGGCTACGCCTTCTGCAAGCCCGACGGCGGCTCCGACCG